>Ga0116134_1000452_pt1 | contig 21489 bp, 18 predicted proteins | sample June2015DPH_19_5_FD_89737 | JGI IMG/M metagenome (GOLD analysis project Ga0116134, IMG submission 89737) | Peatland microbial communities from SPRUCE experiment site at the Marcell Experimental Forest, Minnesota, USA - June2015DPH_19_40 | ecosystem: Environmental > Terrestrial > Soil > Wetlands... | reverse complement strand
GTTGTTGGATGGCAAGCTGCGTTCGCGGACGGAGACGCTGAAGTTTCTGAAGCCGCTGGCGCCGCCACCTCCGCCGCCTCCACCACCTCCGCCGACTAAGCGGGGCAGAGGAGCCAAGGCTGCTGCGGGCGCTGCTGCCACTGCCGCAGCGGCGGGCGGTAAGCTGGGCGCCAAGGGGAAGGGAAAAGCCGCGGCGGCCCCGGCAACAGCGGTCTCGCCGGCGCAAGTGAGTAAGGACAAGTCCGCCGCGGCGGCGAAGCCCGCAGTTCCGGCGAAGGCTGCGGCGGCTGAAAAAGCCGTGGCTTCCGCAAAAGCTGCCGCGGCTGCCGAGGCGAGCAAGCCAGCCAAGGCTCTTGCCGGCAAAAAGCCGGGAAAACCTGCCAAACCCTCGAAGCCAGCGGCTAAAAAGAAGACAAAAGCCAGCGCCAACCAGAAGACTAAGCCCAGGAAAAAGGGCAAGAAATAAGGCGTATTCGGACGTAGCGGGGCTTTATTCCGCGGCGGCTGAGCGCATTTTTCTTCGCGAGGAGGCAGGTCAAACTGCGCTATAATGTGGCCATGCGGCGCTGGTTGTACATAGCGACGTTGAGCCTGATCTTGCTCGCGCTGCCCATGTGGGCGCAACGGCGGGGCGGTGGTGGCGGAGCGCACGGCGCTTCGGGCGGCGGTTTTGGCGGACACTCCTTTGCCGGACCTTCCTCTGCCGGACACTCCTCTGCGAGACAGTCTTTTGCCGGACACTCCTCCGGCTCGTTCCACAGCGGAAATGTTGGCCGCAGCTCCGGGATTCGTCTGCAGATTGGGAACCCGTATAACCGGCGTCGGACCTTCTATGGTTCGCGCTATGGTTCGCGGTTCTATTATCCTTACGGGGCGTATTACCCTTACTACGGCTGGTACTCCGATCCACTCTATTATCAGAATGACGATCAGACGGCGGATGCGTATGCCGGTACGGATTACCAAGGTCCATATCGCGACGACGGATTGCAGCGCGACGTGCAGGCGCTGAACGGAAAAATCGACCGGCTGCAGGCCGATGTGGAAGCGCGCAATCGTCCGAAGACAGAGCAGGAACCCGCGACGGCGCTGGTATTCCGCGACCAGCATGTTGAAGAAGTGCGGAACTACGCGATCGCCGGTGGCACGCTCTGGGTGCTCAACGACACAGCCGCGAAGAAGATTCCGCTTGCCCAGCTTGATCTCGATGCCACGGTCAAGATGAATGACGAGCGCGGGGTGGATTTTCAGGTGCCAAGATAAAGCCGTCGTTCGTCGTCGGTCGTTAGTCATAAAACTCTTCGCGCAATTTGCCCACGACTAACGACCATCGACTGACGACCAAGAAGTGCACCACTTTCAGGCGTTGCGCGATTTTCTCCAGCCATTAGAATGAAATCGATCCGCTAAAAGCCCATGGCTAAACTTCCAGTCGCCAAGGCCAGCGCCTGAAGGCGCTCTTGTAACCACTGAACTTGCGGTATGCCTGAAGGCATACCCTGATACAAATCGTACTTGAACCATGGGCTGAGAAGGGCCAACAGCTAAGAGCTTCATGAGCCAAAACCAATTCGTCCACCTGCATCTGCATAGCGATTACTCTCTACTTGACGGCGCTTGCGACGTTGAGAAACTCGTTGAGCGCGTCAGCGAACTCGGCATGCCGGCGGTCGCTATGACCGACCACGGCAATATTTTTGGCGCGGTGCATTTTGTGAATGCGGCGCACAAGGCCGGGGTCAAACCAATCGTGGGATGCGAACTCTACATCTGCAAGAAGGACGACCACGACATCGCGCGCACCCCGCCTGACGGCGACACTTATAACCATCTGCTGGTGCTGGCCGAAAATGAAGAGGGCTACCGCAACCTGGTGAAGATCACTTCGGAAGCCTCGCTGCATGGCTTCTACTACAAGCCGCGCGTGAGCAAGAAATTTCTGGCGGAGCATTCGAAGGGGCTGATCGGGCTTTCCGGATGCCTGAAGGGCGAAGTGGCCGAGCGGCTGACGGAAGGGAACTACGACGCGGCGCGCGTGGCCGCGGGATTCTACCGCGACCTCTTTGGCAAAGAGAATTTCTTCCTTGAGATTCAGGACCAGGGCCTGGAGATGGAGCACCGTATCCATTCTGGGTTGTTCCAGTTGGAGAAGGATCTCGGGCTGCCGCTGGTTGCGACCAACGATAGCCACTATCTTTGCGAAGACGACGCGCACGCTCAGGATGTGATGCTGTGCATTCAAACCGGGAAGTCCATTCAGGAAACGAACCGGATGAAGTTCGAGGGCACGCAGTTCTACGTCAAGAACGGCGACGAGATGTTGCGCGTGTTCAAGGACGCGCCGCAGGTGCTCTTGCGCACGCTCGATATTGCCGAGCGCTGCAACCTGCGACTGGAAAAAGTTCCCAGCCCGTTTCCGCACTTTGACGTTCCCGACGGATTTACGCTCGACAGTTATTTCGAACACATCACGCGGCAAGGATTCGCGCGGCGGATGGAGAACCTGCGGAACTCGGCAGCGAGCGGACGGCTCAAGCATTCGCTGGCGGACTACGAACAGAGATTGGCGCGCGAGATCGCCATCATCCAGCAGATGAAGTTCTCCGGATATTTCCTGATCGTTTGGGATTTCATCCGCTACGCCCGTGAACGCGGCATTCCCGTGGGCCCGGGGCGTGGGTCGGCGGCGGGGGCGGTGGTTGCGTATTCGCTGGGGATTACCAACATCGATCCGCTGCAGCATGAACTTCTTTTTGAACGCTTCCTCAATCCGGAACGCATTTCCATGCCGGATATCGATATCGATTTCTGCATGAACCGGCGCGGCGAGGTGATTGAATACGTCACCCATAAATATGGGCGGGAGAACGTGGCGCAGATCATCACGTTTGGCACGATGGCGGCGAAGGCGGCGATCAAGGATGTGGGCCGCGCCATGGACATGCCGTACAGCGATGTGGACCGGATCGCGAAGATGGTGCCGACCACGCTGAACATCAAGCTGGACGACGCGCTTAAGGAGTCGGTGGCGCTGCAGGAGGCGTACCAGAAGGATCCGCAGGTGCGGCAGTTGCTCGATACGGCGCGGAAGCTTGAAGGCCTGGTGCGGAATTCCGGAGTACACGCCGCGGGCGTGGTGATTTCGCCGCGTCCGTTGATTGAACTGGTGCCGCTGCATAAGACCAAGAACGATGAAATTGTCACCGCCTTCGATATGGTGGCCATCGAAAAGATGGGTCTGCTGAAAATGGATTTTCTCGGGCTGACGACGCTGACCATTCTCGACGACGCGTTGAAACTGATCGCGCAGAAGGGGACGAATCTTAAGCTGGACGACATCCCGCTCGAAGATCAGGAGACGTACGAGAAAGTTTTCCATCGGGGATTGACCTCGGGCGTGTTTCAGTTTGAATCGCACGGAATGAGAGATGTACTGCGGCGTTATCAGCCGAACTCGATCGAAGATCTCACGGCGTTGAATGCGCTGTACCGGCCCGGGCCGATCCAGGGCGGAATGATTGACGACTTCATCGAGCGCAAGCATGGGCGCCGCAAGATTGAATACGAATTGCCGGAGCTGAAAGAGATATTGCAGGAGACGCTGGGCGTCATCGTTTATCAGGAACAGGTGATGCAGGCGGCGAACAAACTGGCGGGCTACTCGCTGGGAGAAGCGGACCTGCTGCGGCGGGCGATGGGCAAGAAAAATGCCGAGGAGATGGCGAAGCAGCGCGAGCGCTTTGTGCAGGGAGCGACGCAGCGCGGTTATCCGCCGAGGAAGATCGAAAAGATTTTCGATTTGATGGCGCAGTTTGCGGGATACGGGTTCAATAAGTCGCACTCGGCGGCGTACGCGCTGCTGGCGTATCACACCGCTTACCTCAAGACCCACCACCCCGTCGACTTCATGGCGGCGTTGTTGACTTCGATCACGGGCGACACGGACAGCGTGGTGAAGTACATCAACGAATGCCGCGAGATGGGGATTGCGGTCGAGCCTCCGGATATCAACGTCAGCGATGCGAACTTTACGCCGCACGGGCAGGCGATTCGCTTCGGGCTGGCGGCGGTGAAGAACGTTGGCGGAAATGCGATCGAGTCGATTGTCAAGGGACGGAAAAAGCTGGGGCGGAATTTTCGTTCGTTTTACGAATTCTGCGAAGAAGTGGACCTGCGGCTGTTGAACAAGCGCGTACTGGAGTCGCTGATCAAGAGCGGGGCGATGGATGGTTTCGGGCGCCGGGCGCAGCTTATGCAGGCGCTGGACACGGCGATCGAGCAGGCGCAGAAGACGCAACGGGACGCGGAGTCGGGACAGCATGGCCTCTTTGGCGTGTTTGAGGATGAAACCGCGCAGGCGGCGAACGACGCGCTCCCCAACGTGCCGGATTGGGATGAACATACGCGGCTGTCGGCGGAGAAGGAAATCCTGGGATTTTTTATTACCGGGCATCCGATGGAAAAGTACAAAGAGAAGCTGGCCGACCTGAATGCGCTCTCGACCGAAGACATTGCCGCGATGAAGAGATCCACTGCCAAGGATGAGAACATCACGACTGCGGGGTTGATTTCGGGATTGCGGGTGGCAAAATCAAGACGAGGCGATCTGTGGGCGCAAGCCTCGCTTGAAGATATGTTGGGGAAGGTGGAACTGCTGGTTTTTCCCGAGGCCTACAAGAAACTGGCGGAGAAAGTGAAGCTTGAGGTTCCGGTGCTGATTCGCGGCGGGGTGCGCATCGAAGAAGGCGCTAATCCGAAGGTTACGGCCAACGAGATTATTCCGCTCGACGAAGCGCGCGTGCCGTTGCCGAAGGCGCTTCGTATACGGATTCCTCTGGGGAGCGCGACGGGCAGCACGGTCGATGCGCTGCACGCGCTCTGCAGCGAGCGCAAGGGCGAGGCGAAGGTGCTCTTCGACGTGGAGCGGGAGGGCGATTTCATGGTGGTGATGGAAGCCGAAGGCTATAATGTGATGCCGGACCGCAATTTTTTGGGCCGGGTGGAAGAGCTGTGCGGGCGCGGCAGCGTGCGGGTCATCAGTTGATGCACGCCAGTTAACCAATGCGGCCGATGAGACGAGCGAAAATAAGACGGGCAGAAAAGTCTAGTCCTAGCGCGAAGAACGGCGCGGAGAATGCCGCCATCGCCGGGGCCGACTTCATGCTGTCGATTGTGGAAGCGCATCATGCGCGAAAGAATGGGAACGTCATCAAAATGGATTCTGGACTGAAAGCGCAGCAGGAACTGGAAAAGATCGAAGAGCAGATCACGCGGCTGCGGGCGCTGGAGGGGCAGAACACGGAAACGCTGCGCCAGATTCAGCAATTGCATGAGCGGGTGAACGATCTGCGGCGCGAGATTTCTTCGCACCTGAACGCATGGGAGCGCACGGAACTGGCGCGCCATCCGCAGCGTCCCTACACGCTGGATTATGTGGAGCGCATTTTCACCGACTGGAGCGAGATTCACGGGGACCGCGGCTTTCGCGACGATCCGGCGATTGTTTGCGGGATGGCGCGCTTTCACGGCCAGGAAGTCGTCATTGTGGGCCAGCAGAAAGCGCGCGACGCGAAGCAGAGGGTATATCGAAACTTTGGCATGCCGCACCCGGAAGGATATCGGAAGGCGCTGCGGGTAATGAAGATTGCGGAGAAATTCAAGCGGCCGATTCTTACGTTCGTGGACACCGATGGCGCCTATCCCGGCCTGCACGCCGAAGAGCGCGGTCAGGGAGAAGCCATTGCCCGCAACCTGCTGGAGATGGCGCGGCTGGAGGTGCCGATTATTGCGACCGTGATTGGCGTGGGCGGCAGCGGCGGCGCGCTGGCGATTGCCGTGGCCGATCGGGTGCTGATGATGGAGAACTCGGTTTACTCGGTGATTTCACCGGAGGGCTGCGCGTCGATCATGTGGCGCGATGCGACCAAGAAGGATCTGGCGGCGGAGGCCATGAAGATCACCGCGAAAGATCTGAACGAATTGGGCTGCATTGATGGCATCATCCCGGAACCCGCCGGAGGCGCGCATACCGACCACGCGCAGGCAGCGGAGTTTTTGGACACGGCGCTGCAGCAGCACCTGGCCGCGATCAAGCAGCTGCCGGTCGGCGATTTGCTTGAGACCCGCTATAAGAAATTCCGCAACATGGCGCAGTTTTTTCAGGTGGAAGCGTAGGAACGGCGCATCGACCCTCGTTCCCCATGAATTGGGCGGGTTTCGAGAGCACACTGTGACCTGCCTTGCTTTTGTTATTTTCGCATGATATCATGATATCATTAATGCTGGGGGATGCTATGGCCCAATTTGTCGTCCGGAATATCGAGAATGCCGTCAAGGCTCGATTGCAACGCCGTGCGCGGCGGAACGGCCGCAGCATGGAAGAGGAAATACGGGATATTCTGCGCAGCGCCGCGGTCGAGGAACCTCTTCCGACCGGCGGGTTGGGGACCGAAATCGCCAGCTTATTTGCCAAGGTCGGGCTCGAGTCCGACATCCCTGAGCTACGGGGACACAAAGTTAAGCCGATCCATTTTGAATCATGATCATTCTGGATACGAACGTGCTTTCGGCGCTGATGCGCCAAGTGCCCGACCAGCACGTCATCACTTGGCTCGACGGGCAACCTCGGACTTCTATATGGACCACTTCAGTTACGATCTTTGAGATCCAGTTCGGATTGCAGGTTCTGGCAACGGGAAGGCGGCGAACCATGCTGATCGAAGCGTTTGACGAAGTGCTCGCAAAAATTGGTCAGCGAGTCGCCACGTTTGATGCAGCGGCTGGGCTCTACGCGGGCAATCTAATGGCAGTGCGGCACAGGAAAGGGCGTCCCGTCGATCTCCGCGATACGATGATTGCCGGGATTGCGCTGGCTCAACACGCTACGCTTGCAACCCGCAATATCGTCCATTTCGAAGATGCTTCAATTCCGCTCGTCAATCCCTGGGCCATTTAACCTCGGGCCTCTGGATTTCCGCCAAACTACAGATCCCTCCCCTTCGGCTGGCTCACGGTCGGGATGACAATTCCTGAAGTTTTTTAACCAGCTTCTACAAAATCGGCAAATGCAGACAGGGCTGCACCAGGAAATCCAGCGAGTTGAATTGCTGAAATGCCTGTCCCACCAGCGACGCCTTGCATTCCTCGAGCGTAATCAGAAAGGGCAGGTGCGATTTCGGGCAGCCCGGCTTTTGTACTACCGCATCGATGTTGATGCCGCACTCGGAAAGAATTGTGGCGAGACTGGCGATGATGCCGGGCCGGTCTTTTACGAGAAAGCGCAGATAGTGCCTGGTGGTGAAGTCGGCGGTGACGGTGGGCGTTTTCTCGACCGGCTGTCCAGCGTACGTCGTCGTGGCTTGCTTGGAGCGAGCGATGGCCAGAATGTCGGACACGACCGCGACGGCGGTTGGATGTCCGCCTGCGCCGTGGCCACCGAAGACCGTTTCGCCGCCATAGGTTCCAGTGGCCATCACCAGGTTTTGGCTGCCTTCGACGCGGGCCAAAGGCGATGCGAGCTCGACGAGCGCCGGCTGGACGGCGGCAAACAAATCGTCACCTTTCAGTTCGGCCCAGGAAATCTGGCGAATAGTGCAGCCCAGCTGGGTCGCGTATTCGAAATCAACGGAGTCGATGGCCGCAATCGAGCGCGCCACGATGCTTTCGGGTCTGACGTTGCAGTGCAGTGCAACGCGCGCGAGGATGGTGAGCTTAGCCCGCGCGTCGAGGCCGTCGATGTCTTCGGTCGGATCGGCCTCAGCGAAGCCCAGCTTCTGCGCCTCCCGCAGAGCCGTGGCGAAGGGAATGCCGTTGGTCTCGATCTGGGTGAGAATGTAATTGCAGGTGCCGTTGAGAATGCCGCAAATCTTGAACAGCTCATCGCCGGCCAATCCCTCATGCAATCCGGAAATCACGGGTACGCCGCCCGCGACCGACGCGCCAAACTCGATCTGCTGTTTCATCCGGCGGGCCAGGCTGATCAACTCTGGGCCGCAATGCGCGATCAACTGCTTGTTGGCGGTGACCACGGATTTGCCCGACTGGAGTGCGCGCCGGATCCAGTCTTCGGTGGGTTGAAGGCCGCCCATTACCTCGACTACGATATCGGCGTCGGAGGATAAAACGTCGTCGATATTCTCCGTCCACTGCACCGAGGGAGGAAGCCAGTCCACTTTTTTTCGCGCCACGTTGCGATTGAGGACGTGGGTCAAGCGCAGGTGGGTGTTGGAGCGCTCGCAAAGAATTTTCGCCACCGAACTGCCGACCGTGCCGAAGCCAAGGAGAGCCACGTTGCAGTTTTGCGCGCCAGCGTTTTTTGCGCCGACGTTCTGAGGGCCAGCGTCCTGAAGGCCAACGACGGCGCGGCTGCCGGTCGAATCGAGCTTAGAGGTACCTGTCATCCTATCTCCCGTGGTTGGGACTCTCTTTCTATTATCACCGATTACCTATTTGCGTGTTAAAGCGGCAGGACGGAACCGCCGATACTCCAAGAGTCAGGAGGACGGTCTATGGCTCGACGAACTATGGCTCGGCGAACTATGGAACGACGATGTGTGGCTCGACGAATGGCGCTGTTCCTTCTTGTCTGCATCTGTACGGAGAGCTTGTTCGCGCAGAGCTTAGCGGGTATTGCGGTCCACGGGTTTGTCACCCAGGGTTTCCTCTTCAGTTCCAGTAACAATTACCTGACCATGGAATCGAGCGATGGCAGCGTGCGGTGGACGGACGGCGCGGTGAACGTCACGGATTCATTCGCCGACAAACTGCGGGTGGGAATCCAATTGCACATGTACCAACTGGGCCAGCTCGGAGGGGCCCATCTTCTGATCGATTGGGCATCGGGAGACTACAGATTCAATGATCACTTTGGAATTCGAGCTGGCAAAGTCAAGACTCCCCTTGGCTTGTTCAACGATTCCCAGGATGTGGACGCCGTTTTCCTTTGGATACTCCTGCCACAAGGCGCTTACCCGATCGACAACGAAGGGTTTTTCCTGTCGCAATGGGGCGGTGAAGTGTACGGGGGTGTGCCGGTTGGCGGGCGCGGCGGGAAACTTTTGTATCGCGCATATGCGGGACATGCCAGCCTGGATTTGCATGGCGGATATATCAAGGAGCTCGCCGACTATGGGCTTGCATTCACGAGTGCTCCGGGAGGCCTGATTTACGGCGGCGATTTGCGCTGGGAAACTCCATTGAGAGGGTTGACCTTTGGCTCCAGCGCACTGGTTGACACCCTGGACGGGAGTGCGCCTGGCGGCAGCGTACACGTGCCTCCTTCTTTTGTAAACGCGGAGTACGCGCAATTTAGCCGAGGCAAATTTTACTTTGCGGGGGAATACCGGAGGCAGCCGACCCTTTCGACGGTGACCATAGGGCCGATGGCGTTTTCAAATCCGGTGGATGAACGGGTTTGGTACGCGATGGGGAGCTATCGGGTCACGGAAAAAATTCAATTAGGAAGTTACTACAGCCACTTTCTTGATAAGGCGGGATATATGGGCCAGCCGGGAGATTACTCAAAAGACTGGGTGGTCTCCGGACGCTATGACTTTAACGCGCATTTTTACGGCAAGATCGAGGACCATTTTCTGCATGGAAATGGAATTGGCTTCTATGACAGCACTAACCCAAATGGGTTGACGCCAAACTCGCGTATGTTGGCGGCCAAGATCGGTTTCAGCTTCTAGATGCTTTTCGCGTGTGTAGGGATGAGAGTCATGAGCCAAACTCGCTGGTTAATCCTGCTGTTAGGTTTGGCCCATTGCTGGTGCGCGGCCAGTGCTCAGGATGTGGTGTTGGTAGCCAATAAGGGCGTGCAGATTTCCCAGATCAGCAATGCCGATCTGCGCGCCATCTTCATGGGAGAGAAAACCAGATTCGCTGACGGCTCCCGTGCCGTGCCGGTCACTTTAAAGGGTGGAGCGGTGCACGAAGTCTTTTTGAAAAACCACCTTGACGAAAGCCCCGGCGAATTCCGCGCGCAGTGGCGCAAAGAGGTGTTTACCGGGCAAGGCGCCATGCCCAAGGCATTCGATTCCGAATCGGCGCTCATCGAATACGTAGCTGCCACTCCAGGCGCAGTGGGGTATGTGAGCCGGATTTCGCCGCAGGACAAGGTGAAGTGCCTCGTCGCAATCAAGTAGTACCCGGGCTGGGACTCTCCGCCTGTTGCTGTTCCGATTACCCCCACCGCTTTCGGACGCGTATTATAATAGTGAGTTTTCTCTCTCCGCTCCGCTAGACTTCCGGGCGATGGGGTTTGCCCGGTCATACATTGCGCGGTTTAGACAAGAAAGGTACAGGGATGGCCACTACTGATATCGTGCCCCAGGAATTGTCCGGGCAACGGGGGCAAAGGCGTGTCGTGAATGACATGAGCATTCAGGTTGCTACGGTGAATGGCTCGGGATCGCAGAGTTCCAACACGGTTTTGTTGCGCAGCATTTTCCAGATGGGCGTACCGATTTCGGGGAAGAACCTGTTTCCTTCGAACATTGCGGGGCTGCCGACGTGGTATACGATCCGCGCCAATAAAGACGGCTACATCGCACGCAAGAAGGAGATCGACCTGCTGATCGCGATGAATGCGGAGACGGCGCAGGACGATGTGAAGACGCTGACGGCGGGAGCGGCCGTGCTCTACGACGAACCGCTGGCGCTGGATAAGGTGCGCGACGATTTGATTTATTACGCGGTGCCTTACGACAAGCTGGCGGCGTCGGTGGGTGCGGAAGCGAAGCTGCGCAAGCTGATCAAGAACATGATCTACGTGGGGGCGGCGGCGCAATTGTTGGAGATTGATTTTGCCGAGGTCGAGAACGCGATCCGCAAGCAGTTCGCGAAAAAAGTGAAGGCGGCAACTTTGAACCTGGCGGCTGCCAAGGCGGGCCACGATTACGCCGCTGCGAATTTGAAGAAACGCGATCCGTTCTACATCCAGCGCATGGACAAGACGAAGGGCAAGATCATTGTCGACGGCAATTCCGCCGCGGCCATGGGATGCATGTTTGCCGGTTGTACCGTGGTAACTTGGTACCCGATTACGCCGTCGTCGTCGCTGGTCGAAACGATGATCGATTACATGAAGGAATACCGCGTCGGGCCGGATGGCAAGGCGACGTTTGCCATCGTGCAAGCCGAGGACGAACTGGCGGCGGTGGGCATGGTGATTGGGGCGGCTTGGGCGGGGGCGCGCTCGATGACGGCTACTGCCGGGCCGGGGATTTCGCTGATGGCGGAGTTTACCGGTCTCGCTTATTACGTGGAAGTTCCCGCGGTGATCTGGAACATTCAGCGGGTGGGGCCATCGACGGGCTTGCCCACTCGTACCGCGCAAGGCGACGTGCTCTCGACGGCGTTTCTCAGCCACGGCGATACCAAGCACATCATGCTGTTTCCGAATTCGGTGAGCGAGTGCTTCACCATGGCGCAGGATGCTTTTGATTTGGCGGAGCGATTTCAGACTCCGGTGTTCGTTATGTCGGACCTGGACCTGGGGATGAATAACTGGATGTCGGATCCGTTTCCTTATCCGGATAAGCCGATTGATCGCGGGAAAGTGCTGAGCAAGGCGGATCTGGAGAAGGCGGGCGGTTTTGCGCGCTACAAGGATGTGGACGGCGATGGCGTCGGCTATCGCACGCTGCCGGGGACGGATCATCCGGCGGCGGCATATTTTGCTCGCGGCAGCGGGCACAATGAAAAGGGGCAGTACAGCGAGCGTCCTGACGATTTCGAGCGCAACATGGAGCGGATCAATAAGAAGTTCGAGACGGCTCGGTCGTTTGTGCCGCGCCCGGAATTGATGGGCGGAGGTAAGGCTAAGATCGGCATCATTGCTTATGGCACGTCGCACTGGGCGATCATCGAAGCGCGCGATCAATTGTCTAAAGACCACAAACTGGAAACGAATTATCTTCGGGTACTGTCGTATCCGTTTACACGCGAGGTTCACGACTTTATTGAGCGGCACGAGCGCGTGTATGTCGTGGAGCAAAACCGCGACGGGCAGATGGCTAGCCTGCTCAAGCTCGACATCAAGCCAGAATTGACGCCACGTTTACGGTCGATCTGCCATATCCACGGATTGCCAATCGACGCGCGGTCTGTGACCGACGAACTAATGATGATGGAGGGAAAGTAACATGGGGACTACCACCAACGCGCCGACGCCCGTACCAGTTCCGAAGATCAACCGCATTGGGCTGCAGGTTATTGACTATCGGGGCGGGAAGACTACGCTCTGCGCGGGTTGCGGGCACAATGCGATTTCCGAACGCATCATCGACGCGATGTATGAAATGGGCGTGCAGCCCGAGCGGGTCGCGAAGTTCAGCGGCATTGGATGCTCATCGAAAAGTCCGGCTTACTTCATGAACCGGTCGCACAGCTTTAACTCCGTGCACGGACGCATGCCTTCGATTGCGACGGGAGCGATGCTGGCGAACAAGAACCTGATTGCGCTTGGGGTGACCGGCGACGGCGACACGGTTTCGATCGGCGCCGGACAGTTTGTCCACCTGATGCGGCGCAACCTGCCGATCATCTACGTCATCGAGGACAACGGTTGTTACGGGCTGACGAAAGGGCAGTTCTCGGCGACCGCCGATTTGGGGTCAACGTTGAAGAGTGGCGTGGTGAACGACCTGCCTCCGATCGATACCTGCGCCATGGCTATTCAACTGGGAGCCACGTTCGTGGGGCGCTCGTTCTCTGGCGACAAGCGGCAACTGCACACCATGCTCAAGGCTGCCATTGCTCATAATGGCACGGTGATGCTGGACGTGGTTTCTCCGTGCGTGACCTTCAATGACCACGAGGGCTCGACCAAGTCCTACAAATATATGCAGGCCCATGAAGAGCCGCTGCAGGAAGTCAGCTTTATACCGTCGTTCGAGGAAATCAATGTCGAGTACGATCATGGGACAACGATTGAAGTCACGATGCATGACGGGTCGAGCCTGCGGTTGCGGAAACTGGAGCAGGATTACGATCCTACGGACAAGATTCAGGCGGTGAGGCGGTTGATGGAATCACATGCAAAAGGCGAGGTGCTGACTGGCGTGTTTTACATCAACGCCAAGGCGCCTAGCTTTATCGACATGCTTAACGTTACGGATGAACCGCTGGCAACTTTGCCGGAATCGTTGACACGGCCGAGCCGGGAAGTACTGGCGAAGTGCATGGAAGAACTGCAGTAGAATTCGGCGACAGATGGCGAGAATTGAGCCGGCCCCCTCGGGACCGGCTCTAGTTGTTTATGGCGAATCCGGAATTGCTGTGACTGCGGGAGGCTGTCGAGCTGCGCTCGGCTTGGACGGGGCAAAGCCCCGTCACCACACGTACGTTACCCTGCCATGGTCAGCACTACGCGAAATCTTGCGCGGCCGCTGATCATTTGCTCATAGGCTTCGGCAGCTTTTTCGAGCGGATACTTTTCGATCATCGGACGAACTCCGGACAGGGCACTGAACCGCATCGTGTCCTCGGAGTCGGTGGCAATTCCGGAGGCCCATCCCTGGAAGGAGGTGCGGCCCGCGATCAATTGAAGGGGCGTGAGCGTGAGCGGCGCAAAGTCGGCGCCGACTACGACGAGCTTGCCGTTGCGGGAGAGCCCGTTCGCCACTGCCGAGATGGATTTCGAATCAGGGGCGGTGGCGAGGATGACGCGGGCGCCCCCGAACTTCTGCAGTTCCGCGGACGGATCGCTAGCGGCGGTATCCACGTAGTGAACGGCTCCGAGTTTTCGGGCGAGTGCTTCTTTGTCTTTGCCTCGGCCGACGGCGAAGGTGCGGAAGCCCATCTGTCGCGCATACTGGATTCCGAGATGGCCGAGGCCGCCGATGCCTTGAACGGCGACCAGATCGCCGGCGCTTGCTCCCGAGTGGCGCAGCGCGTTGAAAACGGTGATGCCGGCGCAGAGCAGCGGCGCGGCCTCAGCGGCAGGGAGATCGTCTGGAATGGCGGCGACCGCCTCGGCGGGCGTCACCATGTATTCCGCGTAACCTCCGTCGTGGCTGATGGCGGTAATTTTTTCGTTCGGGCAGTTAATGAAATCGCCGCGGCGGCAGAAATCACAGGTGAAATCATGGCCGCCATGCCATCCTACACCGACTCTTTGGCCGGGCTTCCAGTTAGTAACGTCGTCGCCGACGGCGTCGACGCGGCCGGCGATTTCGTGTCCGGGAATGCGGGGATATTGGATGCCGGGCCAATAGCCTTCCTTTACGAGCGCGTCGCTGTGGCAGATACCGCAGGCCTCGACTTTAATTCTTACCTGGGCGCGGCCGGGATCGGGAATATTTCTTTCGACGAGTTCGAGATTACCGCCAGCTTTGCCGACTTGGACAGCCTTCATTTTCAACATAATTCCTTCCTCATGAATTGGGTTGATGGAAATGCCGATGGAATATATGGAACTCAATCCATAGATGTGCGAGGCGATGGCAAAGACTCGGGCTTCAAGGGCACTTGCTCGTGGGGCGCCGGACGACCCGCCGGGCTGGATCCTTCGGCTTCGCTCAGGACAGGCTCGCGAGGACGCCCGTCACTCCACTGTTCGGTTTTCCTGATTCTAGTCACTTTTCTTCAACTCTCCCTCGAACGAGTGCTCGGGACTGTGGCCGGGCTCGGGAAAATCGCTATCGGCGCCGTCCACTAGCGGATCGGCGTTACGGTGCCCGAGTTGGTCTCGCATGGAGTTGTTGCCGGGTTGCGAGCGGTCGTCGGGCTCTTGGGAACCCTTCCCACGATCGGCATCATTATGAAGATGGTCGCTAACACTTTTCGGCATGGCAGGCCTTTCGAGATGCGTGCGTCGATAAGAATGATTACAGAGTCAGGTTACGCCGAAAGCTCCGAGCGGGCAATGTGCGTGCTTTGCTTCGCCACGTGCCGGTTCCGTATGGACATGTCCGTCAGCACGTGCAAATTGTTGTAATAGTTACGATGAGTAAATTTAATAGTCGATTAATATGATGTTGAATCTAAAATAAGATATGGCTAGCAATTATCGGAAACATTATCTGTTCGCCAGCGACTTCGATCAGACGCTGACCTTCAACGATACGGGTTACGTACTGAGCGAGTTGCTCGGCATCCCTGTCAAGGAATTCGAGCGCAAGGCGAAGGGCATGGCGAAGCTGAACCTGGTTCAGCAAGGCGCCGAACTTTCTTACTTACTCTTGCATGATCCGGAATTCCATTCGCGCGTCCGCCGCGACCACCTGTTCGAGGTGGGCAAGAGCATTCGCCTCAAAGAGAACATCAAGCAGGTTTACGAGATACTCGACCGGCGGATCGACGGATTTCACTTTGATTTTTACGTGCTCTCGGCGGCGCCGGTCGAGGTGATCCAATCGGCACTGGAGGGGATCGTGCCGCAGAATCACATTTTTGGCACCGAGTTCAAGTACAAGGCGTCAGGTGAGATCGAAAGCCTGGTGCGGGCCACGGCCGGTTATGGAAAAGTGACGCGCCTGGATCAGCTCGAAGAAGACCTCGGGATTCCGGCGGACCATATCGTCTACGTGGGCGACGGCAGTTCCGACATTCACGTCATGCTGCACGTGAACCGGCGGGACGGGTTCACGGTTGCGGTGTCGGAATCGAAGCTGGTGGCGCAGATCGCAAAACGGACGGTGCTGGGCGACAACGCCCTGGCGACGCTGGTGCCGATTCTGGAAGAGATTGCCGGCTGGCAGCGGCCGCAGATTCGTGCGCTGTTCGAATCGTACGGCTTCCTGATTCAGGGATGGGATCACGTGCAGACCGATTGGGTCACGCTGCGGCCGAGCGGCGTAGTGGCAGCGAAGATGACGGCGGCGGACGTGATCTAACAGGCGGCGGAAAAACTCATCCGCATTGCAAAAGGCTCACCTCAGGCGCTAAAGCGCGAGCAAATTTTCAACGACGTACGGCACGAGTAAACTCGTGCCCTTCCTGAAACCCTGCATGAATCCGGTAATGAAATCCTACTCATCGCAAAGAACGCGATGAGTGGGACACGCAGTTTTCGTACACCCAGTTTCTTCTATTGGCGGGCTTTGGGAGTGGCTGGGGTTAGTTTGTGGAGCCTCTCCCGAGCTTGCGCGGCTTCGGTGGTGCGGGGATAGCGCTGGATGACGTGCTTCAATTCTTGTGTGCCCTCGTCTTCTTTCCCGAGTTCGAGGAGCGCGAATCCCTTCTTGAGTTGCGCGGCGGCAGCCTTGTTTCCGCTGGGAAAATTCTGCAGAACCAGATCGTAGTTCGCGACTGCTTTACGGTAATCGGCGGCCTTGAACTGAATTTCAGCCAGATAGAAATATGCGTTTCCGGCCAGGTCGGTGTTGGGGTAGAACTTGATGTAGTCGCTGAATTCCTGGATGGCCAAGTCGTTTTTCGCGCCGTTGTAGTCGCGCAGGGCGTTGTTGTAGAGCACGTCGGGCGGAGGCGCCTGCGCCATCGCCTGGGCCTGTTGCTGCGCTTGTGACTGCTGCGCGGCCAATGACTGCTGCGTCGCCTGCATGTCCTCTAATTGTTTGCTCAGCTTGGCGAGGCGGACCTTAAGCTCGTCCATGGTGTCGTTGAGCGCCTGAATCTGGCCGGAGATCTGGTCGACGCCGCCGGCGCGATCCTGCTGCTGTTTGTTGAGGGAAGCTTGCAGATCGTTGATCGCGGCGGTTACTTTGTTGGCGGCGTCGGTGTTCTGCTCGAGCAGATTCTTCATGACGCCCATACGCTCGTCGAAGGATTGCTTCATCTGGGTCATCTGCTGCGCCAGTTGACTCACCTGGGTTTGCAGTTCGATGATTTCCTTGCTGGCGCCGTAGGCGGGAGCGATCCAGATGGTGAAGAAGAGCGCGAGAGTTAGCAGAATGCGATTCGATTTCATAGTTACCCTATTGGATGTCAACAGCCCGCTGAGCGTCCACCGTGATGGAATCCCGGCGGTTTGCTGAAAACTCCTCATGACGCAGCGGTTGCCCTCAGCGGCTGAAGCCGCCTATCGTTCAACCGCACTTTACGGCACGACTGAAGAGGCTGCGGAAAAACTCGACGAGGTCGCGAAAGGCTCACCTCAGGCGCTAAAGCGCAACACATTTTCAACAACTTACGGCACGACTGAAGTCGTGCCCTTCCCGAAAACCTGCGTGAATCAGGATTTTTCCGCAAGCTGTGAAGTCGTGCCCTTCCCCAAACCCGTTCGAATCATGGTTTCTCTATTGCCTGCTGGAAATCAAGGGCGGCCACGGCCGCCCTTGATCAATTTTCGTACGCGTTATTTTTCGTACACGAAGTGGCCGCGGCGGTTTTGCTGCCAGCAACTTTCGTTCGATTCGGTGCAGAACGGTTTTTCCTTGCCCATGGTAATGGTCTTTATGCGGCTGCCGCTCACCCCAGCCTGGATGAGCGCGTTCTTCACCGCGTCGGCACGGTTGGTGCCGAGGGCGAGGTTATATTCGGTCGAGCCGCGTTCGTCGCAGTGTCCCTCGACGGTGATGTGGATGTTGGGATGCTGTTGCAGGAACTGCGCATCGCCCTGCAACGAGCCTTGCTCGCTGGCGCGGACATCGTCCTTGTCGTAATCGAAGTAAATGTCCTTCACGTTTTGCGCGAAGAGTTCTTCTTCCGTGGCGTTATACGCGGCTGACGGCGGCGGCGCTGGCGCGGCGTTGACGGTCACGCGAGCGGTGGCATCCTGGGTTCCGCCGGCGCCTTTGGCGACGAGATGGTAGGTGGTTGAGTCGCTGGGAGTAACCTGACGCGAGCCGCTCGTTTCCACCGCGCCAATGCCGTCGATGCTGACGTCGGTCGCGTTCGTGGTCTGCCAGGTTAGGGTTGTCGATTGGCCCGGGTTAATGGTATTCGGGTTCGCGGAGAGCGACGCGGTGGGAGCCGTGGGTGAGGGTGGCGGCGGGGGCGGCGGCGGAGCGACTTTTTTCGCGCATGCGCCCAGGAACATGATGGTGGCGAGTGTGAATGCCAGGGTCGCCCATCTGGTCATCGTAATTGTCATTCTTGTTGCTTGCTTCACTGATTCCTCTTTTCTGTGCGCCCGCGTTGTGGCTTGCAATTTGCAGATCCACGGCAGGGCGCACTCTGGGCCAGCCGCAAAACTCTTTCTCCAACTTATTATCGACTGATTTACTTCCAACTCCAGTTGGGCTGCGTGTTGGCGCCCTTGAAGGTCAACTGCTTCACATTTGTGCCGTCTGCCAACATGGTCCATATCTGGTCGCTGCCCGAGCGGTGGGACTGGAACACAATGTGGCGGCCATCCGGCGACCAGCAGGGAAAATCGTTGCGCCCCGCGTCGTGCGTGAGCTGCACCCACTGCTTGCTGGCGACATCCATCAAATATAAATCGTTGGAACCCGGCTCTCCCGGTCCGTATTTGCGCATCCAGGAAAAAGTCAGAAACTGTCCGTTCGGCGACCAGTTGGGAGAGACGGCGTAGCCCTGATCGGTGACCCGCTGCAGGTTGGTGCCGTCCGCTTCCATGGTATAGATCTGCGGCAGGCCGGTGCGTCCGCTTACGAAGGCGATCTGGGAGCCGGTCTTGCGATTCCATGTGGGCGAAACGTCGGGACCCTGATCATTGGTTAAGCGGCGCGAGTTTCCTCCGGATGCGTCGACGACGAAAATGTTGGGGTAGCCGTTGCGCGAGGACGAAAACGCGATCTTGCCCTCGGGCGACCATGAAGGCGAAAGATTCATACCGCCGAAACGCGGGAAGCTGACCATGCGGTTGAGATCGAATGAATACATCATGATTTCCCAACCACCCTTGTTAATCGAGCTGAACGCCAGCCGCGAACCATCGGGCGAGATGCGCGGCGACAGAGAGATGCTGCCCAAGTGGGTGACCGGCTGCTGGTTGGCGCCATCGTAATCCATCATCCAGATTTCTTTGTGGCCGGTGCGCTCGCTTACGAAGTAGATCTTGGTTTCGGCGATGCCAGCTACGCCTCCGCCGAGGCGGAAGATGATTTCATCGGCAAATTTGTGCGCGATGACGCGCACCGCGTCGGTGGTTGGATTGTCGACGTACTGCTTGCCCAGCACTTGCGGCGACTTCTCATTCTTGACGTCGTAAAGCCAGCCCTGCACTGTGACTTTGCCGGCGGCCACGCCCAGGTTGCCGAATGCGAGCATGGAGGTGTTGGGCGGCGGGGAATTCCAGGCCGCGAAGTTAACCTCGGAAGGTTGTCCGGGCTCTTGCAGCGGATAAAAACTCTTGGAGACCAGATCGAAGATGCCGGCGTTGTCGAGGTCGTTCCAGAGCGTGTCGTTAAAGGTCTTCAGCAGGTCGGCGTTGCCGGCGTCGGCGGTCGTTGGATTGAAAGTCGTTGGCTTGAAGTCGGATGCGGCCAGGCGCACGCGCTCGACGCCGAGGCCGGTACCGGTGCGAATCCAGTCCTGCGCGGAACTGGTGGCCGCCATTAACAGCAGGGCAACGGCGATCAAAGCTTGATGACGGATGGGGCGAGCCGAGTTACTCAATTTGTGCTCCCTGTATGGTCGTGCTAATGGCGAGCCGGGCGTCCCCGCCCGGCTGGACGGGCGAGACGCCCGTCCCTCCACTTGCTTCTACCGCTTGTAATCAAACCAAAACTCTACCGACACTTTGCTTCCCGAATAATCCGGGGGCAGCGCGCCGAAGGTATCAATGCGCTGGATGGCACGCATGGCCGAGAGGTCGAGCGACGGCACACCACTCGATTGCTCGATCTCGACATTCGCCGGATGCCCGTCGCGGGCGATATCAAATGTAAGATAAACGCGGTTCCCCTCCGTGATCCTTGGGTCCACTTCATACTTTAACCAGTTTTCGGTGACTTTCCGCTGCACCGCTTGTACGTACCACGAGAAGCGGCTACCGAAATCGCCACCGCTTCCGGTAAATCCAAAGCCGCCCTTGGCGCCGCCCGCGCTCATGGTATAGGGACCGCTGACCGGACCACCTTCGCCATACGGGATTTGATTCGATTCAGGGGGTTGCGGTTGCGCTTTGCGTTGTGTCGCGCTCTTGATTGGCGCGGGTTTTGTCTTTGTGTTCTTGTCGGGAATCGGAATCGCTTCCGGCTCCTTTTCCTGAACCATGGGCTGCGACTTCGAGAGTCCCTTGGATTCCGTGGCCAGCACGTTCTCGGTCTCGGCGGGATTGGCGGGCAAGGGAACCGAGTTCACGAGGGTCGCTCCCATGGCATCTCCGCCGCCGCCGCTGCCCCAGCCTTCACCACGAAAGCTGTGAACAAACATGGCGTAGAGCACGACGAACGCGGCGAATGCCAGATGCAGTCCGAGCGACCAGGCCAGAGGCCGGCGCAACTGGCCGGGTTCGGAATAGATGTCGAAATTAGTGATGGCCGCCATGAGTATCCATCGGCTGCGTAACGATGCTCACGTTGCTGATGCCCGCCTGCTTGATGGCGTCCATGACGGTGGCAAAGGCGCCAAAGGGGACATCTTCGTCGGAGCGCAAATAGATCGACTGGTGTTGCGGATCGCGAATTTTCTGCTTCAGGCGCGCTCCGATCTGGTTGATGTTGATGGGATCGTTGCCGAGAAAGACTTTTTGCGATTTGTCGATGCTGATGACGAGGCGCTCTTCGGTGATCTCTTTGACGGTGCGGGTGTGGGGCACGTTGACTTCGATGCCGGACTGCAGTATGGGCGCGGTCACCATGAAAATGATGAGCAGCACGAGGACGACATCCACCAGGGGCGTGATGTTGATATCGGCGAGGGCGGTCTGGGTGCGTCCGTTGGCGGAAGTGAAGGCCATCAGCGCCGTGCCTCGGTTACCGGTAACTCATGCTGACGCTCGACCAGATTGAGCATCTCCAGGGTGAAGTCGTCGTTGCGCGAGGCCATTTCGCGAATGGAGCCAATGATTAGGTTGTAGGCGATCACCGCCGGGATGGCTGCAGCCAGGCCGGCGGCAGTGGTCACGAGAGCTTCGGAAATTCCAGGAGCGACCGCGCGCAGAGTTGCCGCGCCAGCCGTGCCGAGTCCGTGGAAGGCGTCGATGATTCCCCAGACGGTGCCGAACAGTCCGATAAACGGCGTAACGGCGCCGGTAATTGCCAGCCACGGGACATTGCGTTCGAGGCGGGTGATCTCCTCGGAAGAGGCGATCTGCATGGCGCGCTGAATGGCCGGCAGGTTGTGGATGCCGCCGGTCATTCCCATCTGGCGTTTGAACTCCTGGACCGCGCCTTCAAAGACTCCCACGAGCGGGCTGGGACGGAACTGATCGGCAACCGAGGCAATGTCTTGCATGCGCTGCGCCTTGCGGAAAGCGCGGACAAAGCGGCCGCTCTGGGCGCGCGCACGGCGGATGAGCCGCCACTTGGCAATAATCACGGCCCAGGAGAGCACGCTGAATGCGATCAGCAGGAGAAGCACGGTCTTCGCGACCGGACCGGTCTGAAGGACGAGATCAACGATTTCGCCGCCGACAAACAACAGGAGGACGGAAGAAAAATGCATCGGTTTAGGGAC
>Ga0116134_1000451_pt1 | contig 21492 bp, 12 predicted proteins | sample June2015DPH_19_5_FD_89737 | JGI IMG/M metagenome (GOLD analysis project Ga0116134, IMG submission 89737) | Peatland microbial communities from SPRUCE experiment site at the Marcell Experimental Forest, Minnesota, USA - June2015DPH_19_40 | ecosystem: Environmental > Terrestrial > Soil > Wetlands... | reverse complement strand
TTGCGCTTTTCCCATTTGGCGGTGCCGGTGGGGAAGGTTCCATCGACGGGGAAAGCGCTCACGGGGATCTCGTCGCCGTGGCCAGCGTAGATTACGCCGAGCACATCGCGCTCAAACTGGGGCGCCTGCGGAGAGAACGCGGGCGGCATTTCGGTTTGGCTCGTGACCTTCTCGGGCAGGGGGACTTCGAAAAGATGGGCCAGGGTTTCATCCACGGCGCGCAGGTTTTGTTGCACGACCTCGTCACCTTTCTTGCCGTAGGTGTCGCGGATGGACTGGCGAATGGCTTCAATGGCCTCATCGCGAGGAAGAACTTTGGAGATGGCGAAGAAGCACGTTTGTAGAATGGTATTCATGCGCGAGCCCATGCCGGTGTCGCGCGCCACCTGATAGGCGTCAATGATGAAGAAGCGGGCTTTTTTGGCGATCAATTGCTTCTGGACTTCGCGCGGCAGGTGGTCCCAAACTTCATCCTTATTAAAAGGACTGTTGAGCAGGAAGACGCCGCCTGGGACCAGGGCGCTGAGCATGTCATAGCGCTCGAGGAAAATCCATTGATGGCAGGCCACGAAGTTGGCCTTCGAAATCAGATAGCTGGAACGGATCGGCTGCGGTCCGAAACGCAGGTGGGAAACGGTCATCGCGCCCGATTTCTTGGAGTCGTAGACGAAGTAGCCCTGCGCATAGTTGTCAGTGTTTTCGCCGATGATCTTGATCGAGTTCTTGTTGGCGCCAACCGTACCATCGGCGCCCAGACCGTAGAACATGGCTCGCACCATGTTCTCGGGCTCAATGGAAAAATCGGCATCGTAATCGAGACTGGTATGGCTCACGTCATCTTGAATGCCTACGGTGAAGTGGTCTTTGGGTCTTGCCTTGGCCAGGTTGTCATAAACGGCTTTGACCATCGCGGGCGTGAATTCTTTGGAGGAGAGACCGTAGCGTCCGCCGATGGTTTCCGGCGCGACCTTCAGCGTTCCATAGCCCAGCTTGATGCCTTCTTGAATACCGTTGACGACGTCGAGGTAGAGCGGCTCTCTGCCGGCGCCAGCTTCCTTGGTGCGATCGAGGACGGCAATCTTGCGCACGGTTGAGGGAAGCGCCTTGAGGAAGCGCTGGACGGAGAACGGGCGATAGAGCCTGACTTTCAGCAAGCCGACTTTTTCACCGTTTCGGTTCAGGTGCTCTACCGTTTCGTGGGCGGTCTCTGCGCCGGAGCCCATCATGACGATCACGCGCTCGGCATCGGGCGCACCCACGTAGTCGAACAGGTGATATGAGCGGCCGACTACCTGGGAAAACTTGTCCATGACCGCCTGGACTTTATCCGGGCAGGCATCATAGTAAGGATTGCCGGCTTCCCGCGCCTGAAAGAAGACGTCGGGATTTTGCGCGGTGCCGCGCAACACGGGATGGTCGGGAGAAAGCGCGCGCTGCCGATGCTCGAAGACGCGATCCATGTTGATGAGAGCGCGCATGTCGTCTTCGGTGAGGACTTCGATCTTGTTTTCTTCATGCGAAGTGCGGAAGCCGTCGAAGAAATGCAGGAAAGGGATGCGAGTTTCGAGCGTGGCCGCATGCGCGATGAGCGCCAAGTCCATGGCCTCCTGGACAGAGTTCGAGGAGAGCATCGCGTATCCCGTAGTTCGGCAGAACATCACGTCGGAGTGGTCGCCGAAAATCGAGAGGGCGTGGGTTGCCACGGTGCGCGCGCTGACGTGGAAGGCCGTAGCCGTAAGTTCGCCTGCGATCTTGTTCATGTTCGGGATCATCAGCAGCAGGCCTTGCGACGCGGTGAAGGTGGTGGCCAGGGCTCCGGTCTGGAGCGCGCCATGAATGGCGCCGGCGGCGCCGCCTTCGCTTTGCATTTCGATCACGTGGGGCACGGTACCCCAGATGTTGGGTATAGCTTCCGAGGACCATTGGTCCGCCCATTCGCCCATGTTGGACGACGGCGTGATGGGATAAATGGCGATGACTTCATTAAGGCGGTAGGCGACGTAGGCGACGGCCTCGTTGCCGTCCATGGTCTTGAACTTACGATTCATGAACTCCCCTTCTGGACTTTCTCGGTGACTCTGACCGCTCTGAGGGAACGGTCATGTTTAAGAATGACGGATCGAGGTGATATTGTCGGGAACCCGGCTCACAGGCACGTGTGACCCAGATCACAACGGAAAAAAATGAAGAGCGGGAACGATAGGAGCTTGCAGTGGTGCTGATTGCGGTTTTGGTTGCTCTGGTCACAACTTCTTAAATCATTCAGAGGTCCAAATAAGCCTGGAGCGAACTGGGATCTTCACCGGTACGAATACGAAAGCCAAAACGCTTCATGATGATCTGCATCCCGATGTTGTCAGGTAACATTTCCGCGGACACCTGGCTGAGCCTTTCATCCCGGGCAACCTGGAGAACACGGCGGAGTAATTCATTACCCAGGCCCAGCTTTTGATACTGATCGGAAACGAGCACCGCGACTTCCGCTTCATTCCTGCCGTGGAGCTTATTCAGACGGCCAACGGCCATGATGCGGCGTTCTCCGGTGCCGGGATCGGTGCGCTGGGCGACCAGGGCCATTTCGCGGTCGTAGTCCCCAAAACAGATGCGCAACAATCGCTCATGCGCCACCCGGCGACTCAGGCTGAGGGTACAGAAGTAGCGCAAATAGACGCTGTGATCGGAGAGCGTTTCGTGAAACTTGACCATCAGCGGTTCGTCTTCGGGACGGATCGGCCGGATGGTAACGGGATTTCCATCCTTCATGGTCCAGGACGAGACATACTGTAAGGGATAGGGACGGATGGCGGGCTTGGGCAACTGGTCGAGGGTTACAGCGGGCCCGTGCAATACGATTCTGGCATCGAGGGCGAGTACGCGCTCCGGTGAAGCGAGCAGGGGATTGATGTCAATTTCCGAAATCCACGGCTGATCGAGCACGAGCTGACTGAAGCGGACCAGCACGTTCTCGAGCGCTGCCATGTTGACCGGCTTGCGTCCGCGGACGCCCTTCAGCGCGGTGAAGATTCGGGTTTGTTCCATCATTCTTTGTGCCAGCGTAGTGTTCAGAGGTGGAAGCGCCAGGGCGCGGTCGCGATACACTTCGACCAACTGGCCCCCAGAACCGAACAGGACGACGGGCCCAAACTGCGGGTCCACGCTGCTGCCGAGGATCAATTCGTAGCCCTCGCGCTTCACCATCGGCTCCACGGTGACGCCGGAGAATTGATCGGGACCAGCTTTCTCGGCAACCGAAGACTGGATGGCGCGATAGGCAGAGCGGACCGCCGCTTCGTCCGGCAAGTTCAGTTTGACTCCGCCAACCTCTGTCTTGTGCGTGATGGTTTCGGAAAAGACCTTCAGCACAACCGGAAAGCCAATTTGCGCAGCCAGCGTGGCGGCCTCGTCCTCGCTGGCGGCGACGCGTGTCTCCACCGTGGGAATGCCGTACAGCGACAATAACTGCTTCGATTCCAACTCAGTGAGCAAAGTGCGGCTGCGGCTTCGCGCATTCCGAATGATCTGCTCGACCTGATTGCGGGCTGCGTTCTCGATCTCAGATTGGCCAGACAGGGTGGGAGTCTCGTAGAGTCCGCGGAGATTGTACGAGTATCGCCACATGTAGGTGAAAGCCCGCGCCGCGGTGTCAGGATAAGGAAAGGTTGGAATGCCGGCCGAATTCAGGGCAGCTTCGCCGGCTGCGACGCTGCTCCCACCCATCCAGCTGGCGAGTACGGGCTTGCCAGTTTGTTTGGCGTAAGGCTTCAAGCGTTCTGCAATCTGCGTCGGTTCCGTCATTCCTTGCGGGGAAAGGATGACCAGGAGCCCATCACTGTTCGGGTCTTGCGAGGCAATTTCGAGGGCGCGAGCATAGCGCTCAGGATCAGCATCGCCGAGAACATCGATGGGATTGTTACGACTCCAGTGGGCAGGAAGGAATTCATCCAGGCGGCGCAGACTCTCCGGGGAAAGCTCAGCAAGTTCTCCACCATTGGCCACGAGCGAGTCGGTGGCCAGGACCCCTGGTCCGCCCGCATTGGTCAGGATCGTGAGCCGCGGACCCTTGGGGCGAGGTTGCCGGCCGAGCACTTCCGCCATATAGAAAAGGTCGGCGATGTTGTGCACCCGCAAGACTCCGGAGCGGCGGAAGGCTGCCTCCAGCACTTCGTCGCTGCCCGTGAGCGCCCCGGTATGTGAGGCGGCAGCCCGCGAAGCCGCTTGTGATCGACCGGCCTTGATCACGATGATCGGTTTGGTGAGTGCAACTTCACGAGCTGCGGACAAGAACGACCGCGCATCGCCCACGGACTCCATGTAGAGCAGGATGCTCTTGGTGCGCGGGTCGTCGCCAAAGTGGTAGATTAAATCTCCCCAACCAACATCCAGCATGGAGCCGGTCGAAACAATGGCGCTGAAGCCCACTTCTTCGCGGCGACTCCAATCGAGGACGGCGGCCAAAAGCGCTCCACTCTGACTGAGGAACGCGACGTTGCCCGCCTTGGGCGCTTCCTTGGCGAAGGTGGCATTCAGCCCGATCGCCGGAAACATAACGCCCAGGCAGTTGGGGCCAATCAGGCGCAGGGAACCACGCCGCAACTGCTCTTGAATCTGATGTTCGAGCGCCGCGCCTTCCGCACCACATTCCCTGAATCCAGCAGAAATCACAACCACAGACCTGCTGCCGGCATCCACGCACTCTCCAATGAGCTGCGGGACGGTTGCAGCCGGGGTGGCGACTACGACCAAGTCGACGGGATGAGGGATGTCACGAATGCTGGCGTAGGCTTTGAGCCCCAGCACTTCCGGATGGGTCGCGTTGACGGCATACACTTTCCCGTGAAAGCCGCCCTGCACAAGGTTCTCGAGAACGGCTCGGCCTACGCTGCCGGGACGACTGCTCGCGCCGATGACGGCCACCGAGCCTGGAGCGAACATTGCGTCCAGTCCGTATCTCTGTGGCGTTGTCTGGTTCTCTTCATTCGACGGTCGTCCCACGACACCGGCTTCAGTCGAACTCATAAAAACTCCTCATCTCTCAATCTTACCGCGGCGGAAGCTGCCCCTTGAGGATAGACCATCGGCGAATGTTTAGCAGTCCGCAGCGCGAGTGGGATTTCGTATATCGGGACACGCCTTTGCGATGCCGGAAATTCTTGCGCCCTGTAGAGACGGGGCCTGCCCCGTCTCCGGAGACACGACTAGCCGCGCCTCTAGACTTAATCAGAGGTTTCTTTTGGGGGCTGGGCGTCAAGGCTGTCGTGCGAACTGCCTGGGACTGCCTCTCAAGCTTGCTCGATATACGCTTGTTTCCTCTACACTTCCCCTTTGTCAGAAGCTAAGGCCTGGCCAACTTCCACTCGTGGTTCACCCACCTGAACGTGGGGTTCAAAGCGCTGTTCAACCGAGAGTGCGCGAGACACCAGGCAGAGCGCTTTGGCTTTGTGTAAGAGCTTGAGAGCTCGCGCCCTTTCCTCTTCTCGCGGAATCACCAGATTGGCGCGAATGAACACTTCGCCAAAGCTGTAGCCGGTGTCAGCCTTGCTTATGCCGCCGTCCACTTCCACCTGCAGGTCGGTGTACTCGAACTTCGCGTATTCGGCGAGCGCCCGAAAGGTAGTGGTAAAGCAACTGGCGACCGCACAGAGGAGCAAATCCTCCGGTGTCCACCTTCCTTCCAAGCCGCCAAAAGCAGGGGGCGCAGTGAAATGGAGCGCATTGGGAGCGGAGTTGGACTTTGCCAGGCCAGTCCGGCCAGAGGCCCACCAGGCAACTACGCGAAATCGATGTACTTCTTCCATGGTGCTATCACGCTCCTTCTCGCATTTCAGAGTCACAGGGGCATCAGGACCTCAGTAGAGAGCTTGACCTCCTGCCCGCACAGCTTCCATGCGTCCCCCGGGTAGATCGATTCTCGGCGCAGAAGGGCTTGAGAAACCATGTTCGAAGTCACGGCCCATCGTGACCATGATCACAGCGCGATCAAGTGATACAATTTGCACGGATAGCTGTGCCGAATGCGCGCTCCTTACGGGCTGAACATCCTCGATAACTGCCTCACCTGCCCGATGCGGGAAGAACACTTATTCTGCAATCTGCCGGCGGCGGCGGTGCAGACGTTGAATGAGATCAAGTCCACTGCGGTCTACCCAAAAGGCGCGATGCTGTTTATCGAGGGACAGCAGCCGCGTGGGATATTTGTGCTGTGCGCGGGGAAGGCGAAGCTCTCGACGTCATCGGCTGAGGGCAGAACCGTCATCACCAAAATCTCGGAAGCGGGAGATGTGCTGGGGCTCAGCGCCACGATTTCCAATCGGCCTTACGAAGTGACCGCCGAGATGATCGAGCCGGGCCAGGCAAATTTCATTACCCGGGATGCCTTGCTGCACTTCATGCGCGAATATGGAGAAGTAGCTTTGCGAGTGGCGGAGCAGCTCAGCCGCAACTACTACGCAGCGTATGAAGGGATCCGCACCCTGGGACTCACCAACTCGCCTTCCCAGAGATTCGCAAAGTTGCTGCTGGGATGGTCCAATACGACGGTCAATGGCGATCCTCTGCAGGTGAAGGTGACGCTTACGCATGAGGAAATCGCTGAGATCATTGGCACGACGCGGGAAACCGTCAGCCGCCTGTTCTCGCAGTTTAAGAAGAAACAGCTGGTCCAATTAAAAGGCGCGACCCTGATCATCCGCAACAAAGCCGCGCTGGAACAAATGATCAACTCTTGACGAGCGCGACTTTCTGTTCCGCAATTCCAAACGCAAACTAGCCTCCAGCCGCTTGTTTTTGTTCACCTTCGATGCGACGGATCTCCCGGTGTAGCCATGCGCGAAGGGCTTCTGCCATCTCTAATTGTGTGCCGGTGCGGTAAAGGGAGTCGACCGTCTGCCCCTTGTCGTTCAGCGGAATGAAGCGGCACGGCACATCTTGCTCGCGGAGGTCTGAGGGAACAAGCTGCAGCAGCCGGCATTCACTGCAGGGTTGCGAACGGGCGGAATCCTTGAAGTTGAGGCAGGTCGGAGAATCCTCGAAAATATAGGGAGCGCGCCACGGCGCATGTGACGAGCGAGCATACCCGCCCTCTTCCAGGAATCTCAACTCGAACCGCAGGATTTCGAGAATGTTGAGGTTTTTATGTGCCAAGGCCTGACCTCCTCAAAGCCGTCGCTCAGTTGCCGGAGTGTGCTGGAACAGGATGGATTGGCACCCTCCGAGAACCATAACCGCCTCTGAATGTTGTGGGTACAAGGTCAGAGCAATGGCCTTGGACGACACAATTGGCCACAAGACCTGCTACATAGGATACTACGCGATTTCGAAAGACGAAGTGATCAAAAGCACGGTTGACGGTGATTCTCGGCACAGGTTCTTTCAAATGGGAAGGCTGTATCATATTTTTTAATTGTCACGGTTGCCTTGTGACTGGAGTCGTACTAACCCGCTTCAATTTGCTCTAGTCTGGGTTTGTGAACGAGGCCCTGGCCCAAGGGGACGAGAGGAGAGAACTGTGCTCTTATTTGCCAAGCCTGTGCCTCCCAATGAGGACAAACGCTGGCGTTTGGTGGACGCCACCATGCGCCGCCATGGGCAGCAGTCCCGAGGGTTGATTGAGGCTCTGCACACGGTGCAGGAGGCCTTCGGCTACCTTGACGACCTGTCGCTGAGGTATGTCGCGACGTCGCTGCGAGTGCCCCTCAGCCGCGCCTATGGCGTCGCTACCTTCTATCACTTCTTCACCCTTAAGCCGGCGGGCAACACACCTGCGTGATCTGCACGGGGACGGCCTGCTACATCAAAGGCGCGCCGCTGTTGCTCGACGCCATACAGAAGGATTTGGGTGTGCTTCCTGGCGAGACAACGACTGACGGAAAGGTCTCGTTCCTGACCGCGCGCTGTCTCGGCTCTTGTGGACTTGCTCCCGCCGTGGTCTATGATCAGGAAGTCGCGGGCAAAGTGAGTCCTCAGGCCCTGCGAGAACACCTGTCACAATGGACGCGCCATGACGCCTGACGAACTGAGTGAAATCGCCGAAACGGAACGGGAGTCGCAAAAGCGTTTCAAACACCGGGTGAACGTGTGCCTGGCTGCAGGATGCGTGTCCTGCCAGAGTCAGGCCGTCAAGGACGCCCTCGATAAAGACATTTCGCGGCGCGGGTGGGGAGAGCATTGCCAGGCGAAGGGCGTCGGGTGCATGGGATTGTGCGCCGAAGGACCGCTGGTTTCTACGGGAACTACTATTGGAAATGAGCGGTTGTACAAGCGCGTCGGCGCCGCGGACGCGGCCGAAATCCTCGATAGCCTTGAAGGTCCGCTAGTCTCCCGCCTGCACTGTGCGACCGACGTTCCATTTTTTCAACGCCAGAAGAAAATTGTGCTGGAGAACTCTGGCGTCATCGATCCCGAACGGATTGAGGATTACATCGCCGCGGAGGGATACTATGCCCTCATTCGGGCGGTGACCGAGATGACGCCGCGGGAAGTGGTCGAAGAAGTGATGAAGAGCGGCCTGCGTGGGCGTGGCGGTGCGGGATATCCCACCGGTTTGAAGTGGAGCACGGTGGCAAAATCGTTCGGCACTCAGAAGTTTGTAATCTGCAACGCCGACGAAGGCGATCCCGGGGCGTTTATGGATCGCAGCGTGCTGGAGAGCGATCCTCATCGCGTGCTCGAAGGCATGTTAATTGCCGCCTACGCCGTGGGTTCCTCCGACGGCTACATCTACGTGCGCGCGGAGTATCCTCTCGCCATTAAGCGCTTGCGTGCGGCGATACGCCAAGCGGAGCGAGCCGGGCTTCTGGGAGCCAATATTTGCGGAACACGCTTCAGTTTCAAGATCGACTTGCGGCTGGGGGCCGGGGCATTCGTCTGCGGCGAGGAGACGGCGCTCATCGCCTCGGTGGAAGGGAAACGCGGCACGCCCCGGGCGCGGCCGCCTTATCCCGCCATGCAGGGACTGCTGGGACAGCCTACGCTGATCAACAACGTCGAGACCTTTGCCAACGTTCCGCCCATCGTCCGCAACGGCGGCGACTGGTATGCACAAATCGGCACAGAGAAGAGCAAAGGGACAAAAGTGTTTGCCCTGGCTGGCCGGGTGCAAAATACCGGACTCGTCGAAGTGCCCATGGGGATCACGTTGCGCGAGATGGTTTTCGAGATCGGCGGTGGAATTCCCGACGGCCGGAAATTTAAAGCGGTGCAGACCGGCGGCCCCTCCGGCGGTTGCCTGCCCACGGAAGCTCTGGATCAGCCCGTCGACTACGAGTCGCTGGCGCGCCTGGGATCGATCATGGGATCGGGCGGGATGATCGTGATCGATGAAAGCTCGTGCATGGTCGACGTGGCCAAGTACTTCATGGATTTCTGCATGACGGAGTCTTGCGGTAAGTGCACTCCGTGCCGCGTCGGCACCTACCAGATGCACCGCATTCTCAGCTCCATTACCAATATGACGGCCACGCCCGAGGATCTTGCGATGCTCGAGGAATTTTGCGATCTGCTGAAGCACACCAGCCTGTGCGGGCTGGGACAATCCGCCCCCAACCCGGTAGTGAGCACACTGAAATCCTTTGCGGCGGAATACAAAGCGCACATTGAAGATCACACGTGCCCGGCTGGAGTTTGCGGCAAAGCGCCGGGTGGAGAACGGGCATGAGTCCGCAGAGTGGCGCGAAGACGCTCAAGATCGATGGCCGCGATTTCGGCGCGCGTCCGGATGAGACTATTTTGGACGTTGCCCGCGAGAATAAGATTTTTATTCCCCGCATGTGCGAACTGGACGGCCTTTCCACGGTGGGCGCGTGCCGGCTGTGCCTGGTGGAAGTTAAGGGCTCCAACAAGTTGCTGCCGTCGTGTGTGACTCAGGTCGAAGAGGGCATGGAGGTAACGACTAGCTCACAACGGCTGGATCACTATCGCAGGATGATCGTCGAACTTCTATTCAGCGAGCGCAACCACGTCTGCTCGGTCTGCGTTTCGAACGGTCATTGCGAATTGCAGAACATGGCGCAGAAGCTGGGGATCACCCATGTCCGCTTTCCGTATCGCAACCCAAAGCTGGACGTGGACGCCTCACACGACCGCTTCGTGATGGACCATAACCGCTGCATCCTGTGCACTCGCTGCGTTCGGGTGTGCGATGAAATCGAGGGCGCGCACACCTGGGACATCATGGGCCGCGGGGTAGAGGCGAAGGTGATCACGGATCTGAACCAGCCCTGGGGATCGTCCGAAACCTGCACTGGTTGTGGCAAGTGTGTCCACGTTTGTCCAACCGGCGCGTTGTCGGAAAAGGGCCGCTCCGTGGCCGAAATGGAAAAGCGCCGGAACTTCCTGCCCTACTTGACACTGATGCGAGAGGAACATGAATGAGCAAGAAACGTCTCGCCACCGTCTGGCTCGATGGCTGTTCCGGATGTCACATGTCGTTTCTCGACATGGACGAGCGTCTGATCGCGCTCTCGGAAATGGCCGAGCTGGTCTATAGCCCGCTGGTAGACGCAAAAATCTTTCCCGAGAATGTGGACATCACGCTGGTGGAGGGTGCGGTCAGCAGCGAGGAAGACCTGCACAAGATTCAGATGGTGCGCGCGCGGACCACAACTCTGGTTTCGCTGGGTGACTGTGCCGTCACCGCGAATGTCCCCGCCATGCGTAATCCTTTTCCGACAAAATCGGTTTACGATCGGGCGTATCGCGAGAACGTGACTTTCGAACCGGGGACTCCCGATCAAGTGGTGCCCCGTCTCCTGCCGTATGCGCGACCGGTCCATGAGATTGTCGAGGTGGATGTTTATATTCAGGGGTGTCCGCCCTCTGCGGACGTGATTTTCTACGCCGTGAGCGAGTTGCTGGCAGGCCGGACGCCGGCTTTGAGCGCGAAGACGCGATTTGGGTCTTAGGAGCAGAAGTGGAAGACCGCAGAACCATCGTCATTGATCCCGTAACCCGAATCGAGGGGCACTCCAAGATTACGCTGCATCTCGACGATCAGGGCCGCGTGGAAGACGCCCGTTTTCACGTTACGCAGTTCCGCGGCTTCGAGAAGTTTTGCGAAGGGCGTCCGTTTTACGAGATGCCATCCCTGATGGCGCGCATCTGCGGCATTTGTCCAGTAAGCCACCTCATCGCTTCGGCGAAGGCTTGCGACGCTCTGCTGGCGGTGAGAATTCCGCCCACGGCCGACCGATTGCGCCGAATCTTCGGACTGGCCCAGGTAGTGCAATCGCACGCCCTGAGCCTCTTTCACTTGTCTTCGCCCGATCTGCTGCTGGGCATGGATGCCGATCCTGCCAAGAGCAATTTGTTTGGCGTTCTGGAACAGAATCCGGCCCTGGCGCGGGACGGTATCCGCCTGCGGCAGTTCGGGCAACAGATCATCGAGCGCTTAGGAGGCAAGCGGATTCATCCTGCCTGGGTCGTGCCCGGCGGGGTCAGCGAACCCCTGAGCCAAGCGGACCGGGATGCCATCCTGGGATCGATTCCCGAAGCGCTGGCCATTGCCGTACGCACCATCGAGTGGTTCAAGAGCATCATGGAGCGTTTCCGCGAGGAGCTCTCAACTTTCGGCAATTTCCCGACGCTATTCATGGGCATTGTGAAGCCGGATGTCGGCGGCCTGACGTTCTACGACGGCAAGATCCGCATCGTGAACGCCTCCGGCAAAATCGTCGCCGACGGCCTTGATCCGGCGCGCTATTTCGATTTCGTCGGCGAGAAGGTTGAATCGTGGAGCTACATGAAATCCGCCTACTACAAACCGACGGGATTCCCTGACGGCATCTACCGCGTGGGGCCGTTGGCCCGTTTGAACGTGGTCGACCGCTGCGGCACACCTCGCGCCGACCAGGAACTGGCGGAATTCCATGAACTGCAGCGCACCGCCGTGCTCAGTTCGTTCCACTATCACCACGCGCGGCTAGTCGAAATTCTTTACTGTGTTGAGCGCATGGAGCAACTGCTCACCCACCCTGAAATCCTCGATAAGCACGTGCGCGCCATTGCGCGTCCGAATGCTCTGGAAGGCGTGGGGGCGGCGGAAGCGCCGCGGGGCACGCTGTTCCATCACTACAAGATTGACGAAGAGGGCCTGATCCGATGGTGCAATCTGATCATCGCCACTGGCCAAAACAATCTGGCCATGAACCGTAGCGTGCTGCAGGTGGCCAAACACTTTGTGCATGGCGACCGATTGACAGCGGGCGCGCTGAATCGAGTGGAAGCCGTCATCCGGGCCTATGATCCCTGTCTGAGCTGCGCGACGCATGCCACGGGACAAATGGCGTTGCACATCCAACTGCTAAGCCCCGGCGGGGAAGTGCTGGATGAAGTCGCTCGTCCGTGAGAGTCGGATTATCCCGTATGGCGCGCATCCTGATCGTCGGCTACGGCAACCCGCTCCGCTCGGACGACGGCCTGGGCTGGCGCGCAGCGGAAGAATTGTCCCGCAGACTGTCATTTCCGGAAGTTGAAGTTGAAGTTATTGTTCGCCACCAACTCACTCCGGAGCTGGCCGACAAGCTTAAAAGCGCCGATGCAGTTTTCTTCATTGATGCGGCTCAGGCGGGCCGGCCCGGAGAGCTGACTTCGGAACGCGTGGCTTCGCAACCCTTGACTTCGCGAGCTTTGACTTCGCAGCCGCTGACCACCTATTCCCACCAGTGCTCGCCCGCGGGAGTTCTGGCCTTGGCTCAGCAACTCTATGGCGCCACGCCACGGGCTTTTGCGGTCTCCCTGTGCGGCGAATGTTTCGATCACGGCGCGGCCTTGTCCGCGGCCGTGGAAGCCGGTCTTCCGAAGCTGACCGCACTGGTGGAAAAGCTGGCGAGACAGGAAACTGTGCGGCCACGATGTCGCTGAATTGGTGGAGGGACGGGCGTCGCGCCCGTCTGGCGGAGCGGGGAAGCCCGGCTCTCCCAAGAGGAATCGTTAACCCGTTATAGGAGTTTCGCTCCTCCGACTCTGGAAAAACTGTAGCGGCACGGGCTAAACGGATGGCTTTACCGGCGCTACCTGCGGACGGTGTAGCCATTTCGTCTTTTCGCAATATTCGTAGAGTTCTTCGCGGAACTTGGGATGCGCGATCTCGATCAGCGCTTGCGCCCGCTCCCGGATGCATTTTCCATGCAGGTAAGCCACGCCGTACTCGGTTACAACATAGCGGATGAGACCCCGCGAGGTGACTACTCCCGCGCCCGGGCTCAACATCGGGGCAATGCGTGAAATCGTGTCGTTCTTGGCGGTCGACGGTAGCGCGATGATCGGTTTGCCACCCTTCGAGCGTGACGCTCCGCGAATGAAGTCCACCTGCCCACCAATCCCGCTATAGAACCTGGTTCCGACGGAGTCCGAGCAGACCTGGCCGGTCAGGTCGACCTGCAGGGCCGAGTTAATGGCCACCATGTTGTCGTTACGGGCAATGAGTAAGGGATCGTTGGTATAGGCGGTGGGATGGAACTCGAAAATCGGATTGTTGTCGACGAAGTCGAACAACTTTTTCGTTCCCAGGGCAAAGCCGAGGATGATCTTGCGCGGTTTGAAGTTCTTGCGCGCGCCGGTGATCACGCCCGCCTCAATCAGCGGCATCACACCATCCGACACCAGTTCGCTGTGCACCGCGAGATCTTTGCGATCGCTGAGGAAGGGAAGCACGGCATCGGGAATTCCGCCGATGCCGGTTTGCAGCACGGATCCGTCCTCGATCAGGTCGGCTACGTTACGCGCGATGGCCCGATTCAGATCGGTGATTTGGGATGGCTTCGTGGCGCATAGCGGTCGGGTCGATTCCACCACCGCGTCTATGTCACTCACATGGATGAAGCTGTCGCCATAGGTTCGCGGCATGTGGCCGTTGACCTGCGCCACGACGTAGTGCGCACACTTGGCGGCCGTGAGCGTGGTATCCACGCCCACGCCGAAACTGCAAAAACCATGCGAGTCGGGCGGAGATACCTCGATGAGCGCGACATCAATCGGCATCGCGCCGCTTTCGAACAGCGCTTCGATCTCGCTGAGGTAGATGGGCGTGTAATCGGCGCGCCCGTCATTAACGGCCTCGCGCACATTGCCGCCGATAAACATGGCGTTATGGCGGAAGTGCGCTTCCATGTCCGGAGCCACATAGGGAGCGCATCCCATGGTCATCATGTGGACAATTTCCACGTCGTGAACACAAGGCGCGCGCCGGAGCAGGGCCTCGACGAGAGTCTCCGGTTCCGCGCATCCCGGTTGGATATACACGCGCATTCCCGACTCGACGTAACGCACCGCTTCGTCGGCGGTCTGCACCTTTTTTGCGTAGTCAATTTCCCATGACATCTCTTGCGATCTCCCTTATGCCTTCTTGGATGGCGCGCCATTTTCGCTGTGAGCTGGGTCCGCGACTGCCAGCTCGTAACCGACCGAGGCATAGTAAATTGCTCGATCAAAAAACTGCTCCAATAACTGCAACATTTCCAGTTCGCCGAACACTTCCACCGGCCGTTCCAAAACCGCTTCCTTCTGGATGAACTCCCAGAGGTTCTCTTTGGTCAAAACGATCACCCAAATTACCTCGCTCAGAGGCACCCTCTGGACGGCGCGCCGCGCCCCAATCTGCAAATAGCGCTGCTCCAGGTAAGATTCATCCTTGCCGATGAGCCATTCGCCCAGATGACGGTAGATCTCGTACACCCGTTCTTGCAGTTCTGCGCCGGGGACGTTTTGGTAGGTTTGGGTCAACTCGGAATTCTGGACTCGATCGAGAAGGCATTCTGCCAGCGATTGGGAGTGGGTCTCGATCAGCCGAACGAGACGATATAACATCATCATGACATACCCCCATCCTCAACTTAACACTGAGTTTCAATGCCCGCAACAGCTGCAGCCATGACCGACGGTACGATCGTTTGTGATAAAGATCACAGCTCGCGGGCGTAGCCGTGAGCTGTGCCTGGGGTGCCGTTATTGGATCGAGATTTCCCGGAAGTAGAAGCCTATCCCCGTAGAACGGGCGAGCTTACAAAAAAACGCGAGTTCCGGGATCTGTCGACCCCGGAACTCGCTCCAGCTTGCAGGTTAGTTAAAGCTCGCGTACGTCCCCTTTGCCGCCTCAGTGGGTGGTGAAGGTTATATACGTTCCCGGCAACCGATTTCCGCCCAAGTCATACAAATAGGCCTGGTAACCGATCTCGAAGTAGTAGGTTGCGCCGCCTCCTGTCAGGTTCGAATTGGGTTGCAACGTGGCCGTGGTGTAGTTGGAAGAGAACGTGATGGTCGCCGGCACCACGTTGTTCGAGGAATCCCGCAGCGTCAGGCTGTTGTTCGGGTCGAACGACGCCGGATCCATGGCTTCGCTGAATACGACCTGGCACGTTGTGTTAACGGGAACGTTCGCCTCACCGTTGGTTGGGTTCGTCGACACGATCGTGGGCTGGACCAGATCGGTTCCCGTTCCCGTAGTGAACGACACGGAAGAGAAGGTGGACTGAGCGTTGCCGGTAATGTCCACCACTCCCGTCACGTTGATGGTGTAGGCCGTACTGGGAGCCAGCGGCACCAGGGGCAGCAGTTGGATGCCCTGGTCGCCGTCGTACAGCGAGGTGGTAGTGGGGACGACCGAACTGCCCTGCTTCAAGGTCACGCCTCCGAGGGAAGCGCCGGAGATGGGCTCGTTGAAGAGGATGTTCACGGGCGCGTTGATGGGCACGCTCGTGGCGCCGCTCGGCGGACTGACCTGCTGCACGACCGGGCCGGTAGTTTGCGTCCCGGTTCCGGTGTTGAAGTTCTCAGCGAAGTTCTGCTGCGGGTTGCCGGAAAGGTCAGTTACGTAATAGCTACCTAGTTGGTAGGACTGGCTCGCCGTGAGATTGGCCGCTGGCTTCAGGAAGATCGTGGTCAGATCAGAACTGAAGCTGATGGTGGTCGTCACATACGTGCCTGTACTGTTGTCGTAGAGGTAAACGTCGGTGGTTACGCCACCCGGATTGACGGAGCCCGGATCGATCGGCTCATCGAACTGCATGGCGAAGGTAGCGTTGATGCCTACCGTCTGGCCGTTCTGCACGCTGGGATTGATCACGTAGGGAGCGACGAAATCGGCGCCCGCCAAGGTGGTGAAATGGGTGGTCTGGCTGGCCACGGCCACTCCGGCCTCACTGGTGACGCCGCTGATGGCGATCGCCATTTGCGTGCTGGAGGGCAGTGGAGCCTGCGGAATAATGATGGTGCGGGTGTAATTGGTCGTGAAGCTGATGCTCGATGGCACCTCAGTGACCGAACCCCCACTCAACTGGATCGAACTGCCGGTAACCGAGACCGGGTTGATGGCCTTATTGAAGTCCACGGCGACACCGGCGTTGGTCCCGATGTTGATGGCCGAATTTGGAGGAGCGACCGTCGTAATGGTCGGCGCAGCGGTGTCAACGGACGTTCCCGCCGTGAAGTTGAAGGCGTAGGGCTGCACGGCCACACCGTCGGTGTTGGTCACGGCATTGTTGGGACTGATATAGACCTGATACTGCGAGCCTGCCACCAGGTCGCTCGTGGGCGCGATGTTGATAACCTGAGTGCCCACCAGCGATATCGTCGGAGTCAGGTAGCTTCCAGTGCTGTACTGGTAGAGGGTCACGTTCGCGTTATTGAGCGTGCTGGCCTGCAGCGCTTGGTCGTATTCCACCTGGATGATGGTGTTCAACGGCACACTCGTGGCGCTCGGGAACGGGTTGACCGTCTGGACGACGGCCGCTGTGTTGGTAGGTGATCCGGCCGTGGTGAACTGTCCGGAGAAGTACGTCAGATAGTTACCGTAAATGTCCTGCGCGGTTGAATTGAGGAAGACCTGGACGGGCGTGCCGGCGATAAGCGCCGAGTTGGGCGTGAATTCGATGCTCTGCCCGTTACTGCCCACGTTGGTGCTGCCCGAGATCAACACTCCGTTTTGTGAAATGTACAGAGCGCCGGTGAGCGTGCCGGCGTTCATGGGAGCACTGGTGAACAGGGTGATCACCGAGTTGGTCGGCACCAATGTCGCGCCGTTGCCCGGGCGCATGCTGATCACAGTCGGCGCGGTGTTCAGAACCGCCGACGTGGTGGTGAACTGGCTGGTCGTGTTGGCCAGCGCGTTCCCGGAAAGGTCGGTAATCAGGCTGGTGGCGGTCACGGTGATGGTGGCGCCGGCGGGCAAGTTTGCGCCGTTGTAGTTAAGGATAACGGTGCGGTTGTCGCGAGAGATGGAGGTGCCCGGGTTGAGCGGCACGTCTCCATTCAGCAGGTTGACGCTGCTGGAGGTGATCGTCGCCGGATTGATGGATTTCGAGAACGTCAGCACCACTTGCGTGTTCAGTCCGGCGTTGGTGCTGCCGTTCGCCGGTGTGATGGTCACCGTGGGCGCGGTGTGGTCTACCGTGTTGGCGGTCGTGAAGCTGCCGCAACTGTACGCGAGATTGCCCGCTTCGTCGCTCATTCCGTACTCGCACATCCCCATTTGCGTGCTGGCCGGGTATTGCGTCAGCGGCGTGAACGTCACCGCTGTGCCACTCACGCTGTAGCTCCCCGTTACAACGTCACCGGTACTGTTGACGTAGACATATACAGTGCTGGGGTTCACCGACGCCGCATTGATCTCGTTCGTCATAGTGAAGGTGACGGAGCTGGTCACCGATACTCCGGTTGCGCCGTACACCGGACTGGTCGAAACCACGCTGAACGATCCGTTGCCGTAGGTGGTGGTGCCCGTCGTGAACGAACTGGCAAACGTGGTAACCGAATTGCCCTGGACGTCGGTGAAGCCGCCGACCGAAACGTTGTAGACCTTGGAAGCAGTCAGGGCCGCGCTGGGCACAAAGGTGAGGGTGACGCCGTTACTGGCCAAAGAGACCGTTCCAGCAATGGGGCTGCCGCCCGAAGGCGTAACCGTGATCGAGCTGTTGGTAACCGTCGCGGGATCGATCTGGTCACTCACCACGGCATTAATCTGAGCGTTCAGGGGAACGCCCGTCTGCGCGTTGGCCGGATTGATGGTAGTGATCGTGGCAGGGGTCGTGTCCGAACCCGAACCGGTCACGAAGGTGCTGTAGTTGCTGAAGCCGTAGTTCCCGGCCACGTCGTAGTAGTTAGCGCCGTATCCCACATAGATACCGTACGAAGTGTTTGGCAGCAGTGCCGAACTGGGCGTGATGATCGCCGTCAGCCGATTCGACGACATGCTCACCGTGGCCGGCACGTATTGGCTGGTGGCGTTGTTGTACAACTCGACCGAGCCGCTGTAGTACAACTCGTTGGAGCTGCTGACAACGCTGAGCGGATTGAGGCGTTCGCTGAAGACAACCTGCGGCGTCACGTTCGTGCCCACGCTGGTCGACCCGTTCGGCGGATCAACAAGCGTTACCTGCGGGTGGATCAAGTTGAAAGTTGGCCCGGTCGTGAAAGTATTCGTAACCGTGGCTGACATCACATTGCCGGCTGTGTCTTTGACTCCGGTAATGGTGATCGTGTAACTGGCGTTCGAAGCCAGCAGGGGCAGCGTCGGCGTCAAGGTCAGCAACTGGTTGGCGTCGCTGAAGGTGGGCGTGACCGCGACCGTGTTGCCGCCGGTTTGGACGGTGATCTGGCCAATGCTCGTCGGCTGAATCGGCTCGCTGAACAGAATCTGGACCGGAGCATTTACCGGCACCGCGGTCTCGGTGTTCTCCGGGCTGGTGTTGATGACCGTCGGCGGGTGGGTGTTGGCGATGAACGCCGCGGTGAAGTTGATGGCAAAGTTCTGCTGCGGATTGCCGGAGAGATCGGTCATGTAATAGCTATACAGCTCGTACAAGGCTCCGACGGCCAACGGGCTATTGGGCACGATGAAAATCGTGGTCTGGTCGGCGCTCCACGAAACCGTCGACGTGACGTACTGGCCAGTGGCGTATTCATAGAGTCCGACGTCGGTGTTACCGCCAAAGCTGCCAATGTCCATCGGCTCGCTGAACGTCATGCTGAACGCGGAGTTCACCGGAACATTCGTCTGGCCGCTGACCACGCTGCTGCTGACCACGTAAGGCGGGGTGAAGCTCGGCTGGGCTCCGGTGGTGAAGTTGGTCGTCGTTTTGGTGACGGATTTGCCCGCCTCGCTGGTCACGCCGCTGACGGTGACCGTCATCTGCGTGCTGGGCGGGAGTGGGGCCTGCGGAATGATCGAAACGCGGGTGTAGTCGGGGCTGAAGCTGATGCTCGAGGGTACCTCAGTGGTCGAGCCCGCGGTCAGCTGGATGGTGCTGCCGGTCACGGATACCGGATTAATGGCCTTGTTGAAGTTCACGGAGACCAAGGTGTTGGTACCGACGGTGGAATTGTTGGTCGGCGCCTGTGACGTGATGGTCGGCGCGGCGTTGTCAACCGACGTTCCCGCCGTGAAGTTGTAGGCGAACGGCTGCACCGGTACGCCGTCAGTGTTGGTCACGCCATTGTTGGGACTGACATACACCTGGTATTGCGAACCGGACACCAGGTTACTGCTGGGCGCGATGTTAATAACCTGCGTGCCCACCAGCGATATCGTCGGAGTCAGGTAGCTTCCAGTGCTGTACTGGTAGAGGGTCACGCTGGTGTTGCTGAGCGTGCTGCCCTGCAGTGCCTGGTTGTACTCCACCTGGATGGGATTGGTATTCAACGGCACATTCGTGGCGTTCGGGAACGGGTTGACCGCCTGCACGACGGCCGCTGTGTTGGTGAGCGATCCGGCTATGGTGAACTGTCCGGAGAAGCTCTGCAGCGCGACACTATCGGCACTAAGTGCGGTCGAACCCAGGAAAACCTGAATCACGTCACCCGCATTGAAGGGGACAGCGGGCGTGAACTCAATCGCCTGCGCGTTGCTGAACAGCTGGGTGGTACCGGAAACCACCACGCCATTATCGGTGACGTTCAGGGCTCCGGCGATGGTGGAAGGATTCATGGCGGCGCTGGTGAACAGCGTCACCACCGTGCTGGCAGGGACATTGGTTGCGCCGTTGCCAGGACGCATCACGATCACTTGCGGCGAGGTGTTGGGGAGCTCCGTGGTCAAAGTGAACTGACTGCTCGTGTTTGCCAGAGCGTTGCCCGACAGATCCTGAATACCGCTGGTGAGTTCGATGGTGATAGTAGCGCCCGGCGGCAGGGTTGAACCGTTGTAGTTGACAACGATCGTGCGGTTATCGCGGGAGACGGTGTAGTTGTAGCCGATCGAAGTATCGCCATTGAACAACGCCAGGGTGTTCGCAGTAATGGTGGATGGGTTGATCGACTTCGAGAACGTCAGCACGATCTGCGTGTTGAGCCCGATGTTCGTAGCACCGTTGGCCGGCGAGATGGTTACCGTCGCCGGCGTAGTGTCTACGGTGTTGCCGGTCGTGAAGTTGGCGCAATTGTATGCGAGATTGCCCGCTTCGTCGCTCATTCCGTACTCGCACATGCCCATCAGGGTGCTGGCCGGGTATTGGGTCAGCGGTGTGAACGTCACCGCCGCGCCACTCACGCTGTAGCTCCCAGCCACGACGTCACTAGTACTGTTGACGTAGACATATACGGTGTTGGGGTTGACCGAGGCCGCATCGATCAGGTTACTCATCGTGATCGTAACCGGGCTGGTTACCGAAACGCCGGTGGCGCCATTCACCGGACTCGTCGAAACCAGGGTGAACGATCCGCTGCCGTAGGCGGTTGTGCCGGTCGTGAATGAGCTTGTAAAGGTCGTGACCGGATTGCCGTCGATGTCGCTGAAGCCGCTGACAGAAACGTTGTAGACCTTGGAAGCAGTCAGGGCCGCGCTGGGCACAAAGGTGAGATCGACGCCGTTACTGGCTAGAGTGACCGTTCCAGCGATGGCATTGCCGCCCGCAGGAGTGACCGTAATCGAGCTATTCGTAACCGTCGTGGGATCGACGTTGTTACTCAGCACCGCGTTGATCTGGGCGTTGAGCGGAACTCCGGTCTGCGCGTTATTCGGATTGATCGAGGTGACCGTGAGGGGGCTGGTAACGGCGCTGTTTCCTGTGAAGAACTGCCATTCAAGGCAGCCGCCTTGATTGCCGGCAATATCGGTGTAGCCGCACAGGTATGTGTAGTAGTAGGTACTCGGCAGAAGCTGCGCGCTGGGGGTCAGCGTCGCACTTAAACGGTTTGCCGAAACCGTGACGGTTGATGGAACGATGAGCCCGCTGTCTCCGTAGTACAGGGTCATCGCCGCGGGAATGGTTAACCCGTCGACCGGTTCGCTGAACGTCACGTGCGGCGTGACATTCAAACCAACTCCAGACGCTGAATTTGGCGGGTCGTACAACGTCACCTGGGGCCCGGTGGTGTCGGCGGTGGTCCCCGTCGTGAAGCTGAAGCTGCCCGGATTGTTCAGCGGATTGCCGGCATCATCGGTGATCTGCGCCGTGTAGCCGACAGTGTAAGTGGTGCTCGCGGTTAGCGGACTGACGGGAGTAAAGGTGACCGTCTCGTTGTTGGCGGAGTAACTGAAGTTGCCCGGCACCGGGTTGCCTCCGCTCT
>Ga0116134_1000450_pt1 | contig 21496 bp, 20 predicted proteins | sample June2015DPH_19_5_FD_89737 | JGI IMG/M metagenome (GOLD analysis project Ga0116134, IMG submission 89737) | Peatland microbial communities from SPRUCE experiment site at the Marcell Experimental Forest, Minnesota, USA - June2015DPH_19_40 | ecosystem: Environmental > Terrestrial > Soil > Wetlands... | reverse complement strand
GAGACCACGAACACAACGGGCGCAATAAAGCCTTGCCAGAGGCCGAGCCAGAAGCCCGCAACTCCACCGTGCTCGCTGGCCGTTCCTTTTGACGGGTTAGGGCCGGACGCGCATCCGGCCAGAACGCCCAGCACCAGGAGGACAACCACAAGCAAGGTCAAAAAAGGTTTCATCGGCAATACCTCCCGCTCATACGTATTACGAAGCAGGGGCATGAAAAGTCTCAGAAGGGCCTGCAGCGTTTAACACTCGGGAACTCGTAGCTGCTGTTAACAGGCATTAGCACGAGCTTGCGCCGTCTGTTCGCCCTCTTCGCGTTTTTTAAGGGGATTTTGAGTGCAATCGCGATTTTGCAACAGCAATTGCTCTTGTACATCTATCATGATGCTATATAGTGCTCTGAACACAGGATCAAACATGTCCCTGCGGATATTCCTAATCGCTGCTGTCGTGTTCTGTGCCAGCTTTACCCGGGCACAGATACAATTTTCCGCCGACATAGTGGAACTTCAAAAACCGGACAGGCCAATCCAGAAGCTCTTCTTCGCTAACAACAAGATCCGCATCGAGTGGCCCGACCACGAGGGTAAAAAGGGGAGCGTCCTCATCCTCGATTTTGGAGCGCGGACTACGACCGTCCTGAACGTCGAAAAGCACACTTACATGGAGATGCCCACGACAGATCGGGGCCAGTTGAGCTACGGGTTTTTCCCGGCCAGCGAGGTGGGGAATGCGTGCGGCGACTGGCAGGAGATCGCGCACGGCCAGAGAGGAAGTTGCCACAAGCTGGGCGATGACGTAGTGAACGGCCGCAACACCGTTAAATATGAGGCTACTAACCTAAGGGGGGACGTCGGCCAGTTCTGGCTTGATCGCGAGCTGCGATTTCCGGTGAAGTGGCGGAACAAGGTAAGCGACGGTGAACTGCGCAACATACAAGCGAGCGTACAACCGGCCAGCCTATTCGATGTGCCCCACGGCTTCAGGCGCACTGATCTTCCTCGTTGAAAGCAGGCGACCCTGCTTCACGGCGCCCGAATCCTGAAAAATTCATCGCAGTTGACGAAACCAGGCGATGTCACAAGTTTGCGCCTTTTGTTCGCCCCTTCGTTACGTCCAAAACTCCTGCTACGGCCTGATGGTAGCTGCCCCATCGGACAGCGTGGCGCGCAAGGTCAAGTCGTGGCTATTACAGATTAGGGCCTTTTCGTCGGAGGACGGTCTTACTTCCTGCCCCCCTCGCGGCTCGCTGGCTGCTGTCTCTGCTGCAATTCCTGCGTCTGTTGCTGATGCTTTTGCTGCAATTGCTGCGTCTGTTGCTGGTGCTTCTGCTCTACCTGCTGCCTTTGCGCGTCAGGCGCTTTCTGTTTATCCAGCTTCACGTGCTCCTGGTCCTGCTGCTGCTGGAGTTTGTCTCGTTCCTGTTGTTGCTTGGCGAATACTTTGTCCTGCTGCTGCTGGTACTTCCTGTCCAGTTTTGGGTTGCCTGTATTGGGAGTGGTTCGTGATATAGGCGGAAGGTCGTGAGGATGGACGGCCGCGCTGGCTGCAGGGGCGTTTCCTCCACGATTGGCCGGAGTATAAGGCCCTCCTGCGGCTTTGGCCGGTGCCGCGCCACGGTCATTAAAATCGCCAGGCCGCGGTGTCGCGGCGACGCCGGGCTTGCCCATGTTCGCCGACGCGCGCTGCTGCGGGTTGGCTCGGGCCGCCTGCGCATGTTGGGTTTGAGCCGCTACCGGCGGGATATGCCTCTCCCGCGCTGCCGCCTCTTCTTGCGCCGTTGGGCGCGCGTTGATTCCGCCGTTGCCGCCGTTATAGCTAACGTGGCTCTCGTTGTTGTACGTCACGTGGGTGTCGTAGACATTGTGAATGATGGTGACGTTTATGTTGCTCACGGAACGGTTGTAGAAAAAGTGTCCGCCGTCCCAGCGCCCGCCTTCAAAGCCCACACCGAAATAACCGAAGCCGTAATTGATCCCGCCGTAGAAGCCTACGGTCGGACCCCAATAGCCATCATAGAAAACAAATCCGTCGCCGCCCCAACCCCAATAGGCTGGAGTCCACAGGAAACCGACTTCCGGCGCCATCACCCAGGTGCCCGGCACCCAATAATAGTCGCTGACGTCGTAGTCGTAGGCCCAGTAGCCGGGCGTCCAGAGATAACCGTCGCCTGGACAAAGCGGCTGCTCATACACGGGCAGCGGGGGCGGGCCGATCCGGATGGCCACGCCGATTTGCGCGAACGATGCCGCCGACAGCGACAGCACGACGAGCGCGAACAACAGCGTACGAATGGAACGAATTTGCATGGTGATTCCTCTCGCTCCTCATCCCTCGTTTGCCCGGTGTTGCTCTACTCCTGCGGGGTTCGTGGATTGAGGGTCGATTTTCAGACGAAACATAACTGCAGACTGACTCTCGATCGCAAAGGGTTCTGCCAGAAACTTTCTCACTCCGGGAATGTCGAAATCTGTTCAAAAAAGCTCAGTTCCGAGCATGCGCCCCAGGTCGGAGGCCAACCGGGAAGCGTTTGTCCAGTGTAGAAGTCGACCTCACGTCCAGTGCACGACGGTTAATCACACTTCTTTTGCAGGTCAGGATTATTGCGGGTCAGGATTATTGCAGGTCAACGGTTTGGGCAAGACGGAAGTTGAGTCGGCGATCGATGGCGAAGACGATATCTTTATCTCTGTCTCTATCTTTCGCAGCGGCGCCAGAAGCCGTGCCGGTCGCTGGGTTTCGCTCTTCGCGGGAACCGCCTTTGGCGAAAATGCTGGAGGTCTCGATCATGACCGGTTTGCCTCCCACGTTCAAACTCACCAGCACGATGCGCAGATAGCCGGGCTCGAGCGAATGCCGGGAGGGCTTGGCTTCGAGCACGCGTCCGGTCGCGGCGGTGCCGCGCGCGACGAGCTCCTGCCCGTCGATCACGACCGGTTCCTCGATAACTGCGCTGAAGCTGTCGCCCGCATGTGACGACGCGCTCGAAAGCGCCGTCTCCAGGCGAACGGGTATGGGCGTTCCCTCAGGCAGTTTCGTGGTGGATGGAATCAGCGACTGGCTGGGCGAAATGCCCGTCGAGCGCGGCTGGCGATCGAAGGGCAGCTTTTGTGAATCGGGAGAGTTCGAAGCGTTGTCAGCGGGCGGGCGGCCACAGGCGGAGAGGAGGCTGAGCGTCAAGACGATCGATATCGGGACAATCGATATCAGGACGATCGATATCGGGACGATCGATATGCAGTATGTCTCTGACTTAAACGACATCGGAGATATTCTCCGGCGTACCGGTTGGGGCCTTGTGCCTGGCAGCGCCTGGCAGAAAGATTGTAATTGAATTGTCGAACCGCCAGAGTCGGGGCAGCCGTCGCCCGCGGGTGGAATTGCTGCCCGGTGTCCAAAGCTGGACACGACTCAAAGAGGCTGTGGAAAAAGTCGCCTTTCGATGTTCAGCCGCTGAAGTGATGGTCTGATACCTTCCCGGCAGCCTGCTGGGTTCCGAATTGGGCGGGTGTGCCCGCCCGTATTGGCATTCCAGAGGCGCGGCCGGCATCCCCTGGTCTTATTTCTTCCGCGTCATTATTTCTATTTCTTACGAATCATCGACGGAATCTTCGCCGGAATCGTCACAAATTTGGTGTGACGGCTGGCACTTAGCGGTGATGGGTTTCGCACTACACTCTTCCTTAATCAGGCTAGCGCGGTTCATTCGCGGAAAAGTCGAGCTGGCTTTTCCCAACTTGGAATCGCAATGGTCCGCGACGGGCCGCGCTACCCAGCATTTTCTTGGGGTTTCTCCGGACCGCAAAAGGATGCAGCGAGTGATCGGGCGGTGGGTTGAATTTTTTTGAGGAATGGTGTTGGCATGAACGTCTTGACCCAATTTCCGGCGGCCCACGATTACGACCGCGGACCGCGCTTCCAGGCAATGTTTGAAGGGGCCGCGATTGGCATCGGGATTTGCGGGCTCGATGGGCAGATTTTGGAAGCGAATCCCGCGCTCAGCCGAATGCTGGGCTACAGCGCGGAGGAACTGGCCGGCACGCACGCTGGCGATTTCTTTCCGGAAATTGATCCCGCGGTTCGTCCGGAACTTCATCGCGAGACGGGCCGCGAAATGGGAAATTTTTTGCCCGGCGAACGAGCGCTGGGCGAGCTGATGCGGGGCGAGCGCGGCTCGATCGAAAGCGAAAAACGCTACCGGCGCAAAGACGGTTCCGAACTCTGGGGACATCTCACGGTGTCGCTGGGGCGCGACGCGCGACGCCAACCCGCCTTCCTGATTGCGATGCTGGCGGATGCGACCGAGCGCAAGCGGGTAGATGAACATATGCGCGAAGCCGAGAAGATGGAAGTCATCGGACGGCTGGCGGGAGGAGTCGCACACGACTTCAATAACCTGCTGACCGGCATTCTGCTGTACTGCGACCTGTTGAGCGCTGGTTTGCAGAGTGATGGTTTGAAGAGCGGACGATCGGTGAACGGTGGATTGGAAAACGGTGGACCGGAGACCGGTGGACTGGAGCCGGGCGAACTGTGCCAGCACGTTGAAGAAGTCCGCCTGGCCGGCGAGCAAGGGGCGGCGTTGACGCATCAACTGTTGGCGATCGCGCGCAAGCAAGCGGCGGAGCCACGCCCCATCCTGATCAACGAAATTGTGGCTTCCACCGAAAATCTGTTGCGGCGATTGATTGGCGAACAGATTGAGTTGGTCCTATTGCTGGACTCGGCGCTCGACTCGGGCGCCGAACGGGTGCTGGCTGATCCGGCGCAGTTGCGGCAGATCCTGATGAACCTGGTGCCGAACGCGCGCGATGCGATGCCGCATGGCGGAACGATTACGTTAAGCACGCGGGCGGCGGAATTTCCGCGTGAAGCTTCCAGTGGAGTTTCCAGTGAAGCTGAGCCTGAGAGTTCCCGGCGCGCCGTCTCGCTGGCGGTCGAAGACAACGGCTGCGGGATGGATGAGGAAACTCGCGCGCGGCTGTTCGAGCCTTTCTTCACCACCAAGAATCCGGGCGAGGGCACGGGACTGGGTTTGGCGATGGTCCAACGCATCGTCAGCGAAGCGGGCGGAAGGATCGAGGTGGAGAGCGAACCGGGACGCGGCACGTCGATTGAAGTGTTTTTTCCGGCGGTCGAATACGCGGATGAGCGATCTTCGAGTGCGCAGTCCTCGACCGAGGCGAGGGCGGCGGTGACGCGGCCGGGCGCGGGCGAAGTGGTGTTTGAAACCGGCCGCAAAACCATTTTGCTGGTGGACGACAATGCCGCGGCGCGCAAATCCATGCAGCGCGTCCTGCTCGATGCCGGTCACCTGATTCTTGCGGCGTGCAACGGGAAAGAAGCGCTGCAGATGTTCGCGGAACATTCCGCCGCCATCGATCTACTGATCGCCGACTGCATGATGCCGGGAATGAGCGGACAGGAACTGGCGGAAACAGTGCTCCGGCAGAAACCGGGCATGAAGGCCCTGTTGATTTCCGGCTACCAGGACGTGCCCGTGGAATCGGCAGTAGGCGCGGTGGAACTGATTCGCAAACCATTTTCCCGAAGGGCTCTGATCGAACGCGTGGTGGAAGTGATGCAGAGCCCCTGAAGAGGTGTTTGATTCTCCGTAGAGACGCGGGTTGCCGCGTCTTGGGAGACCGGGCCCACCCCGTCTTTACACTCAGAACGACTTTCGCCAGGGAGATTCGCCATGTTCAATGCATCGACCGCCGCTGTCCTCAGTCATAGTCATAGCCATACTCCCCAAATCGAGGGAGCGAATTTCTTAAACCTTCTGATCGTGGACGATGACCGCACCATCCGCGAGGCCTGCCGCGAGGTAGCGCAATCGCTCGGATTCAACACCCAGGTGGCGGAGTCCGCCGATCAGGCCTACCGGTTGCTCGACAGCTCGAGCACCGACGCCGTACTGCTGGACTTGCGGCTGCCGGGCGCGGGCGGCCTGGAAGCACTGCACAAGATCAAGAAGCATCGCGCGGACGCGCTGGTAATCGTGGTCACCGGCCATGGCACAGTGGAGTCGGCGGTGCAGGCGATGAAAGATGGCGCCTACGACTACGTCACCAAACCCTTCAGCATGGAAGAACTGCGGCTGCTGCTGGAGCGGGTGGCGGGGCATCTGCGGCTGCGGACGGAGAACCGCGTGCTGCGGGAAACCATCAAATCGCGGCAGGGGTTCGGCAACCTCGTCGGGCGCGCGCCGGAGATGGAGAAGCTTTACCGCATCATCGCGAAGGCGGGACAGAGCTCGCATCCGGTGCTGATTCTGGGCGAAAGCGGCACCGGCAAGGAGTTGGTCGCGAAGTCCATTCACCTGGCCGGCATATTCCGCAACAGGCCGTTCATTCCGGTTGACTGCGGGTCACTGGTGCCGACGCTGATTGAAAGCGAACTGTTCGGGCACGTGCGCGGCGCCTTTACCGGGGCGACCAATCCGAAGGACGGACTGCTGGCAATCGCCGAAGGGGGCACGATATTTCTGGACGAGATTGGCGAGCTGCCGGTCGACTTGCAGGCGAAGCTGTTGCGGGCGATTCAGGAGAAGGAGATTCGTCCAGTGGGGAGCGTGAAGCGGGTGCCCATCAACGTGCGGATACTGGCCGCGACCAATCGCGACCTGGAGCGAGCGGTGGCTGAGGGCACGTTCCGCCGCGATCTTTTTTTCCGTCTGAATGTGCTGACGCTGCGGCTTCCGGCGTTGCGCGAGCGCCGGCAGGACATCCCGCTGCTGGTGGCACACTCTCTGGAGCGCATCGGACGCGACGCCGGCATCGAAAAGACGATTTCGGACGAGGCGCTCAAGGCGCTGCTGAATTACGACTGGCCGGGCAACGTGCGCGAACTGGAGAACGCGCTGGAGCGGGCGTGCGCCCTCAGCAGCGCGCACGAAATCCAGCTGCGCGATCTTCCCACCCAGATTTACAGCGCGCCCATCGAATTGATGGGAATGAGCCAGCCCGCGAATGGCATCGTGCCCATGGCGGAACTGGAGAAACAGACCATCCTGAACGCGCTGGCGCAGGTGAACGGAGACAAGATGTTGGCGGCGCGACTGCTGGGCATTGGCAAGACCACGCTGTACCGCAAGCTGAAAGAGTACGAGTCGCAAAACTGAATTTGTAATTGATGATTGGCGATTGGTAATTGAAAATCGGGCGGCTTCCCGGGATCAAGATGCCCAATTACAAATTGCCTCAGTCCCAAAACTGAGCTGCCGACCGAACGCTGGTGCCAGAACGGAACGTTGCCACCCAAGCCCGAGCGCACAACTCATTTATTTTCAGGCAAGAGCAATTGGCCCGGAAGTTGCGAGCGGATTCAACATGATCCTTCTTGTAACGCCGAGCGAACGGGCATCCGAGTGTGCCGCGGCGCTGCATGAGGCGACGGGCGAGGAGGTCGTGGTGGCGGAAAGTCTGGCGCGGGCCACGACACTTTTGCGGGCGGAAGGCTACCTGGCCGTGGTGCTCGATCAGTACCTGCTCGAAACCGGGCCGGATGAAGCCGGGACCACGTTCGAGCACCTGGGCACGGCTATTTTGGTACAGGTCAATCTGGCGATCAGTGGAATGGAGCGTCTGGTGCGGGAGGTGCGGGCGGGGGTGCAGCGCCGCCGGCGTGAGGAAGTGAGGGCCCGGCAAGCGGCGGTCGGCAGGCTCCACAGCGAACTGAATGGCACGGTCACGGCCCTGCTGCTGTCGAGTGAATTGGCTCTTGAAACCTCCGGCCTGCCTGGGGCGGCGGCCGAAAAGATCGAGTCGGTGCACGAACTGGTGAAGAAACTCCGCCGGCAATTGGAGAACGCTGGACCGACGGGAGAGCCCGAACCGGCTACAGGCGCCTAAACGTTGCAGCGAGTGGGGCCGATAGGGAAAATATCGGAATCCACGCTCTGCTCGGAATCTCGTTCTGCGGCGTTCGCCTGCGCCCTCAGTAACCTGCCTCTTTGCCAGCAACGGTAACCGTCTTGCCGATAGCTCTCGAAGGAGGCGAAATCGGAATCATGGGATTTTTCCAACAATTGTTTTCTTCCGATTTCATGCCGCACGGTTTCTGCTACTTGTGGGATCCGCGAATCGTCTGGCTACACGTCATTTCAGACGGCCTGATCGCACTGTCGTATTACTGCATTCCCATATTCCTCATCTATTTCATTCGCCAGAATCGCGATCGCCCGTTCCACCGCGTTTACTGGATGTTCGGGGCCTTCATCCTGGCTTGTGGCACGACCCACCTGATGGAGATTTGGACCGTCTGGCACGGCAGCTACGTGCTGGCGGGCGTGGTTAAGGCAGTCACAGCAGCGATTTCCGTGATCACGGTGGTGATGCTTCTACCGTTGATTCCGAAGGTGATTTCGCTGCCTCAGCGGCTGCATTTACAGGAAGTAAATCGCGAGCTGGAACGGGAGATTGCCGAGCGCAAGCGGGCTGAGCACGCACTGAAGGAAAGTCTCGCCGCCAGAGAGCGCGCGGTTAAAGAACTGGCCGAGCAAAAGTTTGCCTTGGATCAACACGCCATCGTGGTGGTGACCGACCTCCAGGGGACGATCACTTATGTCAACGATAGGTTCAGCGCCACCACTCACTATTCCAGGGAGGAAGCAATTGGCCAGAATTACCGCATCGTCAATTCCGGCTACCATCCGAAAGAGTTTTTTCAAAAGATGTACGACACCATCGGGAAGGGCCGGGTCTGGCACGGCGAGATTCGGAACCGGGCCAAGGACGGCTCCATCTTCTGGGTAGACGCAACCATCGTTCCGCTCCTCGACTCCGGGTATAAGCCGCGCCAGTACATCACCATCCGCACCGACATCACGGAACGCAAGCGGGCAGAAGAAGCGCTGCACGAAAGTCAGGAACGGCTCCGCCTGCTACTCGATGGGATCACGGACTATGCCATATACATGCTCGATCCCGAAGGCCACGTGATTAGTTGGAATGCGGGAGCGACTCGCATCAAGGGCTACCAAAGTGAAGAAATTCTAGGCAAGCACTTCTCTTGCTTTTACATTCCGGAGGACCGCGAAGCCGATAGGCCCTCCCTCGAACTGCGGGAGTCACTCGCAAAAGGGCGCTTCGAAGACCAGGTACAGCGAGTACGGAAGGATGGCTCCGCTTTTTGGGCCAACGTTGTGATCACTCCCATGTACGACGATTCTGGAGCCCTCAGGGGCTTCTCCAAGGTAGTGCGCGACATCACCCAGCAGCGACGAGCGGAAGAGCGGCTTGCAGGACAAGCGGAGGAACTGGCTCGCTCTCTGGTAGCCCTGGAGGCGCAGACGCTGACGCTGCAGTCGGTGCTGGACAGCATCGGCGAGGGGTTGGTTGCCGCAGATGAGCAGGGGAAGTTTGTTCTCTGGAATCCGGCGGCGGAAAAGATCCTTGGCCCTGCGGCGAATCTTCCCCACCGAGAGTGGACGGAGCACTATGGCCTTTTTATGGCGGATACGGTGACACCCTTCCCCAGCGAGCAAATCCCGCTGGTGCGCGCCCTTCGCGGCGAGGCGAGCGTGACCGAGATGTTTGTGCGCAACCGGGAAAACACGGACGGCGCTTGGATCGAGGCGGGCGCTCGCCCACGGAAAGACAAGAACGGCGCGGTGTGTGGCGGCGTGGTGGCTTTCCGCGACATCACCCAGAGGAAAGCGGATGAGCGGGAAATCCGGAAGCTCAATGAGGAACTGGAACAGAGAGTGGGAGAACGGACCACCCAGTTGGAAGCGGCCAACCACGAACTGGAAGCTTTCAGCTACTCGGTGTCGCACGACTTGCGGGCGCCCTTGCGGCATATCAGCGGCTTTTCCCAGCTGCTGGTGGAAGAATTCGGCGCCACCCTCGACTCTTGCGCCCGGCACTACCTCGATCGCATCCAGGCGGGGACGCAGAAGATGGGCGTGCTGGTGGATGAATTGTTGCATCTGGCGCGGGTCGGCCGTCATGCCCTGAGTCGGCGGACCACCGACTTGAAAGAGTTGGTGGCGGAAGTGATGGCGATGCTGCAGCCGGAGAGCGAAGGCCGGCAAGTCGAGTGGGCGATCTCCGATCTACCGGCGGTGGAGTGCGATCCGGTATTGGTCAAGCAAATCTTTCAAAACTTGCTGTCGAATGCGCTCAAGTTCACCCGTCCCCGCGCTCGCGCTGTCATCGAAGTCAATCACCAAGAAGAAGCGGATGGGCAAGTGGTGTTCATGGTCCGGGACAATGGCATCGGCTTCAACATGAAGTATGTCGACAAACTATTCGGAGTCTTCCAGCGGCTGCACCGCGCGGAGGATTTTGAAGGCACGGGCATAGGCTTGGCCACAGTGCAACGCATCGTTCACAAGCACGGAGGCCAAGTCTGGGCGGAGGGAGAACTGGACAAGGGCGCAGCCTTCTACTTCACCCTCGGGGCGGGAAAACGAGTTGCAACGAAACGCAGTGGAGCAACGGCTGGAGGCCGATTATGAACTCAGAAGAACTGGACATATTGTTGGCGGAAGACAGTCAGGACGATGTAGACCTTGCCCTGCATACGCTGCGGCGGGAGAAGCTGGCGAACAACATCTTCGTGGCGCGCGATGGCGAGGAAGCCCTGGATTTTCTCTTCTGTCGCGGGGCATTCACGCACCGATCATTTGAACATCCGCCCAAGTTGGTGCTGTTGGATTTGAAACTGCCCAAGGTCGATGGGTTGGAAGTGCTCAAACAGGTCAAGAGTGATCCGCGGACCAAAGTCATCCCGGTCGTCATCATGACCTCGTCGAAAGAAGAGCGCGACTTAGTGGCCAGTTACCACCTGGGGGCAAACAGCTATATCCAGAAACCGGTCGACTTCGAACAATTCCGGGAGACGGTCAAGACGGTCGGACTGTACTGGCTGGTCATCAACCAGCCGCCGGTAGTGGAGGGGTTCGAGCATTTGGCAGGCCAGGCTCATGACTGACACTAAAGCTGCATCCTGGCTCACACCACTACCCAACGAAATCCGGGTACTGCACGTTGAAGATAACGAAATGGACGCAGAGCTGGTGGCCCAGGCTCTGCGCAAGGGCGGCTTCGCGTTTACCGTGGTAGTGGTACAAACAGAAGCCGAGTTTGAGCGGCAGCTTCGCCTGCAAAGTCCGGACGTGGTCATCGCCGACTACAACCTGCCGCAGTGGAAAGGCATGGAAGCGCTGGAGGTGCTGCGGCGCGCCGGGCTTGACATTCCCCTGATCCTGGTCTCGGGCGCATTGGGAGACATCACGGCGGTCGAATGCATCAAGCGGGGCGCGACGGATTACGTCCTGAAAGACGGTCTGGCGCGTCTGCCCGAAGCCGTGCGCCGCGCGTTGGAGGGAGAACGCCTGCTTCGTTCACGCCGGCAAGCGGAAGAGGATTTGGCGCGAAAGGTCAAGGAGTTGGCCCGCTCCAACGCGGAACTCGAGCAATTCGCTTATATCGCATCGCATGACTTGCAGGAACCGCTGCGCATGGTGGCGACCTATACGCAGTTGCTGGCGGAACGCTATCGCGGCCGGCTCGATGAGAACGCCGACAAATTCATCGGCTATGCCTGCGAGGGAGCACTACGCATGCAGACCCTGATTCAGGATCTGCTGGCCTTTTCGCGGGCAGGGCGGAATTGCGGCACTTGCGTACGCGTCGACTGTAACGCGGCGATGGAAGAGGTCCTGCTGAGTCTGGGTCCGGCGATCGAAGAGAGCGGCACGGCGGTCACGCACGGGGCGCTGCCGTCGGTGTGGGCGAATCGCTCGCAGGTAACACAGATCTTCCAGAATCTGATCGGGAACGCGATCAAGTTCCGCGCGAAAGAAGCGCCGGCGATTTCCGTGCAGGCCGAGAAAGCGGACCAGCAGTGGGTGTTCAGCGTGAGCGATAACGGGATCGGCATTGCGCCGGAGTACAGAGAAAATATTTTTGTTGTCTTCCAGCGCTTGCACACCCGGACCGAGTATCCGGGCAACGGAATTGGTCTGGCTATCTGCAAGAAGATCATCGAGCACTGTGGCGGGAAGATCTGGGTGGAGCCGCAGGCCGGCCACGGGTCTATTTTCAAGTTCACCTTGCCCTGCGATAGTCCGGCGGAGAAGGATTTATGCGGCGAGAAAATGTCGCTGTCCAGCATTGGCGTGGTGTCTGATGCCGCCGCAGAGACGAGGCAAGCCGCGTCTCTACAGGCGGGAGATGTTTCGGCAACCAAGGTCTGAATAATCCCGATTCCTTTACAAATCTCTGCACAAAATATTCGCAAGCGCGGCGCGTGGGCTGCGTTCTTCGGGAAAGGAACGGAGGTTTGTGATGGAAAACCGAACGACAGTGTTTTACGTGGACGACAATCCCAAATCCAGCCGGTTACTAACCAGTGTTCTTGAGGAATGCGGGTTTCGAGTGATCACGAGGAATGATCCGATCGAGGCGCTGGCGCTTTGCCAGAGAACCCGTTTTGATCTGGCGCTTCTTGACTACGAAATGCCTTTGATGTCGGGTTCGCGGCTAGCCCAGGAAATTAAGTTTCTGGTGCCGGATGTTCCCGTGGTCCTGATCTCCGGGCGCACGTCTCTGCCGGCTGCGGAACTGGCGTTTGTGGACTCTCACTTCGGGTTTGGGACCGTCCTCGACGATCTCCTGTGGACGATGCGGATATTGGTGGAGCCGAAGCTGGCGAGGATGCCCGATCAGGGCTCGGTTCAACGCGCGATGATGCAGTGGGCGGACTCGACCTAGGCAGTATCCAGTACCCAGTGCCCAGAAAAATCGAAAGGCGCAGTGCCTGGCCGTGCCTCTTTCGTTGTTGTGTGGCTGGTCTTGACCGGGTACTGGGTACTGGCAACCGGGTACTGCTCCGCAAGAAAACTCTTCCCTCGGCACTGCCCTCGACCCTAAACTGGAGGCAGGCAGGCCGAGGGTAGTTCCCAGCCCTCGAAACCCGGGAGTTCTGTGCGCGTACTGGTGACAGCTGACACCTTCAGCGGAGTGTGGACGTACTCGCGCGAACTCGTCTCCGGTCTGGTGACCCACGGGGCGCAAGTCACGCTCGTCAGCTTTGGAGAAATTCCACTTCCTCATCAGACGGCCTGGATGGACGGGTTGCACGGGCTCGAATATTTTCCCACCGCGTTTCGCCTCGACTGGATGCAGGAAGGGGTGCAGGACTTCCAACCGGCCCAGGATTATCTGTGCGCGGTCGTGCGCGACACGCGTCCTGATTTCCTGCACTTGAATCAGTTGAGTTTTGGATCGCTGCCGGTCGCGACGCCGCGAGTGGTGGTAGCGCACGGCGACGTGATCACGTGGTGGCTGAGCATCCACGGACACGAACCTGCGGCCTCGGCGTGGCTGAAGTGGTATCGCGAGACAATGGTCGCGGGCTTGAAGCGGGCCGAGGCCGTGGTCACGACTTCGCGCTGGATGGAAGAGATGCTGCGTCTGGCCTACGGTGATAATTTCGAAGGACAAATCATTCCGCCCGGGCGCAATCCCATTTACTTCAATCCGTTTGTGACGAAGGAAGAGTCAGTACTGGCGATCGGGCGCTTGTGGGATACGGGAAAGCAGGTGGCCTTGCTCACCCAGCATACGCATGGCCTGCCGGTGTGCATTGTGGGAGCGGATAACCCGATTCCCGCGCCGCCGGTGCCCATCCGCGCCGACGTGCGCGTCTCCACCGGCGAACACGAGATTTCGGTGAAGGGAGCGCAGACCGAATCGCAACTGCGCTCGCTCTACAGCAAGTCGACGATCTTTGCGGCGACTTCGCGCTACGAGCCTACGGGGCTGGCGTCGATCGAGGCGGCGTTCTCGCGCTGCGCGCTGGTGGCCAATGACACCGAAGTGTATCGCGAGCTGTGGGGCGACGCGGCGTTGTACTTCGAACGCAATAACGCCGAGAGCCTAAGCGAAGTGCTCGGCCAACTGGACGCAGATCATGAACTCACACGCTTCTACGGGACCCGAGCCTACAATCGGGCGCGCGAGCGCTTCACGGCGCGACGAATGGTGGACGACTATCTGCGGCTGTATCGGCGGTTGCGAACTCCGAAGGTGGCGGTCGCGTAAAGTGGCTAACGGAATCTGCTGTGGAGATGCGGCTTGCCGCGTCTCCGAACACGGGCAAGCTCTGTACTACAACGTCGCTGGACAGCCCCCATGCTATACTTTTTAAGCATCTTTCCTTGCAGATCGGTAGACGGAGGACAGTATCGACAAGCGTTTTATCCGCATGAACGAGCGCATCCGGGCGCGCGAAGTACGCGTCATCGGTGACGAAGGGGAACAGATTGGCGTGATGCCTCCCTTCGAGGCGCTTAAGATGGCCCGCGAAAGAAACCTGGACCTGGTGGAAATTTCCCCGACCGCGCAACCTCCGGTTTGCCGCATCATGGACTACGGGAAATTTCTGTACCAGAACGAAAAGCGCGAGCGCGAAGCCAAGAAAAAGCAGAAGACCATTACGGTCAAAGAAGTAAAGTTTCGTATCAACGTGGACGATCACGATTACGAAACCAAAAAGAATCACGTGTTGCGCTTCCTCGATGACGGAGACAAGGTAAAAGCGACCATCTTCTTCCGGGGACGCGAAATGACGCGGCAAAGCCTAGGCCGCCAGATTCTGGAACGTCTCATTAAGGACGTCGACCAGAAAGGTTTGGTAGAGTTCCGTCCGCGGCAGGAAGGCAATACGCTGCACCTGATTCTGGCGCCAAAGAAGGAAACCGGAGGAGCAAAAGAAAAGCCGGCTCCTCCAAAGCCCGCGCCTCCTCCCGCGCCGCGCGGTGGCGCGCAGACAGCTTAGGAGCAGTCGTCAGTTATCAGCCATCAGTTAAATCTCATGGTGCGATCACTGAGGGCTGGCGGATATTTCGCTTCACAGCGCTGATGAATTTTGCTGAGAACTGACAACCGAGAACTGAGAACTGATTCTTATGCCTAAACTGAAAACGCACAAAGGCGCTGCCAAGCGCTTCAAGAAAACCGGGACGGGAAAAATCAAGCGTCACAAGGCGAATTTGCGCCACATCCTGACCTCCAAGGCGAAGAAGCGCAAAAAGAAGCTGGGCGACTCCGTCTTGGTCAGCGACGCTGATTTTAAGAAAGTAATGCGGATGATCCCGTACTAAGTGAACCACGGAGCGACGGGCGTCCGCGCCCGTCCTTAACCGAGTATGCGAAAGAAGTCTGCGGAGCAAAATGCCCCGCAGCGGCGCGTGAAGAGGCTGGGCTTCGGAAATCCCCACGGGTAGAAGCCTCCTTACCTCCAGCCGCCCGACGAAATGAAAAAGGAGAACTGCAATGCCTCGTGTAAAACGCGGAACCAAACGTCGCGCCAAGCGCAAAAAGATTCTTGAACGCGCCAGCGGATATTTCCTGACTAAGTCCAAACTTTACCGCTCGGCGAAAGAAGCCGTCGATCGCGCGCTGAAGTTTGCCTACTCCGGCCGCAAGCAGAAGAAGCGCCAGTACCGGTCGATCTGGATCGTGCGCATCGGCGCCGCCGCCCGCTTGAACGGACTGAACTACAACCAGTTCATCAGCGGACTGAAGAAAGCCGGCGTGGAACTGGACCGCAAGATTCTAGCGGATTTGGCGGTGAACGATCCGGCAGGATTTGGCAGTCTGGCGGAACAGGCGAAGAAAGCGAACGCAGCGGCGTAGAAGCGGCCGTCAGCTCTCAGCCGTCGGCTCTCAGTCTTAATTTAATTTTGTCATCCTGAGCGAAGCGAAGGACCTATGCATTCTGCGTGCAGAAAAAATGCATGGCTCCCTCGCTTCGCTCGGGATGACAACGATCAAAGCTATTGCTCGAACCATGCCCTACACCGTTCCCAAACTGACCGATTTCTCGCCATCCGCACTCGACAGCGCCGTGCGCGAGCTTTTCTCTGCGCTCGATCAAGAGTCGACGGCGGTTGGTTCCGAAAACGACTGGAAAACTTTTCGCGATCGCTGGATGGCCCGCAAGAACGGCATCCTCACCCAGCTCAATGATCTGTGGCTGAAGGCCGCTCCGGGACCGAACAAGCGCGACGTCGGGCAACGCGTTAACGAACTCAAGCCCAAAGTTGAGCAGGCGGTTGATGCGACGCTCACCCGCATTCAGAGCGGGTCTTCTTCTGAACTCGCGGCTGCGCGTCTTGATATCACTCTGCCTGGCATTCGTCGTCCCATCGGCGCGGAACATCCCGTCATCAAGACAATGAACGAGATGATTGGCGTCTTCCGCAATCTGGGCTACTCAGTCGAGGAAGGGCCGGAGATTGAAACCGACTTCTACAACTTCGAGGCGCTGAATTTTCCGCCGAACCATCCCGCGCGCGACACGCAGGACACCCTGTTCATCGCCGGGCAGGAATCGAAGCCGCTGCGCGACCGTCTGCTCTTACGCACGCACACTTCGCCGGTGCAGATTCGCACCATGCAGAAGATGAAGCCGCCGGTGCGCGTGGTGTGTCCGGGAAAGGTTCATCGCAACGACGCGCTCGACGCAACGCACTCGCCCATCTTTCATCAGATCGAAGGGCTGGCGGTCGACACCAACATCACGTTCTGCGATTTGAAGGGCACGCTCGACCACGCCGTGAAAGCGATGTTTGGATCGAGCGTGAAGACGCGCTTCTATCCGTCGTTTTTTCCGTTCACCGAACCGAGCGCCGACGTGCAGATCAGTTGCATTTTCTGCGATGGCAAAGGCACGCGCGACGGCGCTCCGTGCCGCAACTGCAAGGCCAGCGGATGGATTGAACTGCTGGGCTGCGGCATGGTCGATCCGAATGTGTATGGCTTCGTGGATTACGATGCGGCAAAAGTTTCAGGATTCGCCTTCGGCATGGGCGTGGAGCGGATTGCGATTCTGAAATACGGCGTGGATGATATTCAGTTGTTTTTTCAAGGCGACGTGCGGTTTTTGGAACAGTTTGGGTAGACGCTGCGGGCTGCGAGCTACGAGCAATCACTCACGGGTGAGGGTTGCTCGAAGCCAGAAGCTCGTAGCTCGAAGCTGACGTTCTCATGAAAATCTCTCCTCATTGGCTACGCGATTTCGTTGACCTCCCGGTTGACTACCTCCACCTTGCGGACGAACTTACCCTTGCGGGCGTCGCCGTTGAGGGCATTTCCGGCGAAGGTGACAACACTGTCTTCGAGATGGAGATCACGACCAACCGTCCCGATGCAATGAACCATTATGGAGTGGCTCGCGAAGTCTCCGCGCTCTACGATCTGCCGCTCAAGCCGATCGAGCCGAAGCTGCCGCCGTCGCAAGGCAAATCCGACGTCACCATCGACATTCAGGAGCCCGAGCTATGTCCGCGCTTCACGGCGCGTGAAATTCGCGGCGCCACCATCAAGCCCTCGCCGGCAATCGTGGCCAATCGCCTGTTGCTGCTCGATCAACGGCCGATCAGTAACGCGGTGGACGCTACTAACTACGTTTTGTGGGAAAGCGGCAAGCCCACGCACGTGTTCGATCTCGATCTGCTCGAAGGCCGCAGGCTGGTCATACGGCGTGCTCAGGCGGGCGAAACGCTGAAGACTCTGGATGGCGTAGAGCGCAAACTTTTCACCGAAGATCTCGTCGTTGCCGACGCCAGAAAGCCGGTGGGATTAGCCGGCGTGATGGGCGGCTTCGACACGATGATCACCGAGCGCACGAAAGACATCCTGATCGAATCCGCGTGGTGGGACCCGGTCACGGTGCGCCGGATGTCGAAGCGGCACGGCCTTCACACCGACGCTTCGCACCGATTTGAGCGCGGCGCAGATTTTGAATCGACCGTCGCTTCGACCAACCGGGTTGCCGAGTTGATTCTCAACTCCGGCGGCGGCACGCTCATTGGCGGCGTGATCGACGTGATCGCTCGACAGCTTGACCTGGCTCCGGTGGAACTTGACCTGCGGGAAGTGCACCGGATTCTCGGTGAAAAACTCAGCACGCTGGAAATCTGCCGCATCCTTACCCGTCTCGGCTTCACGGTGCTGCCGGGCAGTGAAGGTACTTACCTGGTGCACATCCCGAGCTGGCGGCTTGATATCGAGCGCGAGATCGACATCATCGAAGAACTGGCGCGCCTGCACGGCTACGACAAGTTCGCGAACACGCTTCCCGCCTACAGCGGCGAGGTTCGAGACGTGCCTGACGCGCACAAGGACGCTCGGCTGCGCTCTTCGCTCCTGGCGCTCGGTTACAACGAAGCCATTTCGCTCACATTTATTTCAAAAGAAGACGCCCGGCGCTTTTCGGCCGCGGCCGAGCTCGACCTAGCGAACCCGCTGAGCGACGAGGCTTCGGTGATGCGCACCTCGATGGTTCCGAGCATGCTCAACATGTTGGCTTACAACCTGAATCGCGGCAGCGATAACATTCGCCTGTTCGAAGCTGGAAATGTATTTGAGGCGTCGGGCGCAGATTCGATGCCGCTGGAGTTGAAGCGCATCTCGATCGGCGCGACGGGCAGCGCGGTGGAAGCGGGAGTTCATCAGGCGGCGCGTCCGCTCTCGTTCTTCGATTTGAAGGGCGACATTGAAAGCCTGCTCGCGCCCTTCAGCCGTTGGACGCTCTACTATGATGCGCAGACGGCCGATTACTACCATCCCGGACGCTCGGCGCGCGCCGTGCTGGATGGCGCTACTGTCGCCCAGTTTGGCCAGATTCATCCGGATGTGGCCGCGGCCCGTAAACTGCGGCAGGATGTTTTTGTCGCGGAGATCTATCTCGACCGGCTCTACCAGCACGATCTGCGGCAAGTGCGTTATGAAGCGCTGCCGCGCTTCCCTGCCGTCGAGCGCGACTTCTCCTTTGTGTTTGCTGACGGCGTGGAGTTCGAGAAAATTCGCCAGAGCGTCAGCGAATTGGGGATCGCCGAGCTGCGCAGTTTTGTCCCGGTAGAAATTTTCCGCGGCGAAAAAGTTGGCGCGGGCAAGTACTCGATCCTGATGCGAGCCAAACTCCAATCAAGCGAGCGCACCCTGCGCGACGATGAGGTGGCGCAGTGGGCAGGACAGATTACGAAGGCGCTGGAAGGGCTGGGCGGCGCGCAAAGGGTGTAGAACTTTTCACCACAGGGCTCGGAAACACAGAGAAGAAACACCTCTATGACAAGGCTCCCTGAATTTACTTCTCTCTCCGTGCCTCCGTGTCTCCGTGGTGAAATCAATTTGTGCTAGCCTAACTTTCCATGACCCTAGTTTCGCCCCAGCACAAACATTTTCTATCCGACAAGGTTGAGCATTTTACCGAGTCCGTGATCCGCGACATGACTCGGCAGGCGATGCAGCACGGAGCCGTCAATCTGGCGCAGGGGTTTCCCGATTTCTCCGCGCCCGCTGAAATCAAGCGCGCGGCGCAGGAAGCGATCGCCGCTGACGTGAATCAGTACGCCATCACCTGGGGTGCGAAGAGCCTGCGGGTTGCGATTGCCCGGCAAATGCGCGAGTGGCAGGGAATTGATGTTGATCCGGAAAAAGAAATTGTGGTGTGCTGCGGCTCGACCGAAGCGATGATCGCCACCCTGCTGGCGGTGTGCAACAAGGGCGACGAGGTGGTGGTCTTCGAGCCCTTCTACGAGAACTATGGGCCGGACGCGATTCTGAGCGGAGCCAAGCCGCGCTTTGTCAGTTTGCGTCCACCGCACGTGTCCCACGGCGTGCCGGGAGGCGAGTGGACGTTCGACGAACAGGAATTGCGCGAAGCTTTCAAACATCAGACCGCGCAGCATCACACCAAGGCCATCATCCTGAACACGCCAAACAACCCTACGGGCAAGGTGTTCAGCCGGAAGGAACTGGAACTGATTCGCGACCTGTGCGTCGAATACAACGTGCTCGCCATCACCGACGAAATCTACGAGCACATTCTCTACGACGGATCGGAGCACATTTCGATTGCGCGGCTCGACGGCATGCGCGAGCGGACCATCATTATTAACGGCCTATCGAAGAGCTACAGCGTCACAGGATGGCGCGTCGGCTGGGCAGTTGCGCCACCGGCGATCACGAACGCGATCCGCAAGGTGCACGACTTTCTGACCGTGGGCGCACCCGCGCCTTTGCAGGAAGCGGGAGCGGTGGCGTTGAGCCTGCCTGCCAGTTACTACCGCGAACTGGCCGACCGGTACCGCGAGCGGCGCGATCATCTGATTCCGGCGCTGGAGAAAGCTGGGTTCGTCTGTTACCGTCCGCGGGGCGCGTATTACGTGATGACCGACATCCGCGCCTTCGGGTTTGCGAACGACGTGGAGTTCGCGGCTTACCTGGTGAAGGAAATCGGGATCGCGTGCGTGCCTGGGTCGAGTTTCTACAAGCATCCGAAAGACGGATCCCAACAGGTACGTTTCGCTTTCTGCAAAAAGCCTGAGACACTGGACGAGGCGGCGCGGCGGCTGGAAAAGCTGGTACGAAAGTAGCGCAAAATCCACAGCAAACTGCGCTATACTTCGCTTCAACGCTAAGAACATTCCCCGAAAGCGAGTGGTGCCCATGTCCGTGAAAACCGTGGAAGAGGTATCTGCCGAGGTTCCGGCTGAAGATTTTCAAGCGCTGGAAGAGAAGGTTTATCGCACCATTGAGTTGTACAAGGCCGCGAAAGACGCGCGGGCTACGGCCGAGCGTGACGCCAAGCGACTGCGGGAGCAACTGGAAGAGCGCGAGGAAGAAAACGAATCCCTGCGCCGCGAGCTGGTGCAATTGCGCAAGGATCGCGAAGACATCCGCGGCCGGGTCGAAAAGATGTTGAACCAGATGGAAAGCCTGACGCAGGAGCAGGCGGCAAGTTGAACGATGGCTGCGAAAGCGGCGGCGAACATCCGGCCGGCAGCGATCTGGCGGGAAGTAATCCGCCGAGGAGTAACATGGCCAGTGCGAGCAACCAACCTCCGACCGATGGGTTGAAGAAAGCTGTTCCGGCCAAAGAGGCGCCGGCCACCAATGCCGTCAACGGCAGTGGCAGCGTTCGGGTCGAAATATTCGACCAGGTTTATAACCTGCGGGGCTCGGACGCTGACTATATTGTAAAGCTTGCCGAGTATGTGGACGGCAAGATGCGCGCGGTGTCGGAACAGACGGCGACAGTCGATTCGGTGCGGCTGGCGGTGCTGGCGGCGTTGAATATCGCGGATGAATATCATCTGCTGAAGCGGCAACTGGAGGCGCCTTCGCCGGAAGCGCGGCAGCGGGCCAGCAAACTGGCAAGCGCATTGGACGAAGTTTTGCAAGATACCCGGCGCGCCGGTTGAAGTCGTTCGTAACCTGGGGTTCATCTTCGAAACCCGTTGGAACGCATCCCGGAGTGCACCTGCCAGCAAACCTCCTGCCAACTATTTTGCATTTACCCCTTGCGAATCTCCTCCCGGTTTCCTAGCATCCAAGGTGGAGGCCGACCTGCGAGGTTGGTGATGGTGGCAACCGATTTTTGAACCAATGCCGAATGAACGGGGACTCGACTCGCAAAAAGATCCGGTGTGCTATGTTCCGCCATGCGGAAAAGCCTAATGGGTCGCGGCGGGTTC
>Ga0116134_1000448_pt1 | contig 21607 bp, 19 predicted proteins | sample June2015DPH_19_5_FD_89737 | JGI IMG/M metagenome (GOLD analysis project Ga0116134, IMG submission 89737) | Peatland microbial communities from SPRUCE experiment site at the Marcell Experimental Forest, Minnesota, USA - June2015DPH_19_40 | ecosystem: Environmental > Terrestrial > Soil > Wetlands... | reverse complement strand
TGCGTCAACAGCATGGTCAGATTTGGCAGCTGATCCTTGAATTCCGACAGCAGCGAACGGCCCAGCGCACGCAGCCCCGTGCCGGCGTCGAGGAGGATGATTTCTCCGCCGACGCGCACTTCGATGCACGACGTATTGCCGCCATAGCGCACGGTTGTCGGTCCCGGCGTCGGGATCGAACCGCGCACGCCCCAGAATTTTACGCAAGTGGCAGTTTTGATGAAACACTTTAACCCGTGCGGTCAAAAAGACAAATCGCAAAAACTGAATGGTCTGGAAGTCAGAATGCGGCCTGCAGCCTTTTCGGCCTCAATTCATCACGAAAAACCTTGCGTGGCATGGCGACTGTTTTAGTATGATAACCTTTGGCACCTTGGCGGGTTGGTAGCTCAGTTGGTAGAGCAGTGCCCTTTTAATTCAAAAAGGCCGATTTTAGCCACTTTTAGCGAGTTTTAATTCCCCTTTGCAACCATTGCGGAACCATTGATTTCATTGGTTATTATTCAGTTTTCCGTGTCATCTCTCGTCTTCTCATAAAATCCAAATTTTCCCCGATGGGTTACAAGTCGGGTGCAACTTTTTAAGACAACTTCGCGAGTTGTTCCGGTTCTTCTACGGCGAAAGTAAGCAGCCGACGACTGGTTGACTCAAGTTGTTCCGCCGTTATATGCGGAGATGAAACAGCGCAACCTGCCCGCACGATCAGGCCATCGCCTGACGCAATTCTCCCGGTGAAACAATCGAGATTTTCAGCCCACCTTGAACGCGCTCATACGACGGGCCGTTCAACGGACTGACGGCGTAGTTTTTTCCTTTTGGATATTGTTCACGAAAAGCTGCCAGTCCGCGCGTCTCGAAGGCTTCGGGATTCCATTTACATTCGATGGCGTCAACCGCGTCGCGCCCATGTGGCACGACGAAGTCCACTTCGCGCTGCTGTTTGTCGCGCCAGAAATGAATTTTCGGCGCACCGGCGGCGATGAGTGTGTCCAGCACGAGATGCTCCCACAACACGCCGCAATCCTCCGTCCGCAGATGATCCCAACCGCGCGCGTGGCAGACCAGCCCCGTGTCGAAACCAAACACCTTCGGCTGCGCGACGATCTCACGCCGCCCGCCTGCCGAAAACGGACGCACCAGATGCGCGACATGCGTGATCTGATAAACCTCCAGCCAGTTCGTGACCGCCGGGCGGCTGATCTGGCTTTCAGCGGCCAGTTTCGTCACGTCCAGCATCCCGCCGCTCTGGCGCATCAACAATTCCAGCACCCGCAGGAAACCGGCACGCTTCTCCAGCCGAAAAAGCTCCTGCACATCGCGCGCGAAGTAGGAGTCCAGCCACTCGGCGTAGAATTCTGGATTGTGTTCCTTCGCGAGCAGGGCGGGCGGCAGACCGCCGCGCAACAAGCGCTCCCGCAAATCCGCCACGCCGAAGGCCGGCAATTCCTCATGCAACACCGGCACCAGCTCCACCACCCGCTTGCGCCCCGTCAGACTGTCGCGGAACTTTTGCGTGGCCGCGAGCGTGGAAGAGCCCGTCGCTAGGATTTTCAACTTGGGAAAAGCATCCGCGCCAATCTTCAGCAGCCGGCTCGGATCGGGAAGCTGGTGCACTTCGTCCAATACCACGAACTTTTTTTTCACCGACCGGAAAAAACTTTCCGGGTCGCGCAGCCGTTCCGCCACACTGGGCAGGTCGCAGTTGAGAAACTCCGCGTCCGGCAGGCTCTGTGCCAGCACCGTCTTGCCCGCCCGCCGCGGCCCGGTCAGCCAGACAATGGATGCCTGTTTCCACGCGGCGACGAGCCGGTCAGTCCAGAATGGCCGTTGAATCATTGCAGGACTAATTTACTTTTAGACGGCTAAAAGTAAAGTGCGGATTTGTCAACTTGACGTGATACAGCCATTTCGTGACGTCGTCGCATTTAATGATACGGCCTGACGATTGCGGGGCGGTTTTGAAAGCGTCGTTTGCCGATATTGCCCTCAATCGTAAATCGGCGTGGTCTCGGCAATAGCCAGTGAAAAACGGGGGAACATCGTTCAAACTCTAACGCCGTGGCTGTGGTTTTGGGCAAGCGTCTCCTGGCGTGAAATGTCGCGGGCCAGTTTGATGTCAAAAGATTCGACGACAATGCTCATGTCCTGCTGGGGATATTTTTCTTCAAGGTGTTCCCTGATCTGCGCCGTCACATCGCTTTTCCAAAGGTTCAAAACTTGCCGCTGGTCACGCGCGAATGTCTGTAAGACTTCGCTCGCGTTGTGGCCGCTGTTCAAAACTTCCTTCAATTCACCTGATTTCATCGGCAGACATTCGACGACCGCAAATTCCAGTCCCGCCGGGGTGTGCCGGTGGCAGACGGAGGTGATTTTCGTCAAATCAACGGCATGTTGCCATTGCGTGCCGTCGTCGGTTTGGATGATGCGGCCTGACGATTGCAGGGCGGCTCTGGAAACGTCGTTTGTGGTCGCCGGCAGATTAGACTCGATATTGTGAATGGCATCACAGTTCGCTTTGAACTGGTTCAGATGTTCGGCGAAATGCTGTCTGGCCTCGGCGTTGGCCTGTTCTTGAAGCGGTGTGGGTCTTTCGTAGTAGTTCATAATTTAAGTCGTTTCCAAGAGTTTTAACAATTCGGTTCGAGGCACGAGCAATTTGCCCCGGAGGGCGCGGCAGGTTTTAAGTTTGCCGCGCTGAATCAGCCGGTAGATGCTGAAATAATGCACACCCAGCATATCGGCGGCTTCCTGCACTGAATAGGCGAGCCGTTCGATTGGTGGCGTGGCGGTTTGGGTTTCGTTTTCTGGAATGGTTTCCATACGTCCTTTACTGGTTTTTCATTGGGAATAAATTTGAGCTTTGACCGGCTTGCTCCAGTCCATTTTGGGCAGGAAATGAATGGGATGAACACGGAGCGCCACCGCCAGGTAAAACAACTGCGTCAGATCAATCCGCAGCGAACCGTCTTCAATTTTGGAAACAGTGCTGCGCGTGACATTTTGCCAGCCGGCATCCACCAGCCGGTCAGCCAAATCAAATTGTGTCCAGTCGAGCTCGTTGCGCCGTTTGCCGACTTGTCGCCCAATAAAATTCCGCTTTTTCATCGCGACTAAATTTTTTCCACTGTTTTAATAGAATTCATTTGCCGTCTGTGTCACCCGTGACACAACTCTTTGGGTTAAAAACCGACTTCCCAAGGCATGGCAAAGCCATGCGATGGGAAGTGGGGGTCATCAAACTGACAGCAAACCGGCGTCAGTTCTCGCCAATGAAGCCTCAATTGAGGTAGAAAACAGGCAAAATTGCCTGACCCATGATGGGATTAAGGGCATTATCGCGTCGGCTTTCGCCGATACTAGCCAAGTGGGGAGAATCCAGACTTTCGTCCTGTCTCAAGAAAATAAATAGCACAGCCGAAACAAAATGCAAGTCCAGCAAGGTGAATAAATTTGCCGAGAGATCGGCAATCATTGGTGTTCATTTCTTCACCGTGAAACTCCTCCGGGCGCAGAATCCTAAACGGCAAACTCCCGGAGCCGGGCGGCGGGTGCAATCTGGAGCGCAGCCGGATGAGGCGAGCAATAGATTGACGCGCCGACCGGCGACATACCATCGAATCCCGATTCACGCGCACGCACCGCGCAATCGCGCCACGAAAAGATTGTTTTGAATCGCATTTGACTTCGGATTTTAGGAGTTTAACCAGGTGAGTTTTTCCGTTGAACAACGACTCGCCGACGCGCTCGCGGAATGTGAACGGTTGCGCGTTGAAAACCAGCAGCTTCGCGAACGCTGTGGACTTCCACAGGTCGAAACGGCGGCGCAATCAACTGCCAACACTGTTGAATTCGATTCCACCTCGGCCACGGTTACTTCAAAATCCAGTTCAGATGAAAAAGTGAAATTGTTCCGCAGTCTTTTTCGCGGACGCGAAGATGTTTATGCGGCGCGCTGGGAGGGACGGAATGGCAAAACCGGATATTCACCCGCGCATCGAAAAATATGGAGCAATTCTTTCCAAAAGCGGCCCGACGAGCCAAAGGAGTATTTTCCGTTGACGGATCAAGTAATTCACGACCATCTGACCGGCAAACTGACGGCTGGGGTTTATCCGCTGCTGACCGATGAAACGTGCTGGTTCCTGGCTGCCGATTTCGACAAAACGACGTGGCAGGATGATGTGCGGGCATTCCTTCAAACCTGCGCCGACTGGAAGATTCCCGCCGCCCTTGAACGGTCACGCTCTGGACGCGGTGGCCACGTTTGGATTTTCTTTGATGCACCGCTGCCCGCCGGCCTCGCGCGAAAACTTGGCGCAGCCATCCTCACCCGGACAATGGAACGGCGTCACCAGCTTGGCCTCGATTCATACGACCGATTTTTTCCGAGCCAGGACACGATGCCGAAAGGCGGCTTTGGCAATCTCATCGCGCTGCCGTTGCAACAACTACCGCGCAGCCACGGCAACAGTGTTTTCCTCGCCGCTGATTTTAATCCACATCCCGACCAATGGTCATTCCTGTCGAGCGTCCGGCGAATGTCGTTTTCCGAAATTGAAACTCTGGTGCGTGATGCCGAACGTAGCGGTGAAATCATTGGTGTCCGGCGCAGTGTCACCGATGATGATTCAAACGAAGACCCGTGGACGTTGCCGCCGTCGCGGAAGAAAAAAGATCAGCCGATTCCTGGCCCGCTGCCGCCGAGTGCGAAAATTGTTCGCAGCAACCTTGTATATGTGGAAAAAGAAGGGCTGCCGTCCGCAATGTTGAACAGATTGCACCGGCTGGCGGCGTTCCAAAACCCAGAATTTTACCGGGCGCAGGCGATGCGACTTTCGACGTTTGGCAAACCGCGCGTCATCCGGTGCGCGGAGGAATTTCCGAAGCACATCGCGTTGCCGCGTGGTTGTCTCGATGAAGTCACGGCGTTTTTCAAATCGCACAATGTCTTGGTTCAACTCGAAGATCAGCGATTTGTTGGCAGCCCGATTGAGGTGAAGTTCCAGGGCCAGCTTCGGCCCGAACAACAAGCCGCCGCCAATGCCATACTTGCGTCCGATGATGGCATTTTGTGCGCCACGACCGCCTTCGGGAAAACCGTCATCGCGGCATGGCTTATTGCCGAACGGAAAGTGAACACACTTGTTCTCGTCCATCGGCGACAACTGCTGGATCAATGGCGCGAACGGCTGGCGGCATTTCTGAATCTACCCATCAAATCAATCGGCCAGATCGGGGGCGGGCGGCGACGCGCCAGCGGCATGATTGACGTTGCCGTCATTCAAAGCCTGAATCGCAAACAGGTGGTGGATGACATCGTTGCCAACTATGGCCACGTCATCGTGGATGAATGTCATCACTTGTCGGCGGTGAGTTTTGAGCAGGTGTTGCGGCAGGTTAAGGCGCGTTATATCACGGGCTTGACGGCCACGCCGCAGCGCAAGGACGGCCATCATCCCATCATCGTGATGCAATGCGGGCCAATCCGGCATCGTGTAGATGCCAAAGCACAGGCACTCGCACAACCATTTAATCACTTCGTCATCCCACGACCGACAAACTTTCGATTGCCGCCCTCGACCGAGAAACCGGAAATGCACGAATTATATGCTGCACTAGCCAACAACAAGGCGCGTAACGATCTCATCTGCGTTGATCTGATGCGTTCGGTCAAAGCGGGACGTTCTCCGATTCTTCTGACAGAGCGCACCAGCCAGGTGGACGAATTTGCCTCCCGGTTGACCGGCTTGGTGAAGCACATCGTGGTGTTGAAAGGCGGCATGGGCGCAAAACAACGCCGCGCCATCGCCGAACAATTGACTACGATCCCCGATGGCGAAGAAAGAGTCCTGCTGGCCACGGGCCGTTGCATCGGCGAAGGCTTCGACGACGCGCGGCTCGACACCCTTTTTCTCGCCATGCCGATTTCGTGGCGCGGCACGCTGCAACAATACGTTGGCCGCCTGCACCGTCTGCACAATAACAAACGCGAGGTCATTGTTTATGATTATGTGGACGGCTGCGTGCCGGTTTTTTCCGCGATGTATTCCAAGCGGGTGCGCGGTTACGAAGCGGTCGGCTACAAAATTCAGGATGGAGATTGAGGGATAGCCGCAGTTGGTTTGGATATTCGCGCTGGCAGGCAAGGGCAATTACTGCGGTTCTCCGACTGTTTATGACTAATTCCAGATGCCAATTCAAACGGAAGGAGTAAATTCTCCCATGAAAATCACCCCTGATCTATTCGAGGCGTTTTTGAAATGCCCTACCAAGTGCTGGCTACGGGTCGTCGGCGAGCCAACTTCAGGCAACGCGTATGCAGAATGGGTTCAAGCCCAAAACGAATCCTATCGCGCTGAAGCCGCCAAACGATTGACGGCAGATTTACCCGCAGATGAATGCGCCTCGCCTGGTAGCGGCCGACGTGAGGCTCATTATTCAGCGGAAACCCTGAAGACTGCCAAGTGGCGATTCGCCTTGGACGTGCCGGCGCGCACCGAGCTTGGTAGCAGCCGAGGACCACAATTCGCGGAGCGAACGTCTCCAGATGGGCAACAACTTGGTGGCGGGTTTGGGAAGCCAAACGAGACTCAAATGTCTCCGCCCGAAAACAGTCACAGCCTCACGTCGGCTGCTACCATTGAAACTTGTCTTCACGCCGTCGAGCGCATTCCGTCCGCCGGCCGGGGCCAGCCGGCGCAATTCGTTCCCATCCGTTTCATTTACCGCAACAAGCTCACCAAGGACGACAAACTGCTGCTGGCGTTCGATGCGTTCGTGCTCTCCGAAATGCTCGGACGCGCCGTCAGTCTCGGCAAAATCATCCACGGCGACGACCACGCCACGCTCAAGGTGAAAACCCCGGCCCTGGCCGGCGAAGTGCGGAAACGCCTCGCGAAAATCACCGCGCTACTCGCCAACCCCGCGCCGCCCGATCTCGTCCTGAACCGGCACTGCGCCGAGTGCGAATTCCAGGCCCGCTGCCGGAAGCTGGCGGTGGAGAAGGACGACCTCAGCCTGCTGGCCGGCATGAGCGCGAAGGAGCGCCAGAAACTCCGCAGCAAAGGCATCTTCACCGTCACGCAACTCTCTTACACGTTCCGCCCGCGCAGAACGCCAAAGCACGCGAAGAATCCGGCAAAGCCGCGTTATCTTGCGCTTCAAGCACTGGCCATCCGTGAAAACACAATTTATTTTCACGGCACGCCCACACTCCCTCAATCAATAACCCAGGTCTATTTAGACATCGAAGGACTGCCGGATCGTGCTTTTTATTATCTGATCGGCATACTGGTCGTTACGGATGGACACGAGACGTTCCAATCATTTTGGGCTGACACCCAAGCCGATGAACCGACCATTTTCGTTCAATTCGCGGAAACTGTCGGTCAACTCGAAAATTTTCGCGTATTTCATTTTGGCGATTACGACACCGCCGCCTTGAAGCACATGAAAGCTCGCCTGTCAGAGGCTCATCAGAAACAACTCGATGCGATTCTTGGGAAATGCACGAATATCCTTTCTGCGCTTTACCCGCACGTTTATTTCCCGATCTACTCGAACAACCTAAAAGACATTGGCCGGTTTATTGCCGCCGATTGTCCCACAAATGATACGACTGGGCTTCATAGCATTATCTGGCGAAGCGAATGGGAGGCGAAACGCGAAATTGATTTGAAGGCCACGCTTATCGAATACAACCGCACAGACTGCGAGCTTCTGAAATGTCTGTCTGTCTTCATGGTTCGACAAATGACTGGTGAAAACCCACCGGAAGTCGGCGTAAAAATATGTCACACACAGGAAGTTTTTAAAGACCGTCCATATTGGCAGCTTTTCCGTCCTAGGGAATACGCCGTTAAAGACTTGGAGCAGATCAACAAATGTGCCTATTTTGACTACCAACGTGAGAAGGTGCTCGTGCGAACGCACCGGCATTTCAAAGTTATAAACAAGCAGCATCGAAAATTAAGAAGAACCAATGTTCGACCAAACGAAACGATTCGAATTGAACTTAAGAGGTGTCCGAAATGCGGAAGCAGAAAGATTCAGGTGCTGAAGGAATTGAGTCAACTTGTCGTTGATCTAAAATTCACCCGAACTGGGGTAAAAAAGTGGGTCAAGGAAACCTGCGGTTGTCGTTACCGCTGTCTGAAATGCAAATCTCGGGTTTCGTCGCTGGACAGATTCCCAAATCCTCAGAGGCGCGGTCACGGTCTCGCGAGTTGGGCTATATATCTCAACATCGGGTGCGGATTAAACATGAGTCGGGTGGGAAAAAGTCTTGGTGAGGTTTTCAAGATTTATCTTGATCATGATGCGCTATATCGGGAGCGGGATTACTTGGTGCAGGAATACGAAAAACTCTATTCAGAAATCTTAACAGGAATCCTCAGCGGACGTGTGATACATATTGATGAAACAACTGTTCACCTAAGAAAGAGTGGAACGGGCTATGTCTGGGTGTTGACTAGCATGGACAAGGTTTATTACCTATATCGCCCCACGCGCGAAGGCGCGTTCCTTGAAGAAATTTTGGCGTCGTTTTCGGGCGTTCTGGTTTCAGATTTCTACACGGCTTACGATTCGGTCCCGTGTGAGCAGCAGAAATGTTTGGCGCATCTGGTCAGGGATATTGACGATGATCTCTTGAAGAATCCTTTAGACAGTGAATTCAAAACCATCGCCACGGAGTTCGGCTCTTTGCTGAAGGCGATCGTGCAAACCGTTGACCGTTACGGCTTGAAAAAGCGCCATCTCCACAAGCACAAAAGAGAAGCGCGGCGTTTTTTGGATTCAGTGGCGTCCCGAAAGCTCGTGTCGGAACTTGCGGTCAAGTATCAAAAGCGGTTTCAGAAGAGCGGCTCGAAAATGTTCACATTTCTGGATCACGACGGTGTGCCTTGGAACAACAACAATGCGGAACACGCAATCAAACGGTTTGCGAAACATCGTCGGGATGCCAACGGCAAATTCACGGAAGCATCGCTCAGGGAATATCTCGTTCTGGCAAGCGTCTTGGAGACGTGCGAGTTCAATAACGTCAGCGTGTTGGATTTCCTGCTGTCAAAAGAGACAACTTTGAGTGGTCTGTTCAGGATGGCTGGACGAAAAATTGAACCGGCCCAAGTGATCTCGTCAGCGCAGTCTGACCCACTTGTCAACTTGCCACCCGACGCCATCCCGCCCAGCGGCAGCCAATCCGCGCAGCAGCCGACGTGAGGAGACTCATTCTATTTCCCCCGCAGGAATTCAGATCCGACATTGACCGCGCAGCCTGGCAGATAAAGTCACGCGACCTGCTTTGCTTCGCTTTCGGATTTTCAGTCAGAGCCTTGTTACCTCGGCTGCTACATACGATTTCCTCCGTTCGAGCGAGAAAAACATTCACGCCTTCGCGGAAAGCCAGCGCAGGCGCCGATATGGTCGGGACCGTTTAGTTGCCGTTACGTCCACCGCCGCCAGCGTGTCCGACTTGAGCCAGACAGGTAGCTGAACATGAGTTCCATGTTCGATTCCATATTGGATTCCGGTTCAGTTTCCTGACAGCAACCATGGTAAAGCTCGCAGGCTTGACGGCGCAGTTCTTTTACCGCCAACGCGCTCAACCCGGCGCTGGCGAATGACTCAATCAATGTGTCCAACAGAGGAATAAATTCCGAGTCGCCGAGAGAATTCAGATCATAATGCGCAAATAGATCTTCAATCTGAATTTTGCCCAGACGCAATAGGGCCGCTTCCGTGTCTGTGGGTTGTTGGCCTTGGATTTGTCGAACCGGCAGCGACTCGCCAGCGGATGCAGATGCGCCTGACAGAGGCGGTAGTATTTCGGGCGGAAGGGTCATCTTGATGCTCCGCGCCTGACCCGGTGCGCGGGTGATTAAGCCGCACCGTTCCAGAGTCAGAATCATCTGATGAACAGTCGGCGGCGTTACTTGGAAAAATTGCACCATCTCCGCTTCCGCCGGCGGGCGTCCATGCAAGGTGGCATAATGGTGGATGAAGGCGAGAAATTGGCCTTGTCGGGATGTGTAGGGCGGTTTCATTCCGGTCCATCTTCCGAAGCTTCAATGGTGAACATGAACCGGACGATTTCTGCAATCTTCGTCCGGCTTGGTCCGTTCAGGCCGTTGCCATAACGCGGGTCGTAATGCTGGCAATAATCCGCCGCGAGTTTGTATCCGTGCGCTGATGAGTCCAGATGCCAAAGGTAGATTGAAAGACCCTGCCCCACCAGCATAAGGTTCCAATTGTGGACGATGCGCACAGGACCCCACTGTTGGTTTTGAAATTCGTTTTGAAAATCCCGCAGGCGGTCATGCAACGCCTCTGCCGCCTGCTGATCCAATTCCGGCCGAATTTTGTCCAAACCCGCCAGCAGCGTCCGCGCCGCCCGGAAAAGTTCCGCCGCCGCGCCGATGGTTTTGCCTTTGCGAGAAACCGCGCGCGCCGCGACCCAGATTGCGAATGTGGAAAGCCGTTCCGGCCGCTCAAGCCATTTTTTCAAAACGGTCAGCCTGGTCAGGCTGGCATTTCCGTTTTCGTCAATCTCTTCGACGATTTTCAAAAGTTTTTCGGGAATGTTTGTTCGCATGAAGGCAAATCCTGTTTCAGCACCTGAGTTTCAGTCGGTAGTTTAATATCATGTGGCGCGGCGTCAACCTGTGCACTTGTTTTCGGTGAAAAACACCTTGAGCCGCGGCTCGCCATTCACCCAATTAAGTTCATAATGCGATATTGCCCGGCGGTCATCGCCGTAATGTGATTTCCGCCAGCGCAGCCAGGCGCGCAATTCCAGAAGATATTCCGGCACCACTTGCGACGGCAACCCTTGCTGCAACTGTCCGGCAATCTGTTTCCAGTAAAGGTCTTGTTCCGTTGGCGGCAATAGCGCCAGATTCCACAACAAAACCACCTGATCCATGACGGCACGAAACCGGCGCTCATCCGGTTTGTCACCCAACAGGGGTTGGGCGAATTCCAATAAGATTTGCGAAAGCGGCCTCATTCGCCAGCCAGTTCGTTTTCGAGTTGATACACTTGATCACGCACGGCATCGCCATAGCCCCACCCGATGCCGTCCGCGAGAGTTGCCAGCCGCCGAATCCGCTCACGAAATCGGGGATAAAGTTCGGTTCCCTCGCGCATGAGCAGTTGCGCCATCTCGGTCAACACGGATTCCAAGCTGTTGTAAAAAGACTCGTTGATGTCGCCAAATTCATGCGTGAACTCGGTGCCGTTCTCCACATAGGTCAACATCAGATCAATCGTTCCCGTCAAATTGCCGGTGGCCCTGCGGTAATCGCGGATGGCCTTGCGCGCCTCGGCCAGTTTGAGTTTCCCATCGCCGCGCGCAGGGAGGAACTGTTCCACGATCTTGCGCCGGTATTTTTCCAAGGCTGCGCCGGCGCCTTCTTCCGCCTGAAAGCGGGCCAGAAGAAAATCGCGATTGTCCGGCGAAGCGTCGTGAAGGTCTTTCACCAAGGCAATCAGCGCGGGTTTCGACCAGTCGTCCAATTGCTGGCGAATTTTCTGCCAGCCGGTAGTTTTCTTTTCACTCATTTGAGTTTCAATTGGTCTTGGATGCAGGCGTTGAGAAATGGCGGTTATATTCCAAGCAGAATCCTGCCCATGGTAACGACCTGCTGCCGCACGCGATCACGATCAGCCGCGTCACCAGGGTAAAATTCCGCTGCCCTCACTGGCCCGTCTTGATTTGCTTCAGAAAAATCCGCTCGCAATGCCGCCAGCGCGGCAGTGTAAGCTGGGTTCCCCGCGTCTTTTTCAGCGCGGAACGCCAATACCGCCGCCTCTGGCCCATCAATAAAACCTGTAACTGCGAGCAACACATCGTAGGCATCCTTCGGGCTGCGTCTTCCAGTTGGTCCGCCAAACGCATTCAGTTTTAGAACCAGCAACGGACCGATGTTTGCCACAGCTACTTGGCAGGTTTGCTCCGCGCCATAAAGGTCACGACCATGCACCGTCATGATACGGCGACTGGCCAGCGCACGGTTCACACCGGGGATGACGCTGGCAACCACATCGTCCACAACTCGCGCCCCGGTTACAGACGGTGGGTCTTCGGTAAGAAAATCAAGGTAGAGCGCGATGTCTCCGAATTTCCGCACCAGACGGTTGCCTTCTGAAGTAAAGCCCAGTCCGGCAAGGTCTGTCTTGATTGTGCCATATTGCCCGCCTGACGCTCCGAGCGTGATGCCAAAATCCACATCCAACGTCACCGCGCCCGGCAAACCAGCGAGGTCACGACGGGTGAGATAATGCACGGCCAATCCACCCACAAGAACAAGATCGTTGTGGTATTGTTCCAACGAACGCCACGCCGTCAACAAAGCTGCCTCGGCTGATTCCAGACTGCGCGGCGGGTAATCGTCAAACTTTCCGAATTTGGTCATGCCCAACCTCCCGCGAAGTCCGGCCATTTCCGTAATTCCGCCGCCTGCTCTTCGCCGCGCAAGCCTGCGTGCTGAAGGTCGAGATAAATCTGCGCATCCGAAACCAGGTTGAACCCGCGCACGGACTGCAAGGGACGCAGGACGCCTTCATCCTTGGGCACCACAAGGCGCAATCCGCCATTGCTGGAGACCCGCCTAGCCAGCAATTTTTCTGAAATGACCGACTCTTCAGGAAATGAAGTTACATATGCGGTGACAACTATGGGGATTGTGTAGGGATGCCTAAGCCAGCCAGCGAACCATTGAGTAAATGCGTGCGGCTGCCCCCCAAGCAGATCCCGGAGTTTTTCTGCCAGTTGAGTAGGATCACTCGACAACAGCGAATACTCTCTCGTGGTCGTTCGCTTCGTCCATTCATCGCCTTTTGTCCAGGCGTCCAGCAATGCTCCGGGTTTCGTCACTCGCAGACCGCCGGGTTCGTCCACCGCCCATTCGCGCGCGAACAATTGCTGCCGCACCGCACTCACCCAGCCGAGACTTACTTGCGCCGCATCAGCCAGTTCAACAACCTTCCATGGACGCAGCGGTCCTTGAAGCAGCACCCGCAAGACACGCGCGGCTTTCGGAGCAAAGAGTGATCTCACCTCGCGGCGTTCCCGAAACGGATTCTCCGCCGTGTGTGTTTCGATAAAAAACTGGTCGAAGGCCAGGTGCGCGTTCCCTGCCAGGTCGGCGTAGCCGATTCCTGCCTCCTCGCAGATGCGAGCTGATTCTTCAGAAATGAATGGAGCCACCAGCACTCCGTAACATGGCGTTTTATTCGGCAACTGCTCGATAAAATGCTTCAATTCCAGGACTCCGGTTCGAACCTCGCGCGGCTGCCCAAGCCGCCGGCCTTTCACCACCACCCTCCAATTACGGTCTCCGGCACAAACTTCCGCGATCCAGTCAGGTTGATCTCCAAATTCTCCCTTAATCAGACTCCACGATTTTACCTTCAGAAAGGATGCGCGCGACAAAAAATTCCGGATTGCAGCCTCGAACTGCGGTTCAAGGTTGTGCTCTTTCAGTTTGTAGACTCTTTTCACTGCGTGATGAAAATAGCGTATTCAGTGAAATAATCAAGCGATATTTCGTTACATTTATATATTTCATCAAATCGTGAAATGTGTATTTATAATGAAAACACATTTTTCAGAGAAGAAGGATTTATGTTTTATTGCGGTTTCACGCGCCCGAACACAGCGGATGCGCTGTCTGTTTTAACCCAATTGTTGTTGCAGGGTAATCTGACGATTCGGAGAACTCACCTGACGATTGCCTGACAATTTGCGCCAGACGTTCGGACGGCAAATCGGACGATTACCGGGTTTGCCGGGCGATTATCGGACGATTGTTCATCGCTAGATTGCAGCGCCGGGTCGGAAGATTATCGGAAGATTCAACTGCGGGCTATTTCGGTAAGCGACATTTTGTAGACTCACGTCGGTTTTTTGTCCGATGCCTGGTGCCATTTTATTTTTACAACTACTTCGGTCTTGAGTTGGCGGCGGCAAGCCGCATGCCGGAGCGGCGACGCCAAGCGCAAGACGGAAGCAGACGCAACTGCGTTTCCATGATCCGTCCGCAACGAGCGCACGTTACAGGGCTGTGTAACGTGCGTTGGTCGCGGACACTGAACCCAGCGACTTTTGCTTTTTAGCATGGGCGAATTTCTTATTGGTCGCTCTCCGTCGCCGCGACTGGCGACACCTGCGCTGCTGCGCTAAAGATTTTTCGATGGCGTGACGCGTGGTTCGCGTGACCGTGACTGGCTGAAAGTTGGACGCGCCGCCAATTCCCCCTGGGCGGTTGCCGGTGGTTCGGTCGGCGGCGTCTTGGGACGGTGTGGTTTCTTTGGCTTGGCTGAATCCAGCACCTCGCGGCAGTAGCGGGCGACGGTCTGGTGCGACACTTCGATGCCGGCGTTCTCGTGCAGCATGGCACGGATGGTTTCATACGACGCTTTGCGTTCCCGCAGTGCGATAATTGAATCTTTGACTTCGTTCAACGCGCGGTATTTTTCCGGCGCGGGCGGTATGTAATGATTGACGGCTTCGGTCAGGCGGGCCTTCGCTTCGGCGGATACGATGGTTACATTCATAATGTTTGATTCAACTGCGGTTTGATTTTCATTTGACGTTTCCGTTATTACGGCTGCCCCTTGCACTCGCAAGGAGAACAGCGTCCCATTTCCAATACGATTAACAGGTAACATTTCCGGCCATCCAGTTTGCGCTACCGATGGCGCAGAATTGCACCCGACATGGTTTAGCGTTCCACCATGCTGACGATGAAGGCACAATACAGTTTGCGAAATGCGGAATCGTATTTTCGCGAACACCTGGGCGTCGGTGATTACTACATGAAAGGGCAGACGGTTTCGGGTCAATGGTTCGGTGAAGGGGCAAGAGACTTGGGATTGTCGGGCATTACGACTGAAAAGGATTTCCTGAACCTATGCCAGAACATTCATCCACAGACAGAGAAACAGTTGACGCCACGAATGAATTCCAAACGCGTCCGGGTGGATAAAGATGGGAACGTCCATGAATCTGCCAATCGCCGGGTGTTCTACGATTTCACATTGTCACCGCCCAAATCAGTTTCCATCGCGGCACTGGTTGGGAATGACCAGCGGATCATTGAGGCCCATGATGAGGCGGTTCAGGTGGCCATGCGTGAGTTGCAAATTTACGCTGCCACACGGGTTCGCAAACAAAATCAGTATGCGCATCGGGTGACGGGCAATGTGGTGGGCGCGGTGTTCCGGCATGACACGTCGCGCGATTTAGACCCGCACCTGCACAGTCATTGCATCCTTTTCAATGCCACGCGCGATTCAGTTGAAGACCGTTGGAAAGCACTGGAAGCCTGTGAAATGGTCACGGCACAGAAGTTCGTCAGGAATGTCTATTATCACGAACTGGTCAGGTCGCTCCAAGGATTTGGCTACGGCGTTGAAAACAATCCGCGCGGTGATTTTGAGATTGCGGGGGTCGGCAAGGAATTGATTGACCGTTTTTCCAAGCGTCACCGTCAGATTGACGAAAAGACCAGGGAACTTTTAGAACGTGAACCCGACAAGGCCGGTCAGAACATCAAGGTCATCCGGGCGAACATCGCGCACAAGGAACGGGCGCGGAAGATCAAAGATGTCGGCATCGTCAAATTGCAATCCATCTGGAACCAACAACTGTCATGGAAAGAGCGGTGGCAAATCAGCCGCTTGGACAAACAGCGCTCACCGGAAATTTCACAGAAGATGACAGCGGAAGAGGCGGTGGGTTGGGCAGAGCAACATCTGTTTGAACGTCGCTCGGTCGTCCATGAGCATGAACTTTGGCGTCACGCGCTGGAACATACGCGTGGTCAAACCATATCACTGCCGGAAATCAAAGCTGCCACCCGGAAACGTGATTATCTCTGTGACGAACAATTCCAAGGCAAGATCACCACCCGCGAAGTATTTCAACGTGAGTTTAACATCGTCCGACTCGCCCTACATCGAATGCGCCAATACGAACCGCTCGCGGGCAATTACCAGCAGTCAAACCGTTCTCTGGATGATGAACAACGCAAGGCCGTCGAACACATTTTATCCTCGCGTGATTTCGTCACCCTGTTCCGTGGCGGCGCAGGGACGGGCAAAAGTTTTACGCTACGGGAAGTCAAAGCCGGACTCAATCAAGCCGGTCATGTTGTTCACGTCCTGGCACCGCAACGCCAGCAGGTCGCTGATCTGGAACGAGACGGCTTTTCCGGCGCACAAACCGTCAGTGCTTTGCTCAAGCAGAATTTCCTGACTCGCGGGGCGGTTGTTATTGTGGATGAGGCGGGCCAAATCGGCGGGCAACAAATGCTGGAACTGCTCTCGCTCATTCAGACTGTCAAGGGCCGGGTCATTCTCTCCGGCGACACGCATCAGCATGGAGCGGTCGAGGCATCCGATGCCCTACGCGCGATTGAACAGTATTCAGGTCTTGGTTACGCGGAATTGACGAACATCCGCCGGCAAAATCCTGGCTCGGCCAAAAATCAAACGGAGCGCCGATGGCTGGAACAATACAAACTCGCCGTGGATGAGGCGCAACGGGGCAAACTCGGCGCATCCTTCGACCGGCTGGACAAACACGGTGCCATCGTCTCTTGCACACTGGCGGATCAACAGGAAAAGCTAACCGAACATTTTCTGGAACTTTTCAAAAATCAGCAATCCACCGTGGTCGTCTCGCAAAGTTGGTCGGAAATTCACAAGGTCAATGAACAAGTCCGGCTCGGCCTGAAAGCACGGAAATTGATCGGTGAACCTGACACAGCGGTCACGGCCTTGGAGCGGCAGGATTTGACGGATGCTCAAAAACGCGACAAACGGTTTTATCAGCCAGACTCCATTTTGGTGTTCAACCTTCCGACGGCCGGTTTCAAATCGGGGAGCACGGGGAAACTGTGCGGCATCACCGACAAACATCTGCTGATTGAGGCTGACCACCGCATCCGGCCAGTGCCGTTCAAGGAACTGGATAAAATCACCGTCTGCCAGCCAAAAGAGCTTACCCTGTCCACTGGCGACCGGCTGCAACTCAAGGCGAATGCCCAAAGCCAGGATGGGCGGCGGCTCGCCAACGGTGAACTGGTGACGGTGAAGGAAATGCACGCCGATGGATGCATCGCCCTGAATGATGGCCGGGTGTTGCCGAAAAATTACCGGCAGTTCGTGCGCGGCTACGCGATCACGTCATACGCCGCCCAGGGCAAAACTGTTGATTATGTCCTATTCTCGGATTCGGCAGTCAAAGCTGCCACAAATGAGCAGCAATGGTATGTCACGATTTCGCGTGGTCGCAGAGGCGTGAAGATTTTCACGTCGGACAAAATCCAGCTCCGGCAAAACATAACTCATTACGGCCGCCGGACTCTGGCGCTGGACATGGCCGACGAAAGCGCGGCTCACAAGCTCGCCAAAATTTGGGGGCGTGATATTGCCTATGTCTTCAATGTTCAGCAGGCGCAACGCAAATTCACCGAACGGCGGGACGAAGCTATCCGGCAGGACAAAGCGGTCTGGCAATCGCAGGCCGCGAATCCAGCCGAATCCATCAAATCTACCGAGACGGTCAAACCGACAGTTCAAAAATCTGAAATCACCCGCCGGCGCCTTGAAATTCCGCGCCGACAAACCAACCAAAAAAGTAAAGGCATGAGAGTATGAGCACTGAAAACATTTGTTTTAACATCAAGCGCGGCGTCAATGGCAGTCACGTCCCGGCGGACAATTTGCGGCTGGAACTGAATCCAAAAGTTTTCCACCTGCTGCCATACCACCATTTAGAACTCGTTAAATTTGAAGCAGGCGATGGGCTGGACACGCTCACGCTGACATTTTTGAAACGCACAGTGCTGATTACGGGTAAAAACCTGCGTGAATTGGGGCTGGCTCTCCAAGATCGCGCCGTGGAGTTCATAAAACCCATGCCGGTGTTTGACCGGTATTCGTCACTGACCATAAAGGAAGTTTCGGTCAAGACCATTGAAATCCAAGAAAACCAGGAGGATGCTCATGCTTAAAGATAGCCGCCAACTTACAAAGTCAGGTCGTGCCGTTGATTCAACCGGTGCGGAAACGAAAACGCATATCGACAAAATGGGATACAAACGGGCGGAAGCGGCCATTTATTTGGGTGTCGCCAAAGTCACCATTGACCGTTTGACCCAGCGTGGTCTGCTACACCCCTCGCGGGCGTTGCGGCATCCGATTTATTCCAGAGACGATCTCGACCGTTTTTTACGGGAAACCTCCGAGCCAATCGCATAATCAATGGGCTGCGGTCTGTGCGCTGCTGGCGGCGTCTGGCCGCTGCGCCGGTATTTTGGCGCGGATTTCGTTTAGTGTGGCTTCGGGTGTCCTGACCGAAAATTCATCCGCCAGCGCCGGGCGGTCGGCAAATTCCTGTTTCAATACTTGGCGCCCCATTGCCTGCTTGGCCGTTTCCAGAAATTTCTCAACGGGAACAATCCAGACTTCTTCATGGAGTTGTCCCCAAAATACTTCCAGCGGGTTTTCTGACACCCACCACGGATAGTTGTATTTCGTTTTGGCTTTGGCAATGGCGCGGCGATCGTCGGCAGGAAATGGAGATTCTCCGGCCTCCACCTCCGATGGTTTTTGCAGCGGAACGCTGTTGGGCGGCTGATCGAAACTCACCCGTTTAATCATGGCAAAACTGTGTTCTTGGCGGAGATGCCCGTAGCGTTTCATCGCCAGCGCGCCGCCGTCTTTATGCCCAAGCCAGCGGCTTACCGTCGGAATGTCCACGCCCGATTCAATGCAAGTCGTAGCAAAGAAATGCCGGAAATCGTGATGGGTAAATTGTGGCAAGGCGAGTTTCTTGCAGGCAGTTTGCAGACATTTGCGCGCACTTTTGATCGGAACAATCTGGTCTTTAGGCTGCGGTTTTTTCTGCGCCTTCAATCGCGTCAAAAACTCGCGCAGCCTTTCTGACATCGGGATGGTGCGGAGGGCGGCCTCAGTCTTGGTGCCAGGCAAAAATATGGTGCCGCGTTCAAAGTTAACATCGCCCCAGAGCATTGGCCTCTTTTCGCTGGCCTCCCCGCCGCCAACCACTTCACCGATGCGTGCGCCGGAATACGCCAAAAATTCAACCAGGTTTGCACCGTCCTGGCTTTTTTCCTGATTGTCTTTTTTGCCGTCGGACTGCCGTATGGCGCCGATTAGCTGCTTAAACTGATCGAGGCTGGGAACCACAATCTGTTTGGAAATGATTTTACGGCGTTTGATATGCTTGGCAGGATTGGAAAGAATCAGACCGCGATTAAGGGCAAAATCAAACACCGCATTCAAAACGTCCAACTCGTGAACGAAAGTTTCGGAAGCCAGAACCGCCCCCCGTTCCTTGACCCAGCGGTCGCAGTTCTGCTCGGTGATGTTGCGGACCGGCAGATTCTTGAAATATGGGGCCAGACCCTTGATATACATTTCCCGGCGTTTAACCGTGCCGGAACTTGCCGCGTGCTGGTTCGTTTCCAGCCATAATTTTGCGACCTGCGCGAAGTTCAATCTTGCGTCCTGGGAAATTTTCAAACAGCCGATTTTTGCTCGCAAGTCATTCAACCGGCGGTCGGCCAGCTTTCGGTCCTTGGTTTTGAGCGAGCGGCGAAACTGCTTGCCTCCCCGCTTCAACAAGGCATAATATCCGTTCGATGATTCGAGCCGATACAGGTTCTCTGCGACTTTATGAAAAGCCGGTTTTTCAACCGACTTCGGTGTGTTTTTGCCCGTCATTTTCATGCAAAAACATAGCACAAAACCACAGGGTGACAAGTATGGGTTACAAGTCAGGGGTTGAATGCGTGGCTGTTTCTTCGGAAGTCGTTAATAAACAATAGGATGGGTTGGTAGCTCAGTTGGTAGAGCAGTGCCCTTTTAAGGCATTGGTCCAGGGTTCGAGTCCCTGCCAACCCACCAGCCTTCGCTCTCCGCTTCGCTACGAGCTGCGGCTCGGCGAGCCAGAACAGAGAGCGAAGGCTGCCGCGCCGTAGCGCGAAGCGCGTAGGCTGGCGAAAACCAACGATACGCTTTGAGCTTCGTCCGGCGGATCAGTTTTGCGCTGACGACAAAACTTGCTCCATACGACTCGCCCCGCTTACTCTGACCACACAATGCGGTTGCTCGACCGATATCTGTTCCGCGAACTGCTCACGCCTCTGGCGTATTGCCTCGGCGGTTTTCTGATTTTCTGGATTTCCTACGACCTGTTCACCGAGTTGCAGGAAATGCAGGAACGCAAACTGCATTTGCTCGATGTCATCGAGTATTCCGTTGCGATGACGCCGGAATTTTTGGTGACGATCCTGCCGGTCGTGCTGCTGCTCGCGTTGCTTTACACGCTCACGAATCACGCGCGCTACAATGAAATCACCGCCATGCGCGCGGCGGGCGTGAGTTTGTGGCGCCTGTGCGTGCCTTATTTCGTCGTGGGTTTGGCTGCGAGCGTGGTTTTGTTCTGGCTGAATGAATGGTGCGTGCCGCGCAGTACGAATTGGGCGGAACGAATATTGAACCGCCATGTGCAAAAGCCGGGCGATGCTGGAACGCAAAACGAATTCCGCAACTTCGGCTTCACCAATGCGCGCAATCACCGTACATGGCTCATCGGTGAATATCGGGCGAAGTTCGCCGAGATGTTGAATCCACAGGTGAACTGGACGTTGCCCGATGGATTGAGTTGCCAGTTGAATGCGGCGCGCGCAATTTACACGAACGGCGCATGGACGTTTTTTGACGTTAGCGTAAAGGAAATCGCGCAGGTAAATGCCCAACTGATGTCGTCGCGGCAAACCAACATGCTGGCGATGCCGGAATTCACCGAAAAACCGCAGGAAATTCAGAGCGAAATCAAAATCAGCAGCTATCAGAACCTCCGCAATTCCCGCCGGGCGGATATTCCGCTCAAAGTCATTTATAATCATTTGCGGTTAAATCCGAATTTGCCGCGGGCGGATGCAAGTTGGCTGCTCACCAAATTATACGGGCGATTGGCCGCGCCTTGGACGTGTCTGGTTGTGGTGCTCATCGCCATTCCGTTTGGCGCGGTTTCGGGGCGCCGGAATCTTTTCGTCGGCGTGGCCGGCAGCATTTTCATTTGTTTCGCCTATTTTGTAATTCAACAGGTGAGCCTTGCGTTGGGCTCCGCCGGCCATCTGCCCGCCTGGCTGGCGGCCTGGCTACCCAACATGATTTTTGGCGCGACGGGCCTGATGTTGATGGCGCGCGTGCGATGAATCCGAATTTCGATTGTGAGTGACGAACATTCCAAACTGACGTTGCGTTACGAGCGGCTGCAATTGCTCTATCAAGTGAGCAATGTCATTCATTCCACGCTTGAACCCCAGGAGGCGCTGCATTTGATCGTAAGCGAAGCGGTGCGGCTGATGCACGCGTCGAGCGGCTCGGTGGTCTTGATCAATCCCACGTCGGGCTTTCTGGAAATCCACGCGTCGCAAAACCTGCCGTCGGCGGCAACGCGGCTCAAATTGCGCGTGGGTGAAGGCATCACCGGCTGGGTGGCGCGCACCGGCAAACCCGCGCGCGTCGGCGACGTGACGCAGGACCCGCGCTACGTGATGGCGCG
>Ga0116134_1000441_pt1 | contig 21709 bp, 20 predicted proteins | sample June2015DPH_19_5_FD_89737 | JGI IMG/M metagenome (GOLD analysis project Ga0116134, IMG submission 89737) | Peatland microbial communities from SPRUCE experiment site at the Marcell Experimental Forest, Minnesota, USA - June2015DPH_19_40 | ecosystem: Environmental > Terrestrial > Soil > Wetlands... | reverse complement strand
CACCTCTGGCAAGGGTCCCAATCGATCTGGAGAGGACGCCGGACTACGGCCGCCTGGTTGACTTGTGAGTGGATTCCTGCTTGACACCAACGTTGTTTCCGAGCTCGTGAAGCCCAGGCCTGAGCCCGCAGTTACGAAGTGGATCGATGCTACTGATGAAAATCTCCTCTGTCTGAGCGTCCTCACCTTCGGCGAGATTCGCAAGGGCATTGCTTCCCTGCCTGATGTGTCTTCTCGCCGTTTCTCGCTCGAATCTTGGCTAGACCACGAGCTCGCTCTGCGCTTTGCAGGCCGCATTCTGGCTATTGATCAAGCGGTCGCCGATCGCTGGGGTGGGATAACCGCGAAGGCACTCGCCGCGAAGTCTCCCCTCCCCGTAATTGACGGTCTTCTTGCTGCTACCGCCCTGCAGCACAACCTTACTCTGGTCACCCGCAACACTCGGGACGTGGCGATTACGGGAGTCTCAGTATTCAACCCGTGGACTTCGTGAACGCAGCCCAGCGCTGCAACGATGTCGAAGTTCTTTTGGTTCGGATGCACGGCGAGAGATTGCCCAGAATGCGATTCGTGCTCGTTGGGCGAATCCTTCCGGCGAATTGACAAGAGCGCCATTTGTCACTACTATAGGCGACATAATGGTAAACGAGCTGCGAGCAGTCGTGCAGGAATTAGGGGGCGAGCAAACCCTCGGTCGCGCTCTTTCTAACGATCGTGATATGCGCGAGGCCATCCGGGAGGGGTTTCCTCCTGCGGTAGTGAAGGAATTGATGCGAACCTCTGGTTTGACGCTCAAAGAACTCGCCAGCGCACTTGACCTTTCGCCTCGAAGCTTGCAGCGCCGCCGTCGCAGTGGAAGGCTGGCACGCTATGAATCCGACCGGCTTTACCGATTGGCTCGCATTGTAGCGATTGCTAATGAATATCTTGGTGACCACGAGCGTGCCATGCGCTGGCTTAAGCATCCCAACCGCGCCCTCGGTGGCCTCGCACCTGTCGCCGCAATTGACACAGAGCTGGGAGCGCGCCAAGTGGAGAGCATCTTGGGCCGCATCGCCTACGGCGGAATTAGTTGAGCCGACTTTATCGAGTCTTGCGTAAGACGTATGCCCGTGCTCCCTTTGACGGCGAAGGAGCATATCGCTATGGTGGACGTTGGTCGAGCCCGGGAACCCGCCTCAACTATACCTCGGAACATCAATCTCTCGCGATGCTGGAGTACTTCGTCCATCTTGATGTGGACGATGCCCCCGGTGATCTGGTTTTAGCGGTTGCGGAAATCCCGGACGATCTAGCCCGGGAGCGGGTTGAAATCAGCAATCTGCCTGCAAACTGGCGCGAATCTGCGGCTCCTCCCGAACTCGCCCGGCTGGGTGATGAATTCGCGCAACGAGGAGAGAATTGTTTGCTACTGGTGCCCTCCGTACTCGCGCCCAACGAAAATAACTGGCTGATCAATCCCGCGCATAGCGACTACAACAGGATCGTCGTGCGAAAAGTGGAGCCGCTCAGCTATGATCCGCGTATGTTCCGGAAACAACGCAGCCACCGTCGGCACTAATTATCTTCTGGGCGTGGCGACCAGATTTGCAAAAGTCTCGATTGGATTGTCAGAAGCGACAGTAGCTACAGGTTCCAAACAGATCGAACACATACGTGAAATTGTAAACCTGGGGAATCCGGTCGAAGGTGAACACGATTACGGTCTGAAGCTGAAAGCCATTCCGTTGTGATTCCGAACAGCATTCCGGTCTGAAGGTGAGACGCAATCCGCACCAGGACGAAAAGAAGGAATGAACCAAAGCCAGTTTCGGTAGGATGTCTGAGTTAGGGCACCCCAGATGCCCGCGCCCCAAGATCGACCTGAGATGGTTCGGGGTAGACACAAAACCCCCTGTCCGGAACCACCCGATTATGTGCAACCTGAGAGCGCTATTCCGCAGGGAACCGTCAGGGTCTCGCGTCCATTAATCACAAAGGGTGCCAGCTTAGTGACCCTTACGGTTCTTTTGCAAGAGCATTAGTGCAACCGCCGCGCACGGTCCGGCCACTAGCCCCATCGGGGCTGCTCATCGAGACTGATACCGAGCGCGGTCTTGCCGACCACTTCGTGCGTAAGAAAAGCGTTGGCGGGATGAATCCTGCCGAGACGCGCATCGCGCAGCAAGCGCTCGTATCCCGCCGAGCGAAAAATACCATGGCCGCCGGCAATATCGAGGCCGAGATCGACCACCCGCCAGGATCCCTCGACCCCGTGGTATTTGGCGGCAAAGATTTTTGACGGCCATTCTGGGCCGTAGTCCACGCCGTTCGACCAGTCCTCCGCGATACGATCAAGATGCGGCCCGATGGATTCAAGCTCAATCACCATTTGCGCAACGGCGTGCTGGATCTCGGGATGGTAAGCCATCGACCGGGAGAGAGCGAGAGAACTCTTGCTCTTCGCAGCAGCAATGCTCCTGTCGAGAGCGCGCTTCGCTAGCCCGTAATAAACATTGGCGAAGCCCATCAGCGCCCAGGCAAACACGGAGAGGACAAACGCATCGATTCCAGCGCCTCCGGCCGGAACGACACGCGCAAGGTACCGATCTGGAATGAAAGCGTTCTCCAGGACCGTGTCATCGCTGCGCGTGGCGCGCATGCCGAGAACGTCCCAGGTTTCCTTGATGATGTAGCCGCTGCTATCGCGCAGCATAAACGCGTGGACGACCTTCGGATGAGTAGGGTCGCTTGTGTCCATTCCGTGGAGGCCGAAGCGCGTCCAGACCGGCGTCAGGCTGCCAAACTGCTTGCGGCCTGTGAAGCGATACCCGCCGTCCACACGTTCCGCTTTCGCCGAAGAAAGCAAGACGGGGATATCGTTGCCGCTCTCGGCGTGACCTGCGGCGAAGATTTCACCTGCAGCAGCGTCGCTCAGCATCCATTCGAGCGATTTATCTCCTCGGCGCCAGAGATCGGCGGCAACGCCGACCCAATAGAGATGCATATTCACTGCCAGGGCGGTCGCCGGCGCATGGTAGGCCAGCCGCCGTTGCTCGCGGCACACTTCGGCGAGACTCAGCCCGGGCCCCCCAAATTTCTCCGGAACCGGCATGACGAGATACTTCGCGGCGCGAAGTTCTTCGAAATCCTGATCGAAAAAGCGATTTTCCCGGTCGTAGGTAGCCGCACGGGAATCGAAGCGAGCCAGCATCTCCTCCGTGAGACCACACCCGGTCGAAAGCTCGGACGCAGCACTGCGTGTTTCTTGGGAGCCTCTACCATCGCTTGATGGGTTGGGGAACCTCGCCTCAGGAATTGTCGCCATGCGTTTTTCCTCGCACTCGGAATTCAGGTTTTCCACGCTATTCTACAGTGCAAACCGACCGAGCAGCCGCCCTACGGGGCTGGCCGCTCAGTCTCGGTTCTCATACTAAGGCCGCGCTTCGTACACGATGTTGAAGGGTGTCTCAGTCGCCCGGCGAAAGCGAGTAAAGCCGGCCGAGGTCACAACCTCCCGAATGCGCTTCTCGCCCGCCTGCGCGCCCAGACAGAGTGCGACTTCCTGTGATCTCGAACAAGGGGTGCACAGCAATGTTGAGAACGAGTAGTAAACGCGCCCCACGGGATTCAGGTTGTCTTTCAACTGATCGTTTGCGAAGGGTTCGACGATCATCCATGTTCCGTCTTTGGCCAGGGAGCGCCGAACATGCGCAGCCGCACCCACCGGATCGCCCATGTCATGCAGGCAATCGAAGACCGCTACGAAATCGTAGTCGTTGCCTGGAAAATGCTTGGCTTTCGAGACCTCAAAGCTAACTCGGTCAGCAACTCCTTGCCGTGTGGCAGATTCGCGTGCCGCCTCGATCGACTTGTCGTGGTAGTCGAATCCGAAAAATCGTGAGTTGGGAAACGCTTTTGCCATGAGCACGGTCGAGGCTCCTTTCCCGCAGCCGACGTCAGACACGCGGGCGCCCGCTTCGAGCTTCTGTTTTACGTCGTCGAGCGAAGGTATCCACGAGCTAACGAGGTTGGCAGCGTAGCCCGGACGAAAAAACCTCTCGCAACCGTGAAATACGCCGTCATCGTGTTCGTGCCAACCCATTCCGGCGCCCGTACGAAAGGACTCCGCGATGCGAGGCACGGCAGCCAGAGAGCCCAGGGCGAGTTCGAAGGCTCCCGGCAGATAAGCCGGGCTGTCATCTTGGGCGAGCGTGAAGGCCTGTTCTTGAGTCAGGCTGAATTTGTTCGTCAAATCGTCGTACGTGATGTAGCCTCCCGCCGCCTGCGAAGCCAGCCATTCGCGGAGATAGCGCTCATCGGTCCCGGTCTTCGCGGCGAGCTCTGCCGGACCCATGGGGCCGGCAGCCAGAGCCTTGTAAAGACCAAGTTTCTCGCCGATCACCACCATCCCGGCGTGGACTGAGGCGCCGAGATCAGTAACGAATTGTCCGATAAAAGCATTCAGTTTGTTCATATCCAGAGCCTGAATTGGTGCTGTACTCATGGTGATGCCTCCTTTGTTGGGAGCTTCTTCCGAATGTCCCTACATAAGAAGACGGGAAATGAGATCCGAAATAGCAATCGGGTTCGCCAAAGTCGGTGAAATTGCAAAGGCCATTCGGGAAGGGGCCATCTTGGCAGTCGCGAATAACGGTGTACCCTATTCGAATCATGGGGGGAGAGATGAAGCCGGCCTCTAGCCACGAGGTAACGCAGCTGCTCAGGGCCTGGACTGCCGGGGATCAAGACGCCCTTGAAAAACTCACGCCTCTCGTGTACGAGCAGTTACATCGAGTAGCGCAACGCTACATGGCGGGGCAACGACCCGGGCACACATTGCAAACGACTGCTCTGGTAAACGAAGTCTACTTGCGGCTTGTAGATTGCAGCCGAGTAAATTGGCAGGATCGCGCACATTTCTTAGCTGTATCGGCGCAGCTAATGCGTCGTATTCTTATCGATTTTGCCCGTTCTCGTGGTTACCAGAAACGAGGCGGGGATGTAATTCACCTGTCGCTGGACGATGCGCCGTCGGTATCAAACGAACCCGACGCAGACGTTGTCGCACTGGATGATGCATTAAAAGCCTTGGCGGAGGTTGATGACAGGAAGAGCAAAGTTGTGGAACTGAGATTCTTTGGCGGATTGAGCATAGAAGAAACGGCTGAAGTTTTGAAAGTATCGACAGAGACAGTGGTACGGGATTGGAGATTGGCAAGAGCGTGGCTGCTGCGTGAGTTGAGCGGAGAAGCATGAAGTATGGATCCTGATCGTTGGCATCGAGTAGAAGATCTGTTCCAGCGAGCCTTGGAACTCGACGAGAGCCTCCGCCTTCAATTCGTGGAACGCTCCTGCGGGGACGACGCAGTGCTGCGTCATGAAGTGGAGACATTGCTGGCTCAGGAGAAAAAAACTGAGCATTTCATTGACTCGCCCGCGCTGGAGGTGGTGGGTAAACTGGTAGCCGCTGAAGCCGCAGGAGAAATTGGAGCCGAACTCATTGGCAGCACAGTTTCCCACTATCGCATCGTTGAAAAACTCGGCGACGGCGGCATGGGTGTTGTTTACAAAGCTGAGGATCTAACCCTCCACCGTTTCGTCGCGTTGAAGTTCCTGCCGGACGACGCAGCCAACGACCATCAGGCACTCGCGCGTCTGGAGCGCGAGGCGCAGGCCGCCTCCGCACTGAACCATCCCAACATCTGCACGATCCATGAGATTGGCCGCCATGACGGCCAGTCTTTCATCGTCATGGAGTTTCTGGATGGCGTCACACTGAAACATCGGATCGCGGGAAATCCGCTGGAAACCGAGTTAATTCTGTCGCTGGCGATCGATATTGCCGACGCCCTGGATGCCGCCCACGCCAAGGGAATCATCCACCGCGACATCAAGCCAGCGAACATTTTCATCACCATACGCGGGCACGCCAAGATTCTGGATTTTGGCTTAGCCAAAGTCGTGGCGATGCTCGGGAAAGTGGGAAGCACCCAAGGCACACTGGGAGCAACGGCGACCTTGCAAGAACAGCTGACCAGCCCCGGCGCCGCTCTTGGCACCATTTCTTATATGTCGCCAGAGCAGGTCCGCGGAAAGGATTTGGATGGTCGCACTGACCTTTTTTCTTTTGGAATTGTGCTCTACGAAATGGCGACTGGGAAGTTGCCCTTCCCTGGGGAAACCGCAGGAGTAATCTTTGACTCGATCCTCAATCGCGCAGCCGCAGCTCCTGCGCGGCTCAATCCAAACCTGCCCGCTGACTTAGAGAGGATTATCAGTAAATGCTTAGAGAAAGAATGCGAATTACGCTACCAGCATGCATCCGATGTCCGTACGGATTTGCAGCGGCTCAAACGCGACACCGACTCAGTCTCATTGCCAATTCGCGCGGAGCGCTTCCACGATATTGAGGTTTCGGAATCGACAGCGGGCGCGATATCCGTACTTGGGAAGCCCAGTGGAAAGATCATGGACCTGCCGGCCCCTCGGACTTCGCTCATTGGCCGCGAGAGAGAACTGCGACAAGCCGCTGAATTCCTGCTCAGGCCGAATGTTCGGCTCCTAAGCTTGACCGGTGCCGGTGGCGCGGGGAAGACCCGGCTAGCCATCGCCGTAGCCGAGGCGATCGCGTTCCATTTCACAGGTGGGGTTGTTTTCGTTGGACTTGCCGCCATTACACATGCAGATCTGGTTGCAACAGCACTCGCCAAGGCACTCGGGATTCAGCAGGTTGCCAGCCGCACAATACCGGAGCTCATCGGTGACTACCTGCAGCAATCAGGGCCATTCCTGTACGTGCTCGACAATTTCGAGCAGGTGCTTCCCGCCGCAGCCGTGGTAGCCGAGATATTAACGGCTTGCTCGACTCTCAAAGTGCTGGTCACCAGCCGCGAGTGTCTGCGTATATATGGAGAGCAGGAATTTCCCGTGGCGCCGCTCGCACAGGATGCAGCGGTGCAATTATTTATACAGCGGGCAATCGCGGCTCGGCCTAACTTTTCGCTGACTGTCGAAAATTCGCCTGCGATTCGGAACATCTGTTTACGGCTGGATGGTTTGCCCCTGGCAATCGAGTTGGCGGCGGCGCGTACCAAGCTGCTGTCGCCGATCGCCATTCTGGAGCGACTGCAAAGCAGACTGCATTTGCTGACTGGCGGCGCGCTTGATTTGCCCAAACGGCAACAGGCGCTCCGCAACACCATTGATTGGAGCCACGGCCTCCTGAATGAATCTGAGCAAAAACTGTTCCGGCGCTTTTCCGTGTTTACCGGCGGCTGCACGTTAGAGGCTGCCGAAGCCGTTTGCAACACCGGCCGCGATCTGGGGATCGATTTATTCGACGGCCTGACCTCATTGTTTGATAAGAGCCTGATCCAGCGCATCAACCAACACGAACCGGAAACCCGTTTCAGAATGTTGGAAACGATTCGTGAATACGCACTGGAACGTCTCGTTTCTTGTGATGAAGATGCCGCAACGCGACGAGCACATGCCGCGTACTGCCTGGTGCTCGCGGAGGAAGGCAATCCTGAACTGAGCCCGGACGAACGCGCGGCATGGCTGGAGCGATGCGATCTCGAAATCGACAACTTCCGCTCAGCTCTCGATTATCTCTTTGACCATCACGATCTCGACTGGGGCTTGCGGCTCTGCATGGCGTTGTTTCGATTCTGGGACATGCGAGAGCATCTGACCGAAGGCCGCGCCAGGCTTGAGACGATCTTGCGCCTGGCGGATTCGGGATACGCAAAACAACGGGCGCGGATCTGCATTTTTCTAGGTGCGCTAGCGACCGCCCAAAGCGACTTTCCTGCTGCGGAGAGATTCCTACAGCAAGGTCTTTCGCTGTATGAGGAGTTAAACGACCGTTGGGGAATCGCAGCATCGCTAAACGCCCTTGGAATCGGAGCGCGAGATAGCGGCGATTACCAGGCAGCACAAATTTGTTTCGAGCGCAGTCTGGCGCAATGGCGCACTCTGTCCGATCAGTTGTCGACCGCCCGCTGTCTGCACAATCTGGCGAATATCGCAAAGATCCAAGGTGACTATTCGCGCGCGCAAATGGGGCTCAGCGAAGCGACGCAAATTTTTCAGGAAGTCGGAGATGCCAGTGGGGCTGCCTGGTCTCTCAATCAGCAAGGCGACATAGCCCGGGAACAGGGCGACCTGAAGATCGCTCGTGACTTCTACGAACGCGCACTTAAGGCCTTTCGTGCGGACGGGGACCGCTGGGGCTCCGCCCGCTCCCTCGCAGACTTGGGCTACGTTTACTCCGAACAAAGACACTATGACGAGGCACATGCCACGTACCGCGAAGCTCTCGAACTGTTCTCCGAGCTGGGACACAAGCGGGGCGTGGCGCGTTCCCTGGAAGGCTTTGCGTGTCTGGCCGTCGCCCGAGGTCGCGCCGCACGTGCGCTGAGGCTGGCGGCAGCAGCCGCACACATGCGCCAACTAATTAGCGCTCCCCTGCCTCAGGCAGAGCAGCCCAAACTTGATCGGACCCTGTCATCTGCATGGGAGTCACTCGAAGAGGTAGAAGGGAAAGGCGCCTGGGCAGAAGGCTCTGCCATGGGAATCGAGAGCGCCATTCAATATTCGCTGCAAGAATCCTAATTGGCTATCTTAGGTTCACAGGGTCAATCAGCCGGCGCACTGCCGAAACGCGATCTGCTGGAACGCCTGCGCGGCGAGCGTGCTCCCGTATGCTGTTCTCGTCGGGCGCGAGGTACACGCAATAGACTTTATCCTCGGTCACGTAACTATGAAGCCACTGGATCTGCGGCCCCATTCCCTCCAATGTCTCCAAAGAGCGCAGGGATACCTCACGGAGCTGGCTGTCAGATAGCGATCCAGCTCCCGGGATTTCGCGTTCAATAACGAACTGCGGCATATTGGCCGCAGTGTACCACGGGCAAACATCTACTGCTTAACGGCAGCAGCGAAGTTGAACTCACAACCGGTTTGCAACTGTAGACGGGAAACTCGCTTCCACAGCACAGATTGCCTCGATGCGATTTTGAAAGGAACGCCACGAGTTTGTGAGCGTCACGGCTTTCGAGAACTTGGATTTTTCTGGTGGACCCCCAAATGGCGCCCTGTTCTATCGGAAGACAATCAGTTTTGTCCGTGCCCTCCAGATCCATGGAGATCGTTCCTGCTGAGCGAAGGTCCTCACACCATGGAGGGGCACAACGCCGCCCGAAAGGCAATCCAGGTTCAGCCAAATCCTAGGGTCGATCTTCAAGAGTCCAAACGCCGATTTCAAGAGGACAAACGCCGAACAGAGGCGATTTGGGCGGAATATTTGTCGGCCGCCAGCAGTGGATCGCGAAGTCGGGACGGCAATTGCCCAGCCGAGCAGAACCTGTGAAACCGCAAATGAAACGAGCGCGCCAACATGCCGGCGAAGCATAGAGAGCATCGGTGTAAGGCTAAGACGAAGTCGGGGCAGCCCTGCCGGGCCGCAGCCACCGCTGGCGGCCTGTGTTTTTTCCACGCGAATCCCGACAAGGTGTCCGAACTGGGCCGGATCGGCGGCAGAAGCAATCGCCACGCTGCCGGCGAAACCGCGGATCCGCTGCCGACCTTGGACAATGTGCTTGCCGTGCGGGACATGGTGGCTCGGCTGATCGCGGATGTGTACGCGGGCAAGATTCACCCCACAGGATCGCTTCCGGCCTGGCGCCCCTTTTGAACTTGCAAATGCACGTGATCGGGACCACGGATCTGGAGCGGCGACTCGCAAAGTTGGAAAAGCTCTCGGCAGAAGAAGAGGACCGTCGTGAAACGACGGCGCCGCCTTCGGGGAGACTGTGAGTCTAAGTGAGCGAATGAAGCGGGCCGAACGGAGACTCGAGGAGCATAAGAGGTCGCGGCTCCTGCAACAGTCGTGCGCGTTGGCAGGCGTTTCGAGCTCTTCGCCCCAGCCGGGTAATACTGGTCAAGACCCTCGCATTAGCGCTGAGGCTTCGCAGAATTCGATGTGGCGTACGCGCGGGGCGTGGGGATAGACAATGGCGACATCGAGAGGGAGGGACCAAGTCGGAGCCAACCGCGTTTCTCGGGTATGGTCTTCGGCAGATTCCCGGGGGAGCATAGGCATGAAGGCTTACGGCTTATGAGATGGCTACAATCTCAATTAATTACGGATTAATATGCCTTAAGCTGTCATCGAATGGAAAGCCATGCCAACCCATCCAGAATTTCGTCGCCGTGGACAGATGGTCTCTCGGCATTCCGAGTTTCAGCGGATCTTAAAAACGAGATTCAGGGAATCGCACGCAGCGAAGCGAGGAGCTCGCAGGTTTGCGAACTCCTCCTGTCTGAGGGTGTTCCGGCTACGCGAGAGGAACGGTGTTGAAGAAGCTATTCTGGGTTCCTTTGGCAGGCGGGCTGGCGCATAGACTGGAACGGACGAATCGCTCTGGAAACAGCAATGCCGCTTCCGTTTGACCCATTCCCGGTTCGTGCTAGATGATTGTGACGCATGGACGTTGAACGCATTATTGGCGAGATTGAGCAGCTACAGGAAATGTTCGAAGCGCCGGACATTAGGCCACTCAGCGCAAACGACATCTCTGCTGCCAATCGCAGGCACGACGAAAAGCTCGCATATAGCCCGTGGTTTCAGCTTTGGCAAAGGTATGGGGTCTGCTGCCGAACCGAGTCCCCAGTGCTTCGACTAGGAGAATCGGAGAGCTAAACCTTCCCGCGAATGGACGTGAAGAATGGCGAAGAAGAAAGCTGCGAATCTCCTGCCGAAACTCACAGAGACGGAACAAGACCTGCTGTCGCACATCCGAGAGGGATACCAGCTTGAAACTGATTCGCTCGGCGGCAACCCAGCTTTGCGGCGGTTGAAAGATAACGAAGAACTAGGTCATTCGATATAGTGACCGTTCAGCTGGCTTGACCAGCCATCGAGCGGACTGAGACCCGCGGGTTTGATATCGCCCAGCCGCTTTCCCATAGCCTGGAGGCGCTGGCAGTATGACCGATAGGCGTCACCCGAGACGCGGAACAGTCGCGGAGGGCACAATTGGCCCAGCCGCCGGCAATAGGCGTAGTGCGGATTCGCCGAGAGGAGACCATCCAGTTTGGCACAAATTTCCTCGGTAGCGTCAGCGTTGATGTAAAGCGTGTAACGCGATTCTTTCGTATCCATGTCGGGCGCGAGCATGGCAAATGATGGCCTAGTCTGCGCCGCATCAAATAGCTTCATCAAGACTGACGCCACAAATCCGTCGGATAGTTTTTCTCCGACGCAGTCCGAGAGCTGCGCAGACTTGCCGACAAAACGAATAGATGGAGTTCGCCCCAGCATTCCGTCAACCACCACTCGATCATCCAGGCGATAACGCCACAGTCCCCCGCCGGTAGTGAGAACGACGTTGTACTCGTGATCTTGTTGAAGCTCTGATGAACACCGTACCAGGCCGGCAGCATCTTGGAATTCCAAATAGTGAGATCGAATGGCGAGCGGATGCTGGCCTTGAAACGGTATAGAAACGATACCCTCAGTTGCGATGAGACCCTTGGGTTGGACTACAACCGAGCCCAACGACTGCGCGAGTTCGGCGGCACCAGCGGCGTGCCCGTCGGTCCAACAACTCAGGATTCTGAGTTTGGGCCACAACTGATCAATCTTCAGAGGACCGCTGATCCGCAATTCTTCAGAACGGCGAGGATCGGAACGAAACCGGATTACTCCACGCGCTGCAGACGGGAGGCGTTTCGCCATGGCACAGATCCCACTGGATATCTCCGATAGGAGTTGACTCCAGTAGTCGCGGATCGTTTGCATGAGCAGTGAAAAGAACGAGGGGTGCCAAACTGAGACGAGACTCAGGTCCCTCCGTCGAAGCAAGAGCAATGCCGTGATGTAGCGCCAATCCTCAATAGGAGTTATGTACTTAAGTTCCGGTGGAACCGCCATGCTCGCATCGATGATCGGTTTATGCCACTTCCCGAGATATGCAGCGTCATCATCGAACCCAACCGGTATTGAGGATTGCTCGACAAACTGAAACGGGTCCGCAACGGCAGGGGAAATAGACCAATATGCTACTCCCAGCATCGCCTGAGGATGCGTACGATACAGGTCGAAGATCCAGGGACCGATCGCCTGGTTAAGTTGCGAATGCATTGCGGCCGTATAGGGAATGAGTTTGCGCGCCGCCGTTGAGCCACTGGAAGGCACAAATCGCCTCACGGGATCGGCGGTCAGCACTCCAGTTTCCCCCTGTCGGATTCGGTCAATCCAGGGTCGCAACTCATCGTAGTTGCGAATGGGAACGCGTGAGGCAAAATTCGCAGGTGTGCATTCCTCCGACAATCCGTGCTCTCGGCCAAAAGCAGTGCCTGCGCTTTTCCTAAGGAAGGAGCGAAGGGCGTGCTCCTGAGCGGCGTCCGGATCTTGCAGTGCGGAAGCGAAGGCAGCATAGGAACGGCTACTGGCAAGCCACCATAGTGAGTTTGCGAAAGCAGCCTTCACCATTGCGGTAACCCGTTCGCCATGCGACGCCCAGCTGACGTCAGGTTGTGCGGCGAGAGTTCGGTGAGACAAACCAACTCATCCCCTTGCGGATGTCCTGGGTTGCGGGACAGAAAGAACGCGACGTGAGAGTCTCTGTGGCGGCCCGCGGGAACCGTTGCAAGGGGACCGCGCAACGTTTGCGGATTGCGGAAACGAACCACTCCGGTGCTCGGATTGTATGCAGGACCGAATTACATACACCGTGTCGACATGCATGGGCGTGCGAAAAAGATCCCGGATTCCCATGTGAAACCGGAATTCTGCAACGTTAATGATCGGCTGAAAAACGATCGGCTGCAATCCTGGTTCGTGATTGTTAGCGTCCCTTTCTCCGAAGATTCTGAGTCCGGCGCCCGAAACCTGGAGTCCCTTGACGAGCGAGACATGGAAGGCGTCAAGCTCAACCTTGCTCTTGAATCGGGTCGACAGAGTCTCAATCACAGCCGCGCGCAGGGCCGGCTCGGCGCGGCGGACCACGATGCCCAATACAATGCCCAATATAATGATCGCTGCAATCAACAGCAGAGCGATTCTGCCGATCCAGCGCCAACGGCCGAACGGATGGTTTGCCCGAAGAAGGTTTTGTTCGCTTTCCGCCATGCTCAATCCCAGCTTTCACAGCCGATTGTAGAGCAAGCCGGTTGCTGTGTTTGCGGAGTCCCGCCCTCGGCCCGCGCTGCTGAGAGGCGGCCATTGTGCCCGTCGGGCCCAAGTCAGGCAAGCCATCTCCTCCCATTTCGTAGTAAATTAAACACCGGTGCCTGCAGAGAAAATCATGATCGTGGACGACGAGCGCCTGGTGCGCTGGTCGCTACGCCAGAAATGCGAGGAGTGGGGCTACCACGTGATCGAGGCGGATTCGGGCGAACCTGCGCTCAAACTGGCGCAGCGCGAATCGCCCGATCTCGTCCTGCTCGACGTGCGCATGCCCGATCTCAGCGGCATCGAAGTGCTCGATCAGCTCAAGAAAAATGGCGATGCCCGCGCCGTCATCATGATCACCGCCGACCCGCAGCTCGACGACGTCAAAGCCGCACTCAAGCTCGGGGCTTACGATTTCGTGGGCAAGCCCATCGATTTCGACGAGCTGCACGTGGCCATCAAGAACGCGCTCGAGGCCACCAGCTTGCGCACCGAAGTCCAGGCGCTGCGAGGCGAGGTGCGCCGCTCCGCCGGCTATAGCAGCGTGGTGAGCGTCTCGCCGAAGATGACCGAGCTCATGAACTTCGTCCGCAAGGTTGCGGCCAGCGAGGCCACCACCATTCTGATCCAAGGCGAAAGCGGCACCGGCAAGGACCTCATCGCCAAAGCCATCCACTACGAAAGTTCGCGCCAGGAGAAGCCCTTCGTCGCCATCAACTGCTCGGCCATCCCCGAGACGCTGATGGAAGCCGAGCTTTTCGGCCACGAAAAAGGCGCATTCACCGATGCCAAGCAGATGAAGAAAGGTCTGTTCGAGGCTGCCGACGGCGGTACGCTGTTTCTCGACGAAATCGGCGAACTCTCTCCCCTGCTGCAAGCGAAACTCTTGCGCGTGCTCGAAGACCAGGTCATCCGCCGCGTAGGCGGCATCCGCGATATGCAGGTGGACGTGCGAGTGATCGCCGCTTCCAACCGCGATCTCGAAAAGGCGGTGCGCGACGGCCAGTTTCGGCAGGATCTCTACTACCGGTTAGCCATCATTGCGATCTTCATTCCGCCGCTGCGCGACAGAAAAGAAGACATCATGCCTTTGGTGGACTTTTTCATCGACCGCTACAACACCAGATTCAAGAAATCGGTTCGTGGCGTTACAGATGAGACTCGCCGTCTTATTTTCAGTCATAACTGGCCGGGCAATGTTCGCGAGCTGAAGAACACCATCGAGCGCGGCATGATCCTCGAAGACGAACCGTTCCTGCGGCCCGTCTATCTGCCGTTTTCCGTGGGCGAATCGGGTGGCCGCACCGTCTTTGAACGAACCTCACCCGCCGACGGTGGACAGACCTTGCCGAACGGACGCACTCTCCCGCGGCTTTATATCCCGGAAGGCGGAACGTCGCTCGAGGAAGTGGAGCACGCCATGGTCGCGTTGGCCATGCGCCAGGCCAACGGCAACCAGACCCACGCCGCCAAGCTGCTCGACATCAGCCGCGACGCGCTGCGTTACAAGCTAAAGAAATTCGGCCTGATCCGCGGCGATGAAGAAGGCTCTCAGACCGGCGTTGCTGACGAGCAGTGATCGCTGACTTAGTCCCAGCGTTCCGCCGCTACATGCAGTGGGATTCTTGCCCGTTTACGGAGAATGACATCCCCCCTGAAGGGGATTGGCGGCCATTGTCGTTCTAGAAGTAAGCCGACCCTGGAACGCCTGGGGTTGTACGACGAAGCGCAAGCTGGCGGAGAGGTGTTTGTAATGGACATTTTGCTCAAGGGCAAGTACCCCCTCGGCATGTTGCTGGCCGCAGGCGTCGCGGCACTGCTCGTCCGGGCAGAGAGACGCCAGGACTGGCTTACCGCCCAGGCCAGCCTCGTAGTAATTATGCTTCTGTTGGCGCTAATGGTTTGGGATTGGTGGAAAGCAAACCATAAGGCCCCGCTATTGTCAGCCGAGGCTGATGTCTATTATCGAGCGACAAACAAAGTGTTGATGTGCGTCGCCATCGGGTTCGCCGCCCTCATATTAAATGCCAATCGGTGGGATCACTGGAAATATGGGGTTGTATCCCGGGCAATCGGGTATGGGGCCATGGTTGCGGGTGCCTTCTTCATCGCCGGAGCGCTGTTAGGCTACCTCTTTGGGCTGCGCCCAGCCGGTGCTTCTCAGAGCCAGTCGTCGAACCCACCGCCGCCGCCTCCCACCAATCTCGAGGAAATTGCGGACTGGTTGACGAAGCTGATTCTGGGAGCCGGCCTTGTCGAGTTGACCCGCCTGCGCGGCCCCATTGGACAGTTTGCTGCCTTCATGGCTCTCGGAGTAAATCCCCCTTTTACGCTACAAGGCGAACGATACGAAGACCCGGGCAGTCCCGCCATCGCACTGGCCATCATGAGTTTCTTCTCCGCCAGCGGCCTTCTCTATGGTTATCTTTGGACGCGCTATCAGCAGGCACTTAAGCCGGCCAACACGCCGGGTGGTGCGAACCCAGGCTGAAGAGCCCATCCGCGATCGTGCTGCCTAGTGTTTCCTACGCCGATTTGGTGCCGGCGATCGCCGACTCGGCGGTTTGCAGGTGGAACAGCCGCCGCAACGCAGTGGTCATCTGTTCCTGGTCCAACTTCTCGGGAAGCCCTTTGAGTTCTCGGGCGAGGGACCCTGCGATCCTTTGCGTCATCCGCGACATCATGGCGTTCAACATTTCGTCCTGGTCCTTGGAGAAAGGTCCGTTCTCGTCTCGAAAGGAATCCAGTTCTTGCCGGCAAATCTCGTCCAGCCGCTGGCGCAGCGCCACGATGGTCGGCACCACACGCTCCGCCATCAGTTTGCCACGGAAGCCTTGCGCCTCGGCGTGCAGAATCTTCTGCGCCTCGACGGCGGCCGCCTCACGCTCGCCCGCATTCTGGTCCGGCACGTTTTCCAAGTCGTCAAGGTCATAGAGGAAAACACCCTTGACGTTGCGCACCGCGGGGTCAACGTCGCGAGGCATCGCGATATCCGCGATCACCAGGGGCCCGTCGTTATCCTTGCGCCCGCGAACCATGAACTCGGCCTCTTCACGGCTGAGAATCGTATGCGGGCAGGAAGTCGAGCTGATGATGATGTCGGCCTCCGCCATGTGTTGCCAGCGCTCCTCAAACGGAATCGCCAGCCCACCCAGCCTCGACGCCAGATCCACTGCGTGCTCCAGGGTGCGATTGATGACGCGGACGGAAGTGGCGCCATGCTTGAGCAACTCACGGGCTGAGAGCTCGCTCATTTCGCCCGCGCCCAGCAGCAGCACTTTCTTGTTTCCCAACGTGCCGAAAATCTGGCGTGCCAGTTCCACTGCGGCATAAGGAATCGAAACCGCCTCTTTACCGATGGCCGTCTCGCTGCGCACGCGTTCGGAGACGTCGAGCGCCTTCTGCAACACGGCATCTAGGAACCGGCCGGTTGCGCCCACCTTGTGCGCCTGCTGCCAAGCCTCTTTTACCTGGTCAACCACTTGGGGTTCGCCCACCACCATGGAGTCGAGCCGCGACGCGACCCGGAAGATATGCAGCAGCGCCCCTTCATCCAGCAAGCGGTAGAAGTGCTTCCACTCGCACAGCTTGAGTCCATATTCGGCGCCCAGCAGCCGCATCACTGAGTTGGCGGCCAGAGTGACGTCGGTCGCCCACAACCAAAACTCAGTGCGGTTGCAGGTGGCCATGACAATGACTTCTTCGATGCCTTCCGCGCGCGACAACTGCACCAAAGCTTCATAACGCCGGTTTTCGCTGATCCAGAAACGCTCTCGCACTGCTACCGGGGCGGTGCGGTAGTTCAGGCCAACGACCATGAGGGCAGGTTCCACGGCTCAGTCTCCTGGCAGACTACCCCCTATGAAAAGCACCCGGCGTGCCAAAGCACGGTCCGCGCCCAGACAGCGATCCATATTTAGTTTCAGTGAGTTAGCGCAGTTTAGATGAGCATGGAAGTGGAATCTGTGAGGTTAGATTGCGGGATATCACGCTGGCTTCGTGTCTTTTGGCCCCCTTAAGGGCTCTTACCACAGAGACACGGAGACGGGGAAGGCTATTCGGAATGCACAATAGATTGTGCGTTCTCTTTGCCTCCGTGTCTCTGTGGTAACAGACCTTTTCGGCGGCAGGAAGCGTGCCGTTTAGCGTGCGACTTCCGCCGGCGTATTATCCTTCTCCTTTTGCAGCCCTTTCGCCTGCGGTTGGTAAACGCAGAACGGTTCCTCATCAAGATAGTTGCCCGTAGCCGCAAAAGCGCGCGCCCGGCAACCCATGCAAATGTTGCGGAACTCGCAGCAGCCGCACTTCCCCTGCAGGTTGTTGGTATCGCGCAGTTCGTTGAACACCACCGAGTTTTCCCAGATGTCGGCGAATGCCTGCTTTCTCAGATCCCCTGCCAAGGCCGGCAGGTATCCACAGGGATAGACCTCGCCCTGATGCGAGATGAAACACACTGCGGTTCCGGCTAGGCACCCTTTAGTCATGGCGTTCATGTCAGAAGGATGGCTTCCCGGATGTCCCACTGGCTGCCCATGTCCATGAGGCTTCAGTTCCATGCCGGTTGATCCGGGCATCAACATTTCCGTGGGACCGATACTGGGCGAAGACGGCGCTGCTTCAAGCACTGGCCGTGTCGCCTGAGCGGCCGCTGCCGCAGTCTCGGAACGATGCTCGGCAACCCGCCGTTGGCGAACCACGCGGAAGTAGTGGGGCGCGCACGTCGCCTTCATTTCGATGCCACCTTCAAGCGAGCGATCGTAGAACCAGTTCAGCATGCGCTCATACTCTTCCGGTGGAACCATCTGTTCGGCGGCGATATCCACGCCGCAACCTACCGGTACCAACAGGAAGGTGTGCAGCGCGTCCGCTCCAAGCGACTTCGCCAGTTCGAGCACCTGCGGAAGCTGATGGGCATTGTGGCGGGCGATGGTCGTATTGATCTGCACCGACATGCCCAGATTCTTCAGATTACGGAAGCCGGCAATAGCGGCATCGAAGGCGCCGGGAATGCCGCGGAAACTATCGTGGGTAAGCGCATCCGCGCCATCCAGGCTGATGGCCACGCGCTGCACGCCGCTGTCGACGATCATGCGCGCCACATGCTTGGTCACCAGCGTGCCATTCGTGGCCAGCGCCACGCGCAGTCCCTTGTCCGTGCCATAACGTGCCAACTGGAAAATATCCGAACGGAAGAGCGGTTCGCCGCCACTCAGCACCAGGATGGGAGTGGACACGGCGGCAATCTGATCGATGATATCGCGGGCCCCTTCGGTGGAAAGGTCGGAGGGAGCGCTCAACTCCGTAGCGCTGGCCCGGCAATGGATGCAGCGGAGATTACACCCTTTGGTCAACTCCCAGAAAATCAATCGTGGCTTGTTCTTGCTCACTGGATTGGAATGGTGCCCGTTGCCGTTTGCCGAAGCCATGTGTCGTTTCCCTCCCCACTTAATTTCCGTCGTTCACCCCAGCGCAACCATAGTCGAGAACAGAACATCCGGCGGTGACTATCATCACCGGAAATTGTGATCTCCGTCACGCTCCTTGGAAGGTGCGGTATTGGGGCGGACCGGCGTTTCCCGAGGTTTTTCGCAGGGGCAGACGTGTCATTCTGCCTGGGCTCACGCCAGCCCTCGGTGCGGAAAGCGCGGCTAGTTGCGGTTGGCGATCTCGCGCAGCGCCGCTGTGTTGCGAATCACCAGAGTCGAGCCCTTCGACTGCACGATCTGACGCTTCTTCATCTCCGCAAACAGCCGGGTAACCGTCTCTCGCGAAGTTCCGATCATCTGCGCTATTTCCTCGTGCGTGAGTCGAAGCTTCAACCGCGGCTCCGCTTTGGGGCCATCTATGTTCTTGGAGCTCCATTCCAGCAGCAACTTCGCCAGTTTCTCGGCGGCGGAGTGCGACAACCCCAGCGCACCCGCTTCCTTACAAGCATTGTGATACTTTTCGCTTAACTGCTCGGCCACTTTGAAGCAGGCCTCCACATCATCCTTCAGGAACCGAAGAAAATCGTCGCGCTTGACGAAATTGACCTGCGTGGGATCGATCGTCTCCGCCGTCACTTCGTAAGGTTTGCCGGAGATCGTGGCGCTCAACCCCAGCACCTCCCCGGGCTCGGCAAGTTTCACAATGACCGTTCGGCCGCTGGGAGAGTTGATGGAGAGCTTGACGCTGCCTTTGCAGAGCACAAAAATGCCGCGTGGCAGCTGCCCTTCTACAAACAGCACCGCCCCCTGCGGATACGCCGTCGCGTACTTGATGTTCTCAAAAGCCTGCAGCGCGGTCGGAGGCAGATCGCAGAAGATACGATCTGTGCGCAGCTTGCATGTGATGCAACTTTCTACAATCTCCATTCCGTAGGGCGAGAGCATGTGACCAGCCTCCTGTAACAACATGGTGGCAACCTCGGGCTCGGCTCGCCGGCGTGAATCGCATCTCTTACACTCTGCGAGCCAGTTGAGCCGGCCTCGTCTAAGGTCAGTCTCCGTCCAGAAGGAACGCTTGGCTGTGCTGCCAGACACATGCCAATGTGACGCTCCTCACAATGGCGCCCAGCCCCTAAACCGGCGTCTGACCGCCCGTAGCGATGCGGTTGGCCGGGTCTCCGCCCCGTCATAAATGAAGACGGGGCAGGCCCGTAAGCGCCCAAAAGCCGTGGTGCGGTACCTAGCGGTACCTAAACGTGTGACCACCGAAAATGTTGCCTAGTCGGTATCCGGCGGAGCTACCTCAACTTTGGCATTCTCGGTGAAGAAGCTTCCCTGCAGTGGCGCCGGAATCGTTTTGTACGCCGATGCGGCGTGATGGAAGTTGAAAAAGTCGTGGAGATCGTTCGTCGCTCGCGCATCGGCAAATCCGAGATTGCCGAGGCCAAAGATACCCTCGATACCCTTCAGGATGCTGCCAAAATCGTATTTCAGGTTGCTGATGTACCCGGGCTTGCTCGAGTAGGCCGAAACCACCACCAGCGGTACACGAAAGCCGAGTTGGTAGTCGTCCTGGTTCGCGCCACTCTGGAACACCGGCTGCACGTGGTCGTACCAACCTCCCCAGTCGTCCCAGGTAATGAATATGACCGTGTCCTTCCAGTAGCCGGTGCCGTCGTCACAATTTGTGTTATTTCCGATGGCATTGACCACGGCCGCCACCCACGACGGTCCTTGGCCGCTGTTGATCGGATGGTCCGAATACTGTCCGGCTGGCGTTACCCAACTTACTTGTGAGAGAGAGCAGTTAGCGATGTCGTTCAACACATCGGGCGGTTCCGTGTCGACGTAACCGTTCGACTCGCCCTTCGTCCAGTCTGGCCCGGTGCATATCCCCGACTGGGGTATACAGATGTTCGAGAGCGAGTTCGGCGCGACCCAGAGACTACTCTGCCCTTGGGCATAGTAAGTCCACGTGATTTGAGGACTGGGCTGACTAAATAGATAGTCCATGGCATTGCGGGTGAAGCATTGCACCGTTTCGTCGCCGGGAGTTTCCGTGCCAAAAGGCGGCCGTCCGTCTCCGTTCGGTCTGATCAGTTGTACCGAGTTTCCCGAGCCACAACCGTAGTCTGTACTGGGAGCATTCTCCGCGACAAAGACGCCTTGCATGTCATCTCCCGCCGTGGGCGCCGAAGTGGCGCCAAAAATAAACTGATGCGCTGGATAACTGGGGCCCTGGTTGGTCTGAAACATCCGGTTGCCCCATCCATAGGTCGTTGCCATCGTGATATACGGATCAAGAAGACCGCCTCTGCTCCCATTGCTGTTCGTTACCGGTGTGTTGTACACATACATGAACTGAGAATAGTTGTCGGCCGGAACCACGCATCCAAAGATGTTCGCCCCACAAACTGCCGGTACGTTGGCTGCCGGTTTGCCGCTGATTCCCTGGTTCTCGAACTCGAAATTCCACCCGCTGATCGTTCCATTGAGTTTCGGTCCGGCGTGGCTGTGGTCCAGATCGAAGTTGGTGGCCAGTCCGACTGGGGTTAATGGCACGGTCTGGCCGTCGGCGTTCACATAGGTCGATGCGATCTCGTATGTTCCTCCAGCGCCTGTCGCGCTACATCCGGGTACGCCACCGTTTGCTGTGCACAATCCCTGAAAAAGATTGTCGGGCGAGCGGTTTTCCTGAAAGATCACGACCACGTGTTTAATGGGAGTGGTCCCGTACTGGGCGTGGGCGGCAGTAGAGACGAGCGCGGCGGCGGCGACGAAAAGTGAGAAAACCCTGGGGGTGGATTTCATAACGATTCTCCTTCCTGCGGAATTGGCGGGTGGACGAGGTGGACGGCCCTAACCAGGGCGCGATGCACCTACTATCTCCAGCTTTTGATAACCCGTCAATTGAAAGAATGACTCGCCGCTTCGTACAAAAATATTCTTGCATCGAAACTGCAATAAATTGCAGTGTACCGGCCCCATTGGAGTGACTTTATAATGATGCAATGAAAACAGGGCGAGCCAGCAAGTCCCGGCCCAGCATATGCGCGGCGCATATCTTTATCATCTTTATCTCTGCCGCATTCGCCATCGATATCGATCAAGCTGCGGCAGT
>Ga0116134_1000439_pt1 | contig 21765 bp, 19 predicted proteins | sample June2015DPH_19_5_FD_89737 | JGI IMG/M metagenome (GOLD analysis project Ga0116134, IMG submission 89737) | Peatland microbial communities from SPRUCE experiment site at the Marcell Experimental Forest, Minnesota, USA - June2015DPH_19_40 | ecosystem: Environmental > Terrestrial > Soil > Wetlands... | reverse complement strand
CGCCCACTCCTCAGCGGCCACCGGCGCGGGTGCCGGCACCGGAGCGGGGGCGGTGATCTGCTGCGGCGCCACGGGCCGGGCCGCAGCGGCCGTCTCGGGGTCGGTCTCGTCGTCGTCGTGCAGGCCGGAAACCTCGGACTTGAGGATCCGCATCGACCGTCCGAGCGACCTGGCCGCCACCGGCAGCTTCTTTGATCCGAAAAGCACGATGATCACGACGGCGATGATCAGGATCTTCAACGGACTATCAAAAAGGTCGCCTGGCATTTTGTCCTCTTTGGCGGGGATGAGGCCCCCCCGCAGTCGGGGCTTTTCCACCGCCGAGTGTACACGTCGGAATGCCGGCACAGGAGGTCCTGCACGATCGCGTGGCGGAGTTGCCGCGCCCGGCATTCCGCTCCGCGGCGTCACTGTGACACCAATGACCGCTCAGCGCCGTAGGCGGATGATTGGGCAATTTCGTTCACTCCGGCGCGGGAGACGCGGTGCGACCATGGCGGGACGGCCTCCAGGCGCCGAAAGTGGACCCGACCCGGCGGCAGCAGGGCCAGTACCTGCGCAGACTGGGCCGGGTCATCGCCGCCACCTACGGCGCCGAGGCCGAGTGCACGCTGCGGTGGCAGGAGAAACTCCCGCTCCTTCCGTATCTCCTGGTGCGCGGCGTCCCCGTCTGGGCGGTACCGGCCTCGGCGGGATGGCGTTTTCTGTGGAACCGGTATCACTCACACCCCGTCACCGATCCGTCCGGCGCCGCCAGCGCCCCGATGGCCGATCCGGGCCTGCCGCGGACGGCCCCGGAGCAGACGGAAGACTCTTAGGCGGAGGCGTACGCGGACAGCGCGGCCGTCGCGTCGTCGCGGATCAGCGCGCGGAGGTCGTCCGGCGCGATGACCCGGCCGTCCTCCCCCAGTCGCAGCGCCAGCCGGCGTACCCAGCGGGTGTCCGGGGTGCGCAGCCCGATCCGGAGCCGGCCGTCGGCGAGTTCCTCGACCGACTCGCACGGGTAGTACTCCGCCACCCACCGCCCGGCCGCCGAGACCTCGATCGTGACGTGCACATCCTCGGCGGACGGCCGGAACAGCCCCCGATCGACGTCCACCGGCTGCGCGTCTTCGGGCACCGTGGCCGGGATCTCCAGCACGTCGATGCCCAGCACCCGGTCCAGCCGGAACAGCCGGACGCCGTCGGCGCGGCGGCACCAGCCCTCCAGGTACGTCCGGCCCTCGACGACGAGCAGCCGCATCGGGTCCACGTCGCGCTGCGTGGCCTCGTCCCGGCCGGGCACGTAGTACTGCAGGTGGACCCGGCGCTTCCGGTCCAGGGCGTCCCTGATCCGCGCGATCGCCTGATCCCCGGCCGGCTTGTCGACCTGCACGGCGACCTGGGCGCTGGGCCTGGCCGCTTCCCCCGCAGCCGTCTCCAGCTTCACGATCAGCCGGCTGAGCGCGGACCGGTCCTCCAGGCCCGGCACGTCGGCGAGCATCCGCAGCGCGACGAGCAGCGCGCTGGCCTCGTCGACGGCCAGCCGCAACGGCCGGCCGATCGTTTCCGCCTGGCTGACGACGATCTCGCCGCCCTCGTAGGACAGGTCGATCGGGCAGTACGGGTCCGGGTTGCGCAGCTCGACGCACCAGAGCAGGTTGAGGTCGTCGACGAGTTCGCGCTCGCTCAGGCCGAACGCGGCCGCGGTGTCGGCCAGGCCGACCGCCTTCCGGCTGACGATGTAGGGCACCAGGGCCAGCAGTCGCTGCAGGCGTTCCGCCGAGGTGGCGGCCTGCCCACGGGGCCGCTCGGAGACGCCGGGCCCGCCGGGCCCGCCGGGTGTTTTCCCGCGCCGGCTCACGCCAGCACCCCCTTAAGTTTCCTGATCACGGCGTCGCGCAGGTCGGGCGGGTCGGCGACGACGACATCGGCGCCGAAGGACGCGACGTGATCGGCGAACCACCCCACGTCGGAGTAGGGCACGGAGATCGTGTCCCAGCCGCCGGTCCCAGCAGGAGAGGACGGAGCGGAAGGAGCCCCAGCAGAAGTGGACGGAGCGGAAGAGGACGGAGCGGAAGAGGACGGAGCGGAAAGGTCCGGTGAAGCATCCGCGTCCGCCGGCCCGGTGGCGTAGCGCCGCAGCCCGTACCCGGCACCGGGCCGGACCCGGAGCACGGCCGTGTTCTCCCGGGGCGGCACCGAGTCCCAGGTGCGGACCACCTCCCGCACGTCCGTTCCGGCCGGGACAATGACGCTGCCGGACGGGCCGGCGAAGCGGACGTCTCCCTCGATCCGGCTCAGCCGGAACACCCGGGCCGCGTCCCGGCCGCGGTCGCGCCCGGCCACGTACCAGCGGCCGTGCCGGTTGACCACGCCCCACGGCTCCAGTTCGCGGGTCTGCGGCTCGCTGCGCCCGGCCGCGCGGTAGGCGAACGTCACCGGGCGGCGGTCGCGGACCGCCTCCCACAGCGGGCCGAACGCGGGCTCGGCGGTGTGCACCCGGGGCTCGATGCCCTGCCGGACGTCCGCACCGGCGTCCGGGTGGTCGGTGTCGATGCCGGCCGCCCGCAGTTTGAGCAGCGCGCCCGCCGCCGCCCCGGCCAGCTCCGCGTGCCGCCATACCCGCGCCGCGATGCCGAGCACGGCCGCCTCGTCCGCCTCCAGCCGCAGCTCGGGCAGCTCGTAGGCCTGCTGCTGGACGCGGTAGCCGATGTCCTCGCCGTCCAGCGGGCTGAGGGAACCGGTCTCCAGCGGGATACCGAGCTCGCGCAGTTCTTCCTTATCCCGCTCGAACATCCGCTTGAACGCCTCGGGCTGCTCGGGGTAACCGGCCACGGCCTGGCGGATCTGCTCCGCGGTCAGGAAGCGCCGGGTGGACAGCAGGCAGACCACCAGGCTCAGCAGCCGCTCGGTCTTCCGCCGGGACATCGGCACTCCTCTTCCCGCCTGATGAGGTCCGCCTACATTCTCGCCCATGCGGCCGGGTACGTTGCCTCATTCCGTGGTCCGGCGTCATCCCGTGGTCCGCATCCCGTGATCCGCATTCCATGGTCCGCGTCATGCCGTGGTCCGGGTCGCGGGGCCGGCGCCGTCAGTCCAGAGTGGCGCTGTCTACGTGCTCATCGCTGGCCAGCTCGGTGAGGACCGTGCGGTCGGCTCTCAGGCAGGCAATCGGCGGCCGATGGGTGGGCAGGCTGGTGGGAGGCGACACCCACGCGACGATGACCTTGCCGTGCGCGGGTACCTCGACACTCCTTCCGCCGACCTGGAGCGAAGTGACTTCGGTGGCGACCCGGAAAGTCTCGCATGCGATCCAGCGCGCGTCCGCACTTGTGCGGGCCGTCCCGCCGGGGGCACGGTCGGCGCTACTTCGCGCGGCCGAGCTACCCCAGCTGACCAGCAATGACGCTGGACCACGGGTGAGAGCCGAAGGCCGCCCAGCCAGGAAGCCACGATCCTCGGTCTCGCCGCCACCGCCGACGGCGCACCAACCGGCGCCGGCGCGCTCGTACAGCATCCGCCAGGTCTCCGGGCGGCGGCCATGGAGCCTGGTAGCCAGCCACACAGCCGCCCCACCAGCGCCGGTATCGACATCGACGGCGACGATGGCCACCCGCCGGACCCGGAGCCAGCGGCGCCGTCGCGGCGTGCCCTGGACAACGCCGAGACCGATGTCTTCCAGCCTCGCCCACCGGGCGGCCCGTCCGATCCCGAGCATCCCGGCCACGCGGAGCGCCGCGGGAAGGCCCCGCTTCTGCTCACCTGTCATGACCGCTGACGATATCCGGCGCGGGGTCCGGGCGCACCCATGGCCGTTCCCCGGATCAGGGCGCGCAGTAATAGCTGACGACGCCGCTGCCGATCGTGTCCGACTTGTAGGTTCCGTTGATTTCGACCTGCAAAGTCGCCTGCCCGGCGAACTCAGTTTTCTCCGGATAGCCATGGCAGATGAACGGCGGCTTGGTCGACAGAGGCGATCTCTTACCGCACGACTGCCATTTGGTCACATTTTGCGCCACCGTGATCCACAAGGGACCGTTCTTGGCCTGCAGCTCGACGGTGAGCTTGCACGCCTGCGGCGCTGGGCTCGTGCAGCCGGTGATGCCGGCCTTGGAGTACATCTTGTTGCTCTTCGTGGTCAGGAAGAACGGCTTATCCACTCCGAAGGCGCAGGCGATAAGGCCCTGCGGCGCCGCAGGGGCGGCGAGCCGGTGAACGGCCGCCGGCGCCGTCCCGCTGGCCGCGAAACGCGGCGAAGCCGCCGCTGGCGTCGCCGCCGACGCCAGCGACGCCGAGCCGGCCACGGCTACCAGCGACAACATGGCGGCGGCGGTCATTAAAAAGCTGAAGCCCCGTATTCTCATCGCATTTACCCCGTTCATATGCGATTCCCCGATGTGTGGCAGAAGCGTACCTCTGCCATTAACGGGTGTACAGGTTTGAGTGATCCGGATCGAGTGCGGTGGCGGCGGGGTCATGGCCTGCCCGGGCGTGCCCCGGATGTGATGGCCGCTACGCTGGGAAAGTGATCTCGTGGCGGGATGGAATAGTCTCCCGGCTCCGGCGGGAATGGCCCGGCGCGCTGGAGCTCGAGGTGGCGGCCGGCGGGGAGCCGCCCGTGCCGGTCAGGGCGCTGGCTTACCCCGCGCTGACCGGCCGCCCCGAGCCGGGCGACCGCGTGCTGCTGAACACCACCGCACTGGACCTGGGCCTGGGCACCGGAGGGTACGCGCTGGTCGTCGCGGTGCCGGACCGCCTGCCGCCGGACCGCTCCGGCCCCGGTCACCTGGTCAAGGCGCGCTACACGCCGCTGCAGGCGGTGGTGCTCGGGGCGGACGAGCAGGGCTCGCCGTACCACGAGACGCTGCGCACCGCCGACGACATCGGCGCGATGCCGGTGGTGGTGGCCGACCTGCACTCCGCTCTCGCGCCCGTCCTGGCCGGTCTCTATTTTGATGCTGAACGGACCCACGAGGAGCGCTCCCCGGCCGCCGGCGCCGCCGGGCCGGGAGCGCGCCCAGAGCCCGCACCGGGCGCGGCAATCGGAGGACCCGGGCAAGGACCCGGGCAAGGACCCGGGCCCGGCGGGGTGCGCGTGGCGTACGTGATGACCGACGGGGGCGCGCTGCCCGCGTGGTTCTCACGGACCTGCGCCACGTTGCGGGAGGCCGGCTGGCTGACCGGGACGATCACCGTGGGCCAGGCGTTCGGCGGCGACCTGGAGGCGGTGACGCTGCACAGCGGCCTGCTCGCCGCGCGGCACGTGCTCGGCGCGGACGTGGCCGTGGTGACGCAGGGCCCGGGCAACCTCGGGACGGGCACGCGCTGGGGGTTCTCCGGCGTCGCGGCCGGCGAGGCGGTCAACGCGGCGGCCGTCCTCGCGGGGCGGCCGGTGGCCGCGCTGCGGATCAGCGAGGCGGACCCGCGTGAGCGGCACCGCGGGGTGTCGCACCACAGCCTGACGTCGTACGGGCGCGTGGCGCTGGCGCACGCGGACGTGGTCGTGCCCATCCTGCCCGGTGACTTCGGCACCCAGGTGACCGAGCAGGCCCGGCCGCTCGGAGGGCGGCACACGCTGGTCCACGTCGGCGTCACCGGCCTGGGCGAGGCGCTGCGGGCGTGCCCGGCGCCGCTCTCGACGATGGGCCGCGGGCTGGACCAGGACCGCGCCTACTTCCTCGCCGCCGCCGCGGCCGGGCGGCACGCAGGCGTCCTGCTGCGCAGTGCCACAATGGCCGTCTCGGGCCGCGCCCGCGACGGCCGTTCCTGAAAAGATCAGCCGTTCTTAAAAAGACCGGCCGTTCTCAACGACCGGCCGTTCTTAACGACCAGCATGGGGAGGAAGACATGGCACTTCGGGTTAAGCTCCACCACCTGCCGCAGCGGATCGCCACCGGCGGGTTCATCCTCAATTCCGGGATCGGCAAGCTGTCCGCGGACGAGGCGACGGCCGAGCAACTGCACGGGTTCGCGGTCGGCACCTACCCGTTCCTGGCCAAGCTGAAGCCGAAGGACTTCGTGCGGCTGCTCGCCGGCGCGGAGATCGTGCTGGGCACGGCGCTGGTCCTGCCCGTTGTCCCGGCGGCGCTGGCCGGGGCGGGCCTGGCCGCCTTTTCCGGCGGCCTGCTCGGGCTCTACGTCAAGACGCCGGGGATGCGCAAGGAAGGCACCCCGTTGCCGACGCAGCAGGGCATCCCCTTGGCCAAGGACGTGTGGATGCTCGGCATCGGCCTCGGCCTGGTCCTCGACGACCTAACCGACGGACGCTGACCGACGGGCGCTGCCCCCTGGCCCGTAACCGCCGGTAGCGGCCGCGTTCGCGCCCTGGTCAGGTACGCTGTCCGCGTTCTCGGGCGTTCCGGCCACGCCCAGCGGACGTGACTGAGGGGGCGGAGGCGGCACGTGCAACTGACGTCAACCACAGCCGGTGACGCGACGACGCCGCAACAGCATCGCACGCTCGGGAGGGTGACGGACCGGGCGGCGCTGCCCGGGATCATCTTCTTCGTGGCCGCCCTGGCCGCGATCGAGGGCCGGCTGATCCTGCTGGTACACGGCAACCTCTCCGAGCTGCCCCGGGTCGGGTCCGTGTACGGGCACCGGGGACGGGCCCCACACTGGATGTACATCGTCCAGCACTCCACCGGCTACGACGGCCAGTTCTACTACCGCATGGCGCTGGACCCGGCCAACCTGCACACGACGGCGTTCGGCATCACGATGGATGCGCCGTACCGGTTCATGCGGATCGGCTATTCCGCGCTGGCCTGGCTGGTGTCGGCCGGCCAGCACGTGGCGGTGCCGTACGCGCTCGTGGGCATCAACGTCGCGGCCCTCGCCACGCTGGCCTACCTCGGCGGCCTGCTCGCCCAGGAGGCGGGCCGGCACGCGCTGTGGGGCCTGCTGCCGGCGGGCTACTTCGGCCTGATGGACAGCCTGTCGCGGGACCTGACCGAGCCGCTTGGCGCGCTGTGCCTGGTGGCCGGCATCCTGGCCTACCGGAAGCGGCATCCGCTGCTGGCCGCCGCCGCGTTCGGCTACGGGGCCCTGACCCGGGAAACGGTGCTGCTCGTCCCGGCTGCGCTCGGCATTGTCCGGATCGTCCAGCTGGTGCGCCGGCGGGACCGGTTCGGGGCCAATGACGTGGCCTGGATCGTCCCGGTCGTGGTCTTCGCCGCGTGGGAAGGGGTGGTCAAGGCCGCGACGGGGGTCTTCCCGGTCCTCAGCGACAGCGGGAAGAACGCCGGCCTGCCGTTTACCGCCGCGTTCACCTGGATCGCGCGCAATTTCGCCCACCCGGGCACGCGGGTGCCGGGGGCCCCGGGCGCGGTCATCATCTGGGACGTCGAATTCGTCGTGCTCGCGCTGTTCGCGCTGGCCGCGCTGGCCGCACTGCGGGCCACCACGATCCCCGTCTACGAGCGGGTGGCCTTCGTGCTGTACGTGGTGGAGATCTTCTGCCTGGCCCCCACCAACTGGGACGGTTACGCCAACCTGCGGGCTTTCGTCGAGGTATACCTGCTGGCCGTGCTCGTCCTGCTGGCCACCCCGCGCCGGCGAAGGCGGACGGTCTTGCTGGCCGCGCTGGCCGTGTGCTCGGCGGCGCTGGTCATCACCGTCGCCCTCTACCGCACCCAGATCTGGTAGGAGCGCTCCCGGCACCAGGGCGCTACGGTGCTGGTCTGGACAGGGCGGCCAGCAGGTTCTGTTTCCAGACCAGCACCGTGTAAGGACCGGTATGGAAGGTCTGGGCCGGGGCACCGAACGTGGCGCGCACCTCGGGGCCCGGCGACCATTCGGTGAAGAAACCCGGCTGGTTCTGCAGGACGACGAAGCTGGCGTACTGGGTGCCCGGGGCGTACCAGGCGGGGTTGCTCTCCCACCGGTACGGCACGATCTTGCCGCCGCCCGTGGTCACCGCGCGGATCGTGACCCGCCCGCCGGTGCCGACCGTCACCACGCTCGCCTGCCAGTACCCGCTCAGCCCGTGCGTGAGGTGGTGAGCCTGCAGCCAGGAGGCGAGCCGCGCGTTGGCCGGCGGGGACACCGGCTGCGCCAGCTCGTACCCCAGGCCCGCCACATACCCGGCGAGCACCGCCCCGGCGAGCACCGCCCCGGCCAGCGCTCTCCCGGCCAGGGCTCTCCCGGCCAGCGCTCTCCCGGCCAGGGGCGCCAGCGAGCGCGCGGCCAGGGCGGCCCCGAACGGCAGCACCAGCGCGATCTCCCGGCCGTTCAGCACGCCCGAGGAGAAGGTACTGAACAGGTACATCGCCAGATTGACGACGATGGCGGCCGCGAGGACCTGGTCGATCAGCTCCCGCGACGCGAACCGGCGCAGCGTCCGGCCCAGGGCCCAGGCGGCCAGCGCGAGGCCTACGAGGTGGAGCACGGCGAACGCGACGGAAACCGGCCCAATGGAGACTGGCCCAATGGAGACTGAGGAGTGCAGGCCGCCGAAGTTGGCGCCGAACAGCGCCAGCAGGCTGTCCCCCGCGGTCGCGGCGTGTACCCCGAGCGCGGCCGGGGCGACCAGGCGGAACGGGACCGGGTGCAGGGTGTAGCCGCCGGCGGCGTGGATCGCCTGCTGCGCCAGCCAGGAAACCCCGGCCGCGGCGAGCGCGGCGATGGCCAGGGACAGTTCGTACCAGGCGGACCGCAGCCGCGGGATCGCGCGGAACAGGCTGACGAGCACCAACGGGACGATCGCGGTCACGAGCACGAGCGAATCGGCGACCATCGTCCAGGCCAGCACGCCCCCGGCGATGACCGGGACGTACCAGCGCCGCGGCGCCCGGTCCAGGATCAGCCAGACGGCCAGGACGGGCGCCGCGGTGCCGATGTGCCCGACCGATAGCAGCAGGACGAAGATGCCCACGCCCAGTTGCGGCGCCAGCATGATCACGCCCGCGATGAGGACACGCACCGCGCCGTCGCGGGCTGTCGCACGGCTCCTGGCCAGCAGGACGGTGAGCACCAGCACCAGCGTGTAGGTCAGTGCGGCCGCGATGTGCGTCACGTCCGGGCCGAGGCCGCGGATCGCGTCGATCAGCATGTACTCGGGCAGTTCGGTCGTGTAGAACGACACGTCCGACATCCACCAGGCGTGCAGCAGCAGGTTGCCGTGCAGCATGTCCCACGACATGAGCACGATGTTCGCCCCATCCGAGTTGACCGGATAGGTGGCGGACAGCCGGACGTAGGCGGTGAACAGGGCGATCGCGGCCGCGATGAACCCGGCCGCCCACCGACCCCGGGCCCATCGCGCGGGCCGCCCGGGACGCGCCGCAGTCACACCAGCACGCTGCGTTATGCCCGGGTCCGGCGCGGAGACGGCCTCTGCCACCTCACGCGCCGGACCCGCCACGTGCTCCTGGGTCAGCTTGCCGAACCGGGGTTCACGGCGCTGATGATGTCGACCACGAATACGAGCGTATCCGTGCCCTTAATGCCGGCCTGCGACTGGCCCGCGCTGCCGTAGGCGTCGGACGGCGGGATGACGAGCAGGACCCGGCTGCCGACGGTCTGGCCGACGAGCCCCATGTCCCAGCCCGGGATGACCTGGCTGGGGCTCGCCCCGATCTTGAAGCTGTAGGGCAGGCTGCGCTGCCAGGAGGAGTCGAAGACCGTCCCGGTCCGCCAGTTGATCCCGGTGTACTGGGCCACGACATCCTGGCCCTTGGTCACGACCGGTCCGGACCCCTTGACCAGGGTCTTGGCGACCAGCGTCTTCGGCGGGGTCACGTTCTTGGGGATCGTCACCTTGGGCGCGGTGCCCTGGGCCGCACTCACCGACGGGAGGCTGCCGCCGCCGCTGGACACGGTGGACCCGGAGGCGGACACCGTCCCGGAGGAGTACTTCTGGATCAGGTCCATGACGAAGACCAGCGTGTCGCTGCCCGTCACGCCCAGCTGGGAGTTACCGCTCGTGCCGTAGCCCTCCTTCGGCGGGATGACGGCCAGCACCCGGCTGCCGATCTTCTTCCCGGTCACCGCGCTCTGGATGCCGGGCAGCAGCTCCGCCGGGAGCACCTGCGGCGAGCTGGAGTAGGTGGAGTCGAGCAGCTTGTTCGTGGTGCCGCTCCACACGTAGATGGTGAAGTTGGACAGGAACAGGTCCGACTTCTTGATCGTCGCGCCGTTGCCCTCAATCAGGGTCTTGACCGCGAGCGTGCTGGTCGGCTTCTGCTTCGGGATCGAGACCGACGGTGAGGCACCGAACGAGCCCTTGGCCGTGACCGAGGCGTTCGGTGAGGGGGGTGTGGACGAACCGCAGCCGGCCAGAGCCAGCCCGGCGATCAGGGTAACAACGAAGAGCGCAACGATGCGTCGCATATGTAAGGACCTCAGGATGGACGATGAGAGCGCCGCCAGCCTACTGGGATGGCGGCACTACCGAATGTCGCCCAGCAGATTCTTGTGCCACACCAGCACGGTATAGCCGACCAGGTGCAGCGCTTGGCCCGGCGGCCCGGAGGTCCGGAAGGCGGCCGCACCCCAGCCGCCCGGGCTCTTGTCCCCGGCCACCAGGAAGTCCGCGTACGAGGTCGCCGGGTTATACCAGTCCTGCTTAAGCCCCCAGGATAGCGGGTGCACCAGGACGCAGGTGACTGAGGGTCACCTGCCGGAGCATGACCTGGGCCCCGGCGTCCGGCGTCGTGCTGTTGGCGACCGGGGCACCGGGACTAGGCGCCGGGACTAGCGGAGGACGGCCAGCAGGTTCTTGTGCCACACCAGGACCGTGTAGCCGGCCGGGTGCAGCGTCTGCGCGGGCGGCCCGAAGGTGCCGACCGCGGCGGCCAGGTCGCTCGAGTGCGCGGTGTCGCTGTCGCTCGCGACGTAGAAGTCGGCGTAGTGGGCCGCCGGCCGGTACCAGTCGACGTTCAGCTCGCGCGGGACGGGCTCGGTCAGGACCCCGCCCGCCAGGCCGACCTGGCGGACCGTGACCCGGTCCCCGCTGTCCAGAGAGACGCTGTTCGCCGCCCAGTAGTCCACGGCCAGGCCGCCGTTCAGGTGCCGGGCGGCCAGCCAGGCGACGAGCGACTGGTTCTGCGCGGGCACCCCCGGCTGGGCGGCGTTGTAGCCGAGCGCGGCGGCGCAGGCGAGGGCCACGGCCGCCAGCGCGGCGGTGAGCCGGGCCCGCAGCACGGGGCCGGCCAGCACGGGGCCGGCCAGCTCCCGCCCGGCCAGGACCGCCGCGAACGGGAGCACCGCCGAGATGTCCCGCGTGCTGAGCAGGTCCTGGACGAAGGGGGTTGGCACGTACGCGGCGACGTTGCAGATGATCGCGACGGCCAGTCCCGGGACGGCCAGTTCGCCGCCGCGCCCGAGGCGGCTGACCGCGAGGCAGAAGGCCACGGCGACCGCGGCCACCCCGATCAGGTGCAGCGCGGCGATGGCGACGTCGAGGGGCGAGTGCAGGCCCGGGAATTCGGCACCGAAGAGCATCAGCAGCCCCTCGCCCGTCAGCCGGAGGTGACCTGGGATCGAGGACAGGCCGAACGTCGTCGCCACCGGCTGGATGGCGAACCCGCCGCTGCGCTGGATCAGGGTCACGGCCACCCGGGCCAGCCCGACGGAGGCGATCGCCGCAACGGCCAGCGATACCTCCGCCCACGGCCAGGTGCGCCCCCGCTTATCGGGACGGCGGAACAGCAGCACGCCGGCCCGGACGGCACACGTGATGACCATGGGCACGACGCCGGTGACGAGGACGAGGCCGTCGGCGGTCACCCCCCACGTCAGCACGATGGCCACCGCCGGGACGGACCAGCGGGCCGGCCGCCGGTCCACGGCCAGCCAGGCCAGCAGCACGGGCAGCGTGCTGCCGAAGTGGTCGGGGCTCAGCAGCAGCGTGGAGCCCGCGCCGGGCGCCGGGGCCAGCATGACAACGGCCACGATCAGCACCCGGAGCAGAGCTTCGCGGCCGGTGGCATGGCCCTTGGCCAGCCAGGCGGCCAGCAGGATGAGCAGCGTGTAGGTCATCGCCCCGGCGAAGTGGATCACGCCGGGATTGAGCCCCCGCACCGCCTCGATCATCGCGTACTGGACCAGTTCGGCCGGGTAGAACGACACGTCCGAGACGGTCCAGTGCCGCAGCAGCAGGTTGCCGTGCAGCATGTCCCACGCCTGGAGCGCGTTCGACGCGCCATCCGAGCCGACCGGTACCCGGTCCGACAGGCGGAGGTAGCTCACGAAGAGCACGCCCGCGACCAGCACGATCCCGGCCGCCCACGCCGCCCGGTGGACGGCACGGGCCTGCTGCATCACGGCCGGGTGACTGGTCCCGCGACGACGTCCGTATGGCCGAAGCGCAGCAGAATGGGCGCGGACGATGGCGCGTGCGGCGAGTCGAACGTGAAGCGGACCCCGCCGGCCGCCTGCTGCGGGGTGCAGATGAACTGCGCCGTCATCATGAATGTCCAGTACGGATCATCCACGCAGGCCCGGATGTGGACCCGTTCGGCCTGGACGAGGAAACCGGTGGTGTCGATCCAGGCATCGTGCTGGATGGACAGCACGATCTCCCGGCCGGGCGCGTGCGCCGCGAGGACGGCGACGGCGTGCGGCAGGGCGGAGTCGGTGTCCTCGGTGCTCGTGCGCATTCCCGGCACCAGCGCGAACACGGCCAGGGCGGCGACCGCGCCGGCCGCGGCCAGCGCCGTGCCCGTACGGGCGCCGAGCGCCTGGCTGAGCCCGACGGCGATGACGAGCAGCGCCAGCAGCGGCGCCGACCAGTAGAAGTAGGCGATGTAGTACTGGTTCAGGTCGTCGATGCCGGCCGCCGCGTACAGGCCGACCGCCAGCGACGACACGACGTTGATGCCGAGCAGCATGAGCAGGAAGCGGCGCAGCCCGCCGCGGGCCAGCCCCGCGGCCACCGCGATCGCACCCGCGAACAGCAGGACCGGCGCCAGCCAGCCGTGCCGGTCCGGCCACCAGAACCACAGGGCGTACCGCACGATCTGCAGGACGCTGTGGCCGCCCGCGGCGGAAGACTTGCTGTAGGCGAAGTACTTGCCGAAGTCGCCGGGCCAGTGCAGGGCCAGGTTGACCACGATCGGCAGCGCGAACAGGGCACTGATGGCCACGGCCGGGATCCACGCCCGGCGCCCGTCGCGGACGAAGCGCCGCAGCGCCGCGACCGGCGCCCGCCGGTGCTCGGCGAGCAGGACCGCGAGCACGCCCGCGGTGATCACCGGGACGATGAACAGGAAACAGGCGTGCCCGTGGATGAGGAACCACCCGGTCAGCGCGAAGATCCACAGGTCCCGGACGTGCCCCGCCGCGACCGACGCCGCCGCGATGAGGAAGACGCAGTACATGACGACGTACATGTACGGCATCCAGTCGGAGTTGATCGCGGTCGGATGCACGGCCCCGAAGACCAGCACGACGGCGAAGCAGGCGGCGGCCGCGCGCAGCGACCGCGCCCAGCCGTAGACGATGCCGACGGCCAGCGCGAGCAGGGCGCCGTTCAGCACGAAGACGGCGAGCAGGTGCGCGTTCCAGGCCGTCGGCACCACGTGCAGGCCGGACTCGAACAGCCACTGGCCGAAGGCCTGAACGTACATGTACGCCGGGCCGGGATGACTGAACCCCTCACGGGAGTAGTTGCCGACCAGCAGCGTGAAGTGCATCGCCTGCTGGATCCGGATCGAGTTCGCGGCGGCGTCGCCCTGCTCGATCCACTTCGTGGTGAACAGGAACCGGTTGCGCACGAACAAGACGGTCAGCACGATCGCGAACGGCGCCGCCCAGATCCACCAGGGGCGACGGCTCCACCAGGGACGACGGCCCTGGCCCGGGGAACCCGCCGCTTCGGCTGGTGGCCCCGCGGGCGCCGTCGCCGCCCGGTCGCCGCGAATGCTCATGACGGGTTCCCCGGAATGTCCGGCAGCAGGTTCCGGTCCCACACCATCACCGTCCACGGGCCGACGTTATACGTGCGGGCCGGGTCGCCGAAGTATCGATGCACGAGGACACGCGGCTCCCAGTGGTAGTAGAAGCCGCCCACGCTCTCGAAGACGACAAAGTTGGCGTACTGCCCGTGCGGGACGTACCAGGCGTACTTGGACTCCCACAGGTCCCGCCGCATGGTGAACTGCATCAGCGCGCGGACCCGGACATGGCTCGCGGTATCCACCGTGACGATGCTGCTCTCCCAGTAGCCGCCGAGCCCATAGGTCAGGTGGTGCGCGGCCAGCCAGGACGCGATCCGGGTGTTCTGCGCGGCCACGGCCGGATGGCGCACCTCCCGGCCCAGGCCGGCCAGGTACCCGGCCAGCACGACCACGCCGGCGGTGGCCACGGCGGCCCGGGCCACCCTGGCGATAAGGCGGCGGTTGATCAGGCGGCGGTGTCCCGTGACGGCACCGTGTTCGGCCGCGGCGAGGGGACCAGCCGTGGCGTCCGGCGCGGTGGGCCCCGCGGCGGAGCCGGTGAGCCGGACCAGCATCCGGCCGGCCAGGGCCGCCCCGCAGGGCAGCACGATGGCCATTTCGTGCGCGTTCAGCGAGGGCATGTTGCTGATCACGTACAGCACCACGTTGATCGCGATCGCGGTGGCCAGCACCTGGTCGACCAGCGTCGCCCGGGTGAAGATCCAGGCGGCCAGGACGAGCGCCAGCGCGACCAGGGCCACCCCGGCCAGGTGCAGGAGAGCCACGTCGCGGTCGTAGCCGGGGGGCAGGCCGCGGGTATCCGCGCCGAAGAGCAGCAGCAGCCCGCGCCAGGTACCGGCGACCTGTCCGGCCCACTTACCGGCCGGCTCGATGGTGAACGTGACCGCGTGCAGCGTGTACCCGCCCAGCGCGTGGATCAGCCGGACCAGGAGCTGCGAGGCGACGGCCGAGCCGGCCGCCGCGGCGGCGAGGTAGACCTCGAACCGGCGGGTGCCCAGCGCGTGCCGGAGCCGCCCGGTGACACCGCCGGACGCGCTCGCCGGGTGCGCCGGGTCCGCCGGGTCCGCCGGGTCCGCCGGGTCCGGCGAGCCGAACATGCCCTGGATGATCCGCAGCCCGCAGACGAGCGCGAGCGGCAGCGACCCGACGGCCAGCACCAGGGAATCGGCGACCGCGCCCCAGGTCAGCAGGAGCCCGGTCGCCACCGCCAGCCGCCAGCCGGGCCGTGCGCGGTCCAGCACGAGCCAGGTCACCAGGAGCGGGACCGAGGTGCCGATGTGCCCGACGGTCAGCAGCAGGATGAAGACCCCGGACCCGAGCGGGGGGGCGAGCATGATGCCGCCCGCGATCAGCGCCCGCAGCACCCCCCGGCGGCCGGACGCGCGGCCCTTGGCCAGCATCGCCGCGAGCAGCAGCGCGAGAGTGTAGGTCATCGCCGCCGCGGCGTGGAACGTACCGGTGTTCAGCCCACCGATCAGCTCCAGCAGCATGTACTGCGGCAGCTCGGTGGTGTAGAAGGACACATCCGACAGCATCCAGCCGTGCAGCAGCAGGTTGCCGTGCAGCATGTCCCACGCCTGCAGGCCCAGGTTGGCCTGGTCGGAATCCTCCGGGTAGGTGTTCGACAGCCGCAGGTACGCGGTGAACAGCGCCGCCCCGGCCACCGCCAGCCCGGCCGCCCAGAGCCAGCGCGCAGTCCGCCCGGGCCGCCCGGGCCGCCCGGTGCGGACGCCGGCCGGGACGCGGACGGGGCCGGGCCGGGGATGCTCCGCGGCGCCGGGCCGTCCCGCCGGGGCGGCCGTCACGCCCCGGGCCGCCGCACTTTCCCGCGCCGCCATGGCTCCCCACCCGCGCCGGGTTCAGATGGTGCCGGCTTCGACCGCGCTGCTGATCCACGGGATGACCTCGTCCAGCATCTGGTCCAGGCTCGTCGTCGCCGCGAAGCCGAGCATCCGCTTGGCCTTGTCCACGGCCGGCACCCGGCGCTGCACGTCGTAGGTGAACGGCTCGTCGTTGACGACCCGCAGCGGCACCCCGTCGCCCTTGATCTTGCGCCAGATCGCCTCGGCCAGCCGGAGCACGGTCGTGCTCTCCTCGGTGGACAGGTTGAAATCCTCGTTGCGGGCGTCGGGGTGCTCCATCGCGGTCACGATGCCCGCCGCGAGATCCCCGCCGTAGGTGTAGTGCCGGACCTGCTCCCCGGAGCCCAGGATGTGCAGCGGGTCCTGGCCCTTGAGCACCTTCTGCACCAGGTCGGGAACGACGTGGCTCATGGCCAGCCGGACGTTGCCGGACAGGATCTCCTCATCGCCCAGCGCCCGGCTCTCCCCGATCCCGACGCAGTTGAACGGGCGCGCGATCGTGTACGGCAGCTGGTACTGGTCCCAGGCCGCGTGGGCGAAGTACTCCATGGCCAGCTTCTGGAAGCCGTAGGAGGACAGCGGCGGGGGGATCTCCCGCTCCTGGCCCTCCTGCGACGGCCACTCGCTCGCCGCCTCGAAGACCATCGACGACGACATGTACGTGACCTTGCGCAGCCGGCCGTCGCGGTGCGCGGCGATCGCCGCGTCACAGGAGGCGGCGACGATCCGCTCGTTCGTCGCGAGCAGGTCGTAGGCGTAGGTGTGGAAATAGGAGATGCCGCCGATCATCGCCGCCCCGGCGATGAAGTGGTCGCAGTCGGACAGCAGGCGCGTCATCAGGTCCACGTCGCGGGCGTCGCCCTCGACCAGCTGGTAGTGCGGATCGTCGTCGTAGGACTTCTTCACCCGGCCGTACTTGGAGAAGTTGTCCACCCCCACCACGGCGTAGCCGCGCCGCAGCAATTCCCCGACCACGTACCCGCCGATGAACCCAGCCGATCCGCTGACCAGAACTTTCTCCATCGGTTGCCTCTATTTCCCTTCTGTGGCGGATGTTGGGCCGGGCGCATCTGGACCGGGCTCGCCGGCCTGGATGCGTATCTGCTCCGGTGACAGGCGCGGCCCGAACGCGAACCGGTACCAGCGCAGGTAGCTGGGAATCCACTTCGCGACCTTGAAGTTGGACACGCCTGCCTGCCGGTCCAGCCAGATCGTCGGGATTTCGGCGACCGGGCGGCCGAGCCGCTTGGCCTTGGCGGTGAGCTCGATGCCGATCTCGAAGCCGTCACGGGAGTCGATGCCGACTTCCCGCACGAACTCCGTCGAATACGCCTTGAACGAGTTGGTGGCGTCGCGCGTTCCGACGTGGGCCAGGATACGCAGCGAGCGGCCGGCCGCCCGGGACAGGGTGCCCTTGAGGACCGGGCCGCCGACCTGCTGGCCGCCGGCCATGTAGCGGGACGCGGCGGCCACGGCCACCCCCCGTTCCACCAGCCGGGCCAGTTCGTCGATCTGCCGCGCATCGTCGCACCCGTCGGCCATGGTCACGACCGCGACGGGAGCACGGGCGGCGTCGATGCCGAACCTGATCGCGTAGGCGGGCCCGGGGCCGTAGGTGTTGATCAGGCAGCGGATCCGGTCCTCCTTCCGCGCGTACTCCTCGACCACCGGGATCGTCGTGTCGGTTTCGCTGTCCACGATGACCAGGACCTCGCACGCCAGGTGCACCGATTCGAAGAGCCGGTCCAGGATCGGGACGATCTGCTCGTCCTCGTTGTAGGCCGGGATGACGACCGTGACCCGGGGCGTTTCGGGGGTCATATCCGCACCCCCTGGCCCAGGATGTTCCAGATGTCCGCGACCGGTTTGTCCGTCACGAGCTCTCGGTACTCCGGATGCGGCGCGGCCACCACCAGCAGGTCCGACCGGCTGATGACCTCCTCCAGCGGCCGCAGGGCCGGGTCGACGGTCACGTACGGATCGGTGCACAGCACCGCGCCGGCCTTGAAGGCCAGGATCCGTTTGAGCTTGTACGACAGGCTGGACCGGATGTCGTCCGAGCCGCCCTTGAAGGCCATGCCGAGAATGCCGACCGTCATGGACGCCAGGTCGAAGCGCTGCTCCAGGCGGTGCACCAGATACAGCGGCATGCCCTCGTTGATCGTCATCGCCGTGTGGCCCAGCGCGAAGTTGTTGTTGTTGAACGCGGCGAGCTGCATGGTGTCCTTGAACAGGCACGGCCCGGCGGCGAAGCCCGCGGCCGGCATGTCGGCGGCCCGCGGGTAGTCCTCCCCCAGGCCCTGCCGGATGCGCTCGAAGTCCAGGCCGCCGTCGTTGGCCATCATGTAGAGCTGGTTGGCCGTCGCGAACTTGATGTACCGCCACACGTTGGTGAAGAGCTTGGCCAGCTCGGCCTCCTCGGGCGTCATGACGACCAGGTGATCGGTCAGCCGCCGGAACAGCGCGCCGGCCCGCTCCGCGCCCTGCGCCGTGCGGGCCGAGATGATCTGCGGCAGCTCGAACAGCTCGGTCATCGCCTTGCCCTCGGCGATCCGCTCGGGGCAGAACGCGATGTCGAGCTTGACGCCGAGCGCGGCGATCGTCTTTTCCACCAGCGCCGTCACCCCGGGGTAGATGGTGCTGCGCAGGATGAGGATCTGCCCGTCGCGCAGGTACTGGGCACAGCCGCCCAGTGCGTTCGGAATCGCGGCCTGGTCCGGGTTGAGGTGCGCGTCCACCGGGGTGCCGATGACCACGATCACGTGCTCGCCGGTGCCCACGATGGCCGGGTCGGAGGACGCTTTCAGCCGCCCGGCGGCCCGGGCTTCGCGCAACGGCTCCGCGGCGCCCGGCTCGGCGAACGGCAGCCGCCCGGCGTTGACGGTCTCCACCGCGGCCTGGCTGACGTCGTAAATACCGACCCGCGCCCCCCGGCTGGCGAGCGCGACGGCCAGCGGCAGGCCGACGTGGCCGCAGCCGCCGATGATGACCGCGTCGAGCTCGAAGTCGCCTTCCGGCGTGGGTCCGGTCACCGCACTGTCCTTCCGTCGCAGCAGGCTGGGCCGAATATACCGGCCCGCCTATGACCCATCAGATGACGGCGGGCGCGTGCCGGATCAGTAATCGGCAACGATGCATCATGCGGGCAGATATGTGCCTCAGCGGCCGATTATGCCCTGTGCACACCGAGACAGGTGCGGCTTTACATTCCCGCGATGAGCTTTTCGACCCGCTCGTCGACCGAACGGAACGGGTCCTTGCACAGGACCGTCCGCTGGGCCTGATCGTTGAGCTTGAGGTGGACCCAATCCACGGTGAAATCGCGGCGGCGCTCCTGCGCGCGGCGGATGAACTCGCCGCGCAGCCGGGCCCGCGTGGTCTGCGGCGGAACGGACTTGGCCTCGAAAATGTCCAGGTCACGGGTGGCCCGGTCCACCGCGCCGTTGCGCTGCAGCAGGTAGTACAGGCCGCGGCGGCGGTGCACGTCGTGGTAGGCGAGGTCGAGCTGGGCCACCCGCGGCGAGGAAAGCGGCAGGTCGTGCTTGGCCCGGTAACGCTCGATGAGCTGATATTTCGTTACCCAATCGATTTCCCGGGCCACCTTGTCCAGGCTCCCGCTCTCGATCGAGTCCAGCGCGCGCTCCCACATCATGAGCACCCGCTGCGCGGTCGCGTCCGCACCGTTACGTTCGGTGAAATCCTGCGCCTTGGTCAGGTATTCACGCTGGATTTCCAGTGCGCTCATTTCCCGGCCGTTGGCCAGCCGGACCTTGCTCCGGCCGGTCATGTCGTGGCTGACCTCGCGGATGGCCCGGATCGGGTTGTCCAGGGTCAGGTCGCGCATCATCACCGTGCCGGCCTCGATCATCCGCAGCACCAGGTCGGTCGAGCCGACCTTGAGCAGCATGGTGGTCTCGCTCATGTTCGAGTCGCCGACGATGACGTGCAGCCGGCGGAACCGCTCGGCGTCCGCGTGCGGCTCGTCCCGGGTGTTGATGATCGGGCGCGAGCGGGTGGTCGCGGACGACACACCCTCCCAGATGTGCTCGGCCCGCTGGCTGACGCAGTACACCGCCCCCCGCGGGGTCTGCAGCACCTTGCCGGCGCCGCAGATCATCTGCCGGGTGACCAGGAACGGGATCAGGATGTCGGCCAGCCGCCCGAACTCACCGTGCCGTCCGACCAGGTAGTTCTCGTGGCAGCCGTAGGAGTTGCCGGCCGAGTCGGTGTTGTTCTTGAACAGGTAGATGTCCCCGGCGATGCCCTCTTCGCGCAGCCGCTTGTCGGCGTCGACGAGCAGGCCCTCGAGGATCCGCTCCCCCGCCTTGTCGTGCGCGATGAGGTCGGTCACGTTGTCGCACTCGGGCGTCGCGTACTCCGGGTGGCTGCCCACATCCAGGTACAGGCGGGCGCCGTTGCGCAGGAACACGTTGCTGCTGCGGCCCCACGACACCACGCGGCGGAACAGATAGCGTGCCACCTCATCGGGCGACAGCCGCCGTTGTCCACGGAACGTGCATGTCACGCCGTACTCGTTCTCAAGCCCGAAGATGCGCCGGTCCACAGGGTTAGGCTACGTGCCTGCGGGGGCCCTGGCGACATGCGGCGCGCTGCAGTCTTGCCCGGAAGGCCCGGTTCACGTTCACGCGTCCCGGAGCCGGAGGAGGAGCCCGCCGATGATCAGCGCCGCGGCGGACCACGCGGCCAGCACGCCCAGGCCGGCCCAGGGCTGGATGGGCAGGCCGCGCAGGCCGGTGGTGGCCTGGATCGCGAGCCCCGCCGTCATCGGCCCGGCCTGCTCAAGGTGCCGGTGCCACTGCGGATTGCTGACCGCCTGGGCGATGAGCGGGGAGAGGTACAGCAGGCCGAGGACGACCCCGATGGTCACCGCGGAGTCTCTTATCGCGGTGGCGATACCCAGGCTGAGCAGGGCGATCAGGCCGAGATAGAGGACCGAGCCGGCGGCGGCCCGCAGCGTGGGGCCGTCGCCGAGGGACAGCAGCGGGAAGCCGCGGGCGGCGGTGAAGCCGTGGCCGGGCAGGATGAGCCGGCCGGCGAGCACGGACCCGAGGACGCCGGCGGTCCCGGCGGCGAGCACCAGGCCACCGACGATGGCGGCCTTGGCGGCCAGCACCGTGGTCCGGCGCGGCATCGCGGTGAGCGTGGTGCGCATCATCCCGGAGCTGTATTCGCCGCTGATGGCCAGCCCGGCGAGGATGGCCACGACCGCCTGGCCGCACTGGATCCCGGTGAGGCTCAGCTTGGTGGTGTCCACCGGGCAGGCGGTGCCGGCTGGGCACCGGACGGCGGCGGTCGCCGCGGCGCTCACCGCCACCGTCAGCACGACGGTGGCGGCGAGCAGCCAGGCGGGGCCGGCCGTGGTCCGCAGCTTGGTCCATTCCGCGTGCAGCGCGTCCCGCAGGCCGGTCAGGCCTGCCTGCATCGCGACCGGCAGAGACGGCGGCCCCGGCGACCCGGCCGGCACGGCCTGGCTCATGCGTCCCGCCGGCGGAGCAGGACGGCGGCCAGGCCCAGGACGAGCGCGGCGTAGCCGCACAGCACGGCCAGCCCGGCCCACGGCGGCAGCGGGAAGTACCCGGACCCGGGCGAGTACAGCGCCGTGACCTGCGGATACTGCGGCACGGCCTGCTGGACGGCGAAGGCGGCGGCCGGGGTGATGCGCAGCAGCCAGTCCGGGACGCCGACCGGCAGCACGGAACCGACGGCCAGGATGTACGGGAGCACGATCGCCACGATGACGATGCTGACCGCGGCGGCGCTGCGCCGCAGGACGGTCCCGAGGGCCAGGGCGAGAACGGCGGCCACGGCGAGCAGCGCCGCGGCGCCGGCCACCACGCGCAGTTCGGTCAGCCACGATACCGGGAACACATACGAGTTTTTGTTCCCCAGTGCGGTACCGACGATCACCGCGACGGTGGCGGCCACCAGCCCGGCCACGAACGTGACGGCGCCGACGACGATCGCCTTGGCCGCCAGTACCCGGCCCCGCCGCGGGCTCG
>Ga0116134_1000438_pt1 | contig 21804 bp, 16 predicted proteins | sample June2015DPH_19_5_FD_89737 | JGI IMG/M metagenome (GOLD analysis project Ga0116134, IMG submission 89737) | Peatland microbial communities from SPRUCE experiment site at the Marcell Experimental Forest, Minnesota, USA - June2015DPH_19_40 | ecosystem: Environmental > Terrestrial > Soil > Wetlands... | reverse complement strand
TTCCCAGTTCAGAAAACTCTTTGATTACCTCGAATTCAAATGGGCCAGCACGGTGGTCGCGTACGATACCAGCGACCGTCAGAACCTCATCACCAACCTGAACGAGCGACTGTCGCCCTCGGGGGTGAATGGCAGGAACCCGTCTGATTGGTTCGACGATTTCCAGAAGGTCGCATCGTCTTGGATCGACGAATTCCAAGGCACGATCGCTTCGCCGACGGTGCTCAGTTCCGTGATCACCGCAATGATCAGCCTGAGCTTCTTCTTCGTGGCTTGGTTCCTGATCGAGCGATGGCGTCTTCGCCGCCGCGCCAAGCGCATCGGCATCGAGTTGCTTCCGACGCCGGATCAGTTGCGGCTCGTTCGCCAGTTGGGCTTTTACAATGATCTGCTACGGCTACTGGAGCGGCATCATATTCAGCGGCCGCGCCATCTGACCCCCCTGGAATTCAGCCGCTCGCTCGCCTATCTGCCCGCACAGGCGTACGGCGACATTTTCCGTCTCACGGAACTGTTCTATCGCATTCGATACGGGCCGACCCGACGCTCGGCATTTTCGCAGCGATATCTTTCGGCGGTGGTCTATCGCATCCAGCAGACGCTGGAGGCAACGGATCGCCTGCACCGCGAGCACGCCTCGCCATGAAAGCCATCGTCTTATCCATCGGCGATGAATTGGTCCTCGGACAGACCGTGGACACCAATTCATCGTGGCTGAGCCGGGAGCTGGCGTCGATCGGCATCGCCGTGGCGGAACACGTCACGGTGGCCGACGATTCGGCGGCAATCGAGGCCGCCATTTCCGGCGCGGCGATGCGCTGCGACCTTCTTCTAATCAATGGCGGGCTTGGGCCCACGAAGGATGATCTCACTCGCGAGGCCCTGGCTTGGGCCCTGAACGCGCCGCTGGAGTTAAACGCGGATTGGCTGCGGCGGCTTGAGGCTTTTTTTGCGCAACGCGGCCGGCCGATGCCCCAATCCAATCGGGTCCAGGCGATGATTCCGCGCGGCGCGCGATTGCTCGACAACACCGCCGGCACCGCGCCGGGAATCGATGCCGATTTCACCAGCGGCGGCACGTCTCGATCCTGCCGAATCTTCGCCATGCCCGGCGTGCCCAGCGAGATGAAGCTCATGTTCCAGAAGTCGGTCTTGCCGCACCTCGCCCAGACAGGCGCGGAGGCCTCAGCGGGGGCGGTCATTCTCTCTCGCGTCCTTCACACCTTCGGCGTAGGCGAAAGCGGCATCGGCCAGAAGCTGGGCGATCTGATGGATCGCGGGCGAAATCCCTCGGTGGGCACGACCGTTTCATCCGGCGTGGTTTCCGTGAGGATCAATGCCCGCCTCGACCACCGCGACGCCGCAAGAGCGGAATTGGAACAGACCGCCGCCCGATGCCGCGACGCGCTGGGCGATTTGATTTATGGAAGCGACGAACAGACGCTCTCCGCGGTCCTCGCCGATCTGCTTACCGCCGGCAACGTCCGAACCGTCGCAACCGCGGAAAGTTGCACCGGCGGTCTGCTCGCGAAAATGCTGACCGATACTCCCGGCTCCAGCCGGTACTTCCACAGGGGATGGATCACCTACAGCAATCAAGCCAAGACCGAATTGCTCGAAGTTGCGCCGCAGTTATTGGCTCAGGATGGGGCGGTGAGCGAAAGCGTCGTTCGGGCGATGGCCCAGTCCGCCCGACAGAAAAGCGGGGCGGATTTCGCCCTGGCGATCAGCGGAATCGCCGGGCCCGACGGCGGAACACCCGACAAGCCGGTCGGGACGGTTTGCATCGCCCTGGCGCATTCCCAATCGGTTTCAGCCAGGACGTTCAACTTCCCCGGCGACCGCGAAACGATCCGCGACCGCTCTGCCAAAATGGCCCTGACATTGCTGCGATTCCACCTGCTGGGAAAGCCCGCGCCGTTCTGAACTTTCTCACGGCTTATCAAAAGAAAAACACGAATTTCATCCGTTCCGCCGCGGTGATCGCGTGCTATTCTCTATTGGAACCAACATGCTTTCCAAAAACCAGGCCCAAGTTCGTTGGCTGGCATTTTGCGCGGGCTTGGGCGCAATGCTTCCGCATGCGTCGGCGATCATTACCTTCGGCGGGACGGGCAATAACTTCACAACTCCGCCAGGCGGCATCGGCAGCTACCTCGGCCAACTCGGTAACGGTTTCTCCGGCACAACGATCTCATCGCGAGTCATGCTTACCGCGACGCACATTTCCAGTAACACCACCGGCTCATTCACTTTCAATAACACAACTTATCCCATGCAGATTGCCGCGACGCTCGACGATCTGGCGATCTGGCAAATCGCCCCGAACGACAGCGCTTCGTTTTCAACTTACGCGCCGCTATACACGGGCAACAACGAAACGAATCTGCCGCTCGTGGACGTGGGTTACGGCGTCCAACGCGCATACGCTATCACCGGAGGGTGGGTGTGGGGCTCCGGCAACGGCCAGTTGTCCTGGGGAACCAATACCGTCTCCGCCATCGACACCGACTCACAACTCGGCGTATCCGGGAATCTCGGCGGCGATTTTCTCCAATATGATTTCAACAACAACCCGACCGATCCCAACGAATGCATCGTGGCCAACGGCGACAGCGGCGGCGGAGTTTTCGTCCTGAACAACGGCGTCTATCAGCTCGCGGGAGTCAATAGCCTCGTTGACACGGTTTTGGACTCAAGCGGCAATGAGGTTCTAGCCGCCCTCTACGACCAGTACGGATATTACTACCAAAATACCCCGGCGGTCCGCTCATCCAGATCACCACCCACACGCCGAACAACTCTTACGCGACGCGGATTTCCTCGAAGATGAATCTTGTCGGCGTCGTGCAGGGCACGATCACCCCTGCCGATGCCGCGTCGTTCCCCATCAACAACGATGGCAGCCTGTCGATTTACACCAGCATGACCACCGGAGCCATCACCGGCGACGCACAACTCTTGATTGGAGGTCCGTTCGCTCCCGCGGTGAAGGCCACTTTGCAGATCGCGCCCAACAGTGGTGGAAGCGAGATTTCTTCGCTGACCATTGCCTCGGGCTGCACTCTGGACATCACCAATACGCATGTGATCATCGATGATGTAACCCCCGCCGTGCAGACATCGATCATTTCCTACCTGGCCAGCGGCGACAACGGGGGAAACTGGAACGGCACGGGAATCATCAGTTCCACCGCCGCTTCGAGTTCAGGACAATACGGCGTCGGCATGGCCGGCGCCGGCGTGGCCTCCGGCCTCACCTCGGGCCAGATCGAAATCGCCTATGCTCTTTACGGCGATACGAACCTCGACGGGGTCGTCAACGGTGACGATTTCACCACCGTCATATCCAGCCTCGGCAAATCCGTCTCCGGCGGCTGGCAGGACGGGGACTTCAACTATGGCGGCGCCGTGACCGGAAACGACTTCACTCTCTTGGTGAGCAATTTCGGAAAGACAGCCAATGGCACAAGCGTTGTCCTCCCAAGCAGTGACTGGGCTGCCCTCGACGCCTATGAGGCTGCCAACGGCCTTGCCATCTCCAATATCCCGGAGCCCGCCAGCACCGGCTTGCTCGCCGTTGCCGGGCTGAGATTCCTCACTCGCCGCCGACGCGATTTCTGATCTTCCCCTCCTGCCATCGTGGCAGCCGCCAAATGACGCCAAACTACCTTTGGCAGGAAGCCATCTCTCTCGCTTGGCGAAGGGCCTCAAAATCATATCGACAAACTAATTGTAAACAGTTCTGAAACAAATAGTTACGATGAAAACTCGCCCCCATCCAAATCGCAATTATTTCGGCACGGCGATTGTTTAGGGACACGATGCGGGAATCGAGGGCAGCATAAATGTTGAATGCCAAGCCTACAAATCGGTTTACCGTGCTTTTGGCCAACGAGCAGGAAGAATGGCACCAGACGATTCGCGGTCTGTTGCAGCCTCAGGGCGTGCAAACGGTATCGGCTCACAGCGGTCGGGAAGCGCTGGATCTGATCGAATCCCTCCCCGTCCACGTTGCGGTGTTGGATGCACAGATGCCCCAGTTGGGCGGCTTGCAGGTGATCCGGATGTTGCGCGAATTGCACAAGGCGACGCCGGCAATTCTGCTCACCAGCCATCTGACCAATTACCTGCTGCGCGAAGCGCTGGGCATGCAGGTGTTCAGTGTCCTGAGCAAGCCGGTGGATTTGAACGTGCTTCTCGACGCCCTGGCCCGCGTGCTGAGGCGATACCACGAGAATCGTTGGCCCGACGATGAATGAAAAGTAGCATGAATTGTCAATTATCAATTGTCGATTGTAAATTTTTAAGGAGTCCCCATGCCCAAGCTTCGTCCTCTCGGTGACAAAATCCTCGTCAAGCGCGTCGAGGCGGAAACGAAAACCAAGTCCGGGATCGTTCTTCCCGACTCGGCCAAGGAAAAGCCCAGACGCGGCAAAGTCCTCAGCGTCGGTGAAGGCAAGCGCCTCGATACCGGCGAGCGCGCCCCCATCGAAGTCAAAAAAGGCGACGAAGTCATCTTCGCCTCCTACGCCGGCACAGAAATCAAGCTCGACGGCGAAGAACTCATGATTATGTCCACCGACGACGTCCTAGCCGTCGTCGAGTAGCGCGAATTTTTTTAGCCGCGGCCCCTGGGCCGCGCGTTGTCTATTTCTGAAACCTTTGAGGAGTCCACATGGCCGCAAAACGAATCGCATATGATCAGGAAGCCCGCGAGTCCATCCTTCGCGGGGTTCGCAAGCTCGCCCGAGCCGTCAAAGTCACGCTCGGACCGTCGGGCAGAAACGTCGTGCTCGAAAAATCCTTCGGCTCGCCCACCGTCACCAAGGACGGCGTCACCGTCGCCAAGGAAATCGAGCTGGAAGATTCCTACGAAAACATGGGCGCGCAAATGGTCAAGGAAGTCGCCTCCAAGACCTCCAGCGTCGCCGGCGACGGAACCACCACCGCCACCGTCTACGCCGAAGCCATCTTCGCCGAGGGAATGAAAAACGTCGGCTCCGGCGCCAATGCCACGCAAATTCAACGCGGCATCAACCTGGCCGTCGAAGCCGTCGTCGCCGAGCTTCAGAAAATGTCGAAAAAAATCGACAGCAACAAGGAAGTCGCCCAGGTCGGCACCTCCAGCGCCAACCAGGACGAGCAGATCGGCAAGATGATCGCCGAGGCCATGACCAAAGTCGGCAAGGATGGCGTCATCACCGTCGAAGAGGGCAAGGCCCTGGACACCACGGTCGAACTCGTCGAAGGCATGCAGTTCGACAAGGGATTTCTCTCCCCGCATTTCATCACCGATGCCCGCACGCAGGAAGCCATCCTGGAAGACGCCTATATCCTGATCTACGAAAAGAAGATTTCCTCCGCCCGCGACCTGGTTCCCGTGCTTTCCAAGGCCGCCGACCAGGGCAAGCCCATGCTCATCATCGCCGAGGACATCGAAGGCGAAGCATTGGCCACCCTCGTGGTCAACAAGCTTCGCGGCACGCTCAAGGTGGCGGCCGTGAAAGCCCCGGGCTTTGGCGATCGCCGAAAGGCCATGCTCGAAGACGTCGCCGTCGTCACCGGCGGAACGGCCCTCTTCGAGGAACTCGGCATCAAGCTCGAAAACGTCGAGTTGAGCCAGCTCGGCCGAGCCAAGAAAATCCGCATCGACAAGGACAATACCACGATCATCGAAGGCGCCGGCGACGAGAAGGCCATCAAGGGCCGGATCGAAGCCCTCAAAACCGAGATCGCCAACACGACCAGTGAATACGACGGCGAGAAATTGCAGGAGCGATTGGCCAAGCTCTCCGGCGGCGTGGCCCAGATCCACGTCGGGGCGGCCACGGAAGTGGCCATGAAGGAAAAGAAGGCCCGCGTGGAAGACGCCCTGCACGCCTGCCGGGCAGCGGTCGAAGAAGGCATCCTCCCCGGCGGCGGCATCGCCGTGATCCGGGCCGCCGCCAAGGTTTTCGACGCCTTGCGCAAGAAATCCGACAATGAAGATATCCGAGCCGGCATCGAGATCGTTCGCCGTGCCTTGGAGGCCCCGATCAAGCAGATCGCGGAAAACGCCGGCGTGGACGGCTCGGTCGTCGCTCAAAAGGTGAAGGAAAGCCACGAGACCAATTTCGGCTACAACGCTCTGACCCACGAATATGGCGACCTGATGAAGATGGGCGTGATCGTTCCGACGAAGGTAGAGCGCACAGCCCTGCAAAACGCCGCCAGCATCGCGAGTTTGCTACTGACAACAGATGCGATTGTGAGCGAGATCAAGGAAGACAAGCCCGAGCCGGCCGGAGCGCCGGGTGGCGGAATGGGCGGGATGTATTAAATGCTGATTGGTCCGCAAGGGCCGACTGACTTGTCTGCAAGAAGGCCGGCTGGCGATCCCAGCCGGCCTTTTGAGTTGGAGGCATCGTGTTCGAAACACTAACCGCAGCACTGGTCGCAATAGTCTTCTTGGTTCCGGGATATGTGTGGCGTACTGTTGAGGGACAATTCGCATATTTAGACAGGCGACTGGAATGGGAAAAGTTCGCGCTGGGGTTATTGGCTCGCAGTACGGCTGTCTACGCGATTTTTGCCGCCGGTATTTACAGGGCATGGAAGGACAATTGGCTTGACACTCGACCAGTGTCTACGACCGTTGTTGCCATCGTGCTTATAGGCGTTCTTCCGGGTCTTCTCGGGTTCTTCAGCGGTGTGCTTCGTCAGAGGGAATTCTTCCCCGGGTTGATAAAGAAGCTCGGTTTTCGCACATTTGAATCGCATCAAATCCCTACCGCGTGGGACTACGTCTTTTCCAGCATAACCCCATGTTTCGCCGTTATCACCCTCAAAACCGGTGCGAAGTTAAATGGGTTTATAGGTTCGGAATCCTATTTCTCGTCAGATCCGGACGCCCGGGATTTTTTCATTTCGGCGGTACTTCGGACTTCCGACAAGGGTATAATGGAATTTGTTCCCGGCACTGCTGGCGTGTATGTGAATAGGGACGAAGTTTCGTTAATCGAGTTCATTGAAAAGGCGGCATCAAATGAGTAAAAACATTGCTGGCGGCTATTCCCCACGGGCCCAGGTATCGGATGGCAGCGAAAGAAGGGGATACAAGCCTTTAACTGAAGGGTTTAAACCCCAAGGGAATGGTGATATGCCTAAAGTCATCCCTCAGCTTCCGTCGGGGGTCCAATCACCACAAACTCAACAACCTTCCGTTCAGACCCAGCAACCAGCCGCTCCAAGTCCCCAGAATTCAGGCCAAGGTAAGTGAAACCCGAGCAGCTCTGAATTTACAACACGAATATTCCACCGGGGTGTCAGACCACTCCCCGAATCTTCAACAACCCTGGAATAACTGGTACCACCTGATGGGCCACACGTACGGCACGTGGCTCCCCGGCGACCCGGGCGGATTGCGCACGGGGCATCCATGTTGCCTCGGATCGGCGAGATTGTTTCATCGAATTGTTTGTACGGAGCACTTCCCCGACCAAGCCCACGCCAAGGCCTTCCGTGGGCTTTTTCCCTTGATTCGCGCTGCCTGCGGTACGACACTTCCGCAAATGACGAGGGCTTGGAATAATTGGTATCATGTGACGGCTCACGTTTATGGCTCGTGGTTGCACGGCGACCCGCGCGGATTCCGGACACGGCATCACCGCCAGCACGTCGAGGGCGATTACAAGAATCCGCCGCCGGCGGGGAAATATGATCGGCTGCTGGCGTATTCCAAGTCATTGATGCAGCGCGAGCCGGTGCACATCGAGCGGGAGATTCGGAAATTCGTGGTTGAATCGCTGGTGGAAAAGCTCCGTCACGCCGGGATCGAAGTGCTCGTTGCATCGGTTGATGAAAAACATCTGCATTTGCTGGGGCGGTTTAGCGATCATCAGCCGCGTCATTGGGTGGGACTGGCGAAGAAGCATGTTTCACTTCTGCTGCGGCAAGACGGCATGCGCGAAGACGTCGGCGGTTTGTGGGCCAAAGGGGGCAGGGCCGAGCCGATCAAAGATCGGCAGCACCAAGTGAACAGCTTCCGTTATATTCTGGCGCACGGCGCCCGCGGCGCGGCATTGTGGCGGTTTGATGCGGCGCGTGCATCTTTGAATGCCTAGGAAGCCCAATCACGCCGGACAAAAATACCTCAAAAAAATCCCCGGAATTTTCCAAAACACGTCTAAATCCTTCACCTCCCGGACCCTTTAATAGAGGGATGTGCATTTTTCCGAAATCGCTCCAGGTGAGCCATCGGCCATGGACGTCTATGTCCACCGACTTCGACTCCGCGCCTCGGGACATTGGTTCCCGATCGATCTCCCGAGGCCCCAATCAAGAATTCTCGGGGACTTCCCGGGTACTTTGGGACATCGAACTCCTGTTGGGTATAGCAAGAAATTGAAATCTGGTGCGGCGCGCGGGGACCTTATTATTGCGGAGACCTTAGTACTTTTGTCAGAAACGGGGCCCCAGCCGTGGTATAATCCTTCTCTGGTCGTACCCGTCTGATTCGGCCGTTGGGTTGACGGTGAGGAGGGATGAAAAATGTGGCGCGGTCGATCTCGTCGACAGCGGGGGGGTGAATCCGGTCGGCTACTCAGCCTGGCGGCGCTTGAAGCGCTGGAGCCACGGCGGTTGCTTTCCACGGACATGGTCACGAGCCTGAACGACGGCGGCGCCGGGTCGCTGCGGCAAACCATTTCCGGCGCCGCTTCCGGCGACACCATCCAATTCGCTTCCTCTCTTTCGGGCGGAACGATCGTGCTCACGACCGGGGAATTGGTAATCGGAAAAAGCCTGACGATCACCGGTCCGGGGGCCAGCAGCCTTTCCATCAGCGGGAACAATTCCAGCACGATCTTCGCCATATCGGCGGCGACAACCGTGAGCATTTCCGGCCTGACGATCACGGACGGCAATGCCGGCCTGGGCGATGGCGGGGGCATCTACAACGACGGCTCGCTGACGATCAGCAATTGCACGCTCTCCGCGGACGCCGCAACCGTCACCGTCGCAACCGGCTTGGGATTCAGCGGCGGCAGCGACGGCGACGGCGGAGGAATCTTCAACGACGCGGCGGGCACGCTCAGCATCACCGGGACCACGATTACCAGCGGGGCGGCCGACGTCGGCGGGGGGATCTACAACAACGGCGGCCAGGTCACGATCACCAGCAGCACGCTCTCCAACTCCAGAGCCGAGCAGGGCGCGGGCTTGCTCAATACCGATGGCGGGACGGTGAACATCACCGGCACCACGATCACGGGAAACGACACGATCGAGGAAGCCGGCGGCGGCATCTGCAATGAAAATAGCACCCTGACGATCACGGGCAGCACCGTCTCCAGCAATTTAGCCGTCACCTACGGCGGCGGCATAACCAACTATGCCGACGGTACGCTTACAGTCAGTTCCACGGTCGTGCAGAGCAATACCGCCGACCAGTATGGAGGCGGAATCTTCAACTTCACCGGCGCTACCCTCACGATCAACAATGGCAGCTCAGTCGCATCGAACACGGCCGACGGTTACTTTGGCGGCGGGCTGTTCAACTACCAGGGCGCCGCCAATATCACCAGCAGCACATTCAGCGGCAATGCCTGCACCTTCGTCGGCGCAGGGGTGGCGGACTTTGAGGGAACGCTTAATGTAACCGGGGCGACCTTCAGCAGTAACGGCAGCTTCAACGTTGAGGGCGGGGGCGCCCTGTATCTCATCGGCGACACGGTCACCATCGCGTCAAGCACGTTCTCCGCAAATAAAGCCCAATACGGCGGCGCGATTTATCAGGATAACAACTCCTCGCTCGTCGTATCGGCCAGCACTTTGCAGAACAACACGGCGGAGCTTTACGGCGGCGGCGCCTGCATCAACTCAACCACCTTCTTCTCCAACAGCACCATCGCGGGCAATCAGGCGGTAGCCGGCGGGGGGCTGGTCTCTTTCGGCGCGATCACCGCCGCGGATACCACGATCGCCGGCAACATCGCCACCGCCCCCAAGTCCGCCGGCGCCGGGATTTATATCGATCCAGGCTACACCGCCACGCTTTATAACACGATTGTCGCCACCAATACGCTGAGCAACCACACCGCCAGCGATATCACCGGCGCGCTCGATTACACGCTGGCCAGCGGGCAAACCCCAAGCTCGTACAATCTCATCGGGACCGGAGGTTCCGGGGGGCTCAGCAACGGCGTTCGCGGCAACATCGTCGGATCAAATCCGGACCTGGGTACTCTGCAAAACAATGGGGGCCCGACCAATACCATGGCGGTGCAAACCGGCAGCCCCGCCATCAACGCCGGCAGTAATGCGCTGGCGGTTGATTCCAACGGCAACCCGCTGGTCTACGACCAGCGCGGCGCGGGCTTCCCCCGCATCGTGGGCGGCACGGTCGATATCGGCGCCTATGAAGTGCAAACCGTCGCGGGTCCGAATTCGCCGGCGGTGCTTTCACCTTCGCGGTTGGTTGCGGCCGCCAGCCTGCCGCAGCCGGCCACTCATTCAATCGCGGCCAATGCCACGCCGGATTTCATCGATCTCGGACCGGTGTCGCCCGCAGCTTCCACGGCCAGCAGCGCGCCGTATACGCCGGCCCAAATCGTAAATGCCTATGGCGTCAACGGCATTTTTTTCAACGGTGTTGTCGGCAATGGCGCCGGCCAAACCATCGCGATCATCGACGCCTTCAACGATCCGGACATCATCTCCGACGCCAACAAATTCAGCACCCAATTCGGCCTGACGCAATTCAACGGCAGCGGAGAACCCACGCTCGCGGTGCTCAACGAAACCGGCGGGACCACCTTGCCGTCAAATTCCACGCCGGGCCAATGGGACCTCGAGGAATCTCTAGACGTGGAATGGGCTCACGCGATCGCTCCCGGGGCCAACATTATTCTCTTCGAGGCCAACAGCGCTTCGACCTCCGATTTGTACACGGCCGTGGCGACTGCGGCGGATACGGCCGGCGTCAGCGTCGTATCCATGAGTTTTGGCACGCCGCAGCTCGACGATTTTTTCGCCGGCGTTGATGAAACGAGCGAAGATTCGACATTCACGACACCAACGGGCCACCAGGGAGTAACATTCCTGGGCGCCACCGGCGACGACGGCGCACCGAACGTTGGATACGCGGCACTTTCACCCAATGTTGTGGCCGTCGGCGGAACCACGCTCGAGATCGGCGCCAACGGAAGCTATCTCGGCGAGAGCGCCTGGAGCGGCGCCGGCGGCGGAGACAGCCTTCAGGAGGCGCAGCCGAGTTATCAAAGCGCGAGCATTAACAACACTGGCCTGCGCGCCACGCCCGACGTCTCCATGGATGCCGATCCTGAAACCGGCGTGTATGTGCTGGATTCTTTTTATAGCGGCTATCTCCAAGTTGGCGGCACAAGCCTGTCCACACCAATGTGGGCGGCCCTCATCGCCATTGTCGACCAGGGCCGTGCGCTCAAGGGCCTGTCGTCCCTCGACGGTCCCAGCCAGACGCTGCCGATGCTTTACGGTCTTCCCAGTTCCGATTTCCACGACATCCTGACGGGGAACAACGGCTATCCCGCCGCTCTCGGTTACGATCTGGCCACGGGACTTGGATCACCCAATGCGGCCCTGCTGGTGCCGGCTCTGGCGGGGTATCCGTCAACGGATATCTGGACCGGCGCGCAATCCAACGATTGGTACAACGCCAACAACTGGAATATCGGCACCGTGCCGCTTAGCACGAACAATGTCATCATCAACTCCGGCTCCCCGACGGCGAGCGTTGCCTTTAGCATCGCGTCCCTGACCATCAACGGCGGCACCCTGAACCTGGGCACTAACAGCGGCGACTCCACCGTCACCTCCCTGACCATTAACGGTTCCGGCATATTGAATGTCGCCAATAACAGCCTGTTCATCAACTACAGCGGTGCCGATCCCATCTCGACCATCGCCGGTTATCTGGCCGGCGGCTACAACGGTGGAGCGTGGACCGGCGCCGGCATCGACAGTTCTGCCGCGGCCGCCGTAGGTGGATATGCCCTGGGCTATGCCGATGGAAGCGATGGCGTCGTGAGCCGTCTGTCGGCGGGCCAGATTGAAATAAAATACACGCTATATGGCGACGCACAACTCGACGGCTCGGTTACCGGCAGCGATTTCACCATCCTGATCGGCAACCTGGGAAAGTCGGTAACGGGCTGGGACAAGTGCGACTTCGATTACAATGGCGTCGTCAACGGAAACGATTTTACTCTCCTCGTTTCCAACCTCGGGAAAACCGCCATCACAGCGGACGTTGCCCTGCCAACCATGAATCTTGCCAGTACCGAAACCACCGTTACCGCGACGACGACGCTGAATCCCGTCATCCTGGCTCAGCCAAGCGCGAAGATCCTTTCAACAAGGCCGTTTCAAGCCTCGAATGTCTCGTTCCATCCATCAAAAACCCACCACCGTGGAAGAATCAGGCCGGGAGTATAAAGCGGAAGTTGACGCTTCAGGATTGAGTCGCGCGGCGGCGGCGCATCAGGATTCCCACACCCGCGAAGAGTAAAAGCACGGCGGGCCCTGGCTCCGGAACGTCCTGCATGAAGCCGTTAGTGGCCGGGAGCATAAAACCGTTGGCAGCCGCGAAGGCGTCAACCGCGGCCCAGTCGGCAGCGGGCAACTGGATGTCAGCCCCGCTGGCAGTCTTGCCAAGGTTGCCGACCAAGTCGGTGAAGTCGTCGCCGGTGACCGAACCGGTGTACAGGAAGTTGCCATCATCCCAGCCCACCGGATTCCCGTCCGCCAAGGACGATTTGCCCAAGTTGCCGATCACGATTGTGAAATCGCTACCGGTGACCGAGCCGTCGAGATTCGCATCGCCGAGCAGCGTGTATTTGACTTCGATCTGGCCGGAGGTGAGGCCGCTGACGACGCCTTCGGCTCCATCGCCATAGCCGAGCGCATAACCTGAATTTACGGCGGCGGCCGAGGAATCGATGCCCGTCCCATTCCACGCTCCGCCGCTGTAGCCGGTGGCGAGATAGCCGGCGATGGTGGAGATGGGGTCGGATCCGCTGCCGTAATTGATGATAATATGATTGTTGTTGACGTCGAGCACGCCATTGCCGGTGATCGACAGCGAAGGCATTTGGGCCAAGCCGGTGCCGGCGCCCAGTTGCAGCGTTCCGCCGGTAATGCTGACGCTACTGTTGGGCAGCGCGCCGGTGACTCCAACCACCAGAGTGCCGGCATTGACGATCGTTCCGCCGGTGTAGGTGTTGACGGTGGAAAGTGTGAGGGTACGGCTTCCCGTCTTGGTGAGAGAGCCGGAGCCGGCGATGCTGCCGGCGCCGCTGATGGTGTAGTTGCCCGAACTGTTGTTGATGGTGATCGAGCCGGGGCGGACCGTGGTGTTCAGCGTGACGGCGTAGTGGCCGTTGTTGCTGTCGTTGAAGGTGACATTAGTGCCATCGGTGTAGAACGTGGCGTTGGTTCCGCTGTTCCAGTTGTTGTTGCCGCCGATGTCCCAGGTCTTTCCATCGCTCGGGCTGGCGCCGCCGGTGTTGTTCCAGGTGAGATTGCCCGGTCCGGAGCCGTAGTTGATGTTAAACGCCTCGCCGCTGGAGTTTAACGACGTTGGCAACGCGACGACATTTCCGTTTTGGATCATTTCGAATTCATTGGGGCTGAGGGCGCCGAGCGCTCCATCGCTGCCTCCATTCAAGGCCGCCACGTCGTTGGAAAACGTGACGCTGCCGAAGTTGGCCAAGGGCAATATCTGAGACCCGCTCGACGGTGCTTCGGCGATCCATTCGGCCGACGACCGGGCATCATTATTTGAGGTGAACAACGTGTTGCTAAATGACTTGCCGGTGGTCTGATCGGTCAAATCGATAGAATAGGCGTAATTCCCGGTTGAGCTTTCGGAGGCCTCATAGGCGACCTCGGCGTTGATCGTGTCGCCTGGATGGACTGTTAAATTCACTTGCTCTGCGCCCGCGGGATAAAATTCGTACCAGGCGAGATAGGTGGCAGTTCCCCCGCTCGTGATTTCCGTGAGAGTCCCGCACTGCTCGACCGTCGGATCCGCGGACCCAGTGGCGCCATCGAACCCGATCCAGTCGGCGTTATAGGCCGTGCCTGAGGATGGGGCTTGCACCGCGGGAATTACCCACGTGGAGGAGATATCGGTAAACGCATTTCCCGAGGATGCGGTGGCGTAATAGCCGGCCCAGTTGTTGGAATTGGACAGCGTGTTCTGGGCCGCGATCGCGCCCAAGCCAAGTTTGGTCGCGCCAAAAATGATCGGCGCACACCCAAACCACGTAACCCGCTTCCGTCGCATCTCGCCTCCACCGCTAAGCCAGATTATTCACCGGGAGCATACCATGGTCAATGTAAATAAAATTTGAATTGCGGCTGAAGGGGTCTCGGCGTTTGTCCAACTACGATTCAGGTGTGGTTGTTTATGACGTTTATGCGTCCAAGTCCCGTGCGCTGGGGCTGGGATCGCGAAATCGCCGGCATTACCGCCAGCGAAACACCCCAAGGATGTTCGAGAAATCATCCGTCCAAACTCGGTTTGTCGAGGCCGGCGGAAGCAACTTCCATCGCGAATCGTTCCGCAGGGCCGCCAGCGCTTGGCCGGATTTTGCTGCGATCACCCACTGCGACGCCGACTTTCCCCAGGCCGTCTGCTGCGGATTGACGTCCAGATCGTTCTGGTACATCCCCACGCATCGGGCATCGGCAACCAGCGCGGAGCAGACCGGCAGCAGATCGAGATACATATTGGAAACGTGAATCGCCAGAACGCCGCCGTCGGCCAACTTGTCGGTGTAAATTCGCATCGCCTCTCGCGTGAGGAGATGAACCGGGATCGCGTCGCCGCTGAATGCATCGAGCACCAGGACATCGCACGAATGGCTGGGCGCATCTCGCAGCGTCAGCCGCGCATCGCCCATGACGATGCGAATCCTGGCGCCCCGATCTTCCGCCGAGCGGAGAAACGAAAAGTACCCCGATTCTTCGGCCACCCATCGAACGGCGGGATCGATCTCATAATAGGTGAGTTCCGTGTTGTGATCGGCGTAAGCGGCCAGGCTGCCTACGCCCAGGCCCACGACCCCAATCCGCTTTGCTTTTCCTGCGGCCAATCGCTGCGTCAAGAGCTGTCCGATCGGGCCGGTGCGATGGTAATATGTCAGGGCGATGGTCGGCTGCGAAGGCATTGCGCTTTGGGCGCTGACGAATTGCCGGCCGTGCACGGTCGTGCCGTGGTAAAGATCGTTAAACGGCCCGTCGGGGTTGCGGACGATACGGTGAATTCCAAAGAAGCTTCGTCGAACGGCCAAAACCTCCCCTTTTGCCGCGCCGATCCCGGCGACGAAGAAGAGCGCCGCCAGCGCCGCCAAGAAGCGCGGCCGCCGCCGAATGGCCGTGCCCGCCGCCATGACCGCGACTCCCAGCGCGATCATCCGCAATGAAATCGAGTCCCGGCCGAGGATTGCCGTCATCCCGCGCGGCATTCCCCAGGCCAGCGCGACCACCCCGATGGGCCAAATCACGTCGAAGGCTCGATAAGTCCATCGGCCGCCGGCTGCAACCGATTTGGTCCTGGGACACAGGGCGCATGCCGCCACGAGTGCGATCGGATATTCCGCGGCGCTATGGAAGATAAGCGGCGCCGCCAGGGCGTTGAACAATCCGCCCAGGACGCCGCCGAGCGACATCGTCAGGTAGAAATCCGTGAGCCGCCCGACGGAGGGCCGGTCTTTCGCCAGTTCCCCGTGACAAACCATCGACGACACAAAAAGCGCCGCGAGGTGCAGGGCCAAAACCATCCAAACCGGTTGCCCGACCCGGCCCAACATGAACAAGGCGACCCCCAGCACCACCACCGGCTGCAAGCGGATCATGATCCGGTGAGACACCAGTGGCCGCGAAGCGAACACCAAAATGAAGCTCAGCAGGTAGAGCGCCAGTGGAACGATCCAGAGCAGCGGCACGGCCGCAATGTCAGTAGTGATGAATGTCGTTGTTCCGAGCAGAAGGCTCGACGGAATCATCGCGAGCAATATCCAGCGCAAGCGCCGATGCGCCGTGATCTTTTCCACCACGAGCAATCGGCTGCTTTGCCGCCCCGGTCCGATGAAGAGCGCGCAAAATCCCACCAGGGCGATCAGTCCGAAATACCCGGTCGACCACAGCCGGCTCTGATCCGCCAGGTGCATGAGCGGCTCGATGAGTGTCGGATATCCGAGCAGGGCGATCATGCTCCCGAGGTTGCTCGCGGCATAGAGGAAATAGGGATCGGCGCTGGCCGGATGGCCCGTGGAGGAAAACCATCGCTGCAAAACCGGAGCAGTGCTTGCCGCCGCGAAGAACGGCAGCCCAACGCCGACGGACAAGACCGCCAGCAACCAGAAAATCGGATTTTGCCCAGCCGGCGGTTGCCATCCGTGCGGAATCGCCACCGGCAGTGCCGCCACGACGGCGACGAGGAGGATCAATTGCATTCTCGCCTGCCGCCGGACGCCAAGCCATTGGATCGACCAATGTCCGTACGCGTATGCCGCCAGCAGCAGGGCCTGGAAGCTGACCATGCACGTGTTCCACACTGCCGGCGACCCGCCAAGCAGCGGCAACACCATCTTGGCGAACATCGGCTCAGCCAGGAAGAGTAATCCCGAGCTGCAAAACAGGGTGAGGCAAAACAGCGGCACGATCAGCGGCTGAGCGATCGCGCGCAGCGAAACCTGCGCCCCCGGCGCATGCAAAAGCGATGCGTCTACGGATCCATCAGTCACTTCTGATATATCGACCAGATTCCGACATGGAATTGGCTGCCGGATTGGAATTGACGAATCGGTCAATCCCCCGTTAAAATCCTGCAATGCGGGTGGAATTGACCGCAGAAGCTGCAAGCGGCTCATGTATCGCTAGCCGGTAGGGGAAGCCTGAAAGAATAAACGGAGACCCTCCTGACTGGTGGATCGGCGTCTCACGCGTTAACGAGTAAAAACTTGGCGCGATTCACTGGGCCATCGCGCTTCAAGTCCCGTTTCAGATAGTGGCAAATATTTCCGTACTGACTGCCTTCCATCGGCATCAGCGGATGCTGGATATCCTCCAAATTGCCGAGCTTACTGATCCAAAGATTATCCGACACCTGTATGGCAACATGCTCAAATAGTCCGTCGATTCCGAATACAGCGAGTTTTTCGTAGCCAGCCTCGTAACTTGAATTATCGCAAGAATAAAAGCCCCACCTCCGAAATAGTTCAAGGAACGTTTCGACAGAATCATCCCTAGCGAGATCACCCGGCCATGCCGTTCCATCGACGCCAGACGGGTCCCACCAATGAACATCGCCTATGGCGAATCCTACACAGTTATACGCAAACGTGGGAATGCTTTTGAAGTCATCGCTGGTTGTGACGGCGTGAAGTTTGGGAAGGCGCAACTGCATCCATGTTCCCTTTGCCGTAGTCCATCGCGCCATAGCCCCTTTCCTTTCCCCAGTTGATCCATGCGTTAGATGCCGATTCAAAACTTGCCCTGGATTCTATGGGAACAGGCGATGCGCCAGCAATAGAGCTTAGCGCGACAAACCAATGGCCGCTGCGCATTTGTACCTCACGCATAAGAAACGGCAACGCAGATTCTCCCATGCCGACAATTTGAAGATGCGAAGGATGCGAATAGTCAATTCTGGATTTTCCAGATTGGGAATCAAGCCAATCGTCGGCAAGAGCAAGAAACTTTTCTTGAGCCATATTAAACGAAATTACTCGATTACTAATCGTCGCCACGACTGGTGGCGATGGGCGCATCTTTCCCAAAAGCGCGCTTCGATCGAACCCACCCTTAGGGATGTCGCTTCTTTGAAATGGCTTCAGGATAACAACGAGATTTTCGCTATCCACAGCCACAAAGGGCGGTGGTGTATTGGGTAAATTAGTTGCCATGGCCCACCTCTACCGCCTGGTCAATTCTATTGGCAACTTTCGCTGCGAATTCGCCAGCGGCATTCCATCCCTCGTTCGAGAATTTGTGCAGCATTTCTGAAATGTCAAATTGACCCTGCCGAACGGGGATCGGATAAATTCGATTGAAACCGATGCTGATGACATCTTTTCTGGCGTTGGCTGTCCCAACTGAAATTATTGTTCCTGAGTTGGTGGCGACTTTGGTATAGATCACCTCGCACATTGGGTCGCCATCTGCATCCGCAGAAGAAAAACCACAATCAGCACCAATAATCTTTCCCACCAGAATTTCCCTCGCGTTTGTCGATTTCGTTTTCAGGTTCAAAACGGCAGCTATCTTAATTGTTTGAATAGGGATTTCAGTGAGTCTCCGAAACACAACCTCGGCAACATCGGCGATTCTTTTGCGATTGGCCGCAGTGATTGTTTGAATTTCCAGTCTATCGACATAAGCCAATACGGCGAACGGTCCCGCATCAAAACTAATATGATCCGGGGCTATCGCGAACGTACCCATCGCCCTCGGGGATTCTGCTTCGCTGATAGCGCAAATCAATTTGTACCACACCGGCGAATGCTGCCTCGGATCAATTGCGCCGAATACCGCGACTTGCCACAAATCAAACACGGGCTGCGGAACACCTTGGACAACTTCTCCGGTTGCCCCAGATGATGATTTTTCTTGCGATTCCTCGCTCATGCAATCGCTCCACTGGAAATCTGCGATTGATGGTATAATCGACGCCCATGCCGAGCAAAGAACAAAATCGAACGACCCTAACAAAGTCCGATAAAATGGGCAATTCCCGATCCGTTGACAACGCAATCCGCAAGCCCCTCAATGTCAAGCGCCCCGCCGAAGGCTGGCCAGGGGATAAAAAGCGATCCGCGAAGGCCACCCCGAAAAATTAACTGCCTATCCTATCGTATTATTGCTGCCTTGTGGTTTAGTATGTGAACGGGATATTTCCGCATCGTGACGGGTTTTATGAGGATTGAATCATGGGCGCGGCAACCGTGACCATTGATGGAAAGCGATTCGTGATCCTGCCGGAGACCGAATATGAGCGCCTGCGTGGCGGGCCGCCCGGCGGTGAGCCGAAATTGCCGCCATTGCCAAAACAACAGCCAAACGGCAACTATCCCGCCATCGAGTACGCGCGGGCCGTCACGGCGCGAGATATTATTCTCGCTCGCCGTCGACTGGGTCTGTCCCAGTTGGAACTTGCTCGCCGATCCGGCGTTCGCGCCGAAACCCTTAGCCGAATTGAACGCGCCAAGATGACTCCCAGCGTGGCCACGATGCAAAAGATCGACCGCGTACTGACCAAGCTGGGATCATAAGGGCCTCGCCCTTACGCCAGCGTCCCCAATTCCATCTCGTGCAGCCCTTTGCCGGTGGGGACCATCGGATACACGTGTTCGTTTGGCTCGACCCGGAAATCGACGACGACCGGACCTTTAAAGTCCAGCATTTCCTTGACGATCTTCGGCACGTCCGCTTTGTTCTCGCAGCGGATTCCGCGAATGCCGAATGCTTCGGCCACCTTCGCGAATTGAGGATTCTTCATCTCCGCGTGGCTGTAGCGGCGCTGATAGAACAGGTCCTGCCACTGCTTGATCATACCCTGGAAATCGTTGTTCAGGATCGCGACCTTCACGGGAATGTTGTATTCGGCAACGGTGGCAAGCTCCGCCAAGGTCATCGAAAAGCTCGCGTCCCCGTCGATGTCGATGACGAGTTTGCCGGGGCTGCCAAGCTGAGCGCCCATGGCGCTGGGCAGGCCGTAGCCCATCGTCCCCAGGCCGCCGCTGGTAATCATCTGCCGGGGATAGCGCCAGCGATAGAACTGCGCCGCCCACATCTGGTGCTGGCCCACGCCGGTGGTGATGATCGCGTCGCCGCCCGTCTGGCGGTTGATTTCCTCGATCACGTACTGCGGCTTGGCCGTCGGGCTGTCATCGAGGTAATGGAACGGATACCGCTGCTTCCACGCGTTGATCTGCGCCCACCAGGCATTGCGGTCGCGGTGCTCGATCAGTGGAAGCATCGCTTCCAGCGAAGCCTTGGCGTCGCCCACGACCGGGACGTCCACATCCACGGTTTTGCTGATGCTGCTGGGATCGATGTCGATGTGAATGATCTTCGCCTTGGGCGCGAACGCGGCCAGGTTTCCCGTCACCCGATCGTCGAACCTCGCGCCGATGCTGATGAGGCAATCCGAATCCTGCACCGCGTAGTTCGCCGTCGCCGAGCCGTGCATTCCGAGCATGCACACACTGCGCGGATCTAACTCATCGAACGCCCCCAGCCCGAGCAGCGTTGTGGTGCAGGGAATATTGCCTTTTTCAGCCAGCTTTCGCAGCACCGCAGATGCACCGCTGATGATCGCGCCGCCGCCGACGTACAGGATCGGCCTTTCGCTGCGGTTGATCAATTCGGCGGCTTCCTGCACCTGGCGCGCATGGGCCGCCATGTAGGCGGTCTTTCGTTTCTGAATGTGCGGCCGGGGCGCATCGTCCACCTCTCGGGTGCAAATGTTGGCGGTGACGTCCTTGGGCAGATCGATCAGCACCGGTCCGGGCCGGCCGCTGGTCGCCACCAAAAACGCCTCATTGATGATGCGCGGAAGCTCATGCACGTCCTTGACGAGATAATTCCACTTCGTGCATGGCCGGGAAATCCCGGTCACATCCGCTTCCTGGAAGGCGTCGTTGCCGATGAACTTCGTGGCCACCTGTCCGCTGAAGACCAGGACCGGGATGGAATCGAGTTGCGCCGTCGCCAGCGGCGTGATGGTATTGGTCGCGCCGGGTCCGCTGGTGACGACGCAAACGCCGGGCTTGCCGGTCGCTCGCGCATACCCATCGGCACAATGGCCGCATCCCTGCTCGTGGCGATTCAGGATGAATTTCGCCGGGCTTCTGTAGAGTTGATCGAATACCGGCAGGATCGCGCCCCCCGGATATCCGAACATCACTTCCACTTTGTGCTCTTGGATCAGCATCTCGTGGAAAATCTGGGCCCCCGATTTGCCCTTGTATTTGGGCTTGGAATCGGCGGCTGTCGCGGTCACCTTTGCGTCTGTATGAAGCGTTGCCATAGGGTTCTCTCAGTTGTAATTAATTGTCAGGATGAAAATAACGCTGAAGTGGGCCGGCTGCGCCAGTATCGCTGGCCGCGACGCCGGCCTATCGTACGACGACCGTAAGCTGCCGGAGAATGGGAATCGACCTCGCCATAACGTCTAAAATCCTACGATATTCAGAGGTTATCGTCAATCTTTTTAATATTGCTTAGATTTCAGCCGAATTCGGCGATAAATCGCACAATTCCACGTCTATCGCCGGCTGGCGAATATGGGCGGCCACCGCTTCCGCCTCGGCAAAATCGTTCGCCAACGTAAAGAGCGTGCTGCCGCTGCCGCTCATGCGGACGATCTGTCCGATTTGGCGCTCGAGGCGCTGCCGCAACTCACCCAGCTCCGGGCAGAGTGAAAACGCGGGCGCTTCCAAATCGTTTTTCAGCCACGGCAACAATCCTTCCGCCGGCAACCGCTGCCATGCGTTCCAATTCGGCTGCCGCTCGATCGCCTCGCTCGATCCCAATTTCATTTCGTCGAATCGCCGGTAAACCGCCGGAGTGGACATCGAGAGCTTGGGGAAGACGAGCACCGCGAACTTCGCCAGGGGACGGCCGATGGGCGTCACGCGCTCGCCGCGGCCGGCGCAGATGCTGCTCGGGCCGTGCAGAAAAAACACTACATCGCTCCCCAGGGTGGCGCCGATTTCCGCCAGGCGGCTCGCCGAATGATTCAATCGCCATAATTCGTTGAATCCTTGCAAGGCG
>Ga0116134_1000434_pt1 | contig 21872 bp, 22 predicted proteins | sample June2015DPH_19_5_FD_89737 | JGI IMG/M metagenome (GOLD analysis project Ga0116134, IMG submission 89737) | Peatland microbial communities from SPRUCE experiment site at the Marcell Experimental Forest, Minnesota, USA - June2015DPH_19_40 | ecosystem: Environmental > Terrestrial > Soil > Wetlands... | reverse complement strand
GTTCCTCATTTATCATCTGGTTGTATGCCTGGACGAGTATGATGATATCGTCCTTGATCGCCACGATATCATCGATTCGGGCGCTTCGTTCGATTTTTTCGCGAAGTGCGGCCAGACGCCCCGAGTACTCTTCCCCGAAGTCGTGGTCGAATTCGGAGATCAAACAGAGGAAAATCGACTGGAGCTCTTTGCGGTGGCCGTTTGTGCCGATCAGCGGAGCCGGGACTGCGGGCCGGTCACTGCGGGCCGGTCACTGCGGGAGGCCCGGACGCCAGCGGCGACGGCGGCCGGCCGGGATCACCAGGGCCGCCGCCACGACGAGGACCGTCAGCCCGGCCGCGCCCGCCGCGACCGATACGGCGACCTCGCGGCCGGCCCGGTCCGGGCCGGCCGCCCGGGTGATCGGCACCTGGGCTCCCGGGCCGGCCGGGCCCGAAGCAGGGTTGGCCGTACCCGAAGCCGGCTGGGCACCCGCCGCGCCGGCCAGCATGGGCGCCGGGAGCACGGCCGTCACCGCCTGGACCGGGTTGACCATGCCGTGACCGGTCCCGGAACCGGCCGGGCCATCCGCGGTGGCGGTGATCCGCGCGACGACCTGAGCCTCATCCAGGTCCGGGTAGCTGGCCCGGACCAGCGCGGCGACCCCGGACACGAAGGCCGTCGCGAAGCTCGTGCCGTTGTCGCCGGGGTTGTAGGACTCCGGGAAGGTTCCCGGGTAGGCACTGGTCACGTCGACCCCCGGCGCGGTGACGCTGACCGGCGTCCGGGTGTCGGAGAAACTGGCCAGCGAGCCATCCGGCCCGACCGCGCCGACCGAGAGCACCCCGGGGTAGGCAGCCGGGTAGAACGGCCCCACCAGGCCCTGCGCGCTGTCATTGCCGGCCGCCGCCACGACCACCACGTTGCGGGCCTGCGCGAACTGCACCGCCGCCTGCAGCGCCGGGGTGCTGACGTTGGTGGCCAGCGACAAGTTGATCACGTTCGCGCCCAGATTCACCGCGTCGCGGATGGCCTCGGCCGCTACCTGGCCGGGGAAGGTGTCCGAGTTGGTGATCTTGACGGAGAGGATGCCCGCCTCCGGCGCGACACCGGCGAACGAGATGCCCGCCACCGGCGCGGCCGCGATGATGCCGGCCACCGACGTGCCGTGGCCCACGCAGTCCGCGTCGGGCGGCGCGCCGAAGGTCGCCCCGGCCAGCTCGGGCCCCACCGTCACCCGGTCCCCGAACTGCGGGTTGGCGTCCACGCCGCTGTCCACCACGGCGACGGTGACGCCGGCTCCCTGCGTCAGCGGCCAGACGGTGGAGAAACTGAGCGCTTGCTGCGCCCACGGTGCGCCCTCCGGTGCGGCGATGCCATGCGTGCCGGGACAGCCCGCCACCGGCCCGGGCAGGCCGGCGAGAGCGGCGAGCGCGGGGGTGGCCCGCGCGGGGGTGGCCAGCGCCGGCGTCAGGCACAGGCAGGCGCCCAGCACTCCCCCGGCCCGCAGGGCGGATCGCCGTCTCAATGCAGGCACCTCCGGAGCATGGTTCACCTACCCATAACTACGGATCTGCCTGCGGGCGGTTCGCTGGCTTAACGGACATGCCCCCGCTGGGGCTGAGGGATCAGGACGGTCCGGCCGGGCTCCTGGCGAGGGGCTGGACGGTTCCAGCAGACCTGGCGTTCGTAGCACGCTCCAGCCGAGACGCCCGGTCACGCTTTCGATTTCGTTCCCGACCACGAGGCCGCTGTCAGTGATGGTGACGGTGTGCAACGCCGTTTTGTGTTTACTCCTGCGCATTTTGGCGACGTACAGTGCGCGGCCCAGATGGGATCCCTCTTCGATGTACTGCAGGTCGATAACGTTGTCGAACAAGAACACGAGTCCGTCCAGTGCGTTGCCGGAAAACCCGTGGGCACCGGTCTCGCTCGTGATCAGCAAGGAACTGCCGGCCGCCCGGACAAGCCCGACCAGACTGCGCATGTAGGCGGGGAAACGTTCCCCTTCACGGGCGGCAAAGGCCAGTTCGGCCAGGCTATCGATGACAATCCGGCTGGCCGGGTGCGTACCGAGTTCGGAGCGCACGGCAGTGGCCAGGGCGTCGAGGTCCAGGTCACCCATCGGAACGTAGGAGATCGAGAGTTTCTCGGCCGCGCCGGCGGACACAAAGTCCCAGCCGAACGAGCCGGCCACGCCGACGAGCTGATCGGCGGTGTCCTGGAACGTGACGTACAGGCAGTGCTTCCCCCGCTCCATTCCCTCGGTGAGCCAGCGCAGCCCGAAGATCGTCTTGCCGACGCCCGGGGGCCCGGTGACCAAGGTGGCGTCACCCTGCATCGGGCCGCCGTTCATCAGCTCATCGAGGCCGGGGATCCCGGTGGGAATCTGTTCCGGCACCGCCGCGACCACATGCGGGATCAGTGTCTCGATGCGCGGGAACACCACGATGCCGTCGGTGCCGATCCGGAAGGTATGCCTGCCCGACCGATGGTTCCCGCCGCGCATCTTGGTGATCCGCAGCCACCGCCGGTCGATCGGCTCACGGGACTCATACTCGAGCTGAATAATGCCATCCGCCAGAGAGAATTCGATGCCACTGAGCAGTTCCTCCGGTGTGTACTCACCGACCAGCAGCAGCACCGTGCCGGTTTGCGAGATGCGGCCGATCAGGTCGTACAGCGCGCCGCGCAAATCGCGTTCGCCGGCGAAGTCGCGCAGCATCTTCGCGCTGTCGACCACGACGATCGCCGGCTCCTCGTCCAGCGTTTTCCTGACGATCTCCGACACCAGGGGCTCCAGCCCGTCCTGGCGCGCGGGCCGCAGGAAGTCACCCAGGTGGATGTGCTCGACCCGTGCGCCCAGGGCCTCCGGGTCGAAGAAGCTGAACTGCTCCAGGTACCTGACCAGCTTGGTATGCGGCTCGGACACCGTCGTGTAGTAGACGGACTTGTGCTCGGCGGTGCCGTTGGCGAAGCACGCCTGCTGGGCCAGGATTGTCTTGCCGGTGCCGGGTGCGCCCGCGAGGATCACTACCGCCCCCGGTAGCAGCCCCCCATTGAGCAACAAGTCCAGCCCGGTGACTCCGGTAGTCGTCCGCTTCAACTCCGACCACGTCCTTCTTTCAGCAGAGCATCCGCGACCGAGAGGAGGTGGCGCCAGTCATACGGCTTCAGTACGGTCGCGTCCGCCGTACCCGCGAGATGGGTATCCCCGCTCGCGGCCAGAATAGGGATGTGCGCCGTCGCAGGGTCGTCCCGCAGGCAGCGGATGAGCTCCACGCCATCCATGACCGGCATCATCACGTCGGTCACCACCAGATCCGGTGCCGACTCCCGTACGGCCTGCAGCGCGGCGGCGCCGTTCCCCGCCTCACTGACCTCATGCCCGGCGCGCTCGAATATCCTCCGCAGCAGGAACCGCTGGTCTGGTTCATCGTCGACCACCAGAATCCTCAGCACGCGGCTGGCCCTCTCACGGTAACTTACTCAACGTATTCAAAGTTACACGTAAAGTTACCTGCTCGCATGGGCCGGCCCCCACGTGGCTCACCTATCCAGCTGCGCCGCTATCTGTGCCGGCGTCGCCTGCGGGCCCGGACCCTACCCGTAGATAGAGTCCAGCCAGGTCCTGAGCGCCGCCTCGGCAGCCACGGCGTCCACGTCGTCGCGGAACACGTGCGCGCTCATTCCGACCACGCTGCCGAAGTGGTTGCGCCCGAAGAAGCGGTAGAGGCTGTCCGGCGTTCGCACGCCGATGAACTCCGGTGTCAGGTAGTCGATCACTCCGTCAAGCGTGCCCGCACCGCCGAGGCTGGCGTGGACCGGATCGCCAACCGCGGCGCCGTCGCCGATGCCGAGGCCCGCGCGCAGCGTGTCCATGGCGTCCGGCGCGCCCGCGGCCTTGGGACCCTCGATGCCGGCCGAGGGCTGGCCGACGTAGGTGACGCGGCGGCCATTGAAGTGCGCCAGGTACTGGCCGAGGGTGTGGAGGTAGAAGTCCGTGTGCCCGGCGATCGCGTCGTACTGGTCCTCCCACCCGTCGGCGAGGATCCCGCTGTGGACGTAGCGCAGGTGCGCGGTCCCGCCGTCTCTGGCCTCGATCGCGTAGTCCAGCGCATTGAAGGTCCCGTCGGGCGACTCCATGCGGATCACGAGCCGGTTCGGCGGATCCCAGGTCTGAACGGGCGCCCCCGCGGGCGGTGTGGCACCAGCGGGGATCTCCATCCCTGTCGGGAACTGCCAGGCGGCCGTGTCGGCGGTGATCGCCGTCCAGACGTCCTCCGGGGCGGCGGGCAGATCGATCTCGCGGCTGATCTCGAATGCGCGGCTCATGATGGATCCTCCTTGGTGATCTTGGGATGGAGTGCGACGACAAACCGGTGGTCGCGACCGCCGGGGGCGTTCCCGGAGTGGTACCGGGCGACCAGGCCGTTCACGGCCCCGGCCAGCTCTACGGCGAACGCGGCGCGGTCCTTCGCGGACGCGAACCGCACCTCGCTGTCGATACCGAGCGTCGGCACCGGCAGGCCGGCGGCGCTCGACCGGGTGATCAGCTCGCCGACCTCCCGGACCAGCCGCCCGGCGACCGCGAGCAGCCAGCGCGCCGAACGCTGGTCCGGCTCGCGGGCCGGATCCGGCGCGACCGCCGACAGCGCGGCCGGCGAAATGACGTAGGACGCGGCCGTGGCCTGGAGCACGCGCTCGGTGCAGTTCCCCTTGCGGCGCTCCTCGACGAGCTCGACCAGGCCATGACGCTCCAGCTCCCGCAGATGGTAGTTCGCCTTCTGGCGGGTGAGCCCGACGCGCACCGCCAGGGAGCTGGCCGACCCGGGCTCGGCCAGCTCGGCGAGCAGGCGGGCGCGGACCGGATCCAGCGAGGCCTCGGCAGCGGCGGGGTCGTCAATCACGGTGACGTCGTGCATGACGACATCCTCTTGCCGACAAATATTTTTGTCAAGAGTATTTAATTTGTCGGAACAAGAGGTGTCCCGTTCAGGGAGCGCCGGCCGCTCGGGGAACGCCGTCCCGCTCGGGGAACGCCGTCCCGCTCGGGGAACGGGGCACGGGTACCGGCGCCGACGCCCGACTGGTTCTGTCAGTACGCCGTGCTAAGGATTGCGAATACGCCATGCCACGGATTGCGAAAGACAACAAGCTCACTGACGAAACGGAGGCGCCATGGATTGGTCCGAAATGGAAGGACGCCAGCCAGGCCCTGGCCGCACTCGGCCGCGAGCGCCTGCTCGGCCCAGGTGTCGTCCTGGTGGCCACCATCAGGCCTGACGGCACCCCGAGGCTCAGCCCGGTCGAGCCGTTCATCATGGACGGCACGCTGTCCCGAGGAAAGCCCGGCCGGCCCGGCGAACCGGATCAGCGGAAGCCGTGCCAGCGTCCGTGGCCTCTGACCTGCTCGCTGAGCCTGGCCACGTAGGCGTCGTAGGCGGCGGGGTCCCGCTCCCCACCGTCCGCGGCTTCGGCTCCCACGGGCAGGCCGGCCGGGCCGGATGGGCCGGACTCGGCCGCCTCGGAGGCCGGGGCGCTGCGCAGATGGAGCTCATCACGGATCGTCTTGCCCCAGAAGAAGGCGCCCATCACGGCGAAGAGCGGCCACTCGAACGTGTAGGCCCAGCTCAGGCTGTTACCAGCGAGGGCACGGTGAAGCTGCCAGTCGCCCAGCCAGCACATGCCCCAGAAGGCCACGACCGCGAACGCATGCCAGGCCAGCCACTGGGGCGAGACAAGGAAGCGCCACCGGGACGGGACGGCAAGCCCGCCCCGGGCCGGGACGGGGAACCCGCGCCGGGGCGCTGGGCCGGTCTTTTCCATCAGCGGCCCCACGGGATCAGCGCGGTCACCGCCACCGCCGCGAACAGCAGGGTCAGGTAGGCAATCGACTGGTGGAAGAGCCGCATCGGGGCGCGGGAATCGCCTGCCGCCACCCGGGCCCGCAGGCGGTGCGCCTCGACCAGGAACCAGGCGCCGAGCCCGGCCGCGCAGCCGCCGTACAGCCAGCCCGCGTACGGGACAAGCACAAGCGTCGCCGCCACCATCGCGTAGGAGTAGAGCACGATCTTCCGCGCCACCACCGACGCGGGCGCCACCACCGGGAGCATCGGCACGCCCGCCGCCGCGTAGTCGTCGCGGAACTTCATGGCCAGGGCCCAGAAATGCGGGGGTGTCCAGAAGAAGATGATGGCGAAGAGCACCACCGCGGCCAGGCTCACCCGGCCGGTAACCGCCGCCCACCCCACCAGCACCGGGAAGCAGCCCGCCGCCCCGCCGATCACGATGTTGGAGGCCGTCCGGCGCTTCAGCCCGAGCGTGTAGACGAAGACGTAGAACAGGATCGCGCCGTCGGCCAGCGCTGCGGACAGCCAGTTCACCAGCATGCCCAGCAGCACCGTGGACGCGGCCCCCAGCAGGATGCCGGACACCAGCGCCTCGCCCGGCCTGATCACCGCCTTCGCTCCGGTCGCCGCCAGCGGGCGCCGCGAGGTACGCCGCATCACGGCGTCGATGTCCCGGTCGATGAAGCAGTTCAGCGTGTTCGCGCTGGCCGCGGCCAGGGCACCTCCGGTCAGGGTGGCCGCCATCAGCCACACCGGAGGCAGGCCGCGTTGCGCCAGCAGCATGGTCGGCAGCGTCGTGACCAGCAGCAGTTCGATGATCCGGGGCTTGGTCAGGGCGAACAACGACCTGGCCACCAGGCGCACCGAGCGCCGGGTGACCTCAGGCGCGCCGAGCGGGCCGGCCAGGGGCCCGTGCCCGCGCAGCATGCCGGCCGCTTGCGTCATTCGCTGGCCTCCGTGCCGTCGGCTGGCCCATCGGCCTCGGGGCTATCCCCCGGCCCAGTTCCATCCGGCTCGGTTCCATCCGGCTCCGTGGCCGCGATGGCGGCCGACACGGCGCCGGCCGCCTCGACACCGGACTCCGCCGACCCGCCACCCTCCGCGGTCGGCAGGCCGCCCGCCACCGCCGCGGCGTGCGCCGCCTCCGGGCTGGGCGGCCCGGCGTGAGCGACGGCCGCGATACGGCGGGCGGGCACCCTGGCGTGCGGCCGGCCGAACAGCACGATGTACAGGGCCGCGGCGATCGCACAGAACAACAGAATGGGAAACGCGAAGGTCAGATAGGACCCAGCCTCGCTGTTGACAGGCACCGAAGCGAGAACCGTTCCAGCCACGCCAGCCTCCTCGTCATTTGCCGCATCGTGGGACGCCGGCCAGGCCCGGCCACCCCGGTCAGGCCGTCAGGTAGAACAGCACCCAGAACACGATCGCGACCACGGCGAGGTAGTTCCAGAGCACCGTGAACGCGCTCAGGCTCGCCTGGAAACGCTGCACCGCGAACGCCTCGGCGTAGGTCGGCGGCTGCTCCACGAAGGAGATCGCCGGGATCACCCGCACGCGCATGATCAGCGTCTCCAGCCAGATCATCGCGGCCAGCACCACGATCACGAAGACGGGAGTGGCACCGACGAAGACGCTCGAGAAACCGGAGCTGCCCGGGAAGAAGTGCAGGTTCAGCAGCTCCCACACCTGCAGCCCGATCGCCGCCAGCCCGAGCACCAGGGCCAGCACCGCGCTGGCCTGCCAGGCGCCCTTTTTACTGGCCTTGATCCGCGTCAGTCCCACGTACTGGACGAGGGCGCTGACCACCACCAGCGCCATGATCACCGCACCGGCCCAGGGCTGCGGGCCCTTGACCCCGGCCGGGTGCCACATCCCGTGCGAGTTCAGCGAGCGCAGGTAGAAGTACGCGAACACGAAGCAGCCGAACGCGAAGGACAGGGCGCCTACGGCCAGCCGCACTCCGGTCCACGTGGCGTTCAGCGCCGCCTCGTGGAAGAAGCCGGCCTCCTCGGACTCCCGGGTCAGGGCCGGGAGATCCGGCGTCCCGGGCGGGGGGGTTGCCGTCTCGGACATCGCTATACCTCCGCTCCCTCGGCCGCCGCCGCGTAGGCGTTGCTGATCACGCCCAGGGGCGGATCCAGGTCGGCCACCGGCGGCGCGTCCTTCACGCCGTACTCGTACGGACCAGACAGAACCACGGGAACCCGGGCGAAGTTGCCGGGCGGCGGCGGCGAGGAGACCTGCCACTCCAGGCCGCGCGAGTTCCAGGGATTCCCCTCCTCGTGGACCCGGGCGATCACGGTCGAGTAGACGAAGTTGAACACGAAGATCAGGATCGAGACGCCGAGCAGGAAGGAGGAAATCGAGACCCAGTCGTTGAGCGTCTCCAGGCTCCGCGCGTAGGTGTACACCCGGCGTGGCTGCCCGGCCATCCCCACCGCGAACAGCGGCAGGAACGTGGCGTTGAAGAAGACGAACATCGTCCAGAAGTGGACCTTGCCCAGGGTCTGGTTCAGCCGGATGCCCATGATCTTCGGCAGCCAGTAGTACAGGCCGGCCATGAACGCGAAGATAAGGCCGCCCATGATCGTGTAGTGGAAGTGCGCCATCACGAAGAACGTGCCGTGCTCGGTGGTGTCGGCGGGCACGTCGGACAGGTACACCCCGGAGATGCCGCCGATCAGGAAGTTGAAGTAGAACCCGAGCGCGAACAGCATCGGCACCGTGAAGCGGATCTTCGCCTTCCAGAACGTGCCCATGGCCACCAGGAAGATGAAGCCGGTCGGGATCGAGATCAGCTCGGTGGTCAGCATGAACACCGGGCGCATGTCCGGGTTGATGCCGCTGTCGAACAGGTGGTGCTGCCAGACGAAGAAGCTCAGCAGCGTCACGCCGACCATCCCCGCCGCCGCGACCTTGTAGCCGAACAGCGGCTTGCGGCAGAAGACCGGCAGGATCTCGGACACGACCCCGAAGCCCGGCAGGGCCAGGATGTACACCTCGGGGTGCCCGAAGAACCAGAACAGGTTCTCCCACAGGTAGCTGCTGCCGCCGAGGTCGTCGGTGAAGAACGCGGTCTGCACCGTCCGGTCGGTGATCAGCATGTACATCGCGCCGACCAGGACCGGCGCGGCCAGCACCATCAGGAACGCGGTCGTCAGCATCGCCCAGACGAAGATCGGGAGCCGGCCCCAGTGCATCCCGGGGGCGCGGTAGCAGATCACGGTGACGATGATGTTGAACCCGAGCAGGATCAGCGAGATCCCCATGATCCCGAACGCCACGGCGTACGCGTCGGCGCCCTGCGTGGCCTGGACCGACAGGGGCGCGTACCCGGTCCATCCGAACGGGTACCCGCCGAACATGAGGCCGGACAGCAGCACGATGTAGGCCGCCGGGGTCAGCCAGAAGGACAGCGCCTCGATGCGCGGGAACGCCATCCGCTTGGACCCGATCATCAGCGGCAGCAGGTAGTTGCCGAGCGGCCCGAGGATGAGCGAGCTCATCATCATCATCATCATCGTGCCGTGCTCGCCGACGATCGCGGTGTACGTCGCCGAACTGAAGACGTGGTAGGAGGGCGATAGCAGCTCGGTCCTGATCGCCATGGCCAGCAGGCCGCCGGTCAGGAAGAAGCCGATCATGCCGACCAGGTACTGCAGGCCGACCACCTTGTGGTCCAGCGAATACCGGAAGTACCTGGCCAGGCCGGCCGACGCGTCCCGCGCCTCCTCGGTGGCGTGCACCGGCCGGCCGGTCATCTGCCGCAGCAGGTCGCTGAATACCCCGAGGCCGGCCAGCCAGCCGACCGTGCCCAGGACGTAGCCGAGGACGATGGCGTAGTCGTTCTGGCCGGAGTTGACGACCTGCGTGTATTTGCCGGCGATGACGTTGCCCAGCAGGTGGCCCAGGAGGTAGCCGATCACCGCGCCGGCGAGCGCGGTGTGCACCGCCGGGCGCCGCCACCAGGGGCGCGCGGGCGGTGGCGGCGCATCCGGCTCGCGGCCGCCGGGCTCGCGCCCAGGTTGCCGGTCGCTCTCCGGCTGCATATCGATGGCCATCCGGTCACCCCTTCACGGAAGGAACGGGAACGTCACTGCTGAGCCGCCGGCTGCTCACGGGCGCCCGCTCATGGCTGCACCGGGTACTGGGAGCCGTAGAAGCCGCCGCCCGCGCCGTTCAGCCCGGCCTTCTGGAACACCTTGCCGAGCTGCGCGACCGCGTTCGCGTCGTAGGTCAGCGTGTACGGCGGGAGGTTCCTGGTCAGCGCGGCGAGCTGGGCCCTGGTCGACGCGGTCCAGGTGTTGAACGCGGACAGGCTGACCACCTGGCCGGCGGTGGTCATGTCGGCGTGCCAGAGCCCGCACAGCTCGGCGCAGCGGACCTGCACCTGGCCGGTGTGCTCGGGCTTGGTGTAGGCCACGTTGTTCACGCCCGGGTTCGCGTCCGCCTTCACCCCGAGCTGGTAGGCCCAGAAACTATGGATCACGTCCAGGGAAGTGACGTTGAACTGGACGTTCTCGCCGACGGGCAGCATCAGGCTGGTCGTCTCGAACCCGCCGAACTGCGGGTACCGGTAGGTCCACCGCCACTGCTGGCCGATCACCTGGACCTGCAGCGGGGTGCCACCGCTGGGCCGCCAGATGGGCGTATTCCCCTCACCCGCGCCGGCCCCGGCCGGCCCCGCCAGCTCCACGGTACCGAACACGGCCAGGCTCAGCACGATCACGGACGTGACCCCGATCCAGGTGACCGACACCCGGGTATTGCCGTGGATCGGCGGCCCGTCCTCGTCGTCGCCCTCGCGGTGCCGCCACACCACGAGGGCGTAGGCCCCGTAGACGAGCACCAGCGCCATGACCGGGGCGGCCATCACGGACATGATCTTGATGGCGCTCTGCTGGGTGGCCGCGGAGGTCGACATGGCGCCCGGCGGCAGGTGCGGTCCCCAGACGAACCAGATGAGCAGGTCCGCCACCAGGGCGACCGGCAGCCACAGCAGGAAGATACGCAGCCCGTGATTCGGCTCCGGACGGCCCGTGCCATCCGCGGCAGTGCCATCCGCGGCGGGCATCAGGACACCACCTGCATGTTGCCGGTCATGTAGCCGATCGTCTGCATGGGACCACCATTGCCATCGAGGTAGGACAGGCCGCAGGGAACGAAGCACTGCCACCGGTACGCGCCCGGCTGGGCCGGCGTCATGAAGCTGAACGTCGTGGTCGAGTGCTGGTTGTTCGTGCAGGGCCCGGTCGTGCAGGTGGCCGGCCCGGCCTCCACGGGAACGCTGAGGTTCAGGCTGGGAATCGCGAACGTGTGCTGGATCAGGTAAGGACCGTTCCAGCCGTTGACCGTCTTCACCGGCTTGCCGCCGTAGTCCGCGACCCCGCTGGTCGTCCCGGTGACCTGGCCCCAGACCTGGTTGCGGACCGGTGTCGAGCCGTCGTAGCCGTAGATCGTCACGTTGACCCGGGTGTGCGCGGGCACCTGGAACAGCGTGGTGTGCACCCAGGAGCCGCTGGCCGGGCTCTTGATGAAGTAGCTCACCCACGTCGGATGATCAAGCACCACCGCCGGGTCCGAGGACGCGTCGGTCTGCATGGTCACGTTGACCTGCCCCGACGTAGCGGCGGCGAAGTCGACCGTCGGCGGTCCCCCGAGCAGGTAATGGGCGACGACAAAGATCACGCCGCCCACCACGGCGAGAACAGCGACGATCAGAGTTGTCACCCGGGCCGCCAGGGACACCAGCCACCACCTCACTCCTCCGCGAACGTTCTCATTGCCGGGCAGGAAGATGCGCGCATCCGGTGCTACCGGAGGCTCGCTGTCGTTTCCTGAGCTTGGCGCTGCGCTGCCGGGACGGCAAGGATCGCCCCCGTCAATGACGAAATTGTCATGATCGGCGAGGATTGCCCGCGTTTTCTGCCGTCGGGAGTGGCTCGTTCGTCACTTCTCGCTAAAAAGCCTGCGTGCACGGGGATCCCGGGCCGCGTCGCAGGCCGGGGGCACGTCAGCTGGGCCTGCAAAGGATTGCGTTCAGGTCACGAAGCTTGACTCGGTGCCCAAATTGAGTGGATCGTCTGCCTATTGAGCAGATCGTCTGCTCAGAAGTAGTCATACCGAGTAGCGGGTTCCGTCACCACAACCTGTCGATGTGGCCAGGTGCGAAATGAAGTGCCTGAAATGAGCATAGATCGGCCGGCTCGTCCCCTGTCAGGCTCGGGAATCCTGCTCGTCGATGACGAGCCGCGCATCCAGGGCTTCGTTTGCCGCGCCCTCAAACAGGCTGGATATGAGATCGATTGCGCATCCGATGGGGCCGACGCGCTCCGGCTGGCCAGCACGAGCGAGTACGGCCTGGTCATCCTGGATCTTGTGATGCCCGACATGGATGGGCGCGAGGTGCTCGCTGAGCTGCTCCGGCTGCACCCCGACCAGCCCGTGCTCGTGCTGTCCTGCCTGAACGACGCGACGACGAAGGTCGCCTGCCTGGATCTGGGCGCGCACGACTACCTGACCAAGCCGTTCTGCCTGGAGGAACTGCTGGCCCGGGTACGGGTCCAGCTGCGCAGCGATCTCCGCCACGAGGTGCTCCGGGCCGGGGAGCTGAGCCTCGATGTCGGCCGGCTGCAGGCCAACGTCGGACACGGCCCGGTGGCCCTCACCCGGCTGGAGTTCCTGCTGCTCAAAGAGCTCATGGAGCACGCCGGCCATTCGGTGCCGAAGAATCAGCTGCTCGCCTCGATCTGGGGATACGACTTCGACCCGGGTTCCAACGTCGTGGACGTCTGCGTCCGGCGGCTCCGGTCGAAGCTCGGGTTCGAATTGATCAGGACGGTGCGCGGTGCGGGATACCAGCTTGCGTCCTAGCGGCGCCGGCACCCGCGTGCCGGTGAGCTGGACCAGCCCCGCGTGGATGCTGCTCGGGTCGCTCGGGCTGTTCGGGCTCGCGGCCCTGGTGACCTTCGCCCGGCAGGACAGCATCGTCTTCTGCCCCATCTGGCTCGGCGTCATCGGAGTGTTCGGCCTGGTCATGGTGTGGCACGTGTACCGCGGCAGCACCGCAGAGGCCACCAGGGCCGCCACCGCGGGCTCGGAGGGCTCAGAGGGCCGGGCGGGCGAAGAGACCGGCCAGTTGCTGGCCAGCCAGCGCAGGTTCCTCCAGGACGCCGCGCATCAGCTCAGGACGCCGATCACCATCGCCCTGGGCCACGCCGAGCTGCTGGCGTCCGAGCTGGCCGGGCATCGCGAACAGCAGGACATATACGTGGTGCTCGGCGAGCTGACCCGGCTGAAGAGCCTGAGCGACCGCCTGCTCCTGATCGCCGCGTCCCAGGACCCCGAATTCCTCACCCTGGCGCCGGTCGCCCTGGACGGCTTCCTCGCGGAGGCGCTGTGGCGCTGGCGGCCCACGGCGCGCCGGGTCTGGACGACCGGGCAGCTCGACGCGGTGACGGTGCACGCCGACCGCGAGCGCCTCGAGCTGGCCGTGGACGCGCTGCTGGAGAACGCCGTCCAGCACACCGGCCCCGGCGACACGATCAGGCTCTCCGTACTGCGCGACGACCAGGCCGGGTCGGCCCGCCTGATGATCGAGGACTCCGGGGAAGGCATCCCGGCCGCCGACATCGATTCCGTCTTCGAGCGGTTCCGGAGCGGACCGGGACGGGGCGGACCCCACGGAACCGGGCTCGGGCTGACGCTGGTCCGCGCGGTCGCGCTCGGGCACGGCGGGGAGGCGCGGGTACGCAGCGCCCCCGGCGCGGGCAGCACGTTCGAGCTCGTCCTCCCGACGGCAGTACCGCCCGCCCAGCGGATCCTGACCGCCTGGCGGTCCACCCGGACGGCCGCCCCGAGCGGAGGGACCGAGCCCGCCGCCGAGCCTGCCGGGGCCGGCATCCCCGAAGGCGCCGGACAAGGCGCCGGTCGCGGGTGGCCCGGTAACTGGTGGCCCGGCGGTAAGCGGCCGCGCCCGGCCATCGCGGTCGCGGCCGGGGTGTGCGCCGCCGTCATTGCCACGGTCATCACGATCGACAGCACCACCCACCACGGCACTCCCGTCGCTGCGCCGCTGGCCCCGGCCTTCACGCTGCCGTCTCTGCGCGATCCGGCGGACACGGTGTCGCTGAGCGCTTACCGCGGGGTCCCGGTGATCGTGAACTTCTTTGCCTCGTGGTGCGGGCCGTGCGAGCGAGAGACACCGCTGCTGGCCACCTACTACCGTTCGCTGGCGGGGAAAACCGTGATCATCGGCGTGGACGCGGACGACAGTGCCCCGGCGGCCCGCCGTTTTGTGACCGATGACAAGGTCATGTACCCGATCGGATTCGAGACCACGGCCGCGGTGGCGGACGCGTACGGCGTGAGCGCGACCGGGATCCCGGAAACCTTCTTCCTGAACGCGGAGCACCACATCGTCAAGCGCATCCTCGGCGACGTGACGATGCGGGAACTGACCGAAGGCACCGCGCTGATGGACGGCCACCACGTGACCGGCCCGGCGCCCGCCGCAGACGGCTACCAGAATCGAGGCTGAGCACGGTGCAGTCACCTCCGCGGACGGATCCGCCGCACGTAGCGCTCCGGCAGGCCGCCTGGCCAACGCGGCGAGCGCCGCGGCTGCTCTACGTCGCGGTGGCGCTGCTGCTGGTGTTCGGCGCGACCGTGGCTCTCGTGCACCGGCCCTCGACGGCGCAGCGCGCATCCGATCTGCGGGGATTCCTGCACGACATGACGACCGCAATCCAGTCGTGCGCGGGCGGGGTCGGCGAGTCGCTGACCGCCCTCCATGGCATCGAGTCCGGGTCCAGCCACCAGGTCACGGACGCGATCGGCGTCGCCCAGGACGGCGCGAGCAACTGCTCGCTGGCCAACAGCATGTCGATCGACGACCTGTCCTCCTACCAGGTGACCGAGTCCCTGGCGAGCTTCCACCTGGCCACCGTGGTCGAGGGGCTGGTGACCTGGGCGCAGCCGGACGCCGTGAACGTGCAGACGGATATCGCGGACGTGCTGGCCGCCCGCACGCCGCAGGCCAGGAGCAAAGCCCAGGCGGCGCTCGATCAGGCGCTGCGGGCACTGAACGCGCAGCGCGCGTCCGTGGACGCTGTGATGCAGCACGCGATCACGTCGACCTCGGCGCACGCCTCACCCCCGACGCTGCCCGGATGAGGGCCCACCAGGGGAACGGTGAACCATGCCGGGCATGAACTCCGGCCTGAACAGCGACAATCCGACGGTGGTGGCCGCGTTCCGTAGTGCCCTGCTGCACCAGGGGATCATCGTGCTGGTCATCTTCGGGGTACTCGCGGTGGCCTGGCTCGCGATCCGGGAATGGTCACCGGGCCCCCGCCACGGCGGGGGCCCGGCCCGCCTCGCGACGGCCGAGCCGGCCGGGCGTCAACTGCTGCGGACCGGCTTCGGAATCCTGTGGATTGTCGACGGCCTGCTGCAGGCCCAGCCGGCCATGGCGGCCGGCCTTCCCTCGCAGGTCATCAAGCCGGCCGCGGCGAGCTCCCCCGGCTGGGTGCAGCACATCGTGAACTGGGCGGGTACGAGCTGGTCCTACCATCCGATCCAGGCCGGCGCCGCGGCGGTCTGGATCCAGGTCGGGATCGGCGTCTGGCTGATCGCCGCGCCGCGCGGGCCGTGGTCCAGGCTCGCCGGTCTGGCCAGCGTCGGGTGGGGCCTGGTGGTGTGGGTGTTCGGCGAGGCCTTCGGCGGCATCTTCGCCCCCGGCCTGACCTGGCTATTCGGCGCCCCCGGGGCCGTGGTGTTCTACTGTGCCGCGGGCGCGCTGATCGCCGGGCCCGAGCGCGGCTGGCGGACCGCGCAGCTGGGCCGGACGATCCTGTCGGTCCTGGGCCTGTTCTTCATCGGCATGGCCGTGCTGCAGGCGTGGCCGGGCCGCGGTTTCTGGCAGGGCCACGGCAGCGGCGGCACGCTCACCGGCATGGTCAGGTCCATGGCCGCCACCCCGCAGCCTTCGCTGCTGGCCGGATGGGTCAGCAGCTTCGCGTCCTTCACCGCGGCGCACGGATTCGCGGTGAACCTGTTCGCCGTGGTCGCGCTGGCGGTGACCGGAACGGGCCTGCTGACCGCGGGCGGAGGGCGGCCGGGTCTGCTGCGCCTCACGATCGGTGTCACGGTCGGGCTCTGCCTCGCCGACTGGGTGCTGATCGAGGACTTCGGCTTCTTCGGCGGCCTGGGTACCGACCCCAACAGCATGATCCCGATGGCATTGGTGGTGGTGGCGGGCTACCTGGCGCTGACCCGCCCCGTCCCGGCCGCTGTCCCGGCCGCTGCCCCGGCCCCCGCCCCGGCCGCTGGGGCAGATCCACCGGAGCCGAGGCGACGTGACCAGCTCCGGCCCGTCCGCCTGGCGCGCGCGTTCGGCGCGGCCAGTACCGGGGCGGTCCTGGCGATCTGGGCGGTGGCGATCATCGCGGTGGGCGCGGCGCCGATGGCGATGGCCCAGACCAGCCGCAACGCCGACCCGATCCTCGCCCAGGCGATCGACGGCAACGCCGCCCCGCTGGACTTCACGGCGCCCGCGTTCGCGCTGACCGACCAGTACGGCAGGCGGGCCAGCCTGGCGGCCCTGCGCGGCAAGGTGGTGCTGCTCACCTTCCTCGACCCGGTCTGCACCAGCGACTGCCCGGTGATCGCCCAGGAGTTCCGCCAGGCCGACCAGATGCTCGGCCGGGCGTCCCGGGGCGTCGAGCTGGTCGCGATCGTGGCCAACCCGCTGTACCGGTCCGTCGGCTACGTCCAGGCGTTCGACCGCCAGGAACGCCTCACCGCGCTGGCGAACTGGCACTTCCTCACCGGGAGCCTGCCCCAGCTGCAGCAGGTCTGGAAGAACTACGGCGTCCAGGCCCAGATCCTGCCGGCCGGCGGGATGATCGCCCACAGCGACGTCGCGTTCGTCATCGACGGAGGCGGGCACACCCGGACGGAGCTCGACTTCGATCCGGGGCCCGGCACGGCCAGCACCGAGTCGTCGTTCGCCGCCGAGCTGACCAGCGCGGCCCAGCGGACGCTGAAGCAGTCATGAGCGCGCCCCCGCCATCCAGGAATCGGCCCGCCGCGGTGCGCGCCGGAGCCGTCATCGCCGTGGCCTGCGCGCTGGCCGCGGGCTGCGGTACCACGCCGGCGGGCAGCTCCGGACCCACGGCGGTTCCGGCCACTGGCTCCGCCCTGCCCTCGCTGGCCCCGCTGGCCACGTCCTTCGCCGGCTCCGCGGGAGCCGGGCAGGCGATCGTGCCGATGGGCGGGCCGGCGGCCGAGGAGGACAACTTCTGGGAGCTGTTCGTCCGCCCGGCGGGGAGCGCGCAGTGGCGGCTGGTCACCCCGGCCGGGGTGGCGGACAACGGCGGCCTCGAGGTCGCCGGAACCGGCGGGTCACTGGTCACCGGGTTCCGGCCGAGTCAGGATCTGACGTTTTCTCCGCTGGCCGTGACCAGCGACGACGGCAACAGCTGGTCCCCGGCCGGTCCGGTGAACCCTGGCCTCGCCGCCGCGCCCGATGCCCTGGCGGCCGGGCCTGGTGGCCGCCTCATGGCGCTGACCACCGACGGGAGGGTCGAGCTCGGCACGGGCGCCGGGACGGCATGGACGCCCCTGTCCAGCACCGGCGCGCTGGCCACCACGCCGGCGGGCAGGTCCTGCGGTCTGACCGGCCTCACCGGAGCCACATTCGGCAGCTCTGGTTTCCCGATGCTGGCCGGTGACTGCAGCCGGCCGGGAACCGTGGGCATCCTCGCCGACCAGGCCGGCACCTGGCGCTCGGCAGGACCGGCGCTGTCCGGGTCGCTGTCCCGCGAGGACATCGGCGTGCTCCGGCTGACCAGGACCACGACCGGGGCCGGCCACGGCGTCATGGCGCTGCTGCGCGCTGGGTCCGGCCCGGATACCAGCCTCGTGGCCGCCTGGTCGGGCGGCAGCGGCCCGTGGACTCTATCGGCTCCGCTGCGCATCGGCGCAGGCCAGCTCCTATCCACATCGGTCGGCCCGGGCGGGGCGATCGGGATCATCCTGAACGGACGTCATGCAGAGTCTCTCGGGGGGGCGGGGGCATCGTGGCGCGCGCTCCCGGCGCTGCCCGCCGCGGCGGCCACCCTGGCCCTCGGGCCCGGCGGGCGCGTCGACGCGATCGCAGCCCACGGCGGCGTGTTCACGGACTGGCGGCTCACCCCGGGCATGTCCGGGAAGGCCCGGGCGGGGACGGCCCGATGGAGCCTGGCGCAGACCCTCCACGTCACCATCCCCTACGGTTCGTCGGGCTAGGCGGCCATGAGCTACCTCATCGATCACTGGTCATTCGACCCGTTCCTGATCGTCGCGATCGTCCTGGCCGGATGGCACGAGATCGGCCTCGCCCGGCTGGCGCGGCGCTCCCGCCCGGAGCGCACCCGGGAGCGCAGGCGGCGCTCGGTCTGGTTCTACGCCGGGCTGGTGACGCTGCTTCTCGCGGTGGAGTCGCCGGTCGACTACTGGGCCGACGACTACTTCTTCGTGCACATGATCCAGCACCTGCTGCTGATGTTCGCCGCGCCGACCCTGATCGTGGCGGGGGCGCCGTGGCAGCCACTGCTGGACGGCCTGCCCGGGCGGGCCGGCCGCAGTGCGACGGCCGGGGTGATGCGCGGAGCCTGGTCACGGCCGCTGCGCGCGGTCGCCGGCTGGCTGCTGCGCCCGTGGGTATCGGTGACCGCGTTCAGCGCCGTGATGCTGGTCTGGCACATCCCCGCGCTGTTCGACCTCGCGGAGAACAACCAGGCCGTGCACATCTGGCTGATGCACTCCAGCCTGTTCCTGGTGGGCGTGCTGTTCTGGCTGCAGTTCATCCCGTCTCCCCCGTTCCGGATGCGGATGCCTCCCGTCTCGCAGGCGGTGGCGCTGGTCGCCACGAACGTGATCATGTGGATCCTGGCCATGTCGATGAGCGTCCTCGCCAGCGCCGCCTGGTATCCGGTCTACAACCACATCCCCGGGGTCACCCTCCCGCCGTTCGCCGATCAGCAGATCGGCGCCGGAATCCTCTGGGTGTGCGGGGACTTCTGGGCCATCCCCTGCCTGATCGTGGTGGTCCGCCGCATCATCAGCGCCGACGGCGGCGTGGGGCCGGCGGTGGACCGGATACTCGGCCGCCAAACCGCCGACGCGACCGGCACCGCCGTCACCGGGTGGGTGAGCCGGGCCAGGCGCTGAGCCGCCATCGTGACGCTCGCGTGCGACTGCTCGCGTACAACTGGCGGAATAGCGACCAGTGGGGAGTGCGGCCGACGGTGCCCGAAGATCTCATCCGAATTCGGAACAGGGAACCCGGCGACCTCGATGAGTGCGTGGAGGCGCTCGCCGCCGTGCACCAGACCAGCGGCTATCCGACTAATTGGCCTGCTGACCCGGCTCGTTGGCTTGCCCCGGCGGGCACGCTCCAGGCGTGGATCGCCACGGCGGACGATTTGCCCATCGCGGGACACATGATCCTGCGGCAGCGAGCCACCGGCGCGGCAGAGGTCAGCCGGCTCTTCGTGATTCCATCCGCCCGGCGGCAGGGGATCGCGCTCGCGCTCCTGCAGAAGGCCATGCGATGGGCGGCGGCCAGCGACATGGACCTCACGCTGGATGTGACCGACCATCTCCGGGGCGCGAGAGCGCTCTACGAGCGGGCCGGGTTCCGGCTGACCGGTATCGGGCGAGCCGACTGGACGGCGCCCGGCGGCCAGCCGGTCACCGTGCATCGCTACGCCTGGCGCCAGAAACCCGCAGGTTAGGCACATCAAGCACAGAGGCTGGCGCGCCCGGTCAGCGCTACGCGGCCTTCTCGGCCTTCTTGCCCTTGTGCTTGACGGCCTTCGCGTCGCGCTTAGCCTTCTTGGCCACACCCATAACCGACTCCTCTTTGCCCTAGGTCTGCGCCGGCCGCCTAGAAGGCCCGTGTTCTCAGCAGGCGCCCTAGACGCGGCGATCCGATCCTCGCCACCTTCCGCTCCGAACGCATCTCAAACCCTCCGGGCGCGTGGTGGTCCGGACCGGCGAGGGGGTCGCCAGACTCGATATGCACGACAAGCCTGCAGGGCAAGGCGAAAAGAATCTCGCCTCCTGGGTGAACCGCTTGCCGCCGGAACGCAATAGAGAAGCGATGGACGACGATGAGCTGATCGCCGCGATGGCGGGCGGCGACGACACGGCGCTGCGGGAGCTGTTCTCGCGGCACGCGCCGTGGCTGGCGGCCCGGCTGCGCCGCATCCTGCCCGCCGCCGAGGTGGAGGACGTGCTGCAGGAGAGCTTCCTGGCGGTCTGGCGGGGGGCGCGGGGCTACCGGCCCGAGGGCTCGCCAGGCGGCTGGCTGTGGGGGATCACCCGGCGGCAGGCGGCGCTGTGGCTGCGCCGCCGCGGCCCGGACGGATTGCCGCTGGCCGCCCTGGGCGCCCTGGCCGGCCACGGCGGCCAGCACGCGGGTGATCCGGCGGAGGCCGCCGTGTCCCGGGCTGAACTCGCCGAGGCGATCAGGCTGCTCGGCCCGGAAGGCAGCACGATGCAGGAGGTCTGGCGGCTGATGTACGTGGAGGACCGGACGGTCACCGAGGTGGCCGGGCTGATGGGCGTGCCCGAGGGCACGGTGAAAAGCCGCGCTCACCGGGTCCGGCAGCTTATGCGCGCGGTGCTGCGGCAGCCGGTGCGGGACGGAGGCGGACGATGACCTTCAGTCGTGAGATGACTGGTGATCACGATGACCGGCCGGGACCGGGCCAGGACCGGTGCCCGGGTGACGTCGATCTGCACCGGGTGTGGCGGGGGGTGGCCGCGAAGGTCTGGCTCCGCCGCCCGGGACCGGTGGAGCGGCTGGCCGGGCGGGCGCTGCGCTCGCCGGGCCTGGCGCGGGCGCTGGTGACCACGCCGTCGCTGCTGCCCGGCTGGCTCATCGCCAGCGCGGCCGTGCTGGCGGCCGGAATTATCGCCACGCGGGGGACCGGCACGCCGTTCGTGGCCCTGTTCGCGCCCGCGGTCGCCGCCGCGGGCATCGCCTACGCCTACGGGCCGGGCATCGACCCGGCCTGGGAACTGTCGCAGAGCATGGCGGTCAGCGACCGGATGGTGCTGCTGGTCCGGGTGCTGGCCGTGTTCGCGCTGAACGCGGCCCTGGGGCTGGCCGCGGCGGCGGCGTCGGGGACCGCGGCGGCGGTCACCTTCGGCTGGCTGGTCCCGATGACCGCGGTGTCCGCGCTGGCGCTGGCGGCGGCGACGGTCACCCGCTCGGCGAACGCCGGTGTCGCCACGGGCCTGGCCGCCTGGGCGATCACGGTGCTGTCGGTGCGCTCGGCTTCCGGCCAGGTCACCACCGTGGTGGCCAGCTCCGTGCTGGTCCTTCCCTACCTGGCGGTCGCCGCCGCCTGCGGCGCCATCGTGTGGTTTGCCACCCGTATTCCGAAAGGAACGTCATGAACGTTGAGATCAGCGACGTGACCAGGCGGTTCGGCCGCACCCAGGCGGTGGCCGGGGTGACCCTGGAGACCGGTCCCGGGGTGTTCGGGCTGCTGGGCCCGAACGGCGCGGGCAAGACCACGCTGCTGCGGATGATGGCCACGGTGATCCCGCCGAGTTCCGGCCGCGTGCGGCTGCTCGGCCGGGACCCGGGCGGGTACGGGCCGCGGCGGGAGATCCGGCGCAGGCTCGGTTACCTGCCGCAGAACCTGGGCTACTACCCGGGATTCACGGTGGCCGAGTTCGTCGAGTACTTCGCGCTGCTGAAGGAGATGCCGCCGGGCCGGGTGCCGCAGGCGGTGGCCACCGCGATCGAGCGCGTCGACCTCGGCGGCCGGGCGAGGGCGAAACTGCGCACCCTGTCCGGCGGCATGCTGCGCCGGGCCGGGATCGCGCAGGCGATCGTCAACGGGCCCGAGCTGCTGCTGCTGGACGAGCCGACCGCCGGGCTCGACCCCGAGCAGCGGGTGGCGTTCCGGGCCCTGCTGCGCGACCTCGGCGAGCGGGCCACCGTGATCGTCTCCACCCACCTGGTCGAGGACATCG
>Ga0116134_1000433_pt1 | contig 21888 bp, 17 predicted proteins | sample June2015DPH_19_5_FD_89737 | JGI IMG/M metagenome (GOLD analysis project Ga0116134, IMG submission 89737) | Peatland microbial communities from SPRUCE experiment site at the Marcell Experimental Forest, Minnesota, USA - June2015DPH_19_40 | ecosystem: Environmental > Terrestrial > Soil > Wetlands... | reverse complement strand
GCGGCGGCCGGCGGCGCAGGAAGAGACGCTCGAGCGTATCAAAGCGTGGCGCGCCGCGTGCCCGAGCCTCACGCTGCGTTCGACCTTCATCGTCGGTTTTCCCGGCGAGACGGACGAGGATTTCGCGCTGCTGCTCGATTGGCTCAAGGAAGCCGAACTCGATCGCGTCGGCTGCTTCCGCTACGAGCCGGTGAGCGGGGCGTCCGCCAACGACCTCGCCGCGCCGGTGCCCGAGACGGTCAAAGCGGAGCGCTACCACCGGCTCATGGCGCTGCAGCAGGATATTTCCGGGAAGCGTCTCAAGCGCAGGGTCGGCGGACGCGAACGCGTCATCATCGACGAGGTCGCCCCGGGCCGCGGCGCGGGCCCTGCCGTGGCCAAGGGCCGCAGCAAGGGCGATGCGCCGCAAATCGACGGCACGGTGTTCGTCGCAAGCCGGCGGCCGCTGCGCGTCGGCGAAATCGCCACCGTCAGAATCGACCGCGCCGACGCCTACGACCTGCACGGCACGGCAATCGGATACTGACCGCAACCCAATGATGGCGCGTGTCCGCCGGTTTTCGCTGGCATCGTCGCATGTTCGGCGCTTTCATGCGGCGCAAAAGGCGTTTGACCCGTGACCGCTATTTTCGTGACCGCGACCGGAACCGACGTCGGCAAGACATTCATCGTCGCCGCGTTGATCAGGCACTTGCGGCAACTGGGCCATCAGGTCGACGCCATCAAGCCGATCGCCACGGGTTACGACCCGGCGCGGGCGGCGGCGAGCGATCCGGGCGCGCTGCTCGCCGCGCTGGGCCTGCCGTTCTCGCCCGAGGAGGTCGAGCGGGTGTCGCCCTGGCGCTTTCTCGCGCCGCTCTCGCCCGACCTCGCGGCCGCCCGCGAAAACCGCCGCATCGACGTCGATCAGGTCATCGCCTTCTGCCAAAGCGCGATCCAACAACGCCGCGAGATTTTGCTGGTCGAGGGCGTCGACGGCATCATGACCCCGCTCGACGGGCATCGCACCATACTCGACGTGATGATGGCGCTGCGGCTGCCGCTCATCCTGGTCACCGACAGTCAGGTCGGCAGCATCAGCCACACTTTGACCGCGCTCGATTCGCTGTTCCGGCGTGACATGAACGTGCTCGCCATCATCGTCATGGAGACGCCCGGCAGCGCGTTGCCGCTCGATGATGCGGTCGCGAGCATCGCGCGGTTTGCCGAGCCGGTGCTCGGCGTGCCGGCGCCGCGGCGCCAAGGCGGCGAACCGGCCGCGGGGCCGGTGTTCGGCCGCCTGTTCGGCGGCCAAGGACGCCCGCTGCAAGGGGCGCCCAAGCGCTAGATCGCAAAAAACGAAATCAAGCGGCGCTGCGATCTTGTCCGAACGCATTTTGCAGGTGAAACTCACATCCTGACTTTGCGATCCAATAAGCTCGGATACTCCGAATGCACTGCTTAGAAATGCAGATCCGGAACCGCGCGGACGATATGTCGGCTATCGTCTCGATGGTGGAAGGATTCGGCTTGAAGTACCGCATTTCCGCGACCGTGATCAATGAAATCAATCTTTGCCTCGATGAAGTGCTCAGCAACATCATTTCCTACGGTTATCCAGAAAACGCCGAGGGCGAGATTACCGTTCGGCTGGGCTATGAGCCTGGGCGGATTTCGGCGGAAATCCTCGACGATGGGACACCGTTCGACCCGTTGCAGGCCGGGCCGCCCAATCTGAGCGGCACGGCGCAAACTCGCGAAGTGGGCGGCGTCGGAATCTATTTCGTGAAGCAATTGATGGATGACGTGGCCTATCGTCGCGTCGGAAACCGCAATACTCTGATACTGAGGAAGAAAATTCCGACATAGCGCATCCGCAGCGCATCGTTTCTACCAAGGGGGCATCATGCAAATTATTGAAGCGCAGTCCGACGGAGTGCTGATCGTCGAACCACATGGTCGAATGGACAGCACGACGGCGAAGCCGTTCGGTGATCGTGTCGTGGAGCTCATTCGCACCGGATCACATCACGTGCTGATCGACCTGCGGCAGGTTCTTTATATCAGCAGCGCCGGTTTCCGCTCGTTGCTGATCGCGCGCAAGCTGATCGACGAGTACAAGGGCAATCTCGTGCTCTGCGGTATGTCGCCGGAGATCAAACGGCTTTTTGAGATCGGCCATTTCACGGACCTCTTTATGATTTGCGGGACGCGAGAGGAGGGAATCGATAAGGCGCGCTGACGCCGATGCGCACGGCACGATTCCGGATCTTGGTCCTAAGACTTCACATGCGTGTCGATGATGACACCGATTGCGGATGCCGAGCGCCGTAGCGCTTCTTCCTCGTCTTTTGTCAGCAGCGGACTAAGGATGCGATCGCGGCCCTTGGCGTTTACGACACAGGGCAAGGCCAACGCGACCCTCGGTAAATCATATTGCCCTGCCAGAACCGTGGAAACGCTCAATATGGCGTTCTCGTCGCGAAAAATTGCGCGCACGATTCTCAGCGTTGCAATGCCGATCGCGTAATAGGTGGAGCCCTTGAATTCGATCACGAAAGAAGCCGCGTCCCGCACCAATTCGCCGACCATCTCCTGCAGGTCGGCCAATGGGATGGCCGTTGGGTCGGCGGCCTGGAAGCGCGACAGCGGCACGCCGCCGATCGTGACGATGCTCCACGGCACGACTTGGCTGTCACCGTGCTCGCCGAGCACGTATGCATTCACATCGGCCGGATCGACCTTGTAGGCACGACCGATCAGATGGCGCAGCCGCGCCGAATCGAGAACCGTACCGCTGCCGATCACGCGCTGCGGGGACAATCCGAACCGCGTAACCGCGACATAGGTGAGAATGTCGACAGGGTTGGTGACGATCACAAGAATGGGCGTCGGATTGTGCTTGAGAATTTCGGCCACGACCTCTTCGAACAGTGCAATGTTGCGGGCGGCAAGTTCGAGGCGGCTTTCGCCGGGCAACTGTTTGACTCCGGCCGTAATCGCAACCACATCGGCGTCGGCGCATTCCGCGTAACCGCCGGACTTGACCTCGACGGCTTTGAGCAGCGCCGCCCCGTGGCTGAGGTCCATCACCTCTCCGACCGCCCGATCCCGGGTCCGGCCGATGATGGCAATTTCCTCCGCCGCGCCGTCCATCAAGGCGGCAAACGCGAGGCTCATCCCCACGTTACCGGAACCGACGATCGCCAACTTGCGCCTTGACATTCCGGTGCCCCCAGGTTTCGCAGAATCTCAAAATGTTTTGACGCTCGAGTCGAACCGGCTAAGGTGTGCGCCGCGTCGGCAATCTCAATTCGACACCAGTCTATCAGACTCCCCGTCATGGACCAGACGATCCCGACCGAGGAAAAGACCTCGCGTATTCTCGTCGTCGACGACAACGACGACAACCGCTACACGCTGACCTTGTACCTCGAATTGGAGGGTTACACGAATGTCGAGGTTGCTCATGACGGCGAGGAAGCGATCGCCGTTCTGAAGAAAACGCCCTTCGATCTCGTGCTGCTCGACGTCATGATGCCGCGGGTCGACGGCTACCAGGTTTTGTCCTGGATGAAGAGCGCGAATCTGCTGAACGATCTGCCGGTCATCATGATCTCGGCGCTCAATGAAATCGACAGCATCGTTCGTTGCATTGAGCTCGGCGCGCTCGATTATCTCATGAAGCCGTTCAATCCGGTGTTGTTGAAGGCGCGCATCGCCTCCAGCCTGGAAAGGAAGCGGCTGCGCGACGAGATCAACGCGCACCTCGCCCGGCTGAAGGAGGAGCTCGACGCGGCGCGGAAGCTCCAATTGGGAATGGTACCGCACGACTTCCCTCTGCCCACGGCGGAGCGCCCGCTCGACGTCTTTGCGATGATGGCGCCGGCGCGCGAGGTTGGCGGGGATCTCTACGATTTCTTTTCTTGCGCGGACGGCACGTTTTGTTTCGTCATCGGCGACGTATCCGGCAAGGGTATGCCGGCGGCCCTGTTCATGGCGCGGACCAGAAGCCTGATCAGGCTCGCCGCGGAGCTCACGCACGCGGCGGATGGCGCGGGCGCCGCTGCCGCCGACATCGTCAGATTGGTCAATCGTGAGCTGTGTCAGAACAACGATGACATGATGTTTGTCACGTTGTTCCTCGGCATGCTGCAGCCGAACACCGGCGAGTTGAGATTTTGCAACGCCGGCCACAATCCGCCCTATTTGTGCAATGCCGGGATGGTCGAGGCGATCGATGGCGCCAAAGGCGTGGTCCTTGGCGTCGACGCCGGTGGCAGCTATGTGACCGGGCAGATGACGGTACCTCCCGGCGCCATGATTTATCTTTATACCGACGGGGTGACCGAAGCCGCCAATCCGGCCGACGATCTATTCTCGGAAGAGCGTCTGATATCTATTCTACGCGATACCACCTTGGTTCGCAGTTCCGAATTGGTGAACGCGGTCACCGCGGCAATCCAGACCTTCGTTCACGGCGCCGAGCAATCCGACGACATCACCATGATGGCAATCAGAAGGTCATAAGGGTGGCGGGGGCCGCGTTTTTGCGTCGGTTTCGCACGCAAGATTACGGCAACGATCGGCGGTTGACAGCTGCCCCCCCGGACGCTTTGCATTTCATCCGAAATGGGATAATCGTCTTTCAAAGAAACGTGGATGACAGGATCTTTGCTGCACGGGGGCGAGTGGCAATGCGAATACTGGGCTCGCTGACGCTTCGCGCGACGCGTTGTTCGGTCTTTGCGGTGGCCTTGGCGGCGGCCTTGGCGGCGGTCTTGGCGGTAGTCATCGGGTTCGCTGTGCATGCCGCGGCGGCGCAGGCTCGGCAACACAAACGGGTCTACATCGTCGAAAGCTATGAAAAGGGTCACGTCTGCGGCGAGCCGCAGGCGGAGGGTATTATTGAGGCTCTTGCGGCCGGGGGATGGACGGCGAACGAAAACCTTACGATCAAACGCTACTGGATGGATACCTACCGCGTTAACGCCACGCCCGAGGCAATGGAGCAGCAGGGCAAAATTGCGCTGGCGGAGATCGCGGAATTCAGACCCGACATCGTCTTTGCGCTCGACGATGCCGCCGTCGCGCAAGTGATGATGCCTTTGGTCGGTCGGCCGGATATCTCCGTGGTCTTCTCCGGGATGAACGGTCAGCCGGAAATGTACGACGCCAGAAGGCACTACATGGACAGCTGGGCGCATCCGGGCGGCAATGTGACGGGCGTCTACGAAAAGCTCTATGCCGCTCAGTCGCTGAAAGTCATGGCGCTCGCGGTGCCGGCGTTGCGCGGCGCCAAGGCCGTGATGATCACGGACTATTCTCCCACCGGCAACGGCCTGACCAAGCAATTCGAACTGGAACTCAAGGACGTAACCGACATCAAGTGGGAAGTACGTCGGGTCAAGAATTGGGCCGAATATACCGATCTCATCGAATCGTTGAACAATGATGCTGACGTCAAAGCGATCTATCCCGTCGCCCTGACCTTGGCCGTCGCGGACGGCAAGCGCTACGCCGCCGCACAAATCTACGACTGGACATTGGCGCATTCTCGCAAGCCTGAAATGGCGATAAACTACTTCTTCTCGCGCATGGGGTTGTTTGGCGGAGCGGTCGTCAATTTTAGTGCGATGGGCAAGCGCGCCGGTGAAAAAGGGCTGAAGATTTTGAACGGCGCCAAGGCCGGCGATCTTGCCATCGAGGATGCGCCGGACTACGCGATCGTCTTTAATCTTAAGCGGGCCAATGACCTCGGCATCAGCATTCCGCCTCGCGTCCTGGCGGCCGCGGGCGCCATCTATCGCGATGATTTGTTGCCGCTCGAAGGCAGGCCTTTGCTTTACGATCCGACGGTCAAGTCATTTTGATGTCGTCCGGTCCTGCCGCTTGTGGCAACGCCGCTGACAAAAGGGGCAACGCGTTGACGAGCACAGGGCGTCCGAACGCAAGAGGTAACCGGCGGTTTCGATCATTCAAAACGAAGCTGATGTGGCTCGTCGCGCTCGCGGTAACGATCCCCACTTTGGCCACTTGCCTGTTCCTCGGCTTCCAGCTCGATCGTCAGGCCCGGACGCTGTTCGCCAACGGTCTTTCTGCGAATTTGGAAACGTTCTCTCTCGTTCTCACCGGTGTGGAGCAAAATCTGTTCGAGGGCGTTCGCCGAGCGGCCGCGGACAATACGCTGCAGATCACGCTTGATCTCGATATCGGCGCGCAATTGTCGAAGTACATCGAGGCCCAGCGCCAGGTCATGGGTATCAGCTTCCTCGGTGTCTACGCACGGAATTCGAGCGCCATCGCCGTGTCGAGCGCCGAGCAAGGCCAGATCCGACAGCGCTGGGAGTTGGGCGAACTCGCCACCGCCGCCGGCGCGCAGTGTATTGCTTTGCGCGAGGTCAATGAGCAGCTCGTCGCCTGCAACAATACGGTCTATCTGGTTTCCGTGGCGCCGGTATTCCGGCCGCACGACACTAATTTGGGCGATGCGACGGCCCCGTCCCAAGAAAGCGCGCTGCTCGGCTATCTTCTCGGCGCCACGCCGGTCGCCGGTCCTGGGCTCGTTGCGTCACTGGAGAGCCGGCGTATCGCGCATCCGCTGATCTGGTTCGGCGATAAGCTCGTCTACGCCGACGTTCCCGCCGCGGAGCTGCCGCCGCCAAAGGTCAGCGATGGATCGGCGCGCGAATATGTCCTCGATCGAACCGCTTATCTTGGGGCGGCGAGGACGAAGGACATTGGCGCGCACAGCCTCGTCTATGCCGTGATGGCGCCGCTCGCTCCGCTACGAACGGCATTGCTTCGCTCGCTCCTGACAGTCGCGGGCATCGGTCTCTTCCTCGTCGTTGCGACCTTGATGGCACTGAGCCTGATCGCCAACCGGCTGCTGCGGCCGATCGAACAATTGCGCATCGGGGCGGCGCGCATCGGCAGCGGCAATCTCGATCAGCGCATCTCCGTCAAGACCGGCGACGAGATCGAAGCGCTCGCCGATCAGTTCAACGACATGGCGGTTCGGCTGCACGAATCCTATTCCGACCTTGAGAACAAGGTCGCGGTCCGCACCGCCGCACTGGCTCGCTCGGTCGCCGAGCTGACCGCGCTCGGCGAAGTGAGCCGGGCCGTCAATTCCACGCTCGATCTCGAGAATGTTTTGGCGACGATCGTCGCCAAGGCGGTCGAACTGTCCGGTACCGACGCCGGCGCGATCTACGTCGCCGACGAACTCGGCGAACACTTCCGCTTGCGTGCGACCCATGGCACGGACGAATCCTTGACCGCCGAACTGCGCGAGCGTGGGGTCGGACCGAGCGAAAGCTGGATCGCGCAAGCCGCGACCGAGCGCGTCCCGGTCCAAGTCCCCGACCTCTCGCTGCAGCCGCGATCGCCGATTCAGGAGATCATTCTCCAGGCGGGCTACCGCGCCTTGCTGGTCGTACCCTTGCTCCGGCCGGACGGCATTGTCGGAATTCTGGCCGTGCGGCGAAAGGAACCCGGTCAGTTTACAAGGGAGACAATCGACCTCTTGCAGACGTTCGCCACGCAATCGGTGCTGGCGATCGAGAATGCCCGCCTCTTCAGCGAGGTGGAAGAGAAAGGCCGTCAGCTCGAAATCGCGAGCCAGCACAAGTCACAGTTCGTAGCCAACATGAGCCACGAGCTCCGCACGCCGCTCAACGCCATCATCGGCTTGACGGAAATGATGGTCACGAATGCCGCTCGGTTCGGCACGGAGAAAGCGCTCGAGCCGCTCCGGCGTGTTCATCGCGCCGGCACGCATCTCTTGGGGCTGATCAACCAGGTCCTTGATCTGTCGAAGATCGAAGCCGGCAAGTTGGAGCTAAGTCCGGAAATCGTGAATTTGCCGCCCCTGATCGACGAGGTCGTCGGCACCGCGCGCCAGCTTGCCGAGCAGAACAACAACAAGCTGACGACGGAGTGTCCGCAGGACATCCCGCCTATCACGGTCGACCCGATGCGACTGCGCCAAATCCTGCTCAATCTTCTCAGCAACGCTTGCAAATTCACCAAGGACGGCGAGGTCTCATTGGTGGTGACGCAGCATGTTGGCGACGGCGAGAACACGATCGACATCGCCGTTCGCGATACCGGTATCGGCATGACGCCGGATCAGCTCGGCAAACTGTTTCAGGAGTTCACGCAGGCGGACGCCTCGACCGCGCGCAAGTTTGGTGGAACAGGGTTGGGCCTGGCGATAACCCAAAGACTCTGTCGCTTGATGGGTGGCGACGTCATCGTTACGAGCGAGTTGGGGAAGGGTTCCGTTTTCACCGTCTCGCTGCCGGGCCCAAAAGCGCGCGGGACCGTTGCGGCCGAGGTCTTGTCGCCGCAGGCGAACGCCGACGGCCGCAATCTCGTCCTCGTCATTGACGACGACGCCACCGCAAGGGAGTTGATTTCCCATCATCTCGTGCACGAGGGGTATGGCGTCGTCACCGCGACCGGCGGATTGGATGGCATCAGGAAGGCCAAGGAGTTGCGACCGGTGGCCATCACGCTCGATGTGATGATGCCGGACATGGACGGGTGGACCGTGCTCACCGCGCTGCGGCGCGACTCGGAGCTGGCCGATATTCCGGTCATCATGGCGACAATCGTCGACGAGCAGCAGCGCGCCGCAACGCTCGGGGCGGCAGGCTACATTACCAAGCCGATCGATCGCGAGCGGCTCATTCTCTTGGTCAAGCGATTCGCCGCTGCCGCGCGTTCCACCCGCGTCCTGGTCGTCGAAGATGACGCGTCGCAGCGTGAGCGCGTGCGCCAATGGCTCGAGCAGCAGCATTGCCTGGTTGGCGAGGCGGACAACGGCAACGCGGCGCTGGCTCGCCTCCGCGAGACGCGGCCGGATGTCATCCTGCTCGATCTCATGATGCCGGAAATGGATGGGTTCCAACTCGTGCGCGAACTTCAGAAAAGCCAGGATTGGCGAGACATTCCGGTCATCGTCATCACCGCCCGGGACCTGAGTGCCGCTGATCGTGCGCAACTCAATTCCGGGATCAAGACGGTGCTGGTAAAAGACGCTTTCAGCGCCGCCCAGCTGATCGAAAGAATCCATCAGCTGGTGCGCCAGGATGGGCAACCCGAACAAGGGGCGAAACGCGTATCATGACGAGAGTTCTCTACGTCGAGGACAACGACGACAACGTCTTCATGTTGAAGATGCGTCTCGAGTTGCTCGACGAGTTCGAGGTTCTGGTGGCCGAAGATGGGGAAAAAGGTTACCAGACGGCGCTCGCGGAGCGGCCGGACCTCATCCTGATGGACCTGGAAATGCCGGTCGTCGACGGCTGGGAAGCTACGCGGCGCCTCAAGAACAACCTCGTCACGCGAGACATTCCCGTCATCGCACTCTCGGCGCATGCGCTTGCCGGCACGCGCGAGAAAGCGTTGGCCGCCGGCTGTGACGAGTTCGATACCAAGCCGGTTGAATTCGATCGGCTTGTTGCGACGATCAGGCGGGTGCTGGCAAGGAGGGCGGAGCGGCCCGGTTACGAAAAATAATGCAGCTGCACCACGGTCTCGAGCGTGCCCTCGATATTGAAGAGCGCGTGCAGGAGGAACGTCAGCAGCATCGAACCGCTGCGCCAGCGCATCCAGCCGAGATAGAGGCCGACGAGGAATATCTGCGCAATGCCGGCCCAGTCGTACTGCACATGCAGCGCCGCCCACACCAGCGAGATCACTACGATCGCCGGCCATGTCGTTCGCGCCGAGCGGGCCCAGCCGCGGAACAGGAAGCCGCGGAAGATGACCTCCTCGCCCGCCGGCGCCATGAGGACGGCGGCGATCCACATCGCGGCGAGCCAGCCCTGCGACGCAGCAGTGGTGTAGGACTGCAGCTGGAACGGCGTCACCAATTGCTCGCCGCTGAGATAAAGCGCCGCATCGCCGAGCGCGATCAGAACGACGAGCGAGATCAAGCCGGTCGCCAGCCAGCGCCGGTCCGGCCATTTCAGCGCCAAATATTCGAAAAAATCCGCCCGCGCGGCCCGGACCGCCAAAGCGATCACCGCGATGGTGATCGGATTGGCGATGATGAGCACGAACGTGACCATGACGCCGTCATACGGCGTCGCCATCAGCACCTGCAGCGAGCCCGGATGCCACAGAATGTAGGCGGCGACCGCGACAATCTGGCCGACGAGGAAGGCGAGCACGGCCCAGCCGAGCGTCGCCGCATAGCCCCAAACTTTCATGTCGTGTTGCCCCCGCGGATCCGATCGCCGCACCGACCGGCCGTTCCCGTTATGGCACCAGAATGGACGAACCGGTGGTGGCCCGCCCTTCGAGATCGCGGTGCGACTGCGCGGCGTCGCGCAGCTTGTAGGTCTGATTGACGGGAATTTTGACCGCGCCGCTGCCGACGACAGCGAACAGGTCCGCCGCCATCGCCAGCAGGTCTTCCCGCTTGGCCGCGTAAGTGTTGAGCGTCGGCCGCGTCACGAACAGTGAGCCCTTGGCCTGCAGGATATTGATGTTGAAAGCCTCGATCTGTCCCGACGCGCTGCCGAAGCTCACGAACAAGCCGAGCGGCCGCAGGCAGTCGAGCGACGCCGGGAAGGTCGTCTTGCCGATGCCGTCATAGACGACGTCGCACAGCTTGCCGCCGGTGATGTCCTTGACGCGGGCGACGAAATCTTCGTCGCGGTAGAGAATGGTGTGGTGGCATCCATTGGCGTGGGCGAGTTCGGCTTTCTCTTTGGAGCCTACCGTGCCGATGACGGTCGCGCCGAGGTGGTTCGCCCATTGGCACAGAATGAGACCGACCCCCCCGGCCGCGGCATGCATCAGGATGGTGTTGCCTTTCTCGACCTTGAAGGTGCGGCGCAACAGGTATTGCGCGGTGAGACCCTTGAGCATCATGCCGGCGGCCTGCTCGTAGCTGATGTTGTCAGGGAGTTTCACCGCGCGGTCGGCCGGCAACAGCCGCTCCTCGGCGTACGAGCCCGGGCCGTGCACGTAGGCGATGCGGTCGCCGACCTTCACCTCGGTGACGCCGGGTCCGATTTCGACCACCTCGCCTGCGCCTTCGTTACCGGCGATGAACGGCAGACCGCCGGGCGCCGGGTAGAGGCCCATGCGGAAATAGGCGTCGACGAAATTGACGCCGGCAGCGTGCTGCTTGATCCGGATCTGACCCGGCCCGGGCGGCGGGACGGTGACGTCTTCATAGGTGAGAACTTCGGGGCCGCCGGGTTTGTGGACACGGACTGCTGCAACCATTTTTCCTCTCCTATTCGCTCGCTCCGGCCAATATCAGGCCGGCCGATGGGCGCGCAAGGTGCCGGCCGACCGGATTAGCGGACGGTCAGCGGGTGTCACGCAATAAGCCAATGATCACGAAATAGAGGGCGATCGCGCCCAATGCCGCGGCGAGCCAAGCCGGCGGATCGAGGTCTCGCATCAACGCCATGAGCGCCAGCGCCGCCCACACAACCAGCATTGCCAGATTGAGGACGCGCCAGCGCGGCACGCGCACCGGGTGCACGAAATGGATCGGCGCGAAGGTCGCAGCCGCCAGTACGACGATCGCGCCCGCGCCGATCACGGGCGCCGGCTTGAGAAGGAACAGATAAAACGCGACCAGATTCCACAAGGCCGGAAAGCCGCGGAAATAGCCGTCCGACGTCTTCATGCTGCGGTCGGCGAAATAGATCGCCCCGGTCACGGCAACGATGAGCCCGGCCGTGAGCGCGACCGGCTGCGGCATCAGGGCGCCGCCGGCAATCGCATAGGCGGGCACGAACACGTAGGTCGTGTAATCGACGACGAAGTCGAGCATCTCGCCCGACCAGCGCGGTAACGTCTCCGCGACGCGGAGCCGGCGCGCGAACGTGCCGTCGACGCCGTCGATCACGAGCGCCACGCCGAGCCACAGAAACATCGCCGGCCACGCGCCGCGAACAGCCGCCATCAGCGCCAGCAAGGCGCACGCCGCCCCGCAGGCCGTGAAAATGTGGACGGAAAATGCGGCCGCGGTCCGTGGCGCCACGCGACCGCCGGGTGACTTCGGGTCCATGGTTCCAGCCTACACGCCGAACCACGAACGTGCACGATCCCTCCGCGATTGCTAAGGTCATCGCCGCGTATCGGACAAAGCGGCAGCGGCGCGAAAGGTCTAAACGTGAGCGGCTTTACGGGTGACTTCACCGCGGACGTCGCGGTCGTCGGCGGCGGGCCGGCCGGCCTTGTCAGCGCGATTGCGCTCGCCGCGGCCGGCGTCGACACCGTCATCATCGCGCCCGCGCCGCCCGAGGATTTCCGCACCACCGCCCTGCTCGCCGGCTCGGTCACTGCACTGACGACACTCGGCGTGTGGGACGCTTGTCTGCCGAACGCCGCGCCGCTCGAGGCGATCCGCATCATCGACGACACCGGGCGGCTCCTGCGCGCGCCGGAGCTCAGGTTCGACGCGGCCGAGATCGGGCTCGATGCGTTCGGCTACAACATCGAGAACCGTCACCTCAACGCCGTGCTGCACGACCACGCGGCGCGCCTGAAGTTGCCGCGCATCGCCGCCGCCGCGTCCGCGGTCGTGACCGATCCGGCCGGCGCGACAATCACCTACGCCGACGGCGAGGCGCGCGTCCGCCTCGTCGTCGGCGCTGACGGGCAACGCTCCTTGTGCCGCGCCGCCGCCGGCATCGGCACGTACCGGCGGGCCTATCCGCAGACCGCACTCATCCTCAATCTCGGCCATGCGCGGCAGCACGCCGACGTTTCGACCGAATTCCACACCGCGACCGGGCCGTTCACGCTCGTGCCACTGCCCGGCCGGCGCTCCAGCCTGGTGTGCGTGCTCGACCCGGCGAGCGCCCAGGCGCTCTACGCCATGCCGGATGCCGAGTTATCGGCCGAAATCGAGCGCCGCGCCCATTCGCTGCTCGGCGCCATGGCGGCGGAACCGGGGCGCGGCATATTCCCGCTCGCCGTCGAGACCGCGCAGACCTTCGCGCGCGGGCGGATCGCGCTGGTCGGCGAGGCGGCGCACGTGGTGCCGCCGATCGGCGCGCAGGGCCTCAATCTCGGCCTGCGCGACGCCGCGACCTTGGCCGAGCTCGTCGCCGACGCCCGCCGGGAGGGCCTCGACGTCGGCAGCCCGAGCATGCTCGCCCGCTACGATGCCCAGCGCCGCGCCGACGCGACCAGCCGGCGGATCGCCATCGATCTCCTCAACCGCAGCCTCATCAGCGATTTCATCCCGGTGCAGAGCGCCCGCGGCCTGTCGCTTTACCTGATCGAGCGCATCGGCCCGCTGCGCCGCGCTTTGATGCGCGAGGGAGTTACGCCGGCGGCCTCGCAGCCCCGCCTGATGCGGGGAGAGATGGTGTGATTTTCACTGGCAGGACAAATCCCCGCTGCTCAAATATTTTCGCGCGTCGTACCCATCCGGGTCTCGGTATTTCTTAGCACACCATGACGCGATCAAATATTGCGTTCCGAGTTGAACTTCTCTATTCTGTCTTTCTTTATCCCATTCATTTTTGCCTTTTCGTAAATAGTACACGCCTGCTATGTAGTACGCTGCAGGATAGTCGGCGTTGATCGCCTTGCGCAGATAGATTTCACCTTGTGCTTCTGTCAAATCGGCCTGAGCGGGAGCAAATCGCTTGTCTCGATCGCTGGGGAACAGAAGGGTGTATGCTACGCTGTATAGCGCCAACGGATCACCCGGCTCCGAGTCTGCGGATTGCTTTAGCGCGTCCCACGCCGTTCTAGGATTGAAGCTCGGGTTGTTGTGATCCGCATAGTAACCGGCGATCAAATAACGCGCATGACTGCTGCCTAAAACGGCTGACTGCTTCTGGAACTCGAGTGCCGTGTCGCGGCTCTTCTCCTGAATGGTTCGTCCTAACTGAAGCATGATCCGACGCTGGGTTTTCGGATCGTTGACTATCGTTTGTAGAGCGCTCTGACAAATCGTTTGGGCTCCACTTGGAATATCCTTGCTTGACTCAACCCAACCACTGTTCGGTGGCCGGTCCTGATCGTATTCGTAGCCTGTAAGAGCATCGCATTGAGCGACAAGCGGCACACTAGCGATAGCCATTTGCTGCCTTGTCAGCGCGTCGTGCTCCGCGGCAAGTGCACCCTGCTTTGATTGTAATGCATCCTGTTGCGCCTTGACGGCCGCCGTCTGCTTATTAAGGTCAGCCTGCTGCGATGCAACCGATTCCTGCAGCTTGGCAAGCGCGGGCTGCTTGGCCGCCAAGGCATCCTGCTGCATTTTCAAATTCGTCGTCTGCTTGGAAAGGTCCGCTTGGAAATCGGAAAGTCGTCTGCTCTCTGCCGCGACCGCGTCTTCGCGGCGCCGAATATCGTCAGATTGACGCTTAAGGTCTTCGAATCGATTTTGCCATCCCGCAGCCTGCGTCGTCAGGTCGTAAACTTGCGTTTGGAGCGCAATGCCTGTTGTGTCGGAGTGATTGCCGGAGATCCACCCGCCGGTTCCGAAAATACCGGCGCCGATTAGTGCAGTCAGCCCGCACCACGTTGCCAGCCTTCTGGCCTCTCCTTGAATACGCTGCTTCAGCGATGCGACGGAAGCCTGGAGCTCGGCCAACCTTCCGTTCAGGGTCGTTATTTCATCTTTATCAGAGGCCGTGTCGACCGCAGTCTTTTCGATTTGTGTTTTGAGTCCCGCGGCCTCGACCGCTGTTCTTACGCTTTCCGACTCCGCGCGTTCGGCGCGCCCTCGCAGCTGCTCGGCAGCGTCCTTGTATATCTCGATCTCGTTGGCGAGCTTGGCGACGTTATCGTCGATCGCGTTGAGCGGATCGGGTGGCATATAGTTCCGTCCAGCCCGCAGTTCGATGATGTGGGAATCGAATTCCTCGCGGCATGATTTAAGTTTCGCGTCGGCTTCTTTGGCCCGCTTCCGGATACGATCCTCCGCGGCCGAAATCCGTGCCTCGAACTCGCTTCGAACCGCACTTTCCAACTGCGCAGCAATCAGCCCCGTCAGCGGGTCGTTGGGGTAGTCCCTGAGGAACTTTTGCTTGACAAGGTCATCATCGCTCTCGATCGCGACGGCAAGATCAGGAAGTCCCTTGCGATCGAGCTTTTCGCCCAACGCCTGCAGTACTCTTTGCCAGCCTTGATGCCGCGCGGGTCCGCCGGCTTCGATCCAATCCGAAAGATCGGGCGCCTGGAACAAATTGAACGGCACTGGGAGGCGGTTGAGCAATAATCTATCTAGGGTCGCCGCGACCAGGACAGCGCGATTAAAACCACGCTCCGCCTCGCTCAGAACGAAATTTGGCTGTTCGCCCGGCCCGGGCAAGCGCACCGCAGCATTGGTCCACAACACCAATACCGCAACCGCTACATCCAATTCGTTGTTGATTGTGGCGATATAATTGTCGCCAGATTTCAGCTTTTGATCAATGAAAAGAGGTACGTCCAATGCCTCGAGCTTCTCGCGAACCTTGTTGGCGCGGTCTGCGTCGACGGTCTTGTAAGCAAGAAATACTTTCGACATGCGAGGCGGTCCCCAAAACTCGCGCCTTCACGCAGAAATTGTAGACCGTTAGGCAAAAATGACAAGCCACTTGGCTCGAACTGTCGGTCCGGTGAGTGAGCCGACCCGTCGTCCTGTATTGTCGCGGCTAAGGGCCAATTTGTGGGCAGCGTTGGCGTTAAAAGTGGCTTGGGGCATATTGCCGTTCACCCTAGGCTGGAATAGGGGGTCACCACATGAAGCTGCCGCGTAATTTCTTCAAGCCGCTCGCGATCGGGGCGCCGGCGCCGCTGCGCGAACTGCCGCTCAAGCTCGAGCGCATGATCCATTTCGTGCCGCCGCACATCGAAAAGGTGCGCGCCAAGGTGCCGGAGCTCGTTCATCAGGTCGATGTCGTGCTCGGCAATCTCGAGGACGCGATCCCCGCCGACGCCAAGGAAGCCGCGCGCGCCGGCTTCATCGCCATGGCGCAGGCGTGCGATTTCGGCGGCACCGGTTTGTGGACGCGGATCAACGCGCTCAATTCGCCCTGGGTGCTCGATGACATTCGCGAGATCGTGGCCGCGATCGGCGACAAGCTCGACGTCATCATGCTGCCGAAAGTCGAGGGCGAGTGGGACATCCATTATCTCGACCAGCTCCTGGCCCAGCTCGAGGCCAAGCACGGCGTCAAGAAGCCGATCCTGATCCACGCCATCCTGGAGACCGCCGAGGGCGTCAATAACGTCGCCGCCATCGCGGCCGCCTCCCCGCGCATGCACGGCATCAGCCTCGGTCCGGCCGATTTGGCCGCGTCGCGCGCGATGAAGACCACCCGGGTCGGCGGCGGCCACCCCGACTACAAGGTGCTGGCCGACGCCGCCGCTGCCGGCACGGCCGACGTGCCGCGCGCCTCCTATCAGCAAGACCTCTGGCACTACACCATTGCGAAGATGGTCGACGCCTGCGCCGCGGCGGGCATCAAGCCGTTTTATGGCCCCTTCGGCGACTTCAGCGACGCCGCCGCGTGCGAGGCGCAGTTCCGCAACAGCTTCCTGATGGGCTGCGTAGGCGCCTGGACGCTGCACCCGAGCCAGGTCGGGATCGCCAAGCGGGTGTTCTCGCCCGACGCCGCCGAAGTCGCGTTCGCCAAGAAGATCATCGCCGCCATGCCCGACGGCAGCGGTGCGGTGATGATCGACGGCAAGATGCAGGACGATGCGACCTGGAAGCAGGCCAAAGTGCTGGTCGACCTCGCCCATCTGGTCGCCGCCAAGGACCCCGAAATGGCGCAGCGGTACGCGCTGTGAACCTGCCGCGAGCGCGCGGCAACCAGAGGGTACGGGACAGTACGTCTTGATCTACGCTATGAACAAATGTTCAGTGCTTGGTCAGGCGTCCGCCACAATTGCGGTATTTGGATTAGCGTCGTCACGGCATTGTCGTAATATGAAAGCTGAGAAGCAGGTCACACCGTACCCCTCGTCATGAAGTGCCCCTCGTCATGAAGTACCCCTCGTCATGAAGTACCCCTCGTCATGAAGCACCCGTCGTCATGAACCAGTCGTCATGAACCAGTCGTCATGAACAAGATTCGCTCCGCGAAGTACCAGATCGGCCAGGTGGTCCGGCACCGCCTGTATCCGTTTCGCGGCGTCGTGTTCGATATCGATCCGACCTTCAGCAATACCGAGGAATGGTACCAATCGATCCCCCAGGATATTCGGCCGCACAAGGATCAACCATTCTACCATCTGTTCGCCGAAAACGATGAATCCGAATACATCGCCTATGTTTCCGAACAGAATTTGCTGCCAGATGACAGCGGCGAGCCGGTCCGTCATCCGCAGGTCGCGGAAACGTTCGTGCGCGACGGCAAGGGCGGCTACCGCCCCCGCCATGCGATGACGCACTGAATTTCCGACTTGAAAATCCCGACTTGAAAATCTCGAACCGGAAATCCCGACTTGGTCGCTGCGGCTAAGCCGTCCCCGCGGTTCGTCGCGGGGACGCCTCGAGGCTTCGGCTATTTGGCCCCGGGTGCAGGCGCCGCGGACGAGGTCGGAGCGCCGCCTTGGCTTTCAAGCTTCTTGCGGGCTTCGTCGGCGCGCCGTTGCAGTTCTTCCTGCAGCTTCTTCTGCTGCTCCTCGAAGATCTTCGGATCGGTGGGCGGCCCGTCATAGGCCTTGGCGAAATCGGCTAGCGGCAGCCCTAAGCTGATCGGCTGGCCGGTCGAATTGATCGCCTGGACGACGAGGGCCTGGGCTTTCTTCATCTTGGCGATCATGTCGGCGTTCGCTTCGTAATCCGCCATGCAGCCGTTGCTGAAGCAGATGACGTAAGGCGCCGTCAGCGGCTGGTTCTGATCGAGGATGACGCGCGTGCCATGGACGAGCTGCATGCCCAACGGCAAGGTCACGCGCAAAATCTTCTTGTCGACGCCTTCCGGCTCGATGACGACGGCCGCGACCACGGGCATGCCCGACTCGATGCGCGCATCTTTGCCGGTGAAACACACCTGCTTCGCGTTGGCCTCTTTGCCCTTGAGGCAGAATTTGGTCCACGGTGAAAAGATCAGCTGCACTTGCTGTTGATCGCCGCCTGGCGCCGCCGGTTGGCCTTCCGCCGGAGCACCGGGTGCTGCCGGCGCGGGCTGCGGCGCTTGCTGCGCTTCGGCGGGCTTGGCCGGCTGCTTTTTGGGTGCAGCGGCCGCCTTCGGCTTGGCGGCCGGCGCCGGCGCGGCGGGCGCCGTCTGCGCGAACGCGTGCGAGCCGAATGAAATTGCAAGTGACGCGGCGAGCGCAAATGCCAGCGCCGTACTCCCCATTGCGATCTTGGGCACGACGTTATTGGGCATTATGGTGTTGGGCATTGCAGTATCGGAGATGACGGCGGGCGTCCGGTCCACCGACTGCGTCGGCGCCGACGCGAAGCGATAAGTCATGAGTTGCAGTCCCTCGTTTGTGCCGCCGCCCGCAAGTCGACTTGCGCACGCGTGTCCCCATTCCGAAGCTCGCAAATCCTTGCGGCAAATTCCTCTGCGAACTTCGGAATTTAAAGAGACGTCAGCAAATTATGAGTCCCGCGCGGTTCGGGATTGGAGCTTCCTGCGCGAGCCTCACGCGAACCGCCAGGAACATCCACCTTCCCCACGCGACACGGTCCAACCCTGTCGCACCGCCCGAACCCCACGCTCAACCGTCAATCGACGCAGATTACGGCAACAGCGTGACACCACGGCCCGGTGAACGAGCCCTGGCGGCGCCGAACGGCGGCCCCTCAAATAGCCCAAGTGTGCCGCCAAATAAAGACATACCGGTATCCTGGTGATAACGCCCGTTCGCAGCGTTGCGCGACCGCCAAATCGCGCTATCGCTTGAAGTGAATCCCTGAGCTCCGAAGCCGAAGTGACCGGAGTCTAACCGCGCCGATGCGATCCATTCCGCGATTAAATCCGAACATCCGCGTCGCGGCCGGCCTCCGGCTCGCTTTGTGCGGCGCGATGGCCATGTTCGCCTCGACCCCGCCGGCTGCGGCGGACGCGCCGGCTTATGCCATCGCCATGCACGGCGTCCCGGCCCTGCCGGAGGATTTTGTCGCGCCGCTTTATGCCGATCCCGGCGCGCCCAAGGGCGGGACGCTGGTGCAAGGCGTGCTCGGAACCTTCGACAGTCTCAATCCGCTCATTGTCAAGGGCCTCGCCGCGCAGGCGATGCGCGGCTACGTGTTCGAAAGCCTGATGGCACGCGGCTATGACGAGCCCTTCACGCTCTACGGAGCGCTCGCGCGCACGGTCGAGACCGACGATGCGAGGAGCTATGTCACGTTCCGGCTGGATCCTGCGGCACATTTTTCCGACGGCGCGCCGGTCACGGCCGACGACGTCGTGTTCTCCTGGCAATTGTTGCGCGATCACGGCCGCCCCAATTACCGCGCTTATTATGCCAAGGTCGGCAAGGCCGAGCGCCTCGATGCGCAGACCGTACGCTTCGACCTGTCCGGCAGCGACGACCGGGAACTGCCGCTGATCCTCGGCTTGATGCCGGTGTTGCCGAAGCACGCCATCGACGTCGCGACCTTCGAGGACACGACGCTGGCGAAGCCCGTCGGCAGTGGTCCCTACGTGGTGGCCGCCGTCGATCCGGGAAAAAGCGTCACGCTCAAACGCGATCCCAATTATTGGGGCCGCGCGCTCGCCATCAACCGCGGCCTGTGGAACTTCGACGAACTGCGCTTCGATTATTACCGCGACGCCAACGCGTATTTCGAAGCCTTCAAGGCCGGTCTTTACGACGTGCGCAGCGAGACGGATCCGGGCCGCTGGGAGACCGGCTACGACACGCCGGCCGCGCGCGCGGGCCGCATCGTCAAGGAGACCTTCGTCAACGGCCTGCCCAAACCGGCAACCGCTTTCGTCTTCAACACGCGCCGGCCGATTTTTTCCGACCTGCGCGTGCGCCAGGCGATCGTGCGGCTGTTCGACGCCGAATGGGTCAACCGCAATTTCTTCTTTGGTCTTTATAAGCGCGGCGCCGGCTTCTTCGACGATTCCGAACTCTCCGCCTATCACCGTGTCGCCGACGCGCGCGAGCGCGCGCTGTTGGCGCCCTTCCCCGACGCGGTGCGCACGGACGTGCTCGACGGCACCTGGACGCCACCGACGACCGACGGCTCGGGCCGCGATCGCTCCGGCCTCAAGGACGCGCTGGCGCTCCTTGCCGCCGCCGGCTACGCCTTCGACGGCATGGTGCTGCGCCAGCGCACGAGCGGGCAGCCGTTGCAGTTCGAGCTCATGGTGATGAGCCGCGACGAGGAGCGCCTCGCGCTCGCTTTTGCCGACAATCTCAAGCGCGCCGGCATCGCCGTACGCGTGCGTCTCGTCGATGCCGTGCAGTACGACCAACGCCGCGCCTCGTTCGATTTCGACATGATCGAGAATCGCTGGGAGCAGTCGCTGTCGCCCGGCAACGAGCAAAGCTTCTATTGGGGCTCGGCGGCCGCCGGCGAGGACGGCTCGCGCAACTATATGGGCGTGCGCAGCGCCGCGGCCGACGAAATGATCGCGGCAATGCTGCGCGCGCGCGAGCGCACCGACTTCGTCGCCGCCGTGCGCGCGCTCGACCGCGTGCTGATCTCCGGCTGTTACGTCGTGCCGTTATTCTATCTGCCCGGACAATGGGTGGCGCGCTGGGCCTTTATCGAACACCCGGCGCACACGTCGCTGTCCGGCTACCTGCCTGAAACCTGGTGGCATCAGCCGCAACGGACACTGCAATGATCTTGGGCGATTCCAATCCCGCGGGCGCGCTGCAGGCGCAGAGCCGCATGACCATGGACGAATTCATCCGCCGCGCCGCGCAGCGGCGGCCCGAGGCGGTGGCGCTGATCGACGCGCCGAATCGCCGGTCGTTCACCGACGGCGCGCCGCGGCGGCTCACTTACGCCGAAGCCGACCGCATGGTGTCGGCCATTGCCGGACGCCTGCGCCGCATGGGGCTTGCGACCGATGCCGTCGTCGGCGTGCAATTGCCCAACATCGTCGAGAATGTGCTGACCATGCTCGGCGTGATGCGCGCGGGCATGATTGTCGCGCCGCTGCCGCTATTGTGGCGTCGCGCCGATATGATCGCCGCGCTGGCGCGCGTCGGCGCCAAGGCGCTGATCACCTGCGGCCAAGTTACCTGTGGCCAAGCCGGCCCGTTCAATCACGGCCAGCTCGCGCTGCGCGCGGCCGCCGAGGTGTTTTCGATCCGCTACGTCTGCGGCTTCGGCAAAACGCTGGCCGACGGTATCGTGCCGTTCGACGATCTGTTCGACGCCGACAAGCTCGACCCCGTTCCGCCGCTCGAACGGGAGCGGCAGGCCAATGCCGCCGCCCATGTCGCCGCCGTCACGTTCGACGTCGGCGAAGACGGCCTGCTGCCGGTCGCGCGCAATCATTCCGAACTGATCGCGGGCGGCCTCGGCGTGGTTTTGGAAAGCCGCCTGGCGCCGGAGACGGTCGCGCTGTCGACCATCGCGCCGTCGTCCTTCGCCGGAATGAGCCTGACGGTGCTGCCGTGGCTCCTGACCGGCGGCACGCTCGCGCTGCATCATCCCTTCGACGAAGAGGTGTTCGGCCGCCAGCGTCGGGAGACACGCTGCAGCACCGTGATGCTGCCGGGACCGGTGGCGCTGCGGCTCGCCGAATCCGGCGCGCTGGCGCGGGTCGGCCCGGTGGCCGTCATCGCCGCGTGGCGTTCGCCCGAGCGGCTCGCCATGTCGCCGGCTTGGATGAGTCCGGCTTGGCGTGAATCCGAGGCGCCCTTAACCGACGTCGCGATCTTCGGCGAGGCCGGCCTCGTGCCGGCGCGGCGCGGCGCCGGCGGCCGGCCGAGTGCCATTCCCGTCGGCCAGGTGGTGACGCCGCGCGGCAGCAGCGGCGGAATCGTGATCGGCGAGGT
>Ga0116134_1000431_pt1 | contig 21939 bp, 21 predicted proteins | sample June2015DPH_19_5_FD_89737 | JGI IMG/M metagenome (GOLD analysis project Ga0116134, IMG submission 89737) | Peatland microbial communities from SPRUCE experiment site at the Marcell Experimental Forest, Minnesota, USA - June2015DPH_19_40 | ecosystem: Environmental > Terrestrial > Soil > Wetlands... | reverse complement strand
GCGAATGTGCGCATCGAGTTTGAATCGGGTTGCGTGGCCAATTTTACGGCCAGCCGGGTTCCGACGGGGCGCGTGCGCAAGCTGCGTTTCTTCCAGGCGGGGCAATATATTTCAATTGATTATGGACGGCAGGACGTGCTGGTGTTTTCGGTCGGGAGTGCGTCCGGAGTGACAGCCGAGCCGAGCGTGAATCCGCAGATCCAGATGACGAAGCCGGCGATCACGGCAGAGGAGCCGCTGCTGGCGGAGATCAAGGCGTTCTTGCAGGCGGTGCGTGACCGGTCGCGTCCGGCGGTTTCGCTGGAAGATGGGCGGAGAGCGCTGGAACTTGGACTGGCGATTCTGGCCGAGATTGGACGGCACGCGGCGCGGATCGGGGTGGGGAAAGCTAGCGGCTTGCAGTAGTCGAAGACCCAATCGCAAATTCAGAGTTGCGGTGACTGCCGGCAACTGCCGAGCTGCGCTCGGCGTGGACGGGCGAGGGCGCCCGTCCCCACACGAACTGGACGCTATTACTGAGGCGTCGGGCCGGCGTCGGGCGGGCCGTGACGATGGCCTTGCCCCCGTTGCTCACGGTTGGCCTGTATTTCGTCCCACTTCTTCTGCTGGTTAGAGTCGAGCAGCGCGCGGATCTGGGTGTCGGTGGTCTTGCGAATGTCCATCATTTTGCCGTGGCGATCCTGCTGGGAAAGAGAAGCGTCCTGGTGCAGGCTCTCCATCTGTGAGTGCTCGGATTGAAGAATGTCCTGCACTTTGGTTTGCTGATCGGAAGTGAGTTTCAGTTTCTTGGTGAGTTCCAGGGTGCGCTGGGCGGGATCGGGCGGCGCGTGATGCCAGCCACCGTTGCCCTGTGAGGGTTGCTGATTGTTGGGCGGGCTGTCGTTGGATGATTGAGCGGACGACTGGGCCACCGCTAAAGGCGCGGCGATCGAGATGAGGCTGGCCGCGAGAAAAACTAGCAGGTACTGCTTGAGCATGGGGATCTCCTTTTCAAAGCGATCTGTCTACATCTATGAACCGAATTATGAGCCGGAAGTTGCGCGAAGAACAGGATTCGGACAAATCTTTGCTTAACTTTACAAAGCGCGGCTCCGATTTGGGATTTATGGCGTTGACGCGCCTTGAGCGGACAGGATTTGTTTAAGCTGGGCGGCAAATTGTTGGGTCTGCTCGTCGGAGAACTGCAACTGACCGTCGAGAACAAGGTTCAACTGGTCGGCGCCGGCGTCCTGGAATTGCGCCTTCTGGAGAGTGGCGGAGGGCTGCGCGGCGGGCGGGAGTGTGGTCTTAAGGTCGGTGCCCTTTTGCAGGACGGAGAGGAGCGAAGCGGCGATTTGCTCGCGTAGCGTGGCGCCGAGGTCACCGGAGCGGAGCGAGTCGCGGAGGAATCCACCGGCCTCGACGCGGGTAATTTCGGCGACGAGGCCCAAGTCAGTCTTTCCTTCGACCGACGATGTTTTGACCGACGATGATTCGACCGACAGAGATTCGACCGAGGGAGTGAGCTTGACCTCGATGGTGGCATCGCCGGCGGCTACCTCCATGGGGCTTTGGCCCGGCGGGCAGACCCAGCGCTCGAAGTGCACGTTAGCCACCACCAGGCTGGCGGGCTCCAACGGAGTGAGCGTGGCCTGCTGAATTTCAATGCGCTCGCCGCAGCGTGGCGTGCGGGTGAGTCTGGAGCGGAGAATGCCGGTGATGTTTAGTTGAAGGTCAGAGAGATCGGCGACAAGTTTGACGGCGAAAATGTTGTTGCCGTTTTCGCCGGGGGTTGCGGCGGATGCGCGGGAGACGGCGCCCGACGTTGGAATGGAGATGGGCTGGCCGGCGACGTTGATCGAGTTCGTCACCAGAGGCAGGCTGAAGGTGACATCCTGGCGGATCGGGTCAAAGAGGATACTCATTTCTCTGCCGAGCGCCAGCTGCTCGCTTTGGAAGCTGGCGAGCTCTTTATCGAGAGTGGCGGCGGAGTTGGCGATCTGTTCGCCGTCTGGTTTGGGAGTCTGGACGATTTGATCCAGCGTCTTTACTTGTTTGTCGAGGTCGGAATCCGCTTTTTCCAGTTTCCCGGTGAGATCCTTCAAGCCGGACTTCTGAGCGTCAGAAAACGAGCTGAGAAAATTCTGGTTGCTGGCGCGAGCCCTCTCAATGGCCTGATGCAAGGCGGTTCTGCGATCGGTTAGCGGTGAAGAAGGTGTGACCCTCTGCGGAGATTCGCGAAAGGTCTTTAGCTGATCGCCGGCGGCCTGGGCGTATTGTGCGACCTTGGCGAACGCGGCGCGCTGCTCAGCCGTGGCTTGCACGGCGATGGCGCGGCGAAAGTTCTTGAGATCATCCTCTGCGCTGAGCCCATCGCGAAGGGCGGGGCAGTCGTGCACGCAGATGATGGGCATCGTGTTCCGTCCGCCCCCAGCTCCAGCGCCAGCGCCGCCTCCGCCGCCCCGCTGGGCAAGCATTCTGCCGGGACTGATGAGCAGAGCGATCCCGACAATAAGCACTGCTGCGCCGCGCACAGACACACGAACTGCCGAGGCGCGGAGTGCGGGAACACCATGGGCAGATGCGTCAGGGCGGCGAGTTCCTTTGTGGAACGTTCCTTCGTGGAACATGGGCCAGAATCTCCAAGAACATTGTACGGTTGGAACCAGACCGCAGGACTAACGAAGCGCCAAAAATTCTGATGCAGAGGGATTCGAATTGGTGATCTGGTCCGATCTGCTCGATTCGTTCCGTCTCTAGTCGCTCAGTGGGCGCGCTGCCCGGCCATTACTCAGGTACTCACGCGGCGGGCGAAAAAAATGCGACAATAGGATTGGCGGTCGCAACCCCATAGTTTACGTAACTTTACGAAGGAAATTTGCGCGTAATCTTACGCAACATGTTACGCAACCCTGGAGGCTGCCCGCGGCTCTAAGCTATATAGTCTCTGCCTGATGCCAGTCACCCAAATTCCGTCTCGCGATCCCTTGTCCGGCAATCCTTCGTCTGGCGATTCCTCATCTGGTGAATCAGTGACTGCTGCCGGACAGCCGGAGCAGCGCGATTTGTTTGAAGCGCAGCACTGGGAAACGGCGTACCGCGGCTTCAATCCTGACGATGTTCCGCATCTTCTCATCCAGTTGCAGGACGACCTCTCGCGGGCGCGCAAGCGCGAAGCGGTGTGGCTATCCGTCATCCTGCACTTGTTCGTGATCATTCTTTTGTGGAACAGCGACAAGTTGATGATGCTGATGCCGCACCGGACGGTGGATCTGGCGATTCAGGCGAATCCTGACCAGTCGAAAGACGCGATGTTTCTGGCGTTGCCGCCGGACGCGCAGAAACTGATGCGGCGTCCCGATGCGAAGGTGATTTCAGATAAGGACCGTATTGCGACCAGCAAAGCACCGCAGATCAATCGAGACGAATTGAAGAAGATACTGGACAGCGCGCGTCCGGGACGGCCGAACGAGAACGCGCAGCAGTCGCCGGGCCAGGCTCCGCAGAATCAGCAACCGCCAGCGCCACAGGAGAGTTCGGGATTCGCGCAACCGCAGCAAAGCGATCAGACGGCGCAGTTGCGGATGCCTCCGCAGACGAGACTGCAACCGGATTTCAATGCTCGCATGACGCCGGGCTCGATGATCGACCAAGCGGAGCGGAGCGTAGCCGAGAGCCGCGGGCACAACGGCGGTTCGGGGCAAGCGGGCGATTACGGCAGCCCGGGGCGTAGCGGGGCGAGGGCGCTGGATCAGGCGGAAATCCTGACCGACACGATGGGCGTGGATTTTGGGCCTTATCTGACGCGGATCGTGGCCATTGTGAAACAGAACTGGTACAACCTGATGCCGCCATCGGTGTATCCGCCAATCTTGAAACAGGGCAAGCTGGCGATTGAATTCGTCATCCTGAAGGATGGCAAAGTGAGTAACATGGCGATTCGCACCTCGTCCGGCGACGTGCCGCTCGACCGGGCCGCGTGGGCGAGTATTACGGCATCGACTCCGTTCCCACCACTGCCTAAGGAGTTCCCCGGCCAAATCCTCGGCCTGCGCTTCTATTATTTTTACAACCTAAACCCCAACGGCGACTTGAAGTAAGCTCGCGCAACCGGCCCCCAGCCCCTAAAGGGGCGCATGTTTTCGCAGAATCTACGGCATCAAAGCGATGCTCTGATACGAAACGCGAATCCGTGGCGATACGAAGCCAGAGATTTTCTCCGGCCTCCTACTTCACATATTTGGGCGCTTTGCCCTTCGACCAGGGATCGTACGTGACGACGAAATGCACCCGCTCCGGCCGGGTCGGATGATCGTAGAACCACACCTTGATAAACGTACTTGGGTCGGGATCGGACAGGTTCGTCTCGCCACTTTTTTCGAAGTAGTGGGCGGCAACCTGGTTCGGGTTGGGCACAATTCCATGAATCACTTCGAGGCCATAGCGGTCCGCCTCATGCTCAAAATGGCGGCTTACGGCGTTGAAAACGGGAGTCGCAAGAAATGCCAGCGCCGTGATCACGAACAGCAAGACGGGCAGCGACGCCCAATCCCGCAGGTCTCGAATGCCCCACTGCGCGCCCCATCGCGCCAACATTCCGTTGGCCAGCCGGTAGCCGACATACAACAGGAACAGCAGAATGGCAGCGTCGATGGAAATTTCTTTGGGGATATGCAGCAAGACGTAGTGCCCCATCTCGTGTCCGAAAACGAATAGTGTTTCCGGGATGGTGGCCTTGGCAATCGTGTTGTCCCACACGACCACGCGCTTGGACGCGCCAAAGCCGGTGACATAAGCATTCTGACCGGTTTGCTTCGAGCTGGCATTCATGACAAACATGCGGTCGGCAGGAATCTCCATTCCGCCGCGATGGACGACCTTCTGCATCTCCGAGAGCAGGACGGGCTGCTCAGTCTGAAGAGGCTTGAAGGTGTAGAACAGGGGATCGATGACAATCGGTTGCAGAAAGAAAAGCGCCAGCAGGACGGGGATGGAAGCGAGCCAGAAGTAGAACCACCAGCGGCGTGGGCTGCGCCGAATGACGGCATAAAGGATAGCGACCAGCAGTGTTCCCACAATCAGCGTCACGGCCTGGTTCACGATCCAGTCGCGGAGCCATGGTCCCCATCCTTGCACGGAGAGGCCGTAGGCGCGCGCCAGGGATTGATCCCAAATGTCGGAAGGAATTCCGAGGACGGCAAGTGTCAGGAGAATCAGGGGCGCGAAGATGATCAGTTGCAGGCCACGACGCGCCGAGACGCGTTCGGCCAGGTCGCGAAACGCGGGCGCCAGACGCCATCGCAATACAACCAGCAACAGCAGGAAACCATAAAGCGCATTGATGAAGAAGTGGCGATAGTGGGCATTTGAATAGGCTTTCGCCCGCGCGTACTGCGCTGGAGGAGGCGCGTACTCGACGATGGGCGTGCTGGTGGTAGCGGCGTCGGCTGTGGACGAAGCCGCCGCTGTGGCGGATGGCGGCTCCGCGCCGCTGGCGGAACTGGTTTGCGCGTGTAGTGTTGCCAGCGCGCTGGCGAAAAGGAGAAGCAGCGGGAGAAAGCGAGTGCGACTTGGCATGGTGGGTTCCTGATTATTCTGGAGAACGATTATGGCAGAAACGGCAGGACCGACGACATGAGAAAGTGGAAGGCAATGGCCTCGGCTCTTAGATCGGGCTGGGATCGCGCTGCCTTCAGGTGCGCGAATGGACGGAATTCGCTAACATAAGGATATTGCCGGTTCGATGTGCATCCAAACAAAACATATGAAGATTCAACGACTGTTGCCACGTCTCATGCTGTTGCCACTGGTTCTCGCTTGCCTGGGTTTCCTCTGTCTGCCAGTTTTTGCGGAGGATGTCCCGGAGGTTCTCCGTCCGCCGAAGGGGGCACAAATTGCGCTCGTCGTTTTCGAAGACCTGCAATGCCCGCAATGCGGCCGGGTCGCGCCGCTGCTGGTTCAGGCCTCACGGACCTATAAGATTCCGCTGGTGCAGCACGATTTTCCGTTGCCGATGCATAACTGGTCGTTCGACGCGGCGGTGATGGCGCGCTACTTCGACGCGCATTCCAAGGATATCGGGAACGAGTTTCGCGAAACCGTGTTCGCGCACCAGTTGGAGATCAACCCGCAGAATTTGCGGGGATTTGCGGACAAGTTTGCCGCCGACCACAAGATGGGGTTGCCATTCGTGGTGGATCCGGAGGGCAAGCTGGCGGGGCTGGTGAAGGCGGACAAAGAGTTGGGCACGAGTCTGCACATCGACCACACGCCGACCATCTGGGTGGTCAGCAGCAAACGCACCGGCAAGCCCTACGTCGAGGTGACGGACACAAAAGAGCTGTACGTGATGATCGACGCCATGAAGAAAGAGTGAAGAGAGGTTAGAGGTCAGATTGCTGAGGTTCAACCTCTGCAATCTGACCTCTGCAATTCTTGTTACTCTGTCCAGCGGCGGAAGAGCAGCGCTCCATTGGTGCCGCCGAAGCCGAACGAATTCGACATGGCGTATTCGAATTCCACTTTGCGGGCGTGGTTGGGAACGAAATCCATGCCGTCGGTCCCGGGATCCTGATTCTCAAGATTAATGGTCGGCGGCAGAATCTGATCGCGCAACGCCAGCACCGTTACTCCTGCCTCCAATCCGCCGGCTCCGCCCAGCAGATGGCCGGTCATCGACTTGGTCGAACTCGCCGGGACTTTCTTTCCAAATAAATTTCGAATGGCGTGCGCTTCGAGCGTATCGCCGAGCGGCGTCGAGGTGCCGTGGGCGTTGACGTAGCCGACGACGCTCGGATCGAGTTTCGCGTCGCGCAGCGCGTTGCGCATGACGCGGAAGCCGCCTTCGTGTTCGGGGGCGGGTTGCGTCATGTGATACGCGTCCGCACTCATGCCGTAGCCAACGATTTCAGCCAGGATGGGAGCGCCGCGGCGGCGGGCATGCTCAAGTTCTTCGAGAATCATGATGCCGGCACCTTCGCCCATCACGAAGCCGTCGCGGTCCTTGTCCCAGGGACGGCTGGCGCGAGTGGGGTCGTCATTGCGAGTGGAGAGCGCGCGCATGGCGGCAAATCCGCCGACGCCCATGGGAGTAATGGCGGCTTCGGCGCCTCCGGCAATCATCACATCGGCATCGCCATACTGGATGATGCGGAAGGAATCGCCAATCGAGTGGGCGCTGGTGGTGCAAGCCGTGGCCGTCGCTTCATTCGGGCCCTTGGCGCCGAAGCGCATGGAAACGTGTCCGGCGGCAAGGTTGACGATGGCGGCAGGAATGAAGAAAGGCGAGATCTTGCGCGGGCCGCCCTCGAGCAGTGCGTTGTGTTCGCGCTCGATCACGTCGAATCCGCCGATGCCCGAGCCGATGTGCACGCCAACGTTCTCGGCGATGTCGGGTGTGACCTGAAGCTGCGACATCTTCATCGCTTCATCGGAGGCGGCGATCGCGAAGTGGATGAAGCGCCCCATCTTCTTCACTTCTTTTTTCTCGATGAATTGGAAGGGATCGAAGTTGCGGACCTCGGCGGCGATCTGGCAGGCAAAAGCGGAGGCGTCGAACCCGGTAATGCGGCCGACGCCGCTCTTGCCCGCGAGCAGGGCCTGCCACACCGCGTCGGTGGTATTGCCCACGGAGCAGATCAGGCCGATGCCGGTAACGACGACCCGTCTTTCGGAATTACGTGCCAAATTACTTGCCTGCCTTCGCGTGCTTGCCAATGTAGTCGACGGCATCCGACACGGTGCGAATCTTCTCCGCATCCTCGTCGGGGATTTCGATATCGAAGGCCTCTTCAAAGGCCATCACGAGCTCGACGGTATCGAGCGAATCGGCGCCCAGATCATCCACGAACGAAGCGCTGGGCGTGACTTCGCCCTCGTCCACACCCAACTGCTCGACGATAATCTGTTTCACTTTTTCATCAACGGCTGCCATGTTTCTCCTCGTTTCTAATTCTGGGAATCGCGGGTCCGGGTTCCGGGCCGGCGTTGCTAAATTACGACTGCATCTTTGCTCAATGAATCAAAAGAAGTCGAAACCAGTAGTCTAAAAGGGATCGGAAAAGTATGCAAAGGAAGTGACCGAAGAAAATTGGTCTGCTTGAACCTGGTATGTGCGGAGATCACTACCGAATCCTAACTGGCGGCGGGGAGAGCGGTCAAACCTGGGCGTCGCTGTCTTGTCTTCCGCGCTTGCTCATTTCGCAGAACTCGTGTCACGATTTGGGCGTGAAAATCCTGACCTTGCTTGCGGTTCTGCCGGCCCTCGCGTTGTCCGTCTTCGCCGCCGACTGCTCCAGGAATCAACTCCAGCATCAACCCCAGCAGCCGAAGACCGAGGCCGCGCTTTTCGAACTCGAGCAGAACTGGGCCGCGGCCCTCAGCCGCAACGACGCTGACACCGTCGCCTGCATGGTGGCCGACGAGTTTGAAGAGGTGGACGTCGATGGCTCGCTGCGTACCCGCAGCCAGATGCTGGAACACATCCCGCAGCGCAAGCCGGGCACGAATCACCTCTCGGAAATGCGCGCGCACGTCGAAGGTAATTCCGGATTTACGCGCGGACTCGCCACGCTGGTGGACGCTTCCGGCAAGATCGTGGCACGCGTTCGCTTCACCGACGTCTTCACCTACCGCGACGGGCGCTGGCAGGCGATCGCCGGGCACGAAACGCTTCTCGGCGAGGCCAGCCGCTAAATGCGCGCCGTCGTGCAACGCGTGAGCCGGGCCAGAGTTACGGTCAACGGCGAGATTACGGGCGAGATCGGCCTCGGCCTGCTGGTGCTGCTCGGCGTGGGCGCGGGAGACACGCGCGCTGCGGCCGATTACCTGGCCGAGAAGACAATCGGCCTGCGCATTTTTGAAGATGCCGGCGGCCCGACTGGAATGAACCCGACTGGAATAAAAAAGATGAATTTGTCGGTCGCGGACGTTCGGGGCGCGCTCCTGGTGGTCTCGCAGTTCACCCTCTACGGAGACGCGCGCCGCGGCAAGCGCCCATCGTTCGACGCGGCCGCTCCGCCCGATGAGGCGCGCGCACTCTACGAATATTTTGTGGAGAAAATCCGCGCCGCCGGCCTGCTTTGCGAAACCGGACGCTTCCAGGAAACCATGCAGGTGGAACTGGTCAACGAAGGGCCGGTCACGATCCTGCTGGATTCAGCCAAAATGTTCTGAAGGCCACCTTCTTTTCCCCATGAAGTTCAAGTTGACCTTATATTTTCACCATCTTTAATATTCCCCATCTTTGCTGTTGACAACAGCATACCTTGTAATGCAATGTATGTACAGCATGAAAGAGCGCGAGGCGCGTGACCAGGAGACCGGAGACAAGTGGGAAATTCAGCTGCGCAAAGGATGCCTTGAGCTGGCGATTCTGGCTGCATTGTGGGACGGGAAACGCTATGGACTTGAGATCTTGCGGCGGCTGGAGAGCGATTCCGATTTGATCGTATCGGAGGGAACGGTTTATCCGCTGCTCAGCCGGTTGAAGGCGCTTGGCCTCGTGCGCAGCGAGTGGGTCGAGTCCGATGCCGGACATCCGCGGAAATACTATGCGCTGACTACGCCCGGGAAACAGCGGGCCCTCGAGATGGCCGGAATCTGGGCGCGGTTCTCGGCCAGCATGGGTAAGTTGCTCGCTCCACTGGCAAGGGGGAAATAGAACCATGGCAAGCGATGGGCAGCAGAGAATCGAGGCGTACCTTGGCAAGTTACGCGGCCGATTGCGCGGCGTGAGAGACGACGAGGTCCGCGAGATTATCGAAGAGCTGCGCAGCCACATTACGGATAGAGCGGCGGCAGACGGAGAAGTAACGGACGCCGGAGTTGACGCGGCGCTGGCTGCCCTGGGCAGTCCGGAAGAGCTGGCCAGCCAGTACATGACCGATAACCTGCTGGCGAGGGCTGAGGTCAGCCGGTCTCCACTGCAAATTCTCAAGAGCTTGTTCCGCTTGGCAAGTCTGAGCGTTGCCGGTTTTTTTGTGTTGCTCGGCTCCGTCGTTGGATATTTTTTCGGGGCAGTTTTCATTCTTGTCGCGGTGGCGAGACTATTCCATCCGCGAACCGCTGGTTTGTGGACTCTTCCGGAGAGCACTGGCCGCCTGGCGCTCTCCTTTCGCCTTGGGTTCGGGAGTGCGCCGGTCGGCGGCAAAGACGTACTGGGCTGGTGGATCATACCGATCGGGTGGCTGGCAGGTTGTGGGCTCGTGATGTTGACCACGCACATTGCGCTCTGGTTTGTGCGGCAATACCGGAGGTCGCGCGTGCTTCCTTGAGGCTGATCCGCGACGAAACCGCAACAGAAGGGAGGAGCTAATGGACGGAACGATGAACGCAAGACCCAGCGCTGCTGATTCCAGTCCGTCGCGAGGAAACGGACTGACCCCTGCGCGGCGATGGATTTCCCTGGCGGAGTTTGTGGTCGGGGGCGCGATTGTGATCGGCCACAATGTCTATCACGTTATTCCCAATGAGGTGCCTATCCTCTTCGTGATCGGCCTGATTTCGCTGCGAGTGCGCGACGGGGGCTGGGGCGTGATCGGCCTGCGCTGGCCGGCTTCGTGGAGGCGAACCGTCTTGTTCGCGCTGGCAGCGGCTGCCGTAAGAATCCTGCTCGGACAATTCGTAGTTGATCCGCTGACGGCCCACTTCTGGCCGGCAGCGATCGCACCGAGCGGCGTGAATGAAATCACGGGACATGCGATGGTGGGGCTCCGCTGGCTCCTGCTCGTCTGGACTTTTGCCGCATTCGGAGAAGAAATCGCCTATCGCGGATACTTGGTCACGCGCGCCGCGGACCTTGGCAACCGTTCGCAGACTGCTTACTGGGTTGCCGTCTTGATGGTGTCCGTGCTCTTTGGCTACGGACACTACTACAAAGGTCCATCAGGGATGGTGGATTCCGGTATGGCTGGCCTGGTTCTCGGAGCCGCTTACCTGATGTCTGGGCGCAACTTGTGGGTCTGCATTCTGGCGCATGGGTTCATTGACACGGTGATGGTCATCGCCTTGTTCTTCGGATGGTCAAGTTAGGCCTTCGTACCCGTTCCGTTTGACCGATTTCGACAGCGCACGATAGACTAGATGAGTTTGCCTGTACTTGCGGGCCCGTTCTGGGACCGCGCCGCGTTACCGGTCAGAAGCCGCAGCGGGAAAACAGCAAGCATACTTAAGTGATCTGCCGAGCTTTGCTCGGCTTGGACAGCCGAGGGCGGCTGTCCCTACACGAGCATTAAGGAGAGTCTATGTACGCGGTGATCCGCGCAGGTGGAAAGCAGTATCGTGTCGCCCCGGGCGACGTGATCCGGGTGGAAACGCAGGAAGACAAGGACGGCAAGGTCGAGTTCGGCGACGTGCTGGCGGTATCGGCCGAGGCGGGCAGTGTTGTGCCTGTGGGGTCGGGAGCGCTCGTAACCGGCGAGGTCGTCGAGCAGGGACGCGGCAACAAGATCCTGGTCTTCCACTACAAGCGCAAGAAGCAATACAAGAAGCTGCGCGGACACCGGCAGGATTATACCGCGGTCCGCATCACCGAGATTGCTTTTGACGGGCAGTCGTTCAAAGCGCCTGAGCTCCCGAAAAAGGAGAAGAAGGTAAAGCCGGCACCCGAAGACGGCGAAGAAGTAAAGACTTCGAAGCGGCCGGGGAAAAAGGCGAAGAAGCACGTAGCGCACGCGCCCGCGAAGAAAGCGGCGCCGAAGAAGGCAGCGAAGAAGAAGAAAAAGAAGTAGCAGATCCGTCGCTCCACGCAGGATGACAGTGTAGTTTTGGTGCGACGAAAAATTGGAATTGGAATTTACTGGCAACTGGCCACCGGGAACTGATTTATGGCGCATAAAAAAGGACAAGGCACTTCACGAAACGGGCGCGACTCGAACGCGCAGCGGCTGGGCTTCAAGGCTTTCGGCGGACAACTGGTGCCCGGCGGCACGATCATCGTGCGCCAGCGCGGCACGCGGGTGAAGCCCGGACTCAACGTTGGACGCGGCAAGGACGACACTCTCTTCGCCAAGATCACGGGGCGCATCAAGTTCCTCGACAAGGGATCGATGGGGAAGTTTGTGATGGTCGAGCCGGAAGCTATCGAAGCGAAGTAGGCGGTTTCTTCATCCAGGCGAGCATCCCACCCGGAGAGGACTTGCGAGTGTACGGGAGAGCTGGGGCTTGTGGGATAATGATCGCAGCGGATCGGGGATCGGGGTATCGCCAATGCCAAAAGGGAAACCCGGGGATTTGGACTGGCACGATCTTCACGGCGAACCCGAGGGCTGGCGCGAGCTGCAGGAGCGGGCGCGGAGCGAGCAAGACCCTAGGAAGCTGGAAGCGATCATCGCAGAGATGAATCGGCTCCTCAGTGAGTGCGAAAAAAAGGCGGCTAACGGCAAAGGGCCGCATTCTACCTCTCGGCATGGCAGCGTCAAGCCGACTTCAATCACCGAATAGGATTCATCATGTTGGGTTGGCGAGCCGGTGTAATTCGGAACGCAGTTCGGCAATTCGGGATTTTCTCTTCTGATAGGCGTCCAATTCGTCGGGCGTGAAATCCGCCAACTTGCGACCCATGATCGAATCGAGTTGCAGTTGTAAAAGATCGCATAGCTCAAGAGCTATTGGAGCGATTCCGCTGGGGTCCATACAACACCCCTCTACCAGTAAAGCAGGGAACCGAGCGACGCGCTGTGATCGTGGATTTTCTTGACTGTACCGTTTGGTACAAGTGGTTGTGATCTGCGCCCGGCAGTCCTTCGAGATTTTATGTTCATTGATGAAGCCAAAATTCGAGTGAAGGCTGGGGATGGCGGCAACGGCTGCATGGCGTTCCGGCGGGAGAAGTTCATTCCGCGGGGCGGGCCTTCGGGCGGCGATGGCGGCAAGGGCGGCGACATCTGGATGGAATCGAGCGAGCGCCACAATACGCTGGTGCATTTCCGTTTCAATCCTGAGTACAAGGCCGAGCGCGGACGGCACGGCGAGGGCGACAAGAAAACGGGCCGCGACGGGGAAGGGATTGTCCTGAAAGTGCCGGTGGGCACGATCGTTTTCGACGAGGACACGGGCGAAAAAGTTTACGATTTTTCGCGCGCCGATGAACGCGTCGTGATCGCGCGCGGCGGACGCGGCGGACGCGGCAACGCGCAGTTTGCCACTTCCACGCACCAAGCCCCGCGCGAGCACGAAGAAGGACGCCCAGGGGAAGAACGCAATTTCCGACTGGAGTTGAAACTGCTCGCCGATGTCGGCCTCGTGGGATATCCGAATGTGGGCAAGTCGACGCTCATTTCGGTCATCTCGGCGGCACGGCCGAAGATTGCGGATTATCCGTTTACCACGCTCGAGCCGAACCTCGGTGTTGTGCTGGCGGGCGACAAGGGAAAAGAAGAGAGTTTCGTGGTTGCCGACATTCCGGGCTTGATCGAAGGCGCGCACGGCGGATCTGGGCTCGGCACACAATTCCTGCGGCACATCGAGCGCACGCGTTTGCTGGTGCACATGGTGGATGTCTCCGACAGCAGCGGGCGAGCCGACGTGGTGAAAGACGTGGACGTGATCCGGGGTGAGCTGGCGAGTTTCGGAGCGGGTCTCGAGAAGAAGCCGACACTGATGGTCGCGTCCAAGATCGACGTGGCGAATCCGGAGAAGCTCAAGAAGCTGAAGCAGTGGTCGATGCGCAAGAAGCTGAAGCTCTATTCGATTTCCGCGGTTACCGGCGAGGGAATTGAGAAGCTGAAGTACGCTATGGCGGAGGAAGTGGAGAAGGTGCGAAAGGCGCTGGCCGAGGCGCAAGCAGAAGACCCTAAGATCTCTCGCTCTGGCGCTTAGATTGGCCGGCACCCGGTTCCGCAGGCACTCCTCTGGCCGGGCGAGGACGCCCGGCGCTCCGCTGTATCCACCTATTTACTGGTAAGTACTGGTACCCCCCTCCCCCCCCTGTCTAATGGAATCATTGGGTTGGCGAGAATTTTATGCTTCGGTCTTTGAATCTAAAGGACTTATATTAAAGTATTCTGGAATAAGGACTTAGGGGCAGTTGCCAGTAGCCAGTACCCAGAAAAAACAACACGAGCACGCAAAGGAAAAAGGGTACGGGAGTGATCCGCACCCTTTTCTTATCTATGTTCCTATTATACCAATTCCGACCTACCTACAGGGACAAGTTTTCGAACTTTATTTTGTCAAGGGATGCAGCGACTTACGGGGAAAATCGTGGAAACGGGGGGTTGACAGGATTCGCTGAAATCGAGATGGAACGGGCGAGCTGCGAGCACCCAGGTTCGCGCCCAAAAGACGGGCGCGAACCCTTCGACAGGCTCAGGGCAGGCTCTGGGGGCGCCTTGAACCTTGCTCAGAACGACACCTCAACCCCTGCTGCTTACTGTGCCAGATACCTGGCCACCACTAATGCAGTGTCGGTGCCCCCGTGGGGTTGGGCCGTTAACAGAGTTCCCGCCACCACGATCTTGCCATCGGACTGGATGGCGAGGCCGGAATCGGTCGCAAAGCTGCTTCCAAAAGACGTGACCACCGTCCCATCCGTGCCGAAGCTGCTATCAAGTTGCCCCGCAGCGGTATAGCGCACGAGGCCGAAAGCCTCTTCCGTACCGTTGTTCGCTGTCCCCGATACCACAACCGCTCCGGTCGTCGGCTCGATGGCCAGCCCGGTGGTGGCCATAATGGGGAGGCCGGATAGCGCGGTCTCGATTCCGCCGTTCGTGGCAAACCCTGGATCAGCGATGCCAACATCCTTATAGCTGGAGAGGACAAATCCTAGCGTCGGACCCGGCGTCATGCTTGGAAGCGTACCCGCCACCAAGATGTCCCCATTGGCAGGCAGGGCTAAGGCATTGGCTGGTCCTGGAGTCGGCAGTTGCCCGTTGATTGCGAAAGTTGTGTCGAGTTGCCCTGAGCTGGTGTAGCGGAAGACGAAACTCGGAGTAGAGGTGCCCACCAGAAATTCGCCATTGGGAAGAGCCGCTACCGAACTCGCCGTCGAGGCGGGCAAACGATGGTCCACGCCTTGGCCCGTAGAGGACAATATGAAAAGTTGATTGCCAGCGGCCAACCCAATTGTTCCGTTCGTTTGGATCGCAATCGCGGAAACTGCAAAAGGCTCCGCGAACGAGACGATTCCTGCCTTTCCAAACGAAGAGTCAAGGCTGCCGTTGGAGTTGTAACGAACCACGTCCTCCCCTCCTGCGGCCACGATCTTTTGATCGGGCTGAATAGCGACGCAGGTAAAGCTGCCCACTAGGCTCGGGGTGATCGCGATGCCTCCCTTCCCAAAGGTGGTGTCCAGGCTGCCGTTGGTCTCGTAACGCGCTACGGCAAAAGACGGAAACCCGTTCCCATTACTCGAAGGCACACCTCCCGCCACTACGATCTTGCCGTCCGTCTGGATTGCAATACCGCCGACGGCAGCGATGTCCTGTTGGTACTGGACTCCGAAATCGGTGATGGCAATACCGCCGTTTCCAAATGTGGTATCAAGCTGGCCCGCTTGTGCGGCAGCCTGCGTTGCGGCACTGAGAAGAACCGCCAGGGCGAGCATTGCAACGAATCGCGAGTTGGAATTCGTGAGCATGACTTTTCTCCTTCTGAATTGCGTCGTGTCCCGAGCCAGTAGTTTGCGGCCAACGGCCAGGCGCATCATTCGTGAGAGGGGAGCGTACAACAACGCAGCGAAACAATTGTCAGGAAATTGTCAACAAATTGGAAGAAAAGCGTCAGAAAATCGAAGGAAGGAAGGAGGTGAAGGAAGCGCGAGATCGTGACGGAGCGGGTGAGCTGCGAGCACCCAGGTTAGCGCCCAAAAGACGGGCGCGAACCCTTCGACAAGCTCAGGGCAGGCTCTGGGGCACCTTGCTGAGCACGTACGCCGCGGTCGCTGGTGGGCTTCTTCGAAATCTCATCGCCCGCCAGCGACCGTTCGCCAGTTCCCTAATGACCCATCACCATGGCCGTCTCCACTGAAGACGTTCGTTTCCTTGCCAGTTCCGTCTCCAGTTTTCCCTGCAGCACTTCCCATCCCACTTCCTGTCCCGGCGTCCAGATCGTGGCCAGGAAGTATTCGCTGCCGTAGCGGTGAAAGATGAAGTGCGCTTTCTCCGCCGTCACCTTCCCTTGCTTCGGTAGCGCCAGAAATGACGCCGTGGCGCGCCCATCATTGCTCTGTAGGCGCAGCCTACCGTCCGCCACACGCTGAATTGTGTAGTCCCCTGCGTGCATACGCTCGTTTTCCACCACAAAGTCAAAAGGAACCGTGACTTTCATTGGCCCCGAGTACTGCGCCATTACCGGAACCACGGCACCCAGCATCAGCAACATCGTCACCACCATACCTGCTAGATTCTTCTTCATAACTCCTCCTTAGTTTCTTTTTTTCTCTGGAACTCTCGCGACGCCGCTTGGTCGCGCTCACAGGTGCATTGAACGATGGGTCAGACAGAATGGAAACACTCCCGAGGTGAAACGTGGCCGACTTGCAGGTGACCATGCAATCTGCTGAAAGGACGCCGCTTAATTTGTCAGGTGACTTGTGCGAAAACGGTCTCGCAGCTTCCCGGCATGAACGTGCGGCGTCTAATCACACAGATGAACAACAGGGGGAACTTCGCACACTCACAGTTCGTAACATTCTGTGCGAGTCAGACTGTGCGAGTCAGAGGGTGGTAAACTTTGCTTTCAGACAGCCAATTTCGACCGCCGGACTCTCGCGTGCCCCTGGACGACACTAGATCGGACGGCCATCCGTTGCGCTTTTCGAGCTTCGAACTCGACTTGCGCGTCCGCGAGCTTCGCAAGCACGGCACCAAGATCAAGCTGCAGGACCAGCCCTTTCAGATTCTGGCGCTGCTTCTCGAGAAACCCGGCGAAATCGTCACCCGCGAAGAATTGCGCGACCGCCTTTGGCCCGCCGATACTTTTGTCGACTTCGATCACAGCCTTAACAGCGCAGTCAAGAAGTTGCGTCAGGCCTTAAACGATGATCCCGACGTTCCCCGCTTCATCGAAACCCTGCCGCGCCGCGGGTACCGTTTCATCGCGCCGGTGGGCAGTGGCACCAGTCTTACTTCACCCGCGCCGACGGGCGAATTTCCAATCCAGAGCGGCGTGGCCTCGCCGGTCGAAGCACCCCGAGCCCACCCCACCGCCGACCCTGCCACTCGTCTGCATCATTTGCATCATTGGAAACTTTGGGCAGCGGGCAGTTTCGGCTTTCTTCTGGCGCTCGGAATCGTTGCCTGGTTCGGGTTTTCACGCTCCACAAACTCACCCAGCCTTGCCCCCATCCGGCTGGTGCCGCTCACCTCCTTTTCGAACGATTTTTCGAAAGGATCGTTTTCGCCCGATGGCAACCAGGTGGCCTTTAGCTGGGATGGTGACCAGCCAGACCACGGCATCGACATTTACGTAAAGCAGATCGGTATCGAGAGACCGCTGCAGGTCACTCGCGAGTTTGGCTTCAACTTTTTCCCGGTCTTTTCACCGGACGGCCGTTACATCGCCTTTCTGCATGGGAATAGCGGCGAGGTCCCGGGCATGTTCATCGTTCCGGCCTTGGGCGGGCCGCCCCGCAGACTGATCGACTTCGCCCCCGACATTTCCTGCAGGCCCTCACTGAACTGGTCTCCCGACGGCCAATTCCTGGTCTACTCCGATCGTTCTGGAGATCAACCCTGCAGTGTGAAGCGGCTCACGGTAGAAGACCTGAGCATCCGCCAAATCTCCTTCCCTCCGGTTCCATCCACCGGCGATTGGGACGCTCAGTATTCTCCCAACGGTAAGAGCGTCGCCTTTATCCACAATACGAAAGATGTCGAAGATATCTATGTCATGCCGGCGGCGGGTGGCGCACCGCAGCGCATAACCTTTGACAACCGGCTCCTCTCCGGCCTGGCCTGGACGCCCGACAGCAAAGAACTCATCTTCTCCTCCAACCGCGGCGGTTCGAGCTGGGGGTTGTGGCGCATGCCAGCGATCGGAGGCACTCCCGAACGCCTATCGGTTGGATCCGAACGCGCTTACTTTCCCACCGTCAGCCTCAAAGGGAATCGCCTCGCCTATTCCAGCGGGCTATGGAATGAGAACATCTGGCGCGCCGCCATCGCTCCCGGCCATCGCCTGGGCAAACCAGAGCGCCTCATCTTTTCGAGCATGCAGGAAGAAGGCCCGCAATACTCGCCCGATGGCAAGCACATTGCCTTTCAGTCCACCCGCTCCGGCAACTTCGAAATCTGGCGCTCTGACGCCGATGGAACCAACATGGTTCAGTTAACCTCATTCGGCGGCCCGCTCACCGGCACTCCGCGCTGGTCTCCTGACGGACGGCAAATTTCCTGCGACACTCGTCCCGGCCCGCATCCCAACGTTCACGTCGTGAGCGTCGACGGCGGTCCGGTTCGCCGGTTTCCCAACGACAGCTCGGACGATGGCGTCGCCAGTTGGTCGCATGACGGCCGCTGGCTCTATTTCGCTTCCAACCGCAGCGGTGCGTGGCAGGTCTGGAAAAGAACCGCCGATGGCGGGCAACCGGTCCCGGTCACCAAGAATGGCGGATTTGCTGCGCTCGAATCGCCCGACGGTAAATCCATCTACTTCGCCAAGTTCAACGAGGACGGTATCTGGCAAGTCCCGATCGGCGGCGGCCAGGAAGTCAAAGTGGTCGACGAACCGCCGAAAGATTACTGGGGATACTTTGCCGTCGGTCCCGATGGACTGTATTTGTTAGGGGACATCGGCACTTCCGCGAAACACCGTCCCGGCTTCAAGTTCCTCGACTTTGCCACCCGAAAAGTAACGGTCATGGGGGCGATGGAGAAAGAGCCCTACAAAGGCGCTCCCGGCCTGTCTGTTTCACCCGACGGAAAGTATCTGCTCTACGTGCAACTCGACGAGGCGCGCAACAGCCTGATGTTGGCCGAAAATTTCCACTGAGGACTCCTGGCCGTCCGCAAACCGCAAGATTTCGGGCACCAGGTTTGGGACTGCGTGCGTTTCCGAAAGGCGTTCGCCGCCGCTGAACCCTAGCTGCTGTTATCAGCGATTACACTCAAAACCGATCCCTAACCAAACTTCGCATGTGCCGCCGGCATCCCTGCCACGGTGCCGTGCTAGAATTTCCACAGCTTCAGCTTTCCCTGGACCCTAGTCTTGATCGAACTGGCACCCTCGATACTCTCGGCGGATTTCGCCCACCTGGCGGACCAGGTGGAGCGGGCGACGGCGGGCGGCGGCAGCGTCATCCATGTCGACATCATGGACGGGCATTTTGTGCCCAATCTAACCATCGGGCCTCCGGTGGTGAAATGCTTGCGCCGGGCAACTCGGCTGCCGCTGGACTGCCATCTGATGATCGAGAACCCCGACCAGTACATTGCAGATTTTGCGGAAGCGGGAGCGGACTGGATTTCAGTGCATCAGGAGGCGTGCCGGCATTTGAACCGGACGCTGAATCTTATTAAGCAGCATGAATGCCGGGCGGGAGTGGTGATCAATCCGGCGACGCCGGTGGAGACGCTCAGCGAAGTGCTCGATATTGTGGATTATGTGCTGGTGATGAGCGTGAACCCAGGGTTTGGGGGGCAGAAGTTTATCCCAGGCACGCTGCACAAAATCGCGAAATTGGTAGAGATTCGCACGGCGCGGGGATACGAGTTCCGCATCGAAGTAGATGGCGGCGTCGGGATGGACACGGTGGCGGAAGTGGTGCGCGCCGGGGCGGAGATTCTGGTGGCGGGGAATGCGGTGTTCGGCAAGGGCGATGCCAAGGCGAATGCGCAGGCGCTGCTGGAAGCGGCGCGCAGCGCGAGTTTCGAACGAGTCTAATCTGAATTCACCACGGAGGCACGGAGACACGGAGAAAAGCGCTTCTTGCTCTTAGCTTTAGCACTTTGGCTCAGAGCCAAAAACGGGTTTCTCCGTGTCTCCGTGCCTTGGTGGTGAAAAGGTTCTGAGGTTTCCTATGCGTCGTGTTTCGGTTCTCTCGTTATTGGTTCTGGTGCTTGCGCTTAGCGTGGCGTGCACGAACAAGAAATCGGTGAACCCGCTGGCCAACGTTGGGTCGAAGCAACCCGACAAAGTGCTGTTTGACCGGGCCATGGATGCCATGAAGCACAACCGCTTCGACGTGGCGCGGATGACGCTGCAGACGCTGATCAACACCTATCCGGATTCGGAGTTTATCGCGCGGGCGAAGCTGGCGGTGGCGGATTCGTGGTACGCCGAAGGCGGCACCACGGCGATGCAGCAGGCCGAGATCGAATACAAGGATTTCCGGACGTTCTTTCCCAATATGCCGGAGGCGGCCGAGGCGCAGTTGAAGGTGGCGAACATCCACTATCAGGAGATGGAAAAGGCGGACCGTGACTACACCCACGCGATGCGGGCGGAGGAGGAATACCGGTCGCTGATTCAGGAGTATCCGGACAGCAAGCTGGTGCCGCAGGCGAAACAGCGGTTGCGGGAAGTGCAGGAAGTGCTGGCGGAACGCGAGTTCGGCATCGGGCGGTTCTACTACCTGCGGATGGCCTACCCGGCGGCGATCGCGCGCCTGAAGACGCTGGTGGAACGGTATCCGTTGTATAGCGGAGCGGACCAAGCGCTGTATCTGCTGGGGCAATCGTATGAAGGCGAAATCGATGTGATCCGCAAGAACGGGCGCCTGAATGAAGTGGCCAAGGGCAAGATGATCGAGCAACTGACGCAGGAGGCGTCGGATGCGTACGGGAGGATCATCAGGCGGTACCCGGCGATGGAGCGGGCGCTGGATGCGAAGGCGCGGCTGGAGGCGTTGCATCAGCCGGTGCCGCGGCCGACGCGGGCGGCGCTCGAACTGAACAAGAAGGAAGAGGCCAGCCGGCGTGAGACGAGCGCATTTGTCAGCCTGGTGGGGACCTTCGAGAAAGGTCCCGACGTCGCACACACGGCCCGAGTGGGCGAGCCGACGATGGTGGATCCAGCGCCGGTGAATCCGACTGAGATCGTGCACAAGATGACCAGTGCGGCGGGGATGAGCGGCGACAATAAGATCAGTGTGGAAACGACCAGTGGGACGCCAGCGCCGAACCAGGAGGCGCCGCGTTCGGAGGTTCCAGCAGCGGCTCCGGAACAGGCTGTGGCGGCCGATCCGAACGAACTGAAGCCGAATGTTGAGGCCGATCCGAACGCGCTTCCCCCGCTGCAGCAGAGCAATCAACTGGACAACGGCGGTGGGTCATCGAGCGTCGTCTCTTCGGGTGCGCCGGCGAAAACCGAAGAGATGGCGGACATTTCTTCGAGCAAGAAGAAGAAGAAAAAGGGCTTGGGGAAGCTGAACCCGTTCTAGGAAGGGCAGAGATTAGAGGTCAGATTGCGGAGGTTAGAGGCGGCGTTCAGGTGTCTCTTGGCTGCGCAATCGTGCCTTTCTCGCTTTCTGCGCTTCTACCTCTGCAATCTGACCTCTAACCTCTGACTTTGTAGGCCTCCCAACAGGCTAGGTACGGTCGTAACCTGTTACCCCTACCTGAATCGTTGACTTAGGGTGAGGGACGCGGTAGTTTCGCGTTATCCCTCCTTTTTTGTCGAAGGATGACGCTTGGCGCGGAAAATACTACTCGCCGATGACAGTGTGACCGCCCAGAACATGGGGCGAAAAATCCTGGCCGATGCCGGGTATGACGTCGTCACGGTCAACAACGGATCTGCCGCCCTGAAGCGGATCGCCGAACTCAAACCGGATCTGATCGTGCTGGATGTGTACATGCCCGGCTATAGCGGGCTGGAAGTCTGCCAGCGGGTGAAGGATGCGGAGGAGACGGCGCACATTCCGGTGCTGCTGACGGTGGGCAAGCTCGAACCTTTCAAGGCGGAAGAAGCGCGCCGGGTCAGGGCCGACGCTCACATCGTGAAGCCATTTGAAGCCAGCGAGTTGCTGACGGCGATCACGCGGCTCGAAGACCGCATGGTGCCGCAGCAAGCGGAAGGGGG
>Ga0116134_1000430_pt1 | contig 21982 bp, 23 predicted proteins | sample June2015DPH_19_5_FD_89737 | JGI IMG/M metagenome (GOLD analysis project Ga0116134, IMG submission 89737) | Peatland microbial communities from SPRUCE experiment site at the Marcell Experimental Forest, Minnesota, USA - June2015DPH_19_40 | ecosystem: Environmental > Terrestrial > Soil > Wetlands... | reverse complement strand
CGAGGCCGCCCGCGTGAATGGCCAGGCTGGCGGGCGACAGCGAGATCCGGTCACCGAAGACCACGATGCCGAGGAGGATGCCGGCGACGGGCTCACCCGCGGTGATCGTCGGCAGCGAAGAGTGCAGCGGCCCGGCGTTGAAGGCGCTCTGCATCAGAAGAATGCCCACCGCACCGGTGGCCACCAGGCAGTACACGGACCAGCTGTGCAGCAGGCCGGACATCCCGTGATGCTGCAGGATCTGCAGGGTCTGCCGGGTCAGCGCGTCCTGGATGCCGAAGACCAGGCCGGCCCCGAGCCCGGTGAAGGTGGCGCGCTGCTTCCCGGATCGGTGCCGCCCGGCCTGCACCGCCGCGAACGCGACGCAGGCGATGCCCCCGGCGACCGGCCAGTGCGAGAACGATCCGAAGGACTCGCCGATGGGCTCGATGGAACGGGCCAGCGAAAGGATCGTCTCGCCGGCGATGAGCAGCAGTGCGCCGGCGACCTCGGTGACGCGGACCGTCTGATGGGACAGTGGAACGGCCAGGATCAGGGCGACCAGCAGGTTGGTGGTCAGCAGCGGCTCGACCAGGGACAGCGCGAGGTGCCCAATGGACCACGCGGCCAGGATCTGACCCAGGATCATGCAGCCGATCCCGGCGAGCCATTTCCGCTTGCGGAACAGGTCACCGAAAAGCTTCAGGCTGAGAAAGTGGGACTCCGGCGCGCGTTCGGCCGTCTGCTGCTGGAGGACAAAGCCAATGCCCAGCAGCACGGCTGCCACCAGCGTAATCGCGTAGTCCACGGCGCCAACCTACCCGCGGAGCGCGAAATCACGTATGCGGGGCGTGGCCGATTGCCGAGCTGACGCTGGCATGGGCCGGTTAGCCGATACGCCGGAGCTCAGCGCGGTAACGCCGGGCCGATTCGAGGTAGGCCTGCATGGGCGATTCGATCCATCCATCCGGCTGGTTCATTTCCCGTACGCGGCACGGGACGCCGATGGCCATGGTCCCCGGTGGCACCTTGAATCCCTCCGGAACCAGCGCGCCCGCGCCCACCAGCGCACCGTCCCCCACGATGGCCCGGTTGAGGGTGACCGATCCGGACCCGATGAGGCACCGGTCCCCCACCACGCAGCCCTCAAGATGGGTGTTGTGGCCGACCACGCATTCCGTGCCGATGACCGTTGGCCAGTCATGGGTACAGTGCACCACGGTCCCGTCCTGGATCGAGGTCCGCGCGCCGATCTCGATCGTGCCGTGGTCGCCGCGGAGCACGGCGCACGGCCAGACCGACGCCTCCGCACCGAGGTGCACGCTCCCGATGATCACCGCGTCCGGGTGAACGAAGGCGGTGGGATGAATCGCGGGCTCGATATCCCCCAGCGCGTAAATCGGCAACACAACCTCCCTGGGCCTGACCTTTCCCGTCAGCGTAGACGCCCGCGGACCGATTACCGAGCCTCCCGGGCCGCTTGGTTTTCTCTGGGACCCGTGTAACTGCTGGGGCGATTGAGGCTGGCTAGACCGCTGGACAGCACGGAATCCCTGGACAGCACGGAACCCACTTGGACGGCTGGCATCACGGCCGCCCGGATCGGCCCGCCGCTCCCGCCTCGGCCTCACGGGCCTGCTTGCGCTCCCGCTGCGGCACGATGGTGTACTCCGGATAGCGGGCCGAGATACGGCCCGCCTCGAAGATGCCGAACCGGGTCAGCGCGGAGGCCGCGAGCAGCGCGAGGCCGCTGACGGCCGAGCCGGCCCGGCTGCGCCGGGACAGGCCCGCCCCGGCCAGCCCGCAGAAGGTCACGATCTCCCCGGCGCGCAGCAGCGCGCCCGCGCGTCCCGTCTGGTACGGCTCGGCGCGGCTCTGCAGGCGCCGCTCCAGCAGTTTTTTCGCGGTGAGCTCGACCGCGGCGCCCACGATGGCCAGCCGCCGCGCGGGCTCGGCCTCGCGGGCCGGCGCGGCGAGCAGGGCGAACCCGCCCGCCGCGCTCGCGGCCGAGCCGGCGAACACGTACGGCATCTCGCGATGGGCCTCGTGCCAGGCCGGCACCGCGGTGTCGCACAGCAGGACGGCCGTGTAGGTGGTCACGGCCGGGCCGAGCAGCGCGGCCCCGGCCGTCGCCGCCGCCCCGGCGGCCGGGAGGATCCCGGTGAAGTCCGACAGCGCGGCCGCGCCCGCGGCGGGGCCGTAGGCGCTGAGGATCCACGACCCCACGCTCATCGGCGAGGACAGCTTGAAGACCCGCAGCATGTGGTGGAACCGGGCGGGCCGTCCCAGGTCGTTGATCAGCGCCACCGTCGAGATGCTGATCCCGCCCAGGGCCGCCGCCTTCGCGGCGCGGGCCAGGCCGGGGCGCCCGGTGAGCTGGGCCGCCGCGGCCAGCACCGAGGAGGCGCCCGCCAGGCCACCGAAGAACAGGTAGGCGGGCACGTCCGGCTCTTTCCACACCGGCTCCTTGATGACGGGCCGGCCGTAGTAGGAGCGGAATTCGGCGCGCGGGACCATGAACTGCTCGCCCCGGCCCGAGCCGCGGCGGCCCTGGCGCTGGCCCTGGCGCGCGTGACGGCCGCCGTTGCTCTGGGCCGGGCCGCGGTTTGTCCCGCGGGCGGGGGCCGGCCCGGGCTGGCTGGTGCTCATCGCACGTCCGTTCGGGATCCAAGAAAAGCGGTCAGGACCATGGCGCCGACGCCGGCCGCGGCCAGGCCGGCGTGTTTCCACATGCGCGGCAGGGACCGGGTGGGCACGACCGGGTCCGGCGGCAGGCCGTAGACCTCGGGCTCGTCGAGCAGCAGGAAGAACGCGCCGGCGCCGCCGATACCATTGTCGGCGCCCTCCAGGTAGAGCTGGGCCTCGGGATGGCCGGCTTCCACGAGGTCGTTCACCCGCGCCCGGGCGCGTTCGCGCAACTCGTCCAGCGGACCGAACTGGATCGAATCGGTCGGGCAGGCCTTCGCGCAGGCCGGCTCCATGCCGACGCCGAGCCGGTCGTAACACAGCGTGCACTTGTGCGCCCCGCCGTCGTCCGCGCGGCGGCCGATCACCCCGAACGGGCACGCCGGGACGCAGTAGCCGCAGCCGTTGCACACGTCGTCCTGGACGACGACCGTGCCGAATTCGGTGCGCATCAGCGCTCCCGTCGGGCAGACGTCCAGACAGCCCGCCTCGGAGCAGTGCTTGCACACGTCGCTGGACATCAGCCAGCGCATGGCCCCGTCGACGCCGTCCGGCCCGGGGACCGCGGGGCCGGAAAGGCCGCCGCGGATGCCCGCCGCCTGCCCGGGCACGGCGGGCAGGGTGGGCAGAGCGGGCACGCCCACCGGGGCCTGCTGCTCGATGAACGCGACGTGCCGCCAGGTGGACGCGGACAGGCCGATCGTGTTGTCGAAGGACATGCCGGTCAGCTCCAGGCCGTCCTCCGGGACCGTGTTCCACTCCTTGCAGGCGACCTCGCACGCCTTACAGCCGATGCAGACGGACGTGTCCGTGAAGAACCCCATGCGGGGCGGATGCTCACCCCACCCGGCGCGCTCCGCCGGGTCGGCTCCCCCGGTCAGGCCGGGGCGCTCCGTGCTGCTCAACCTCACACCTCCGTGCCAGTCTCGTCGGTGATGCCGGCCCGCTCGTGGTAGGAGCGGATCAGGTCGAGCAGGGCCGGCCCGCGCGGGCGGCGGCCCGGCTGGATGTCCACGGCCAGCGCCTTGACCTCCTGGATGTGCACGTTGGGGTCGAGCGAGAAGTGCGCGAGCTCGTTGGCGCCGTCCCCGGTCGTGAGGCCGTTCCGGCCCCAGTGGTAAGGCAGCCCGATCTGGTGCAGCCGCTTGCCCTGCACCGTCAGCGACGGCATCCGCTGGGTGACCATGACCCGGGCCTCGATGGCGCTGCGGGCGCTGATGATCGTGGCCCAGCCCATGTGCTCCAGGCCCCGCTCGGCGGCCAGTTCCGGCGACACCTCGCAGAAGAACTCCGGCTGCAGCTCGGACAGGTACGGCAGCCACCGGCTCATCCCGCCCGCGGTGTGGTGCTCGGTCAGCCGGTAGGTGGTCGCCACGTAGGGGAACACGTCCGACCCGGGCTCGTCGCCGCTGGGCTGGTACCGGGTGCCGGGGTGGCGGAGGGTCTCGCGGACCGGGTTGTGCTCCTGCTCGGGGTAGAGCAGGTTCTGCACCGGCGATTCCTGCGGCTCGTAGTGCGCGGGCATCGGGCCGTCGGCCAGCCCGGCCGGGGCGAACAGCCACGCCTTGCCGTCGGCCTGCATGATGAAGGCGTCGGTCCCGGAGATCGCGGCCACGCCCTTGGCGCCGTCCGGCGGGCGGTAGGACGGCGGGCGGTTGGCGATGAAGTCGGCGATGTCGTGCCCGGCCCACTTGCCCTGCTCCGGGTCCCACCAGACCAGCGCCTTGCGGTCGCTCCAGGGTTTCCCCTCCGGATCGGCGGAGGCGCGGTTGTACAGCACCCGCCGGTTGGCCGGCCACGCCCAGCCCCACTCGTTCGCCACCCAGTTCTGCTCGCCGCCCGGCTTGCGCCGGGCGGCCTGGTTGACCCCGTCGGCGTAGACCCCGCAGTAGATCCAGCAGCCGCTGGCCGTCGAGCCATCGTCCTTCAGCTGGGTGTAGGAGGACACTGGTTTCCCGTCACCGTCCCAGCCGTTGACCTCGGCCAGGATTGCCTCGGCGTCCGGCTCCCGGAGCGGGCCCCGGAGCGGGTAGTCCCAGGTCAGGTCCAGGATTGGGCGATTCATCTCGTCGGCGTCCGGGTGCTCCCCCGCGGCCGGCGACGAGGACCCGGGCACGGACCCGGACTGGGCGGCCAGCTTCTCCCGGATGATGCGGCCCAGGTGGTAGGCGAACCACAGGTCGCTGCGCGCGTCACCGGCGGGCTCGACCGCCTCGTGGTGCCACTGCAGCATGCGCTGGGTGTTGGTGAAGCTGCCGCTCTTCTCGGTGTGCGCGGCGGCCGGCAGGAAGAACACCTCGGTGCCGATGTCCTCGGTGCGCATCTCCCCGGTCTCGATCTCCTGGCCGTCCTTCCACCAGGTGGCGCTCTCGATCAGCGAGAAGTCCCGCACCACCAGCCAGTCCAGCTTGGACATGCCCAGCCGCTGCATCCGGCCGTTGGCCGAGCCGACGGCCGGGTTCTCGCCGAGCAGGAAGTAGCCGCTGCAGTCCCCGGCTATCTGGGCCAGCACGGTCTCGTAGGTGCCGTGACTGCCGGTCAGCCGGGGCAGGTAATCGAAGCAGAAGTCGTTCTCCGCCGTCGCGGCCGGCCCCCACCACGCCTTGAGCAGGCTGACCATGTAGGAACGCACGTTGGCCCAGAAGCCGTTGTCCATCGACTCGGCGTCGACGTAGGTGTCCAGGTCCTCGTTGCCGTGCACGTGCGGCATCGGGAGGTACCCGGGCAGCAGGTCGAACAGGGTCGGGATGTCGGTCGAGCCCTGGATCGAGGCGTGCCCGCGCAGGGCCAGGATCCCGCCGCCCGGGCGCCCCATGTTGCCCAGCAGGGTCTGCAGGATCGCGCCGGTGCGGATGTACTGCACGCCGACCGTGTGCTGGGTCCAGCCGACGCTGTACACCAAGGCCGTGGTCCGGTCCCGGCCCGAGTTACTGGTCAGGGCCTCGCACACGCGGCGGAAGTTCTCCGGGGAAATGCCGCAGATCTGCTCGACCATCTCCGGGGTGTAGCGGGAGAAGTGCCGCTTCAGGATCTGGAACACGCACCGGGGGTGCTGCAGCGTCTCGTCGGTGTCGGGGGACGGATGCGCCGCCGCACCGCCGGAACCGTGCGCCTCGCCGCGGGCGGCCGCACGGACCCGGCGGCGCCGCCCGTCTCCGTTCCGGCCGTCTCCGTTCTGGCCGTTGCCGTTCTGGCCGCCCTTTCCGCTGCCGGGCCGGTCCCGGCGGCCCGCGGCCGCCCCGACGTCGCCGGCCTGGTAACGCCAGGCGTCGAAGTCGTAGGTCCGGTGGTCGCGATCCAGGCCGGAGAAGACGCCGCCGAGGTCCTCGGTGTCCGCGAAGTCCTCGCTGATGATCGTGGACGCGTTGGTGTAGGCCAGCACGTAGTCGCGGAAGTACTTCTCCTCGGTCAGCACGTGGTTGATGATCCCGCCGAGGAACGCGATGTCGCTGCCCGCGCGGATGGGCACGTGCAGGTCGGCCATGGCGCTGGTCCGGCTGAACCGCGGGTCCACGTGGATGACCGTCGCGCCGCGCGCCTTGGCCTCCATCACCCACTGGAAGCCGACCGGATGCGCTTCGGCCATGTTCGAGCCCTCGATGAGGATGCAGTCGGCGTTCTGCAGGTCCTGGAGGAACGTGGTCGCGCCGCCGCGCCCGAAGCTAGTCCCCAGACCGGGGACGGTGGAGGAGTGTCAAATACGGGCCTGGTTCTCGATCTGCACCGCGCCCAGCGCGGTGAAGAGCTTTTTGAACAGGTAGTTCTCTTCGTTGTCGAGGGTCGCCCCGCCCAGGCTGGCGAAGCCCAGCGTCCGCCGGGTCCGCTGGCCGTCGACCTCCCACTGCCAGCCCTTCCGGCGGGCCGCGAGCACCCGGTCGGCGATCATGTCCATCGCCTGGTCCAGGCCCAGCTTTTCCCAGTCGGTGCCGTTCGGCCGGCGGTAGAGCACCTGGTACTGGCGGGCGTCCCCGGTGGTCAGCTGAAGGCTCGCCGAGCCCTTCGGGCACAGCCGGCCCCGGCTCACCGGCGAGTCCGGGTCCCCCTCGATCTGGGTGACCTTCCCGTCCTGGACGTAGACGTTCTGCCCGCAGCCGACGGCGCAGTACGGGCAGACCGACTTGACCACGTTGTCAGCCTCAGCCACCCGGGGCTGCCGCCGGCTGGTCGCGCCGCTCTTGGCCGCCGCGCCCAGGCCGAGCTTGTCCGGCCCGGTCAGCTGCCGGTAGACCGGCCAGCCCTCGATCCACGTTCGCACGCCCACGCCCCTTAATCCCGGCGAGCCATACGTCCTGGGTTCCCAGCTAACCACACAGCGGATCCGCAAACGCGAGGGGCCCACTGGGCAGGGGGGCGAGGTTCGCCGGGAAACGAGAAGGGACGGCGGATGGTAGCTGGCCGGCCCTTACCGAGCCCGGCCCTTACCGAGCCCGGCCCTTACCGAGCCCGGCCGTGAACGAGCTGGTCGCCAGCGTCGTCGAGGGCACGGCGGCCAGCGTCGGCGCGGGGCTGGCGGGCGGGCCGTAGGTCGCGGGCGAGTAGCCGGGGCTCGCCACCGGGCTGACCGGGAGGCCGCCGGCCTGGTTACCGGCGGCCACCAGGCTGACCTGGTCGAGGCCGCCGCCGGCCTGGTCCAGGCCCCACACGGCGATGGCGAGCGTGTTGCCGCCCCGGTCGTTGAGGATGCCGGCCGGGACGTAGAACTGGTGCTGTGGCCCGACGTTGTTGACGTAGCGGCCGACGAGCCAGCCGTTGACGTAGATGAACGCCCGGTAGTCGGCCGTGCCCGCGCCCGGGGCGGCCCCGCCGATCTGCACGTCGATCGGCACGTAGCTGCTGCGCGGCAGGTCGAGCGAGAAGTCCGTGCGGTACCAGCCAACGCCGGCCGGGACGCCGCGCGCCGACCAGCTGTCCGGCAGCGGCACCTGCTGCCAGCCCTGGTCGGGGTAACCGGGCAGGTCCCAGCCCTTGCCGGTGCCGTACAGGCCGGTCGCGTTCATGATCCCGCGCACCGGGTCCTGCAGGGTCGTGCCACCCGGGTCACCCATCAGCCGCCAGGTGATCGGCGCCGACGATCCGTCCAGCGAGGCGGTGTAGAGGCCGATCTTCTCCCCGCTGGGGCCCTCGGGGTTCCCGGTGTTCTCGAGCAGGACGGCGATCACGTTGTCCTGGCCCGGGCGCAAGGCCCCGGCCGGGAAGCTAAACGTCTGGGTCTGCGGCCCGGCCGCTGCTCCCGAGCCGAGGAAGGCACCGTTCAGCCACACCGAGTAGGCACCGGTCGGCGCGATGCCGTCGGCCGTCAGCGTGACGCCGGTCTCGCTGCCGGTAGCGGTGAAGTGCCCGCGGTACCAGACGAAGCCGTGATCGTAGCCGTAGTCGGAGGCATAGAGCACCGGATCCGCGGTGGAGGCGGCCGGCAGCTTCACCGAGCGCTTGATGCTGGTCCCCGCGGCGCTCCGGGAGGCGCTCATCGCCGGGTTGACCGTGGTCACCGAGTTGCTGGCGTTGGTCGTGGCGGGGTGGTCGGCCAGCGTCCACGAGCTGTCGTCGAAGCCGGGCTGCGCCTCCGGGGCCTCCGGGGCGAAACGCCAGTTGGTCAGGACCGGCAGGGTGACGGGGCCCGGGCCGGGCACGGTCCCGCTCAGCGAACCGTCCGCACCCGGGGTGACCGCCACGAGCTGCCCGTTCCAGGTCACGGAACGGACCTGGGCCGGGGCCCACACGGTCAGGGGGCCGGCCTTGGTGGTGTCACCGGTCAGGACCAGGGCGTCGCCGCGAACCGTCGCGGTGCGGACCAGGTATCCGCCCTGGACGAGAGCGCTTCCGGCGGCCGTGGTGACGGGCCAGAAGTCCTCGGCCGTGCTGGTGTCGGTGATCAGCAGCAACAGCGGCGTGGTCGTCCCGCCGCCGGTGATCTCCACCTCGGCGCGCCCATTGTGCACGTAGTCCAGGCGCAGGTCGCCCCGGGTGGCGTCCCAGGTCTGCGGCACCGAGCCGGCCAGCACCTTGACGGTGGGCCGGCTCGTGTACCGGAGCACCGTCTCGCCGTCGGTGCCCGCCGGGTCGTAGAGCAGGGCGGTGGCGTGGCCGTCGATGCTCGCCTGCGTCGCCATCTCGGAGGTGGAGTAGACGAGGTGCTGGCCGCTGAAGTCGTCATTACCGACGAGCAACCGGGAGTCGCGGCCATCCAGGGTGATGGTGCCGCTCTGCGGGACGACCGGATAGTAGTCGGCCTGCTGCGCGGCGGTGGGCACGTTGATCGCGTCGATGACCACGGTGTCCGCGGACGACGCCGCGTTCTTCTGCCCGCTGACGGTGATGGTGAGGGTGTGCGATCCGGCGGCGAGGCCCGTGGTGCCGTACAGGACCTGCTGGAACTCCTTGCCGGCCGCCGCGTAGGTGTCCACCGTGGCGACCTGCGTGCCGTCGATGGACACATCCGCGATTCCGCCGTTGGTGTTCTTCGGCCCGATCCACTGAACGCCGGTGCCGGTGAACGTGACGGACATGCCGTCCCCGGCGGTCTGGCTCCACGACTCAGTGCTGTCGTAGTCGCCGTTCGTGTACCCGGAGCTTGGCCCCGCGTGGGTCCAGGTTCCGGTGTAGGCCAGCGCGGAGGCGGTGTCGTCGTAGGTGTAGCCGCTCGTCTGGCTGAGGTTGAGGGCGAGATGGGTGCGATAAGTGGCCGTGGAGGTCGCGTCGGCCTGGCGGACGTACACGTACTGCGTGCCGTCGGTGGGGTTGGCCCGCGCCATGGTGGTGACGGCCGGGTTGTCGGCGGCCGGCGCGGCGACCTCCGTCGTCTCGGTCAGCGGGGCCTGCGCGGTCTCGAAGTCGTTGATCAGCTTGTTCTCGCCGTACTTGGAGCCCGCGATGTCGTTCGGGTCGGCGGGGGTGCCGATCTCCCCGGTCTCGCGGATCGCCGCGCCGTAGTCGTAGGACGTGTACACGTCGGGATCGGGGAGCCAGCCCCAGTTCGTGCCGCCCACGCCCATGTAATAGCTCTGCATGGTGGCGCCCTGGGCGATGTTGTTCTGGTCATAGACGTTCTCGAAGTCGGGGCCGGTCATCGTGTAGCAGTCGTCGTAGCCGACGCCGCCCCAGCCGTCGAACGAGCCGCCCTGATATTCGGGCAGGTAGATCGGCATGTTCGGGAAGACCGGGTAACCGTAGGGCTGGCCGAAGTTGCTCGTGTTGGAGCAGTTGAAGCCGAGCGGGTAGTTGTCGGTGCCGCTGATGTTCACCGCGCCCAGGCCGGCGGTGAACGTCTGGGACCCGCAGCACTGGTTGAACGTGAACGGCACGTCGATCCCGTCCGACTTGGCCTGCTGCTCGAGGTCGGCCATGTACTGCTGGGCGGCCGTGCCCTGGTTGGCGTACTCGTTCTCGACCTGGTAGGCGATGACGTTGCCGCCCTTGGTGACCTGGTGCGCGGCGATGATCGGATCGATCTCGCCGGACCACTGCAGGGCCGCGGACAGGTAGGGCTGGACGTCGGAGCGGTAGCCGTTCGGCACGGTGAGTACCCACGACGGGATGCCGCCGCCGTCGGTCTCGGCGTTGATGTAGGGGCCTGGGCGGGCGATGACGTAGAGCCCGGCCTCCTGGGCCATGTTCAGGAACTCGTTCATGTCGCGGACGCCGGTGAAGTCGTAGGCGCCCGGCGACGGGGACTGATAGTCCCAGTCGAAGTAGACGGTGGCGGCGTTATAGCCGTCGGCCTTCATCTTCTGCAGGTCGTCGAGCCACAGCGACGGCGACGGCGTGCGCCACGGGTCGAACTCACCTGCGGTGATGTACACCCGGTGGCCACCGATCGTCATCGAGTACTGGTCGTAGCCGACCGTCTGCGGCGCGCCCAGCAGGACATTGGACGGCGGCGCGATCGGCTCCGGGGTGACGCCGTTCGAGCCGGCGGCGGGGCTGGCGGTACCGGATTTGGTGTTCGCCGTGACCGTGAACGTGGAGGACGTCCCGTCGGTGAGGCCGTCCACGATGGCCCAGTCGTTCGGCACGGCCGCAGTGACCCGCTGGCCGCCGGACGACGTCACGGTGTAGCTCACCACGGAGCCCGCGCCGGACGCGGGCGGGCACCAGACGACGGTCGCGGAGGCACTGCCGCCGATGGCCCGGACGCGCTGCGGGGCGCCGACGGTCGCGGAACCGGCCGCGGCGCTGGTAGCCGGCGGGCAGGAGGCGTCACTGCCGGAAGGAGTGGCCCGGGAGCCGTCGCCGGGGGCAGCCGCGCCGGTCGACGCCTTCTGGGGGGGTGCGGACGTGACCACGCCCCGGGCCGCGTGGGCGCCGGACCCTCCGGCCGCCTGGGCGACCTGGGGGACGGCCACGGTGACGAAGAGTGCGACGGCGCCGGCCACGGCCACACGGATGCGCTTGCTCACGCCTGCGTTCATCAAACCCACCCATATCTACACAGAATCGATAAGCATTCAAATCCAAATGAACTCAGATGTGACCAGGGGTGTCAAGATGCTGGGCGGCCCCGGTCAGGTTCGTTTCGTTATCGGGTGGGATGGGTAGCGCGAGGGCGCGAGCGGTGCGGCGGCCGCCGGAGAAGCGAGGGCGCGGCCGCAGAGACGAGGACCGGAGGGCGGCGGGCGAACGTGACGGGTGACGGACGGTCAGACCGCGCGCGGGGCGGCCCCGGCGGTCCTGCCGGGCCGGGCGGCCCGCGGAGCCCGGAGGATCCCGGCGGGGAGGCGGGGCCGGAGCCGACGCGGACGGACAAGCGCCGCTACTTCGTCCTGATGGGGATCTGCATCGGGCTGTTCGTGCTGTCGTGGGCGGTGGTGGACCGGTACTCGGTGGTCGCGGCGGTCATCATGTCGGGCGTGGCCGTGCTCATCCCGCCGTTCGCCGCGATCGTCGCCAACGTGGCCAGCGCCACCACACGCCGCCGGCGGTAACCGGCGGCGGCGTGCGGGCGGCGGTTAAATCGGGAGCATCCCTTATAGGTGATTTACCTGGTCAGCCGGCACCATAGGCCAGCCGGCCCCAGCCAGGATGCGCTCGACGATGCGGGTCGTCGAGCGGCCCGGAAGGTAGCCAACCGTCGTTACCCGGCCGCCGTAACACTCGACGGCCAGGCGCTCGGGCATCGTGTCCGCGTCGTAGTCGCCGCCCTTGACGTAGATGTCCGGCCGGACCGTCTCAATCAGGTGGATCGGCGAGTCGTCCTCGAAGATGGTCACGTAATCGACGCAGCCGATCGCCCCGACGACCGCGGCCCGGTCCTCGGCCGGGCAGATCGGGCGTTCCACTCCCTTCAGCTTGCGCACGGTCTCATCGGAGCTGATCCCGACGACCAGCACGTCCCCCAGGGACGCGGCCTGCTGAAGGCATTCCACGTGGCCACGGTGCAGGACGTCGAAGCACCCGTTGGTAAAGACAATCCGGTGGCCCGCGCGACGATGCCCGGTCAGGCAGCGGGCCAGAAGGTCAACGGGCCAGATCGAATCAAGTCGCCATTCTTCGAACCGCACGTTACTCGCACCACTCTCGCATCGCTGTTTGCGGCGCGATACCCGGCCAGCCGCCCGGCAAACAGCCCGGCGCCGATGTCACTGACGTCCCGGCGGGTCTCGCGCCCCGTGCCCCCCATTTGCTCCGCTCCCTCTGATCGTTCCCCATTTTGGGCGGAAAACGCTGGCTGGGCTGACTAACTGGGCTAAGACATCAGCGCGAGAGCGCCGAACTCGTGGCCGGCCCAGAGCTGACGTGACGTCTCTTCCGGATACGGGACCACCGTGAGCTGCTCGTCGAAGATCCGGGTCAGGCGGCGGGCGGGCGTATAGGCCGGCCAGCCCGGAGACTGTCCGGCCGCGAACGCGGTCCACGCCGCCCGCATCCGCTCGCCGAGGACCACGGCCGCCGCGGGCACGGGGTCACCGAACAGCATGGGCGCGAAGCCCGCACCGAACGAGCCGAAGAGGAGCGGCACATCGAGCCCGTGGCATGCTCCGAACGCGGCGCCCGGAGCCGAATAGGTCAGTTCGTACAGGTATACGGTGCCGCCCGCCCCCGACTGTGCGTCGGCCAGATGCAGGCACGGCATGCGGACCAGCCAGTCGGAGTAGGCCGGGCTAGTTACTTTGAGTGGGCGCGAGGATGACGACCGGGATCTGCCGGGCGCCGGCGGTCTTCTCGTACTCGGCGAACTGCGGCACGGTTTCCTTCTGGCGGTCCCAGATCCGGTCCCGCTCGGCGGGATCGGCGACCCGCGCCGTCACCTCGACGGTGTCCACGCCGACCTCCACCGTGACCCGCGGATGCGCGAGAAGGTTGTGATACCAGGCGGGATTCTCCGGCGCCCCGGCCTTGGACGCAAAGATCGCGTAACCGCCGTCCACCTTCTGGTACCCGAGCGGGCTCACCCGTTCCTGCCCGGTCTTGGCCCCGATGCTGTGCAGCAACAGGAGGGTGGCGCCCGCGAACATGCCGCCGACCTTCCCGTCGTTGGCGCGGAACTCGCTGATGATCTGACTGTTGAAGTCGTTCGGCTCGGTCACAGTCAGCCAGGTTAACAGTGGGGCCGCCGGACGAAGGGAGCGGCTGAGGGTGGTCTAGGTTGGGTGCGATGAAGCTGCCGCGCGAACTGGGTGACCTGCCCTACGCCGACGCGCTCATCGGCTACGAGGGAGATCTGGCGCCCGACGGCCATTACGACGGCTGCCTCTTCACGGGCGTGGCCTTCACCGGCGCACGCGCGGACAACGGCCGCTTCGTCGAATGCGCGTTCTCCGACGTGGCGCTGGAGGACGTCAGCGTCCGGCGGAGCCGGCTCAGCGACGTGTGGCTGCGTGACGTTCGCCTGCTGTCGGCGGATCTGACCGAGACCAGCTGGGTGGACGCGACGTTCCTCGGCTGCGCGGCGGCCGGGGTCCAGGCGTTCGATTCCGGCCTGCAGCGGGTCGTGTTCCACGAATGCAAGCTGGACTCGGTGAACTTCCGCGGCGCCATGCTCACGGACGTCACGTTCGAGAACTGCCTGCTGCGCGACGTCGATTTCGCCGGCGCGAGGCTGAAGCGGACCCGGTTCCCCGGATCGGCGCTGATCCGGGCCGACTTCTCCCGCGCCACCCTGGAGAAGGTCGACCTGCGGGGCGCGGAGCTGGATATCACCGCGGGCTTCGAGTCGCTCCGCGGCGCCATCATGACCACGGCTCAGTTTCTCGTCCTCGGCCCGGCGCTGGCCCGCCAGCTCGGCGTCGAGCTCAAAGACACCTAGGACCGTGGCTCCTTACGCGTGTCAGCGGCCGTATCAGCCGGGTGGCCGTCGCGTATCAGCGGCGGACGCGAGATTGGGTCACATGAGGCACATCAGCGGCGCGACGAGGGAGACCGGATGGCCAGCGTGATCGAGGCCGAGGGCCTGGAAAAGTGCTTCGGCACCACTCAGGCGCTCGCCGGAGCGGAGCTCGCGGCCGAGCGCGGCACGGTCCTGGCCCTGCCCGGCCCGAACGGCGCGGGTAAGCCGAATCTCGGAAATTGACAGTTTTGCCTGCCTGGGCCGCGTGCCCGCCGGCCACGGCCAGCCGGACCAGCAGGGCCCGCAACCGGGGCCCGGCCAGGGGTACAGGCTTCCCGCAGCGTCCCGCACTTCCCGCGGGCCGAGTATGCCGGCGCGCGCGCCCTTCACTCCGTCATTGTCCCAGACGTGCCCCATCCCTGTGCCGCCCGCGAATGCCCTGGTTAAATGGCTGCTTCTCGTGCTGCTCAGCCGCCGGACCGGCGCGGGCGTTGCATAGGATCTTGACATAACCCCTGCTGAAGGGACATGTCCGTGGCCGCTTCTCCCATTGACGCCTTGTTTGACCGAATCCGGCAGATCGACGGATTCCTCCTGGCGTGCCTCGTGGACGGCACCAGCGGCATGATGATGGGTTCCGTGCAGGAACAGGGCGACCTCAGCGTGCCGGTGGCCGGGGCGGGCGCGTGCGATGTCGTCAACGTGCTCTCCCTGATGACCGGCGAACTGGCCCTGAAAGGCGACCTCGAAGATGTGATCGTCACCCTGACCAGTCACTACCACCTCATCCGGAAGCTGGAGATCGGCTCGTCCGGACCGCTCGTCCTGCTGGTAACCCTGGACAAGCCGCAAACGAACCTCGCGATGGCGCTCCGGGAAGTCCGGGACCTCACCGCCAGCCTCACTTAGCACGTGAACCCGGACGGCCCGTCACCGGCGACACGGCCGCCCATCAGGACAGGAAGTACCGTGCGCCTGAACAAAGAGCCGATCGCGACCCGGCTGGGCAAGCTCGCCGCCGAGGCCCGTACCGGGATCCTGGATGTCACCGGCGACACGCGCGGCACCATCCATATTCACGGGGGCCGCGTCGTCTACGCCGAATCCGCGCGAACGCCCGGCCTGACGGCCCGGCTCGCCGGCTGGGCCCCCGGCCAGAACCTGCCCGGCTCGCTCGAGCGCGCCTGGATGATCAGGGAGGCGACGGCCGACGCCGCGCTGGACCTTTTCTCGTTCGCGGCCCGGCCGCGTTACGGGCGGCTGCGCCAGGGCGAGACGCTGGTCACCGGCGACGACGACGGGATGCCGGTCACCGCGCTGCTGGCCGAGGTGGCCCGGCGGCAGGAGATCATGCGGCAGATGTCCGCGCTGGTCACAGCGGATACCGCGGTGCAGCGCCAACTGGATGTGCCGTCACGCGGCGTGCGTGTCTCCGCCGCCCAGTGGGCGCTGGTGATCCGTGTCAACGGCCCGGCCACACCGCGCGATCTGGCCATGGAACTCGGGCACAGCGTGTTCGGCACCACCATCAACGTGCTGCGGCTGATGGAGCTGAATCTGCTGTCGACGGTGGGCGGCCCGGCCGATGGCAGTGACCGGGCCGGTGAATTTCCCGGCCGCGGGAAAGTCACCGTGTCCTTTATCCGGGCGGCGGCCAGCTACCTATCAGATCTGGGGAGTAGCGATGACCAGGCAGGACATGAAGACGCCGTCCACCGAGGAACGCGTGTACGCGGAGCTCAGGTCACTGCGGGATAAGGTGGCCGGCATCTGCGGCAGCCTCGTGGCGACGAGCGATGGGCTGCTCGTCTCGAGCGACATCCCCGACCTCGAGCCGACGCGCCTGGCCGCGCTCGTGTCCACGACACTCGGCCTGGCCAGGCAGACCACGCTAGCCACCGGGCGGGGCCAGTTCCGTGAGGCGATCGCCCGGGGCACCGACGGCTACCTCGCGGTCTTCGCGGCCGGCAGCGCGGTCATCGCGGTCATCGCCGACGACGACATCAACATCGGCATGCTGCACTATGAGGCGCGCGAGGTGATCGAGCGGATAACGGCGCATTCAGCGAACTTCGTCCGGTGGTCTGTCCAGGCTGGGACGGCACCGAGCGCAGAGGTCACCGCCGGCGGAAGTTCAGGCTGAGCGAGACGCCGTCGGCTTCGATGACGGGCGGCTGCTGCGTGCTGTGCAGCAGCCCGCTGACCAGGACCCGGCTGCCCTCGGCCAGGGACGCCGCTACCCCGATGCTCTCCTCGTCCGTGGTCACGACACGGTAGGTGACGGGCGGATCGTCGATCCACTCGTCGTCGACACGGTGCCTGGTCATCACGGAGAGGTAGAAAACAGCCGTCTTCCCATGTGCGGTCTCCTGGTATTCCGGCGCGCCGATCAGCTCGCCGGTGACGGTGACGATGGCAGCCACTGAGTCCTCCTCGTTCCCCTGGCCTGGTCTTTTCCCTGGCCCTTGTGCTCGGCTGTTCCTGGCTGCCGGTCGCGGCATCAGCCCAGCCGCTCCAGCCCGCGCAAGACCTGGCGGAGCAGCCCGATATCGAGCGGAGCGGGCCGCATCTTGTGTCCCGCCGGGCGGCGCTCATCCATCCGGGCGCGCACGCCGGCCGCCTGCCCGGCCTGCTCCTGCCGGGTCGCGCCCTGGATACGGCGCGGCAGCAGCGGAGCGTGCCCGCCGGCCAGCTCGTTGCCCGCGGCCCGCGGGAGCTCGTCAGGCACCGGGACGGCCGGCGTCGCGGGCGTGCCCACGACGGGGCTCGCGGCTGCCGCCACTCCGGCAGGGATACGCGGGGGCGCGGAGACGCCGGACGCGGCCGGGGCAGACACGGCCGGACGGGCCTGCCGCGGGGAGAGCGCACACAGGCCTGCACGGGCGAGCCGGCCGACCGACTCCATCGTGTCGTGCAGGGCGAAACCACCCAGCCAGGCGAGATCACGCACGTCGGCATGCCCGTCGATCCGGCAGGCTAGCTGCCACTGCTCGCGATCCACGACCGCCCAGGACCGGGTCAGGTCACACAGCCGCGGGCAGTCCAGCAGGCCAATGTCGTACCAAGCCAGCCGCTGAGTCTTCTGCTGGAGGTAGGTCCACACGGACCCGATGTCCATCGTCAGGACTGTTTCGGCCCAGTGTGATTGCTGTGGCACGAACACGGTGCCAGTCAGGGAGCAGTCGCCCGCGAACGAGGCGGTCAGCGCGAGCAGCGCGTCCAGGGCAGTGGACTGGGCCATCTGCTGCAGTTCGCCGGCGGCCACAAGACCGCTGGCGGCGAGGGCGGCGCCGACGCCATCGCCGGGCTGGCCGGCCTGACTTACCTGCCTCCAGTCGTCCGCCGTTAAACATCCCGAGCGCACCAGCCGGGTGCCGAGATCGGGAACGGCGGAAGTCTCGGCATAAGTTAGGTAACCATTTTTAAGATAGACGACACCGCCAGGACGGCCAACAATTCGCAGGCCCCCGGATGCACCATTATAGGCAAGCATGTTCAGTTCATTTGCGAGTTGTTCTGCAGGCCTAGTTTCAGCGACCTCAGCCACAATATGCCCTCCCCGAGGCTGCGCGTAAAGCGCCCGTCCACCGCTGCCCGCACCATCGAGGCTTCCTCCCCTTACCGCCTCTGAAGTGCGGCGACATGGCACTAAAATCGAGAATAAAGGAAATTCGGCCGAACGGAAAGGGGGCCAAAGTCCCTATAAAACATGACAAAGATCATAAACCACCGATGCAGAAATTACTTCTTGTGATCGCGCGGCAACAGAATTATGATCCTGACTGGGTAAGCGCGGGTAATTTGCCGGGTAAATTCGCATAGCAGGGCGCTTCATGGCATCCTGGTCCGAGCTTGCCGGCCCGGCCGCGCACTCAACCCAGAGGGGGATCTTTTATGAACCGGACCCAGCAGATCAATAATTCGCTGAAGGAATTCCGCCGAGACGTCCCGGAATACGTCGGCTCTGGATTCGTCGACATGTCAACCGGGATGCTGCTGGCCATCGACACGGTCGACAACCACCCACGGGAGATCATCGACATACTCGCGGCCGCGACCGCCGACCTGTTCCAGGGCCGGACCGTCTCACAGATCGAGGCGCTATGGAAGCAGACCAGGGGTGTGTCCGACGACCGGCATTACTTCAACGAGATCCTCGTCAACAGCGACAACCTCGTGCACCTTTTCATGCGCAGTGCCAGCAGCGCGGACATCGTCGCCGTGGTGATCTGCACGCGCGCAGTGAGCGTCGGGATGCTGTTCGCCCAGGCACGCCAGGTCATGCGCGAATTCGACTCGGCCCGGTTATCGCCGGGACGTTCCGGATGGGACAAACAGCTCAGCGTGCCCCGGGGCGGCCGTGCGTCATCTGGCGACGGCCGACCCGGTACGCCGCGGGCGCCGTCCGGGGCTGGCCGGAAGGACCGGCCGGCGCCTTCGCGGGCAGAACCGCCGGGACCGGCCCGCGCGTCAGGCCATCCGCCGGAGTCCCTCGAGCACCTGGGCCAGCAGGTTCAGGTCCGGCCGGGCCGGGATCACGGCCTGACCGAGGCCGGCGTCCGTCACACTGGCGTCTCCCGGGCTGGCGTCCACCACACTGGCCAGCTCGGCGTGATCCCGCCGTACGACGACCCGCCTGCGGCGCGGTAGCGACGGGAGGGCATCCAGCAACGCCGCCGGGATCGCAGGATCTGCCGGAATCACGGGATCTGCCGGAATCACGGGCGCCACAGGGTTAGCCGCAGCCGCGGGGCCGGCGATAGCAGCCCGGCCGGTCATCTCCGCGACCATCTCCGGTCGCGTGAACTCCGCCGCGCCGACCGCTACGGACGCCGCCTGATTTACTGCGTGCGCAGCCGCCGATACTCCCCACATCACCGGTGCCCCCTCCACGACCTTCACCTGGCGTTAACAGGCTATGGGCCGATTCGCGGAATCGCCAGGACCTCCGGGAAAGAACTCGGAAAGCAGGAGGTTCCGTAACATTTTCTGACGAACCGTCATGCAACGACCACTTTTAGCCAGAGCACAGGCGGCCAGCTCCGGCCGGATGCGTTTCAGCAAAGAAACCTGGCTAATAAGCGGGGACTCGCGCGCATTCAGGGGAGCGTGGCCGCGGCGCAGGCCCGCATCGCGTGGGTGAACGCCTCGCCGCGCTCGCGATAGTCGCGGAACCGGCCGAAGCTCGGCGCGGCCGGCGACAGCAGCACCACGCCGTCCGGGCGGGCCCAGCCGAACCCGCGCGCGACCGCCGCGTCCAGGTCGGCGCAGTCCTCAACACCCGCCAGGCCGGCTCGCTCGCATTCGGCGCGGATGCGCGGGCCGCTGTCGGGCAGCGTGAGCACCAGGGTGGGGGCCGTCCGGTCCCGCAGGCCGGAGGCGAGCGGCGCGTAGTCGATGCCCCGGTCGTGCCCCCCGGCGATCAGGGCCACCCGCCGACCGGGAAATGCGTCCAGCGCGGCCAGGGTGGGCAGCACGTTGGTCGACAGGCTGTCGTCCACGAACGTGACCCCCGCGACATCCCCGGCCACCTGCAGGCGGTGATCCAGATGGCGGAATCCGGCCGCCGCGGCGCGCAGTGCTTCCTCCCCGGACGCCTCCGCGACGCCGAGGGCCTGCAGGCAGCGCCGCGCGATCAGCGCGTTCCGGCGGTTGTGGGCGCCGAGCAGCTCGAGCGGGTCCATCCAGGAGGCGTCCGGGTCGTCGGCGGCGTGCACCCAGTCCACCCGCGGTCCCAGCAGCGAGACCCGCTCGCGCAGCAGGTCGCTGTCGCCGTTGGCAACGGTCAGGTCCGCGCCCGGCTGCGAGCACGCGGACAGCTTGTCCCGGTAGTAGTTCTGCACGCCACCGTGCCAGTCGAGGTGGTCGGGGTGCAGCGAGGTGACGGCCACGACGGGTGTGGAGCACGGCAGGTCCATGGCCTGGTAGCTCGACACCTCGATGACCCAGTAGTCCCACGGCCCGGGCCGCCCGTCCGGATCCCACGGCGGCTCGCCGATGTTGCCGCCGACCAGGGTACGGTGACCGAGGCCGTTCAGCAGGTGGCCGGTGACCGCGGCGGTCGTGCTCTTGCCCTTGGTCCCGGTGATGAGCAGCACACGGGCGGGATCGGCTTCCTGCAGCCACAGGCCCAGGCCGCCGGCCACCGCGACGCCCCGCTCCTCCAGCCGCACCGCTTCCTCGCGGTAGCGGCTGATCCCCGGCGACTTGACGACCACGTCGCACTTCTCCAGCGCGGCGAGGCCGCCGTAACCGGTGCCGAGCACGGGCATGCCGCTGATCGCGACGGCCTGCGGGTGGTCATCGACCAGCACGGGCGTGGTCCCCATCGCGCCGAGCTTGCGCACGTTGGCCAGGCCCTCACGGCCGAGGCCCCATACCCCGACGCGCGCTCCGGGCAGGTCGGACCAGGAAAGCTTGGGGCGGGTCCCGGTCACGCGAGGAGTTCCCCCGCGTAGCGGGCGGGAATGAAATGCTCCCCCACGGGCTGCAGCAGGCCCTCGGCCGACGGCCGGCCGGGCAGCGCCCGCACTTCGGTGGCCAGTTCGTGCAGCAGCGGAAAGCCGGCCCGGTCATCGCGCTCGTCCGCGAGCAGCAGCGCCGCGCGGCACTCGTTGACCTCCCCGACGCATTCGAATGGCTTGCTGAGGTCCGCGTCGCCCAGCAGTGCGCGGAACCGGCCGGCCAGGGACGAGTCGGCGAGCGGTTCCCGGCCGCCGAAGATGGCCCCGAGCTCGGCGGCCGACAGGAACGGCGCCAGGATCAGGTCGATGAAGCAGCACTTGTCGCACTGCCCGCACCAGTGGTCCAGCCGCTTCGCCTTGTCGATGTGGAAGGCGCGGTTACAGCTGCGGAACGTCCCGTGGTAAGGCGTCAGCCGGGCGAACCGCTCCGCGATCCACAGCTCGGTGCGCGGCCGCAGCGCCGAGAAGTAGTCCGGCAGGGCCGCCCCCGCGGGCAGCCGGGCCGACGTCTCGGCGAGCACACCGCGGAAGGCCGCCTCGAACTCCGCGCTCTTGGAGTACTGGTGGTTGACCGCGTGATCACCGGCCTGCACGGTGGGGACGGACGCGGACCACTCGTTGGACATCACCACCGCGTCCCGGCCGTCCAGCGCGGCCGCCATGACCGCGATGGCGGAGATGATGCCGGTCACCGGGACGTGCCCGTTGAGGAAACCGAGCTCACGCGAGCGCAGGAGCTGGGGGTCGATCTCGCGGTCGGCGCGGACCACCGGGAGCCCGGTGACGGCGGCCGGCCGCTCGATCGCGTCGAACCGGTCGCCGGGCCGGCTGACGACAAACAGCGCCACATCGGCGTGGCGGCGGACCATCTCGACGGTGACGATGGAGTCGATTCCCCCGCCGAACGGAACGAGCGCGCGCGCCGGGCGGACGGCGGACGGTTCCAGAACCGGGTCACGGGCGGGCTCTGCCGTACCCGGCGCGTCCGGCCCGTCCGGCGCGCCGGGCCCCTCGATGCGCAGGCCGGACAGGTCGAGGCCGTTGCGGTACGCGAACTCGCCAAGGCCGCCCGCGTAGAAATCGCGCAGGAAGTCCCGCTCGCGCCGGGTCAGCGCGATCTGCCCCGTGTCGATGACGGGCGGCGCGGCCGTCTTGTAGGCCGAGACGCCGGCGAGCAGGAAGACGAGCCGGGCGGCCGCGGCCACAGCCGGGTGATCCCAGCGGCTCGCGGGGTCGGTGAGGCTCGCGGGCGGGAACGTGATCCGCTCCTCGAACGGCCGCCCGTCCACGCTGTACCGGCAGATCAGCAGGCCGGTCACGGGGTCGGCCCGGCAGGACTCATAGCGGAAGCGCTGGCCGCGGCGGGCCCCGGCCGCGCTCGCCGCGTCGGTCGTCTGGGTGCTCATCGGGCCTCCCCGGGTCGAAGGGCCTGCCGGGCCCGCAGGCAGGCCATGGCCGCGAACCGGCCGCAGGGCCGCTCCGCGCGGTGACTGAAGAACGGGCCGCCCGCGGGACCGGTGGAGCCGCTGGGGTCCGTAGCGGTAATGGGGCCGCTGAAACCAGTGTTGCTGATGGGGCCGCTGGGGTCCGT
>Ga0116134_1000428_pt1 | contig 22011 bp, 23 predicted proteins | sample June2015DPH_19_5_FD_89737 | JGI IMG/M metagenome (GOLD analysis project Ga0116134, IMG submission 89737) | Peatland microbial communities from SPRUCE experiment site at the Marcell Experimental Forest, Minnesota, USA - June2015DPH_19_40 | ecosystem: Environmental > Terrestrial > Soil > Wetlands... | reverse complement strand
CTGGCGCCCACCATGAGCACAAAATGAGGAATGCATTCCGTAGGAATCTATTCCTCATTGTGGGACGCTTCTTCCATCCGTGGCAGCCCGCAAAAAACACGTTCAGCCCCTTTCTGGTCCTGAAAAGGCGTTCGGGCAAGCTTTCCGGCGAATGAGGAAGAAACTGGGAGTGTCGCAAGAGAGAGTCGGATTGGAAGCCGAGTGTGATCGGACAACCGTCAGCCTGATAGAACGGGGCCTAGTCAGCCCCAAGCTAGAGACCATCGTGAAGATGTGTCGCGTCATAAAGGCAAAACCATCTGAAGTAATGCGCAGAATGGAAGAGTCGCCCTTTTATCAGGCCTAGACGCTTTATGTACCCCTAAAAGATCACCTTGTCAACATAAAAGACCCCCCTAGGAGCGTTTAAACTCCCTGATTTAGCCGATATCGTCCTCTTCAGAGAACTCGATGAATGAAGCGGAACTCTTCGGTCAGCTTGTTCGGGCGACTCGAAAATCCCAGAAGATGAACCTGGGACAGCTCGCCGAAAAAGCCAACACGGGCGTCAAACACCTTGGCAGGATCGAGCGTGGCGAGAAGCAGCCATCCTTTGAACTCATCGTTGCCCTTGCTAGGGCGTTAAGCGTCTCGCCTTCAACCTTCTTCCATTTCGAGAACGCCAACGTAGATCCCAAGTTCCTAACACAGCAATTGCAAGCCCTGCTCGCAAAACGTGACGCCAAGCAGCTGCGAAAAGCCTATCAAGTCCTACAAGCGACACTCGAACCCTAGGTCCCAGTACTGAGTCAGTTTCCGGTTTGCCCGTCAGAATTGCCAGATCTTTGGTATGCCGGCTTCACATCCGAACTGCTGACGATCTGTTCGGAGGTCCACAGCGAAGCCCACGAACAGACAAGCTCATCGCTGCAAGCATTCAATGGGCCGAGAAGATCATGGAGAAGATTGACGAACAATTCTCAAAAGAAAGCACAACGCCATAGCATCCTCGTGCCGTTGTTCTTGGTGTACACTCATGCGTTGACCTTTTGAGCTTTGCCATCTGAGTCAGTTCCGAGGGGGAGATGGCTACTGAGGCAAAGATGAAAGAGAAGGAAATCCGTGTCACCGACATCCTTTTGGACACGGGCAACTACCGCACCGGAAAACAAGACGATCAGCGAGATGCGATCCGTGCTCTGATCGAGGAGCAAAAGAACAAACTCGTCCGATTGGCGCACGACATCATTGAGAACGGTCTAAGTCCGCTTGAGACTGTCATGGTCTGTGCGGTTCCCGGTGAGAAAAATCGCTACATAGTCGTCGAAGGCAATCGCCGGGTCGCTGCTATCAAACTTGCTACGCAGCCCGATCTTGCGGCGGATACGACTTGGCACAACGCCTTCAAGCGCCTGCATAAACTCCTGCCCGGTCAGGTGCCCAAGAAGATCACATGCAAAATCGCAGAAAGCAAGGAAGAGGCGTTCCCGTGGATACAGCGCCGTCACGATACGGGGTTGAAGGGTGCGGGACTCGAATCGTGGTCAACAATCGCAACCTACCGGGCACATGCGGCACAAGGCAAGTCGGCTCCAGAATATGACGCTCTTGAATTCGTCCTCACCCTCGGTCAACTCGACGCAGACGTGGAAGAACGTGTCATGGGGCAGGATTTTCCCATCACCAACCTCAAGCGACTCTTGGACTCCGCTTACGTCAGCGAACAATTGGAACTTGATCGGGGTGATCCAGACCTGACGACTACCGCAAGCAAGAAATGGGTGCTTGCGATGCTGCGTGATTTTGTCACCATCATTTCACGGGAAGAATATGAAGACAGGCAACCGTTTGCGGTCAAGGACATTTATGACGCTAATGACCAGAAGCGGTTCTTCAACAAACTTGTAGCCAAGCACCCGAAGCCTATACGAAAAACGAAACGATGGACAATCAACGCCAATACCAACCTCAGCGACACGGAGCGTGGAAAGCCGAAAAAGAAAAAACCGAGCCGCCCAACTTCAGAACGCAAAAGACTCGTTCCAAAGAATACGAACGTGCTCCCTCCAATGGGCCGAGCCAATGACATCCTGCACGAGCTTCGCAAACTTGAGGTAGAAAACTTCCGCAATGCTGTCTCGGTTCTCTTCCGAGTGTTTCTGGAATTCAGTGTCGAGGCGTACATGACCCGGCGTGCGGTGCTTGGGGTCACGTCAGCGGATACACTTGCCAAGAAGCTCCGGGCTGTAACCAAGCACATGGAAGATAACGGCATCATGTCGAAAAAGGATTTGACCTCAGCAAACAAAGCTGCGAACGATCCGCATTCGATGTTCTCCACTGTGCAACTGAACGCCTACGTGCATAATCAAAACTTCTATCCATCTTCAAGCGATCTGAAGACCTCTTGGGACAATCTAGAACCCTTCATCGAGAAGCTGTGGCATGGCTGACCACCACGCAAAAGTGATGCGGCATTTTTCACCGTTGCGCTATCCGGGAGGAAAGGGACGACTCTCGCCATTCGTGCATCGCATCTTCGAGGACAACGATCTGGTAGACGGCCACTATGTTGAACCGTATGCTGGCGGGGCGGCGGTTGCACTCTCGCTGTTGTTGCTGGAATACGCTTCACGCATCTACATCAACGACATCAGCAAGCCCGTCTATCTGTTTTGGAAAGCCGTGCTGAATGACACCGATGCCCTATGCAAGAAGATCAGAGATCGCAAAGTCACCCCGGCTGAGTGGAAGCGACAACGCAACATCCTGTTTCACTTCCGTGACTACTCACAGGTCTCGGTCGCATTCGCCATGTTCTTCCTCAACCGAACCAATCGCTCGGGGATTGTACACAGCGGTGGCATGATCGGTGGAAACGACCAGACCGGAGAGTGGAAGATCGACGCTCGATACAACAAGCCCGAGCTAATCAGTCGCATCGAGGCGATAGCGGCTTACTCAAATCGCATACGAGTGAGCAACAGTGATGCAGAAACGTTTCTGAGAAAGACGGTGCCAACGCTGCCGACAAAGAGTCTGATGTATCTCGATCCGCCTTATTTCGAGCAAGGACAGAGCCTTTACGAGAACCACTATCAGCCGGAGGATCACATCAGGCTTGCGCGGGTATTCAGAAAGAAGCTGCGACGGAATTGGATCATCTCTTACGACAATCATCCGAAGATCAGAGCGGCTTATCGTGGATGCAAGAAGCTCGTCTACTCACTACCGTACAGCGCAGCACGACGGTACGAAGGCTCTGAAGTTATATTCTTCAGCGATGGTCTGCGAGTCCCGCCAGTAAAAAGCCCCTTGAGCTACTTCTTGTGAGGGTCTTGGTGGCTAACCGGGATTTCTCCCGATCCCTTGCAAAGATCACACGTCTCTCCACACCGCCTTCTTGACCCACTGAATGCAGGCGCGTAGTATCGGCCCAAACTGCGGCGGCTCTGACGGTTTCGGCACAAGCGCGCACCTGAATGCCGATCTCCAGTGCTCGCGCTGGCGAACGCAGTTCCCCGGAAATGCAATGCGTCAAGTTGACCCACCCCGCCTTGAATCTTCCCCTAAATGGGCGGCCTACCCCTACTGGCAAGTCATTGCGATAGTTCTTTGCGCTGTCTTGCTCGCTGTGGTTCTAGTGGTATTCAGGACCAAGCTTCGGGCGCTCGACATATTCTCCGCCTTCTTTCTTTTCGGGGCCGCTGTTCTCTCTGTTCTGATTGTCCTCTACACCAGATCTTTGCAGCGCGCCCAACAAGTACAGCTCGACACCGAAGAACGGCTCCAGCAGATGGCAGACAACATTCAGGAAATCTTCTGGATGATTGACGCGGAGACCAAAAAGGCCCTTTACGTCACCGAAGCTTATGAGACGATCACCGGACGTTCGTGCCAAAGTCTGCTGGAAAATCCGTCTTCGTACGAAGAACTCATCCATCCCGAAGACCGCGTTCATGTGCTGACGAAGCTTGGAGAAGCTACGCAGACAGGGTACTTCGATGAAAGATTTCGGATCGTGCGCCCCCGCGGCGAAGTGCGTTGGGTCACGGTGCATGGGTTCCCGGTACGGGATGCTGCCGGCAAAATCCGCCGTCTTGTCGGCACGGTTCGAGAGATTACTGCACAGAAGGAAGCGGAGGACAAGGTTGCCGAGCACCTGGCAACAGCCGAATCCGCAAGGGCAGAATCCGATGCTCTAAGCAAGGCCACTCTCGCGCTGACCGCAGATCTTCGGATGGACTTTGTTCTGGACACGCTGCTTCAGTCCTTGTTGGAACTAGTCCCGTGTGAGTGTGCACGGGTGCTGCTCTTGGAGGGCGACTCACAGCTTCTTGTGGCACGAGAAAAGCTGCGTCACGAGGTTCCCAAGAAGGCTCTCGAATATCCACTGACCCTCGATGCAGCAGACTCCCCGTTCCTGTTGCGCATATTGACGACCCAGAACAGCGTCTTGCTTGCCGACACCAAAAACGAGAAGGAATGGCCCAGCTTCAAGGGCCATACCAACATCCGATCGTGGCTCTGCGTGCCGTTGGTTGCGTCCCAGCAGACATTGGGGCTTCTTTCGGTGGGCCACACACAGCCGAACACTTTCACTCAAGATCACCTCCGGCGCACGCAGTTATTGGCAATACCTGCTGCTGCAGCGATCCAAAATTCTCGTCTCTACGAGCGTGCTGAGATTTTCGGGTCCGAACTTCAGCGGCGTCTGACGGATCTTCGCCAAACAGAGAAAGCGCTGGAACAGTCAGAGGAGGGACGTAGGGTATCCGAAGACAAGTTCCAAAAAGTTTTCCGGTCCAGCCCGATTCCGTTTTCCATCACGACAGTCAATGAGGGGCGATTCGTAGATGTGAATGCTGCATTCGAGCGACGATACGGCTACTCCCGTGCCGAAGTAATCGGCCGTACAGTCGGCGAACTTCGGATTTGGGAAGACCCGAAAGATCGAGCTTTGATGATCGCACAACTACAGCAACGAGGGCCAATTCGGAACGTCATCACCCGGCTTCGGACCAAGTCCGGGGAAGTCAAGACCACAGCCTATTCCGCAGACAAGATCCAATTCGATGGCCAGTCGTGCATTCTTGCCGTTTCAGAAGACCTTCCGGATAACGACAAATCCTCGAATAACTGACCGTTCCCGAAGCGCCGATCCTTCGTCACCGGACCTCGGTCGCCGTGCCCACGGTGTTGCCGTGTTGTAGTTCATCGCGACGGTATCGAAAACCCCTTGCCCCTCCACGAAAAGGACAGTAATCTGCGGAATTTGAGAGGAGCATCTTGAAAACTAAGCCTCAGCGCTATCGCTGCCCCCATTGCAAGTGGGACTTCAGCTTCAGGAAGAAGCGCTGTTGCCCAGGATGCGGCACCTTTCTCCTGATAGGGTCTGATCCGTACTCCGACGCCGAGCTTACCGCTCTCCATAGTTTCTGGCTTTGGGAACCACTAAAGGGGAAATGGATCTATGTACCGAACTGGGAGGAACACAAGCGGGAGGCGATGCAAAAGTTTGAACAATTCGCCGAATCGCGTGGCTGCGGCCAGAATCTTGCCACGGAAACCCGCAGGCCGCTGAAGAACTGGATTCAATGAAAGTCCAAACCTGCACTCCTCGCCGGTTCTTTCGGAGCCGCAGACCAGCCGATCACACATTTGTCAAAAGCCCCGACGCGAATCCGACTCCTGGCCCGGAGTTATTTCCAGTTAGCTCGTCATCCAGGAGCCTTAGCACGAAGCCTTGCAATCAATGAAAAACTGTCCATGATGCCAACCGTAATATATGGCAAGCGGAATTAAGACTGTGGCGACGAGGTCCACAAGGATGATCGCGTATCGTATTTTTCTGATGACACCTGCCTCTTTGCTAAGGTAGTCGTCTTTCGATTGGCAAAGAATAACGAGGCTGAGATAGAAAAGATTCACCGCAGCCCCGATACCAACCGCGTAGCCAATGCCGCTCAAGACATTCTTAGTGAAGCAGTCGCCGTGGGTCATCAACAATATGAACCCGACGAGCTGGGCAGTGGCAAAAGCAGTAATCGCATCTGCATAAGTAGAGAGCTGCTTGCGCATGTCTGCGGGTTCGTCGGACATTTGCCAATCCCCCGAGCGTATTGTGCCACACTTTCGCTATTGGTCTCGATTCGCGCTTTCATTCCGTGAAGCTGGCAACCGCAATCCTTCACCCATACCCTGGTCGGCTATCCTGTTTTCAGGATTAATCCTGATAAACGCGCCAGCATCGAGGGACCCTTGTCCGGCACCGATTCCGGATTCCGACCGCCAAGCCGACTTCCCGGGAGTAATCCTGCTTTGTGCACACAGGCGCGTCTGTTGGGAACTATGACCTACAACTCCTAAGCTTCCCGCCTGACTCCGTGTTGTCCCCTTTTCCGACAACTTTTCCGCCTGCAGACGGGTGGGCGACCGACATAGAAAAATGCTGAATAAGTTTGGACCCTATTTTTTGGCGTCGGCGGAGTCCATGAGGGCCTTGTACTCGGCCTCGCTGCCAAATCCCTCGTATACAGGAGGAACGAGGCCTGCCCCGGCCCGGGCGGCCATACCCACTGTGAAGTGGTTGCTCGGCCATCCACGATCAAAGAACAGGTCAACTCCCCGCATCACCTGAGGGCGCTCTGCTGCTGGAACATTCATCGTTTCGAGCATCCGTGCGAAAGCTTCGGTTTGCTTCACGCTGTCTTCCATTTCCACCTCGCTGGTTCTGCCCTGCTATTTTATAAAAGGCTAACAGAACCTTAAAGGGAGGCGAATGGATATCTGACACGATGGCATAATCTTCGTCGCGATGCACGCATGGAGCGTCCAGGAATCACGAACTGGTCGAAGGACCAAGAATCAAGCGAGCGAAATAATCCTCGATCGCGTCACTGTGAGCGTCAAAAATCTTCTTCAGTTCCTCGGAATTGAATATTTCCAAGAGGATCGTGCGCAGGTTGACATCGCATTCCGCGCTTAATGCCGGAAGGCCTTCGATCTGATTCTGTTTCAGAGTATCCCCGTGAACCAACTTGGAGCGTACATTGTATGCGCTCTTGATCGTCGCAAAAACTGCTCGGCGATTGTGTCCTCTTTCTCCCAGAAAGAACGCGACGCGCTCTGCCAGTTTGTGAGCCAGTTCCGTAGACTCGGTAGTGAAGAGCGTTTCAAGCGCACTACAATAATTGGCGATCTTGAATGCGAGATCTTGCGCGCGTCGGGCGGCGACCACGAATTGCATCGCTCTGCCCGACCGGGCGTATCCTTTTTCCATCATGAACCGCATGGACGAAGAATTCGCCTCGCATAAGTACCCCTCAACCAGATCATTTGTTTGGCCCCATTTCTTAAGTTCATCGACGGACATCTCGATGTTTTTATCGGTATATCCATCTGAAAAGCTGGGTCGTATAGCCAAGAAATTCTTGGTCCAGCTAACCCCCTCCGTGATCTCCACCCTCAAGAACGCGGCATCGCATTCCATGGCGTGATCCTTGATGAGCCAAGCATTCTTGAGCAGCATGTCGAGCCAGGCCAAAATCACGAGAAGGAAGCCTTCCGGCGGCAAACCGTGCATGTCGGCGGCGTCAAACTCGCCAAAGACCAGATTCGATTCCCCCTCCAAATGAGCTGCCTCTATCGCGCCGATGGCCGCGCGGCATTGTGACGTCAACCATTGCGCTTTTACGTGGGGATCGTTTGTGATATTGACCCCGTGGATCAGCTCGATATATCCGGAGATGGGTTCCGTAAGAATCAATTTTCGGAAAGAAGTAATGTACGTAACTGGCTCCATTTCCCCCCCGTACGTGCATTCTTTTTATTCCGCTTCTGCGGCCGGACCACTTCTCTCATACCTCAGCCTTGCGAGATTATCAACTGCGCCAAATCGCGGAATGACTCACTGAGACCGGCGTCTCGTTTGGTCTACGGATGCTCAGCATATGTGTGCTCGTGTTTCAGAGCGGCCCGGATCACTTCTGACGACCCGACTTGCGAGGACTAATGCTTAGATTTCGCGCAAAATGAAAGACTTGGAAGGAGTTAGACCCTACTGAGACTCGGTAGCTGCCTTTCTCCGCAGTATTCACTTTAAGCAAAACTCTGTTACCACCAGTTGACCCCGGGAGGCCACCTGTCACAAAACCGTGTGTTGCATAAACCGGCCAGTCCGATCAATTTCGCCTCCAGCCTAGCAGGTCTAAACTTCCAGGCACGACCCTGTTCTAAGACCGGCCGGTCGGTAGCGGAGATTGCGTATCAACCAAATAGACTTGTCGAGAGAGTTCCTGTAAGGGAAGTCGAGGATAGCGAGAATCGACCACCATGACAGAACCCTTCGGAGCGCCCAGGACTCCTTTTTCGAATGTCCTTACGCCCATAGAGATACCGACAAGCAGGGCCCGGACGTGGTACCTATTGACTGAGGCCATCTCGTGAAAGTAACGGACCGCGAACTCAACGACATTGCCGGTATTCTCTGGCTGGTCAAAGAACTCTGGATCGCAAGAAATGTCATAGATTCGCCCCAGTTCGTTCTGAACGACAAGAGCGTCTGAGCGGAGCTTTAGGTGCGGGGGCAATCCGGTCTCATTCGAATTGACGTCGCAGTTTGAAATGTCCACGACGATTAGGCCGGGATCGAATTGGGGATCACGGAATTTTATCTGCTTGCCGCTGGATTTCGCGTCGCCGTGCATAACGTTCCACAGAGCGTCTTTAATGCCTGCAATGTCGCGTCGCACCGGGGTGCGGGTATTTGCCTCGACGAAGACCCTAACGTCCCCTCGGGTCGCCAGAAAGTCAGGGGTTGGCTTTTCCGTCTCAGCTATGAACTCGACCTGAAATCCTACCTGGGCCAGTCGCGCGGAGGTATGAAAAAGCCAGATATTCGACCGAACCTCGGACATACTCACGAACAAGCGGGCAATCTCTTTTTCGAATTGATGGGAGTGGGACTGTTTGGAAAGAAAGTAGAGCGACTTACCTGCCATCCCGAAGAGAAACAGAGCTGCAACGACGCTGGCCGCGGAATCTGAAGACGACTGATCATCGAAGAGGAACGGGCTTACGAGCCGTTGAATCGTCGCCAACGCATCGAAGTTACGCAAGCCCGGATCGGTGAGAAGCACCTTTGTTAGAGAAGTGAGAACCTCTCGAACCTCCGCACCCGCAAGCTTCGGACGTTGCGCTACGAAGTCGTCGAGGAACGCGGAGCATTCTGTGTAATAGTCAGCCGGGGATAATTCTTCCAGCGCTGTCTTTTCGATCAAACCCTTATTGTGCTCCATCTATGGCCGCCCATGATCCTTGATGAGATGTCCTAAAACGATTCTAAGCTCTTCATGAACGGCAGGGTCCATCCCTGCTGGCCGACTTCCCGGCACTTAACTTAAACTATTCCACCGCCGACGCAAATTGCCTCAATCTTCGTCGAGGTCTTCCAGGTCATCAAGCATGTCCGGAAATGGAGGCTGCGGAAACGAAGGCTGGCCCGCGTTTGCGATTTCTGTGTAGAGCCTGAAAGCAAGACTGCCCGGCTTACAATGCGCCAACAATGCCGCGTCGGAGGCTTGCATCTCGTCCGAAGGTTCGCCACTGCCCACAGCCATCGCACTGCCTACAGTCACCGCTTGGAAACCGCCTGCAGAGAAACAATTCCCGATCAGGCGGCCCAGGGTAGTGCGCGATCTGCAGCGTGGGGAGGTATATGTTCAAAAGCAATCGCTACCACAGATCTACGAGCCTGGTTTCAACTCGAACTGAATCTGAAAACGACTCAGGGGCAGTAAGTAATTATCCACTGGCAGACGGCATCGATAAGCGCCGTTGCTTCCTTACTACCAAGCGTAATGTAGCCGTGCGGCTCGATGGCGTAATAGTTGGTCAGGGCCGCAGCGCCGGCGGCAAACCCAGTGCGACGGGCGATCGCATTGAATGTGTGCCGATTCTCGTCCCAGTATGTAACCTGAGCAGCATAGAAAGGTATGGCACCAGTGGTACCCGGATATATTCCTTGGGTGGGCGGCGGAAACGCGAGATGCGCTTGGTGCAACTGCAACACAGTCACGTCATAAAGACGTGCAACGAACGCTCGCATCTCGTCGACCGAACCTGATTGCCCAACATCTTTGCATTCAATGGCTACTCGCGGTCTTCCGAAGGGCATACCGCCCATCTGGCGCAACTGTACGCCGACCTGTCTGGGAACGATCGCAATATCAATCTCGTGCGTTGCTCCACTACGACCTTCGAACTGGATACCGTTCCATATCTCCCACTCCGATCCGGTTGAGAGTTTGCGCAGACCAATGACGCTTGCGTTGCCGGGACCGGCAGAGGCAGGTGCCACACCCGTCGGAGCGCCTCCACGTTGGACGAATATCCGATTAGGGTCATTTGACAGAATGCGGGTGCCATCTGATCTCTGCAACCAAACATCAAAACCCTGGCCTTGCAGCTGGACGGCCACACCGGTCATCATGAACAGTTCAAATATGCGACCCGCTCCGTTCGCACTGTTCAAGGTCGCAACGTTGCCTAAGATAGAGTTGAGAGCGGTTTGAACACTATTGATCACGCGCTATGCCCACCGATTCTTGTCGAGTTGGCCCAATTTGAGAGTGCCTCCCGAAGTTTCGGAATCGCGGCATTAGCCTCGTCAACCTGAGTTCTATGCAAGACTGGACCCTCACCTTCTTCTCGCAGAACCAGATCGACTTCTCTCCTGGAGGTTCGATCAGAAATCGTTGCTTGGGGCTCCTCGGTCGAAGATGCGATCTGATTTAGCTGGTCCAACGTCGCCCCGAGCATCGACACTGCGTCCGAGAGGCGATCAGCTACATAGTTCGCTGCCCAGTCGATCTGTTCGTCTCCAACCAGCGGCGTGGCCGCGGGAGGCGGCACGGGGCGTTCTTCCGAGCGCCGTCTCTGGTGTTTGGCTGTGCGGACCGCAAGGCGCGTGCTCTGCAAATCTTCACGCGTTTCTTCCACTACACGGCCCAACTGAATTCCATCGAGAATCTCGAAGGCGAGCCAATCGGCATCCGCCGCTATCAGAGTTTCTATCAACGGAAGAAGCCTAGGGTCGATTATTGCCATCTTGCTATTCTCTCCGAGAGGATTGATGCGGTTTGACTCGCTCATTCGCACCAACGTCACCAAGGATATTATCCACTCTTCACGGGTGATCGAGCAGCTTTTCTCGCAACGCCTACCCGCCTCACGAGAACCTTTAGCTTCAGCCCCGTTCCTATTCCCGTCCCGAATCCGGGCCACCAAACAGAAAAACAATCATGCCTGTACGGAAATCGATCAGAATATGCACAGCCTCGTGGGACGAAGCGCGAGGTGTCAACCGACTGGGGTTTTGAGCAATGTTCCCCAACCTCGAAGTCCGTCACCTGCACGCAGTCATTGCCTTGGCCGAAGAGCGGAACTTCACGCGGGCCGCGGACCGATTGCACATCACCCAGCCTGCGCTCAGCAAACAGATTACCGACCTCGAAGCAGAGCATCGATTTCACCTGTTCACTCGCGATAAGCGACGGCTTGTGGAACTCACGGATGCCGGGCGTGTCTTCGTCCAAGAGGCTCGCTTGGCGCTCTCGCATACGGAGCGGGCTGTGCATCTTGCTCAGGCTGCACACGAAGGGTCCGACAGCGTGTTAACGATTGGGCACTCACCCTATGCCGATCACGCGTGGATTGCCGCGATGCTGGCGATCCGCCTTCCTTTATATCCGACGCTCCGAATCCGACTAATGACTCAGTTCGCAATGGAATCCCTCCGGGGCGTCCTTGTGGGCGAACTCAGCCTCGCACTCGTGACGGCGCCGCCCCAGGACGTTCAGATCACGGCTGTACCGTTCGCTCGGGCTCCACTCTACGTCGCTCTTCTCGACACCCACCGGGCTGCTCACAAAGAGCGCTTGGTTCTCCAGGATCTGGCAAAGGACGAGTGGATTCTGTTTGCGAAACGGGTTCATCCGCTTGTGCATGAAGCAATCATGGATGCAGCACGACGTGAATCGATTGTCCCGAAGCACGCTCACGATATTATTACGTCCCAGCAGGCGGTCGAGCTCGTATCGGAGCACGTAGGCGTCGCCATCCTCACGAAACCTACGGCCCGAAGCCTTCATGCTGACGGTGTAGTAGTAAGGCCGCTCTCCGATACGTCATTGTGGTTCGATACATCGGTGATCATGAGAGCCGGCGATGAATCTCGGCTGGTTAACGAATTCGTCCGATCGTTCCTTCGCAAATATGCGCCCCAGCGCCTCGAACCAAAACAAATGGAATTGTGGCTGTCCGCCTGAGGTGTCAGCTTGACACCGACAATTCCGGCGCGATGCCCTTGGCAGCACAAGTCTTGTCCAGGCAGGCCTTACTCGGGGTTGAGATGCTTGGCGGCTGACATAGTCTTAAGCTTCTCAAAAAGAGGCCGTGCGGACAGATTGTTCTGTTGGAATAGTTCGGCTGCTTTCTCGCGCCATGTTAGATCACCGGGTTCGAAAAATGTCTTTCGAACTTCCCGCAGTGTAGCGAGAGCGTTTTGCGCCCATTCTTTAAAGTCGCCTAACGGCCATAGAGCCACACCAGTGAGATGAACGACCGCCCCTGAGTGGACCTTTTTCACTGGGGTGACGAGCACTGGCAAGATTTTCGCCTGCTTGCTTGCGGGAACGTTTGCGAGCATCCAGGCTGGGTGGGAGGACACCTGCCGAGCTTTCGTTACATCTATAGATGAGCTGTCCTTCGCGCCGGCATGATCTTCGAACACTAAGCACACATCCCCCACGATCCACCACGGGTCCGGCGATCCCTCTCCTTCAATCTTGCCCGCCTCAAACCCGATAATTCCCCCCAGCAGCTTGTGAGCCTGTTCGAAGCGGTCCTCGGATTGCAATCCCTCCAGAATCTCTTTCTCTCTAAGTGCGAAAGACCTATCGTGGACAGTGCCCAATTTCACAAGCACGGCCTCAACTCTTTCGATCTGTTCCATTAGGACGGAATCGTCTGCCGCCACTTTGTTGTCGCCGGATTGATATCGTGCCAGTCGTACAAGCCATGGAATGCCGCGAGTAGCCGATTTGGCGCGATCAAAATGTGTTCGAGCTTTGGCCGACAAAGATGACACACCGGCGTTGGCACCGAGCCAAGATGCAGAGCCTGCCAGATAATGCCAAAGGGCACGATATCCTCTCAGTTCTGAAGCATCCAAGCCGCCAAGCACGCGTTCCGCAGACTCCAGTGCCGATTCGTAGTCCCCTTGCCATAACTCAGTTTGGAACTCGATCTCGTGAGCGACAACACGACTGAGATCCTCCATAGCCGGAAAAACGCTCTGAACTGCCTGCATCCGCGCTGTCACAATTTGCTGGTTGACGTTCTCCCAATCCTCGCCGTTTTCTAGAAAAGTCTCAAAGTTCTCAATGACATCGTCGGCGGAGGAATTTTTGGATTGTTCGACACCGAAGGACAACTCAGCTTGGAGTTCCGGGTGTAAGAATTTCTTACGTTTGATGTCGGTTAAATACTCAGGTAGTTCCTCGCCAGAAACAACGACCGCTGAAAAGTCCTCCAAGGAACGAGTACATCGGCCGATTGCCTGGAGCACGCGCGTCTGAATCCGTTCATTGAATAAGACGGTAGCTCCCATTCGTGCCATTAGGAATTTCTCTTGTAGATTGGCGGCCTTCGGAAGGCCCTCGATAAAAAGGAGCCTGCACTCATTGCCCGGGAAATCGATCCCGTCGTATCTGCTCGCGACGATGGCTACCGCCTCTTTGCTTTTAACAAACGGCTTCTTAGAATCTTCGATGTCGTCCGCGTCGAAAGCGTGAAATTTGAGATTCTCCGTAACGTCCTTTGCTATCTCGTCGCGCATTTTGTCGGTCGGAACTAGAACCAGACTACGTCCCGCAACTTGCATGAGTCGACGCCGAAGCAGCATTACATCTTCCTCCTTCAGCGACATGTCGGGAAAAATGAAGAATCGGCGACCGACCCCCTGTCGATCCCAACCCTTCGGGACTGGGAGGCGTTGAATAGGATGGCGACCAACCATTCGTTCTAGGTCGCCGCCCGCCCCAAGAGTCGCAGACATGTAGATACGCTGCTTTGGATTCAAAAAAGGAGCGTGCATCCAGGTCGGCGGAATAAGTGGGCGAATCAGTATCTCCTGGGACGAGAAATAAAGGTGACATGCAGACAAGTGCTCACGGATCATCGACCAGGGATGTCTGAGGTCGGTGTCTGCGACGTGGGCGTCAAGCACTGCCGCGATTTCGGCTCGAACTTCCTCGAACTCGGGCGTAGGCAGCTTGTCTGCCCATCGACGGTCCGAGGCGCTATCCCATTTACCTTCCAAACGACTAAAAGTAGTCAAGTCGAGATGTGGCTTTATCACGTTTCTCAGAGCCGTATGTAGCGCCTGGTGTTCGGGATTTGTGCGATCAACGCGCACTGACCAGAGTCCCGAAACGTAGCTTTCTCCAGCATGCACATCGTCCACAATGATTACGTCAGCATCGTCGAAGAATGGGTTCGTATTGAACAAGCTGGTATACGTGGTTATAGCTATTCGATCACCGTTCCGATAATCCGCTTTGGCGGAAGGGTCGTAGTCTTTGATGCGACCAGTGAAACCTCGTACCGTAAGGCCATACTTTTCCTCAGCTTGCTCAACAACCTGATTTACAAGCTGCCGCGTAGTGCATAGATAAACGACCCGCTCCTGATTTCTCCGTCGCCGCCACTCCGCGATGAGCAGGCCGACCAATGTCTTCCCGCTTCCAGTCGGAAGTTGGAGGGCAACGTCCGGGATTTCTAGTGCCGTCTCCGCATAACTCCTCATGATTTCTCGTTGATGCGGAAGCACATCCGGAATCTTGCGACGCGGCAAGTCCCGCAAAAGTTCGTCCGGACTGTCCGGGACAGAACGCTTTGGCTGCGCTTTCTTGAACGCCATTGGAAGCTACCTCCGGAAGTATGGCACTTTTGATGTCTGCATGTGTCTGCATGCTCAAAGTCTAATTCTTTCTCTAGTCTGCTCGCCATTGCCCGCTTCCGTCTTTGGCCTCGTTGCATACGTGTCGTCATTGCCTCGCCCGGCGACTCCCGTCATGCTTGACTTTCACTCCTCCCGGCACCAGAATAGTGATCCTTCCCCTTTTGTACGGGCCCCTTGCGACTGACCACTTTGACCTCGGCTTGATCGGCTGCAACACCAGCCGACTTAGGGCGAACTGCACTCTCAAAAAGGAATCCAAATGGGCGACGAGAAGAGTGGTGTCGGCCAGGACGGCGGAGTCAACATCAGCGGCGGAACCGTTACAGTAGGAGGCGACGTCGTTGGGCGCGACAAGATCGTAGGCACGGAGATTTCGCGAGCCCAGCTCGATCAGGTCCTTCGCCCCGTTGAGGAAGTGATCCGCACAGTCCCGCCTGCGAACCAACCGGAAGCGATGCAGAAGCTGGGAGAGCTTAAGGGTGAAGCAGCCAAAGGCGTAACCTGCAACCTCCGCGGGTGGACTCCCATACTCGTCACTCCCCCCGGAGAGTGGGCACCCGGCAGAGAAAAAGCACCACAATTTACAATCAGACGTAGATGGCAGAAAGCACGCTCCCACACATCGAGACTCGATGCGTTTGCATCGCGACGCATGGGCAAGCCGCGCTTGCGGCGGTGGTTTCCAGCCATTTTTCGGAAGCAGGAGTCTACTTCCCAGTCTTCGAGTTCCCTAGCATCGACGTTCCTTACTCGCCGTCGAGCGATTTTGGAAAGGATGGCTACCTTGGACGAATCTTGGGGGATCGGGCGGCGCACGAGATAAACAATTCCTTGGCTCGACTCCAGCCGGATTTCATACTGCTCGTCGGCATGACGGAAAACCAGAAGAGCCATCTGCGTGCGCTGCTCCCCGCTCAGAAGCTTATCGAGATCAACTCCCTCGACGACGTTCCAACCCGACTACCGTTCAGTCTCCCGATGACTGATCCTGTGCGGTGTAAAGCCTCGCAACTGAATGAGGGCCTTCTGCTTGCAAAGTTCTCCCGGAAACCGCTGGTGATCGACGAGAGCGCTCCGCTTCTTCCCGCGAAGCATCTGCATGGCGGCGAGGGCGTTCTGCTCATCGAAAACGACGCATCAGTCCCCGACGTGGCGGCGATCAACTATGGTTTCGCAATCAATGCGGATATCGCGCTGGTTCCCGCCACCGACAAGAGTCAGGTGCGCTCATTGCCGCGACAGCTTGAAGCTTGGAGCAAAGACAAATCCCACCACGAGTTTGCATGGGCTAAGCGCGCACCCTCGAAGAGACTCCGGGAAGTGAACTTCGCGACCTACAAATTTGCAACGTTCTTTACGAAGGGTCTGCCATACGGCCTCTTCATCGGGAACGTCATACCGTGCAGTCACGTGATGAAGGAATTGGATTGCGGATTATTCATTACGAACGCGCTCATCGAGGAGCACGCACCAATCGGCCTCGCCAGTGCGATCGTCTTTTCTCCGGAACTATTTGCTTCCGAAGAAACCGAGGATATCTCCAAGCTCTTGGATGCCAACAACTACACCGTGACAAGTCTTGTCGGGAAGAAGGCCACGGTCAAACAACTGACGAACTATGGCAGCCATTTCCCTTACGACCTGATGCACATCTGTGCCCACGGCGGCGAGACAGACGGCTATTTCGCTGTGCAAGAGTTTACAGATCGGAACGGAAAATCTCACAAGTTGGAGTTCTACGAGGTCGTGGGGTTTTCGCCAACTGAAGGCGATATGGTCAGGGTCCACAGGAAACTGATCTTCAAGAGCTTCGATGGATTCCCTTGGATGAGTCCGCCGCTCAAAAGCTACCCGCGCTACGTTTTTGAGGACATGATGGTCGCGATGCGACTCGATCCTGAGAACAAAGTGCTGAGAGTTCCATTCAAGTCAAAAATTGCGCTGTCGTGTCACATTCAGTGCGCCGACAGCATCCATCAGGGCGAGTTTCACGGCCTCGCGGGCTTTGGGCATCCGTTTGTATTCAACAACACTTGTTCATCCTCGCACGAAATTGCGGCGATGATCATTCGCGCAGGCGCACGCTCATACATCGGCACATTGTGGAGCGTCGGCAACGAGACGGCGAGGCGTGCGGCGAAAGCGTTCTATGAAGACCTTGTTCAGCAGGGCAACTTGCTATCAGCATTTTTCGCAATGAACAAGGCAATCACCAACAAGCAATACGATAACGTCTACATCTTCTGGGGTCTGCATCTCAGTACGCTCCGAAAGGTGTCAGTCAAATCTGACGCCAAAATCTTTGCTGATCTGATCGGCCTTTACCTCAGTTGGGTAAAGAAGGTGCAAACGACACCCGATCCCGAAGTGCGGCACAATAGCATTCCCATCGCGAGATTCCTAGCCGACGAAATCATGCGAAGGTTCACACCCGAACGGCTGAAGGAGATCAAGAGTTTCGATCCGACGAAGCTCGACGAGGAAGAGCGCGCTGCTCACGAAGCGGTCGATGATTTCAGTCGAGGCATAAGCGAGATCGAGATCGAGTGAGCAATGTCGAGATAATTCCGCTTAGCGGAAAATCGGACTGGTGGTCGACTCAGCCCCGGTTTTGGCTTGAGTGGGGACATCACATGTCACGGACCACCGGCATTGCGCGGTCAGGCGCTCGCCCGGCGTGGCCTGCAGGCGTCGCCAGAAGAAGTACGACAGCCCCCAGAGGCGCGCCGGCACCGGTTCGCTGCAGCCTAGCAGCCCACAAATAGCGGCAGCTTTTGTGCTGGGCTTAATCTGTTTGGTCGTGGGTATAACGACACAGAGCCGTCAGAGGTAGAAACGGAACTCTGGCTCTACGGAGAAAATGGAATTCGACAGGTCCTCGGTTGCGATTCCTTTGCGTGACACGGACAATATTGACTCTGCCACTTCCAGGGGGCATTCAGGGGGCAATAACAATTCCGATCGGTTTCTTTGAGTGCCTTGGGATGCTCATCATTCCGCGCAACTCTCTGAAATTCCGTTTACTGGTGGATTCGAATCCCACTCTCCCGCCAGTTTTCTTTGACGGACTTGCACAGTGTTCCCAAATAGGGTACACTCGTACCCATTATGAGTACTACGCACGCCCAGTTCGCGGGCCGGAGCCTATTCGGGCACACACGTAGCGCACTGCTGGCCATGCTCTATGGCCATGCGGACCAATCATTCTATGTACGGCAGCTCGTCCGGGCCATTGGTGCCGGCCACGGTGCTCTTCAGAGGGAACTGAAATACCTGACGGAGATGGGACTAGTTCTGCGAAGAACCCAGGGCAACCAAGTCCTGTATCAGGCGAACTCGCAAAGCCCGATTTTTTCCGAAATCAAGGGTCTAATCACGAAGACTGTAGGTATCCACGATGTCATCCGTTCGGCTTTGGCGTCTCTGGGGCCAGAAATCCAGATTGCCTTTGTTTACGGCTCGGTGGCACGTCAAAAGGAGCGAGCGAATAGTGACGTGGATCTGATGATTTTGGGAGATGCATCTTTCAGCGAGGTTGTTTCCGCCCTAGGACCAGCACAGAAAGCGCTCGGCAGGGAGATCAACCCGACCGTTTTCCCAGCGTCCGAATTCCGATCAAAACTGGCAGCCCGGAATCATTTCTTGCGCAGTGTAATGAAAGAGAAGAGACTCTTCGTGTTGGGAACCGAGAATGACCTTACAAAGTTGGCTTCAAAACAGTTGGCTGGTTCAGCACACAACAAGCCCTGAAGAGATCAAGAACCTCTTGGCGATTTCGGATCGGGATCTCTCTGCTTGCCAAGTGAAACAGTTGCCCGGCGACTGGCGCTTTACCATCGCGTACAATGCGGCTCTCCAGGCTGCAACCGCTGCCCTAGCCGCTGCAGGCTACAGAGCCGCGCGGGACAATCATCACTATCGCGTTATCCAGTCGTTAGAGTTCACCACAGCGCCGGGTGCGAAACTCATTGCCACTTTTGATGGCTTTCGCAAGAAGCGCAACGTAAGCAGCTACGATGTTGCCGGGGCCGTATCGGACAAAGAAGCGGACGAGATGCTCAAACTCGCGACCGGCCTCCGCGCGGACGTGGAAAGGTGGATCAGAGCGACGCGCCCGGAACTATTTAAGCCTAAGGTCTAGCGGCGCGGCGTACCCAGCCAAATGCAACCGTACAGGCCGCACCTGCTACTCCTGTGAAACATTGAGTTTGATCTGCATATTTCGCTTATCTGGAGAAGGCTATGGATCGGAAACAAAAGGAAGAAGAGCAGACAACATCCGATGATCCGCAACTGACGATAGACCACGTGAACCCTCATGACGAGGTCATCAGTAGAGACGGAGACGATCTGCTTCGCAGTCTTACCGACGTAAAACCTCGGCGTCCAGCCGATCCGGCTTCGATGGAGGACAATAGGCAGAGGGTGACGCCGCCGAGAGAATCAAAAGAAGACGAGGAGATCTAAACATCGCAACTAGTGCGGCGATAGGTCACTGTTGATTTCAGCTACACAATCATCGGGTAAAAAGGGCTGATCCCCCGCGGTCAGCCCTCGGCCCGAATCAGTTTGGTAGCAAATTGGTAGCAAACATCTTGGTAGCATTTTGGTAGCAAAATGCGCCGATTTTAGCGGTTTTTGCCGACTCGTCCGACTATTAACGCCTTTGCCGTCAGCAAGTTACGGTTTTTGCCGTTCCATGGCATGGAAGCGGTATGGTCCGCAAGGCCCTAGGCGAGATTGCCTGACTCGCTCAAGGCATATCTGATCCGGGGGAATCTTCTGTTAGCCAATCTGGAATGGTAACTCAGTAACTCCTTTATTCCAGAATTCAGCAAGCGCATCTTTTGCAGATGGAAGTTTCAAACAGCGAAATAACTGAACACCCGCTCCGACGCATTCCACCGAACGTCACCCCAGAGTGCCCAACTTGTTGGAGATAGCCGCAGTGCCCATTTGGGGATGTGCAAGAACTGAAATCCCGACGCATGTCTCAGCACGTAGTGGGTCTGGGTCTCTTCCCAAGAGAGCCACTCGTTGCAGCCGATACGGAACCGCCGCTGGTTCCTTTTCATTATCCAGATAGATGGAGTTCCTGCCCTTCGTGCCAGAAATCAAGACGGAAAAGTGGATCACCGTTACTCTCTGGGCCGAGAAGCGGGATGCAGATCGCTGGGAGCGCGAAGGGTATCCCAAGGTGGACGGAATCCTCAAGCTCTATCTGGCCGCCCGAGCCATCTGCAATTACTACAACTTGGAAACCTCCCTTTGCAGGCACTTCGTATAAGCCCTGACGGCCTGAGGCATAGGGAAAGCCCAAATCTGTGATCCCCAAGATCAGTCAAGAAACTCTAGCAGAGATGGTGGGTACAACTCGGTCGCGGGTGAGCTTTTTCATGAACAGGTTCAGGAAATTGGGGTTCATTGATTACCAGGCGGGCGATGCATTGCAGGTTCACAGTTCGCTTCTCCAAGTCGTGCTACACGACTAGCGTCCGGCTCCGATCCCACAAACAAAGCTGCCAGACAGCAATGAGCAAATCAGGCACTTGCTGGGTCTAATCCCGCGGCTTGCTGACAGGGTATGTGATACGACTGCGTCGCACCCGCCCAAAAGAAGTCAGTGAGTGCACCTGGGAACGGTTTTTGCTCATGATGTCCTCAACACGGATTCCCAGCACAGTAAGCGCATCCGCGATGAGGGAACGGTGGCAACGCCAAGGCACCGCTTCCGCGCACATCAATGCGCTCCGTTTTTGCCGGGCCAACTTGATCAGCCTCTGTAACCCGGCGTCGAATTCCGAGGTCTGCATGTAGTCGGCAAATCCACGAAACGAGCTATTACGCCACCCCATGTTCGAAGAATCGCGTCGCGCATGGCGCAAGCCTCCGAGCTTCCGCAAGTGCACATAGCCGATTCTCGCGGCCCGCAGCTTTGTGCGCACGGTCTCCTGGTCAAACTGCGGGTTGTGCCGTGAACGCGGGATACTGCGCACATCTATGACACGCTCTACTCGGTGCGTTCGCAGAAGATCGAGAAAGACTTTCCACGTGCGCGTGGAATGCCCAATCGTCAAGACAGTGGAGGTACACACGTTTTGCATCAGATCCCCGCCTCCTGGCTGAAATACTGATAATCCTCTCGCCAGCCGCCTTGGCCCTGACCAATGGTTGTATAGTCCTCGATAAACTCGATGGCGCGGATGTACTTCACCATGGTGAATCCAAGCTGCGTTTCGACTCGCAGTCGGAGCGGTGCTCCGTGCAAAATCGGTAGCGGCTGTCCGTTCATTTCATAGGCGAGCATCGTCTGCGGATCTTCCGCCAACTCCATGCGGATCGTGCTGTAGAAGTAGCCCGGTCCTTGGGCGTGGGGTTCCGATGTGGATTTATTATCGAACGCGTAGAAAACGATGTAGCGGGCACTGGGGCGCGGATGGCAAAGGTCGACGATGTGACGCAGAGATACACCGCCCCACTCCGCAATGCCTGACCAGCCCTGGATGCAGCAATGCTTTGTAATCTGGGTTTGTTTCGGCATTGCGCGGAGGTTAGCCAATGTTAGAGATAGCGGCTTATCCACCAATCCGCTGACCGTCAGGTTGTAGTTTGCAAATTGGTCGTGGGCCATCGCCATATAACTGTCCTCTGTTGGCGGCCGACCGTTCACCCAGAAGTAAGGCGAGATGTCCTCAGATGAGTAGTGCTGAGCGGAGACTTCATGGCCGAACAGCAGTCTGCGCAGTGGATCGGTGATCGCCTCAGTCGCTCTCTGCACCAAGCGCGGACGCCGGCGCGAATAAATTGTCACTACGACATGCATGGCCACTACCCCGACCAGACCCCCGAGCCAGATCGTCAGCGCCCGACTCAAATTCGGATCGCGCGTTTCCCCCAGGACAATCAGAGCCAAACCTTTTCGGAAGCCGTGAACCGCAACGATCGTGACGTGGCCGATGAAGAACATGATAAACGTGCACAGCGCCAGAAAATGCAGGCTCCGTGCG
>Ga0116134_1000422_pt1 | contig 22127 bp, 19 predicted proteins | sample June2015DPH_19_5_FD_89737 | JGI IMG/M metagenome (GOLD analysis project Ga0116134, IMG submission 89737) | Peatland microbial communities from SPRUCE experiment site at the Marcell Experimental Forest, Minnesota, USA - June2015DPH_19_40 | ecosystem: Environmental > Terrestrial > Soil > Wetlands... | reverse complement strand
GCGGTAGCGCCGTGGGAGACGCACCCATGCTGAGCAGTCCCAGGTCCAGCCACGCCCGCTGGGCCGGCCCGGCGGTGACCAGGCCCCCGAGACGTTCACTCCAGTAACGCCGCTCGGGGGGGCTGAGTTCGCCACACGATGCCGCCCAGAACGTGAAGCCGGGCAGCAGATGGTCCAGCTGCCGGGTGGCAGATCCGGTGGCCAGCAGCCCGCTGACGCAGCCGGGGTCACTGCGGACCAGTTCTGCGAAGTCCCGCTCGGTGACCCCACCGGGGCTGCTACCGAGCGCGATACCGAACTGCAGGGCGAGCTGGGGGGGTAGCTGGGGAGCCAGCCAGGTCAGGAACTGCCCGGCAGCACCGCCGGAACCGGCCAGGGCGGCCAGGTAGGCGGCCACCGCCGGGGGCGACTTGGCCAGGGCGTCCCTGGTCACCGGATAAGCCTCGCCATCGGTGCCGCTCGCGGGAAGGGCGGCCGCGAGCAGGCCAGCGGCGCACAGCACACCGTCAGACGGGGGGGGCGCCTGCTCCGGCAGGGCGGCCAACTCGGCCAGGACATCGTCGTCGAGCCCCCGGGTCCTGGCTGCCTCCTGAACCTCACGGAGAACATTGGTGTCTGGCTGCGCTGTCCACAATACGCGCCGGCCGAACTGGGACAGGATGCGGAAGAGCGCCCCCAGGTCGGTCACCTGGCCGAGCCGCTGACTGAGCCCGGGCCAGTCTCCCGCCGACCCGACCATGCTCAACGCGGCCAGCAGGTCCTGGCAGTCTCCGGACGGCATCTGCTCCAGCAGGCTGACGCGGATGGCCTGGCGGACCTGGGCGGGCTCGAGCGGGGCTCCGTCGCGGAACGCCTGCAGAACGCGGTTCGGCAGGTCTATCTCGCTCAGGATGTCCAGGGCCTCCTGCGATTGTTCGAACTTCTGCGGCTCAGTCCGTGCCTCCAGATGGGCGACTACCGTCGTCAGGTCGAACTTCTTGCCGTGCGCGGCCGTCCCGCTGCGCAATTCGCGAAGACGCTCGTAATAGGCCCGTGCGATGGCGTCGCCACCCGGGACCTCACCCGTGTGCCGCCAGGACACCACGGCCGCGTCATCCCGCGGCCGGCTGGCGAACGCCAGCCTGAGCCGGTGCCTGGTCCCGCTGTCTGACCAGGTGGCAGCGGAGAGCTTCGCCCGGTACCCGAAGGGCAGCAGGCTGGCCACCGCGTCGATGAAATCCAGCCGCTGCTTCAGCGACGTGTTCTCGGCTTCGACGATGCTGACCGGCCCGCGCAACAGCTCGGCGGCCGCGGCGCCCACCAATCTTTCCCCAAGGTCCTCAAAACGCTGGGCCGCTTCCTCAGTGCCCGTCACGGTCAGAGTGAGCGGGATCAGGTCACCGTCTCGTGGTACCAGGGGGGCGTTCCGGACCGCGTCGTACAGAGCCGAGTAGGAGATCCCGGCCCGGGCCACCGCCTGGTACGGCACGCAGTAGTAAGAGGTCTGGGTGATCGGCCGCCCAACCGCGTCCACCTGGCCGGTGCTAGCCGTGACACAGATCCCGAGGTGCAGGCTCACGTCGACGCCCACCCAGCTCACGGTGACCCACGGCAGTTTTCCCGCCCCGGTGGTGCTGGTGTCGGGGGTGCCAGCCGCGAACCGGGTGATGATCGTGCCGAAGTCCGCCCGGCTGAACGGCTCCGGGCTGCAGGCTAGCACCGCGTAGTCCGTGCGGGTCCCTGGTTCCTTTCCCCACAGGGCCCAGCCGGCCCGGACCGGCAGTTCGTCAGCCATCGGTCACCTGGCCGCGAGGCTCTGACCCAGCCAGACCAGCGGCTCCACCACGTTGATCGGGTGCACGGCGCCCCTGATCTGGTACGTCCCATCTGCCTGGCGGACGGTGTTCATGAAGTCCGCCTCCTGGAACCGGGCCGACCGGCGGCTCTTGTAGAAGCCGATGGCCGAAGTGATGAAGAACCGGACCCGGTCCGGCTCGAAGTACCTGCGCAGCGCCATCGCGACCAGGTCCGCGTTGCCGCGTTCCGACTGGCGCACCAAGTCGGCGAAAAACTTCTCGGCCAGCTCGTCCGCGACCTGGGGAAACATGGCGGGGTCGTCGGCCGCGAACCTGCGGTAGCCCCCGTTCTTGGCGCGCCGGTAGACGTCGGGGTGGTCGAACTTAGTGGCACACACCGCCACGTACTGCGGCAACCGGCCGCCCGGGACCGTCTGTCCCGCCATCCGGCGCTGAGCGATCCGCAGCAGCGTCCCCTGGAAGTGGTTGAAGGCGTCGCCCTCCGTCCATTCCCTGGTCGGGTCGAAGAGGAGAAGCAGGCCGTCACAGCTGGCCAGCTGGTCCATGACGCTGTCCTCGGTGACAACCGTGCCCGCGTCCGAATCAGCGTCGATGCCACCGTCATCATCGAAGCCGAGATTCTGACCGCCGCCACCGGGAGCCGCCGGATCCGGCTCGCGCTGGACGTCCTTGAATACCCGGCCCGGTTCGTCCATCAGGTCGAGGTTCATCTCCAGCGGGACGGTGGTCATCGTCTGCCTGCCGAACCGTCGTCGCTCGGGCACCTGGGTTTCCATCCGCAGCACCCAGCTGTACTGGTTTCCGCTGTAGATAGTCCCAGCGGGAAATTTCCGTTCACTCGTGAGCTTGGCCGTGTTGTCCACCAGGAAATCGGTCGACGCGTCATCCACCCCGAAGATCATCAGCTCCTGAGCGGCCGCTTGGCTCACCGCGATGTTCAGGGCCGCGAGGAATGTGGTCTTACCGCAGGTCGGGGCCCCCCACAAACCGATCCGGCCCAGGGCTCTGATGCCCTGCGGGCCTCCGCTCGTCACTGTCATCGCACACCTTCGTTTCGGTTGATCGAGCTGGACACCTGTTTCAAGCCGGCAGCGGGATCCCGATCCGCTGCCCTGGACGGGCCGTGACACCGAGGTCCGCGCCGACCTTCCGTGCGCTGGTCTCCGCCAGCGAATGCAGCCCCGCCTGGCCAACGTCCGCCCAGAATCCGTGCGTGGCGGCCCGCCTCGACAGGACGTCCGCCACCGCGACGACCGGTACCCCGGACGCCGCGAGGCCCTGGGCCAGCCGCCGCCAGTCGCAGTCAAATGGGCAGGGCTGGACCAGATCCGGGCCGAGGATCCGGGGATGGGGACGCCGCCGCGCGACCAGCAGCAGCCGAGCCGAGCGGCCCTGCGCGGAACTGCCCGCCAGCATGCGGTGCGCCTCATGCAGCAGGTCCTCCAGCGGCGCCGCATCCATGTACCGGACGTCCGTCCCCCGGAAGTTCTCCAGCGCCAGCAGGGCGTCGGCCGGGGTGCCGAGCGGCTGACGGCGCACTACCGGCCGGCGCTCTTCACCGGGTGCAAAGACGTGGTCCCTGCAGCCGAGCAGCCCGACCCGCAGCTGACCCGGATCCGTAAATTCATCGTCGAGGTGCTCCAGCAGGTCCCTGATCAGGTCACGGCGCCGGTCGACCTGGGGCTTGTCTCCCGCCAGCTCCAGCGCACAGACCAGATCGACTGGGCCGGGCAGCACATCCACCCGGCGCGGAATGGCGGCGGCCGTCTCGGGCCACGACCGGCCCAGCGGGGTGATCCCGGCCGGCTCAGTGAACCGGACGCGGCCCGGCGCTTCCAGAACCGCGCGGACTCGATACACGGGCTCGTCCAGGGGCGGCATCTCGTGCAGCGACAGCACATTCAGGGCGCCCCTGTCGATCGTCGTGCCATCGGAGTCTGCAGTCTCTCCCTCGACGGCGACCGCCAGTATGGTCGCGTCCCGGTCCCCGGGAGCGCGGCGGAGCGTCAGCACCGACTCGGCACCCTGGGCGTCGCCTGGCTGGAAGAGCGGGCGCATGCCTAGGCTGATCGCACCGGTGGCCGGAGCAATGGTGGCCACGACAAGACCGTAAGACCGCAGCAGCGGCATCCGTTTCCGGAGCGAGCCGACCACGCCGTTTCCCTCGGCCGGGGACCCGGCGACCCGGATGAGCGTGCCATGTGGCGCCGCGCCGGCCAAATGGCGGGCCGCTTCCTCCAGGATGCGCCAGCCGGCTGGCTGGCAGACGACCAGCGTCCCGGTGGCTTCCGCCGGCACCGTGGCCAGCCGGGTCGCATCGGCGAGGTATCTGGTCAGCAGGCCCCTGTCGAGCGTCGCGATCCCGCCTGCGAGCTGGAAGAGACGCTCCTCTTCCGTCGTCGACAGCAACGGAACCAGCAGAGCCCACGGGGTGACAGGCTGCTCCCGCAGCAGCGGTGTCCCCAGCCGGTCCAGGGCGGCCCGGGTGACTCCGATACCTTCCGGACCGATCTCGACGATCACGGCCTCGCTACCGGATGGCAGATCGCGCAGCGCGGTCAGCACCGTGGCGCAGGCCGGAGCCTGGTCAGCGGCTCCGTCGGCGGCCTTCGCCGCCTCGCGCAGCGCCGCCACCCATTCCACGTCGTCCGGGCGGCCGCCGCGGATCCACGAGGTGAGACGATCACGGTCCGTGCTGACCAGTGCGGCGGCGTGGGCGTCAAACCGCCGCTGGGCCGCACTGAGCCGCCGCCCGAAATCCTCCCGCAGCTGCGCGGTCACCGGACCCGGGCGCCACACTTTCTGCAGCGTCCAGCCGCATTCGGCACAGTCCCGGGCACGCCCGGCCTGACGCCCGCAGACCGGGCATGCCCGCGGTCGCTGGTCAGCTGACGACATCGGGAACGTCTTCCTCGCGGAAGGTGCTGAGTTCCGCGTCGTCAGCGTCCGGCATGGCCATGACACGGGCTCCCAGTCTGGATTCCATCACCGCCAGCAGTCCACGGGCGGCCCGTCCGTTGCCGAAGCTGTCCGGCCGCATCCGGTGTTCCGTCTCGAACCAGGCCAAGGCCTTCTTCTCGGCCTCCGGGGTGATCCTGTACTCCTCCCCGGCCGCCATCGCCTGCAAGATTTCCACGAGCTCGGGGCCGGAGTAGTCAGGAAACTCGACCTGGACGGTGAAGCGGGACGCCAGGCCGGGGTTCGCCGCTGCGAAATCCGCCATCGGCCCCGGGTAGCCAGCTGCAACGACCGCGATCCTGCCGCGCAGGTTCTCCATCTGCTGGACGAGCGTGTCGATGGCTTCCTGGCCGAAATCGTTACTGACGCCCCCGGCACTGGCCGACGAGAGGCTGTACGCCTCGTCGATGAACAGCACGCCGTCCATCGCCTTCTCGACCTGCTCGGTGGTTTTGATAGCCGTCTGGCCGATGTAGCCACCAACCAGGTCGACCCGTCCAACCTCGTGCACATGGCCCTCGACCAGCAGCCCCATCGCCTTGAAGATGCGTCCGATCAGCCGGGCGACCGTGGTCTTGCCGGTGCCCGGCGGCCCGAGGAAGAGCATGTGCGGGGCCGCCACCGTGCCACCCCGGCCCCGGCGCTGCTTCAGCGTGATCTGGCTCACCAGGGTGCGAATCGCGTCCTTGACGGGCTGCAGGCCGATCATCGAATCGAGCTCGCCCAGCAGCTCGCTAGTATCCGGGAGGCCACGGTCCACGTACACGGCGAGCCGTGGCGGGATGTCGGCAGTGTCCGCGGGCTGGTGGATGTCCGGGCGAGTGCGCTCGGCCCAGCCACTGACTATTTCGTCGCAGATCTCTCGCATGGCGCGGGCATTGCCGAACCCCGCGCGACGCGTACGGTACATCCCGGCGATGACCGTAGCCAGGTCCTCTTCAAAGGCCGACGTCCAGTTCAGGCCCTGCGCACGGAGACGGGCGAGCGCTATGGACAGCAACGTGCCGGGGTCGTAATCGGCGAACTCGATGACGTTCGCGGCGGGAAACCGGCTGCGCAGTCCCTCGTTCGCGGCCAGGAACTCCTCCATCTTGGCCGGGTAGCCCGCGGCGATCACCACCAGCCGGTCCCGGTCGTCCTCCATCCGCTTGAGCAGCGTGTCGATGGCGTCCCGGCCAAAACCGCCCTGCTGGTCGCTGAGCTGGTAAGCCTCATCGATGAACAGCACGCCGTCCAGCGCGCGGTCCACGACCGCCGCCGTCTTGATCGCGGTATCGCCCTGATAGGCGGAGATCAGATCGGGCGCGGCTGTCTCCACCACGTGCCCGCGGCTCAATAGCCCCAAGTCCCGGTACATCTCACCGACCAGCCGGGCCACGGTGGTCTTGCCGGTCCCGGGATTGCCGGTGAACACCAGGTGGTTCGAGCCAGGCTCGGCATCCATCAGGCCCTCCTGCCGGAGCCGAGCGGCGGCCTCCAGCCGTGACTGCAGAGTCCGCAGATGCCGTTTGACCCCGTCCAGGCCCGGCATCTTGTTCAGCCGCTCCCACACTCCGCCCGCGTCCGGGACCGCCGAACAGCCAAAGGGCCGCAGGCTGGCCCCGTCGAGCGCGATCCCCTGCCGGGCGAACTCACGCAGACGGCCCGCCCATCGGCGGCCCTCTTCCCGTTGCGCGCTCATCGCGCGGATGGCGGCGGGCAGCGTCAGCCAGTCCGCCACCTGCAGCCCGTCGGCTATCCGCAGGGCGTGAACCATCCGGGTCAGCTCGGCATCGCCCGGGTAGGCGACCAGACCGGGCTGAACCCGTCGTTCCGCCTGACGGGCCGCGGCGGCGGCCAGGGCGGGAACCGTGCCGAGCCCGTCAAGAAAACCGTGAACGCCGTCCAGGGTCGTCCGCCGGAACACCAGCACACACGTGTGGGGGGCGTCCGGCCGGTAGGAAACCTGATGGGCGAAGAAGCCGGCCAGCCCGCGAACCGCCTCGATGAGCCGGAGGGTCTCCTCCGCATCCACGAACACCAGCGCCGTGCGTACGGAGCCGTCACGCATCAGATGATTGAACATCTGGACGCTGAACGGGTCGCTTAGCCCCTGCCCGGCTGACCCAGGCCCTCCCCCGCCGGACGGCTGAGCTGTGACGGCATCCGGCGGGGACCCGGCGGCCGCCGCCGGCCGCCCCGCCGCCCCACCGCGGAATCCGCTCACGATCCGGTCGCCCAGCGGCCCGGAGAACCCGGCCCGCATCCGCCGCCGCGCGGGCGCGGCCTCCGGTGGGCGTGCCCTAACACCCCCGGGACGGAGCCCGCGCCGCGACGCCTCGTCCCGGAAGTACAGTTTCCTGGTCAGTGAGTAGAAACCGATACGCTCGAATCCGGCGCTGCGCAGTGACTCCCAGATCGCCGCCTCGATCCCGCAGATGCGGTGCGTGGTGTCGACGAAGGCGTCGTCGGTGCCTGGTCCGCAGACGAACAGGACAGGGTCGTCTTCGCGGGCCGCGCTCCGGAAGGCGGCGAGCCGCTCGATCTCTGGGTGCGGTGCTGCCTCGGTCAAGCCCGCTCAGGCCCTGTCGGTGTGGTGACACGAACCTGCTGCCCTCGTGCCGGCCCGGCCTGTCTGCGGAGCGCATCGAAGTCTTTGAGCCGCGGGTCGGGATGCTCCATGTCCGCAGCGGGCAGGCCGGCCTCGACCCCGTGGGTGCGCAGGCTGTCAGCCACCGCGTGGGCCCGGCGGACCCGCTCCTCCTCATCGGGCAGCCCGGCGTCGTAGGTGAGAATACGCAGCGTGCATGATGTCCCGGCCTCGTCCGGGGTCACCTCGACCACGATTTCACTGTCGTCGAGGTGGCGGAGCTTGCTGTAAAAGGCCCGTCTCTGGTCACCGCCGGCGTAGATGGCCTGACCGTCTTCCCAGGTGTAGCCGGCGGTGTCTTCCAGGGTGCTGACCACCAGCTCGGCCAGGTTGGCGCGGACCTGAGAGGCGATCTGCCTGGCCTGTGCGGTGGCGATGACGCCGGTCAGCCTGTCGTCGAGGTCGCCTGCGGCGCTATTGGCAATCTCCCGCAGCTCGGCTAGGGACGGCGGATCGTCCGTGGCGGTGAGCCTGCTGGCCAGCTGTGCCACTTCCCCGCTCAGCCTGGTGAGCTCGCCTTCAGACCAGAAGTCCACGTCCAGCGTGAGGCCCTCGATCTTCTCCCCGTTCTCGTCCACAGCGTCCGGACTGGCGCTGATCCGGATCTGCTGCTGCAGCATCGTGACCCCACCGACCGCGGTCAGCCGGGCGGCCTGCCACTCCTGATCGCGCATTTCCACTTCGGCACGCAGCTCGCTCAGCTGAAGGTAAGCCTCCTGGGCCTGAACCAGCGCGGCCTCCCCGAGGCCGCGGCCGACATTGTCCTCAGCGGTGAGCAGCCGCGTGCTGAGTTCCGCCAGCCTGCCGGGAGCGAAGCGCTCATGCGGGAGTTCCCTATCGATGGCGTCACGCATCACCTTGGCGTCGGCCACGTAGGTCGCAGCGGCTGACCGGGCCTGGTCGCGGTCGGTTCGTATCACGGCGAGCTCGTCGCGAAGTTCCTTGTTCTCCTGCGCCCGTTCCTGCCGTTCTCTGGCCAGTTCGGCCGAGAGCCTGCGGTCCTGGTCTTCCAGCGCCGTCCGGGACTCCTGGCGCAGCTGCCGGGTGGTGCTCTGCAGCTCCCCCCGGAGCCGTACCTCCTGGGCCCGGATCCGTTGCCGGGCCTGGGCCTCGATCTTCCGGGCCTGCTCGCTGAGCCCGGCGAGGGCCTGGTCGAAGGCGTCCTGGCGGGTGCGAACTTCGGCGGCGGCACGGTCGATGGCCGCCTGATTCTCCCGGCGCACCGCTTCGAGCATGCCCGGGATCTCCCGGTTCACCTCCCGAAGCCTGGCCGCCGCCTGCTGTGCCCGCGACCAGTCGTTCGCGTCGACGGTGATCCGCTTAACCCCACTCACTCCGTGTCCTTTCGCCCAGCAACTCATCGCTGGTCTCCTGGCCTCAGACCTGCGAACACGCCCGAGGCGGCCCGGTCCGGAACTCCGACGAGCATGGCCGAACGGCCGCGCAGCCGGAACTCCGTCCGGCGCGGCCCGCTGGTCAGCTCCTGATAGGCGCCGGCCAGCCGGCCGGTCAGCATGTGCACCTGCTGGTTCTCGCTGCCGCGCAGCCCCCGGCCATCGTTACGGGCGGCCACATACCTGCCGTCGATGAGCACGTCGGTCTGCGCCAGCAGGTCCCCGACTCCCGGATCGGGTGGTCGGCGGCCCAGCTCAGCCAGCCGATACCCGGTGAAGCAAATCAGCGTCACGTCACGCATACGCCGGGCGGCACGGATCACCTCGGCCAGGGCGGTCGCCTGGGCCATTGGCTCACCCCCGGAAAAGGTCAGCCCGGTGACACCCGGATCGACGAGCAGCTCCGTCGCAAGATCGGCCGGATGCACCGGCCGGCCCGGCCGCTGCGGGATCCAGTCGGGGGCCAGGCAGCCCGCGCAGTGAAACGGGCAGCCCTGCACCCAGACCGCTGACCGTAGCTGAGGACCGAGAGCGCGCGTGCCCACGCAGGTATCCGCGACCTGGACGTCGGGAAGGCACATACATAGCCCCTCACAATTTCCGTAACAAGCCCCGTGTTCATCACAGCCTGCGTGTCCGTAATTCCCAGCCGACCGAAATTGGCATGCATGACGACGCAAACAGCGCAATCAGAAGATGTATGCCCAACAAATATTGTCTGGGCTGTTTGTCCAGTTAATCCGAGTTTGTAGCCATGTCGTGCACTCCCCTCCATTGGGCCCACGCCCGTCAGAGACCTCCCCTTTGGCGGGCTCACTCGCACCGGATGACTAGAGTACGCGAGACGTGCCCGAAAGACGCTACTATTTCCTCACCGATAAGGGGGTACGGGGGAAGCGTGGATAAATGATCATGAAATTAGGTGGCCGAAACATGGGGCTAGCTGGGCTTTTGCTTTCAAGCCCGACCATCCCGCGACAGAAGCGTCTACCCCCCTGGGCCGCGTTGGGCGTATCGGTGGCCAGTGCGTGCCAACCGGAACGCCGGCCTCCCCGTCATTAAAGGGTGCACCAAGCATCGACGGTGCAAGAACCGCTAGGGGAGAAGGCTTGTGGGAAGATTTCTGATCTGGTTGTCCGGCGCACAGCGCGACATCCTTGACAGCTGCCGGACCGATCGCGCCAAATACATTGGGGTCGGCAGTGCCGTCCTGGTTACGTCCTCGATGGCGGCGATCTCCATGTCATTTGCGCTGCATATCGCCCTCAAGGCCGCCTTGCCCGTCGCGATCCCATTCGCCGCCGCCTGGGGACTGGCGATCATGAGCCTTGACCGCTGGCTGGTTGTGTCCATGGTCCGGCAGGCGAAGCGGCTGAACTATCTGCTGCTCGCGCTGCCCCGACTCGCCCTCGGGCTTCTTTTCGGCGTGATCATTTCGACCCCGCTGACGCTACAGATCTTCCACCTCGAGATCGCCAACCAGATCGCGATTGACCACACGAACAACGCCAACGCGTTCAACGCGTCACTCAGCAAGAGCTCCCTCGCCGCCAGGGTCGCCGCAGACCAGGAAGCAGTCAAGGCGGATGAAACGGTCATCAACACTGGCGGCGGTACCGGGACCAGTCCTGCGCAAGATCCCCCCCTCGTCTCGTTGCAGAAGCAGCTGACCTCCGATCAGAACCAGGCGCAGACCTTCTACAACGCGTGGCACTGCGAGGAGTACGGGTTCCCCGGGCACTGTGACCAGGGCAACGGGCCAGCTGCCGCACGCGATATGCAGAATTATCAGCTATACCGAGGCCAGGTTCAGTCGGATCAGTCGCAGATCACCGCCGAGGAGGCTTCGCTCAGCACCCGGAATAAGCAGGATGCGGGCGTTGCGGTCACCAACGCCCGCGCTAACCTGGTCAGCGATCAGGATAAATTTAACCAGGACCAGGGCAACCTGACCGCACTGAAAGAGAAATTCAACGCGACCAACGCCGATGACACAGGCATCCTGGCCAGCCTGAAGGCACTGGATGAGCTCCGCTCCAGCAGCCCCACCCTATTCATGGCCGAATTCCTTCTGTTCTTGTTCTTCACCTCCATTGAGTGCCTTCCCATCCTCGTCAAGGTGCTGCTGAACCTTGGGCCGGAGAACACGTATGAGCGGGGCATCGCCGAGGCGGAGAAAGTCAGCCTGCTCCGCGCCGAACAAGAGATGACGGTCCAGCATCTCGCGGCTGTTCGCGAGCAGGACGCGCTCAATGAGGAGGCCGAGCGTCTGCACCTGGAATGGCAGACCCAAGTGCTTCCCCAACTCATAAAGGATGAGATCGACGCACGCGAGCGCGTAGCCCGGGCTAGGCTCACGAGGTGGGAACAGCGGGCGCAGGCCGAGCGCGGTAACGACCCGGATGATAGACGATTCGGACTTGGCGGTCTCTCCGCGACCGGCAGGCCAGCTCCGAATTGGACGAACGTCCGGCACAAAGAGTCGCTGAGCCCAAGGCTGATGGCGGCGTGGCAGGCCTTCCGGGGCACGGGCACGAGCCCCGCGCCCTCACAGTCTGTCCCAGAATCATACTGACCTGGTCCCTGATATGAAACTGGCGGGAATACGGGCCTCTGGAGCCGCCTCTTGCAAAGAGCTAGGCAGGCGACGGCAGCCGGCCCGATCCGAGCTGGACGACACATCAATAAGTTTCGTCCTGCCTGACAACGAGGGCCGGCAGAACTGACGCGGACAGACCTGGCCCCATCCTTACGGTTAAAGACCGAACAATGACGGGTCGCCATCGGCGGGAACGGCTAATATCGCGGCACTTCAGGATCGTACTGATGATTACGCTGAACGCTTGCATCCTGACGCCGCTTCCGTCCCTGGGACCACAGGTTAGGGAGGTCTTTCCGTGAGCACTTCCGGCGACCAGAGCCGGCAGGAGGAAGTCGTCCAGCGGCTGCACGAGCTACACGCCGCCGCTACCGACGAGTACCGGCCACGAGCCGCACTGTACCTGGGCCTGGCCGTCGCCGATCTGATCTCCCTGCTTCCGGACGATGATCCCCGGCGGCAGGATCTCGCCGTAGAGGGCCTGGCGCGGCTCGACGAGTCACCCGGCGCGTCACCCGCCACCACGACCGCCCAGGAGTTGATGGATCGCGCTGCCGGCGGGTAGCCCGCTACGGGCGCGCATACTGATCTCGCTCGCTGAGATGCACACCCTGCTGGCCATGCACACCGGCTATCCGCTCGCGCTGGGCGACGCGGTAGGCGCGGCCATTGAGGCGCTCCGTGTCGCTTCCGAGCCACGTGAGAAGAAGTCAGCTGCGCAGCGGATGATCGTCGCCTTCAGTCTCATGATCGTTATGGGCCGGTGCGATGGACCGCTCGACCAAGCTGAGCAGCTCTTGCGCGGAACCCTGGCGGACGCCGATCCTGGTGACTGGCCGCTTCGGGTGGTCGCTACCGTCGGTATCGCTGCGGCGCTAGGCGTGCGTGCGGCCGGATCAGCTGATCACAATCTGCGCGCTGACGCGGTGCGTCAAGAGGCCGATCTGCTTGACTCCGATGACCTGGCCGGCGGTGACCGGTGCCCTCCGCAGTGCCAGCCTCCCGCGCTCCGGCAGCGCGTCAATCCGGATCGCTGTCGTCGTGGCGGCCTGGTCCGGCGGGACGAAGTGCACCGTGGAGAACGAGATAGTGGTGCCAGCAGGGACGTGGAGGCGGGCGGTCTCCGGCAAGCCTGGCTCTGCAGGCTCCGGCGCGACCTCATGGAGGGCCTGCTGGAGCATCTGCCTGGCGAACTGCAGGGCCAGCCAGCGCCCCAGGGTGGTCTTGCCGCTTCCCGGGCCGCCGAGGATGACCATCCGCTGATGCAGCCTGACGGCGGCGGCGATGTCCGATACGTCAGTGACGCCTGCCAGCCGGGCTTCCTCCCGGCGCGGGCGGTGGGTGCGGCGGACGTTCTCCGCGTCCAGTTCCGCGAGCCGCACCGGGTCGATCAGGTCGAGCGCGATGCCTCCCGCCGCCTCCTCGACCTCAATGGAGTGCAGATTCGCCAGGTGGTGCAGGTCGTAGTCGGTCTCCGGCTCCGTCCTGAGGGCGACGTAGACCTTCTCCAGCTCGATGCGGAGCGTGTCGGCCTCGGGGATGCCCCGGAGCTCCAGCCACCGGTAGCTCTCGGTGAGCGACTTCAGGTATGTCTGCAGCGTTCCGGACTGCGTCAGCTCCGCTGTGCCAGGCTGCTCCGGCGGGAGCACGTAAGTGATATAAGCGTCCCGGGCGCCCGCGGCGACCGGACGGGCGTCTTGATCACCCGTGTGCCGTTACCGGCGAAGACTCCGTCGAACGCGGCGGTGAACTTGCCGTCCCGGTCGCGTATCAGGAACTTGAACCTGCTGGCGCGCTCGCTGAGGTCCATGAGGAGGTTGCGGGCCTGCTGGGCGGTCCAGGCTCCGGTCGGATGGGCGGTGACGCCCAGGACGTGCACGGCCCGAGTCTGGATCTCCATCACGAACAAGACATACAGGCGCTGCAGCAGCACGGTGTCCACGTGCAGGAAGTCGCATGCCAGGAGGCCGGACGCCTGGGCCTTCAGGAACTGCCGCCAGGTCGGCGACGCCCGCCGCGGCGCGGGGCCAAGCCCGGCGGCGGCCAGGATCCGGCGGATCGTCCCCTCCCTCACCCGATACCCCAGGCCGGCCAGCTCACCCTGGATGCGCCGGTACCCCCAGCGCGGATTCTCCCGTGCCAGTTGCTCCACCAGTGCCCGTACCTCGGCTGGGACCGGCGGGCGCCCCGGCGCGTTCGGATAGGCCCACTTTCTCTGGAGCAGCCGCCGGTGCCAGGCCAGCAGGGTGCCCGGGGGCACGATCCGGTGCAGCCGCAGGTGTCCGGGCAGCAGCCTGGCCAGCGCGGCGAGCACGGCGCGGTCAGCCCAGTCCGGCCTCGGGCGCGCGGCCTGACGCCGCAGCACCGCGACCTCATGCCGGCGGATCAAGATCTCCACGTCCTTAGCGGTGTCACTGCGCGCCAGGAGCACCAGCCAGCCGAACACCCGGCCCATGAACAGATAGACGAGACGGATCAGCACGGACGCCGAGCGTAAAGCAGCAGGTCAGATACGCGCAGGGTTCTGGCACGGCACAGGTCTTCACCGAAGAGACGGAAAAGCTTCTCCAATATGACTGAGACCGCTGCCCGAATTGGGAAGTTCGCCCGAGCGGCTGCAACATAAGCAATGCCTGCCCCACCCGGCGTGTCCCGCGAGGTTCCGCCGATGATCGTGGCTGGGTTGCCGTAAATCTGGGTTGCCGTAAATAATGCGGAAACCCAGCCGCGATCATGGAAAAGCCTGTTCGCGGCGGGCCCGGTCAGCCGACGGCACATGCCCGCCGGGTCATGACCCCTGGATAGGGGTCATGACCCGGCGGGACGTTACTCATAGGATCGTCTCGAATGAGAATGAGGTCGAGGACGGGTATCTCCTGGCCCTTAAAGCGATCGAGGGGAATCGGGGCTAAGGGAATGGAGGGAGGTGCCCGTCCTCGACGGCTCGATGATACAGCTCCAATTTCGTTGGCGCTGCCCGTCCGGCGCGTGCATATTTTTCCCGGACCCGCCCCACATATTGCTTGGCGGTCTCCTCGCTGATGGCCATCCTCCGGGCGACGGATTTCATCGGCATGCCGGTCGCGTAAAGCCGCAGCGCACGCGCCTCCTGGGGGCTGAGGACCGGCCTGTCGGCGGCTTCGTCGGTGGCGAAGATGTAGGCGAGGCGGGGTGAGATCCAGTCTTCTCCTGCGACGACCGCCTTGATAGCCGCCTGGATCTGGGAGGTCTCCTCGCTCTTGAGGGCATAGCCGAGTGCCCCGGCGCGCATTGCGGCCCGGACGGATAGCGGATTGTCGGACGCAGCGAGCACGAGGACGGCAGGGCCGGCCGCGAGAATCGCGGCTACATTGCGCTCAACGGTCGTCCCGTCGCCGAGGTCGAGATCGAGCAGGACCACGTGTGCGCCGCGTCCGGGGCCGGCAAGGAGAGCGTCGACAGTCGCGGCGGTGCCGATGACCCGGATATCGCTCTGGCAGGCCATGACCCAGCCGGCCAGGCTGCTCAGGACGATGGGGTGGTCATCCACCGCTGCGACGTCAATGACGTCGGCCATACGACACCGCCTTCCAGCCGCCGGTCAAGTCGGCGCTGTCTTCCGCCATCGGACCTCGAGGTGTCCCGTACCGGCGCCATCGATGTCGACCGTGGCATGCCAGCGTTCCGCTGCGGGCACCGTCCGCCCCAGCCCGGCCACGTCCGGGATCGCCCGCAGCGGCCCATCGAAGGTCACGTACAGTTCCACTTCCTCGCCAGAGTCGAGGACGGTGAGCGTTACCGGGTGTGGCGGCAGCGCACTCATGACGCCGTCCACTGCCGCGACGGCCGTGTCCGCCACTTCCCGCACCGGCTTCCCCGGGTCACCGACCACCTGGACCTTCACCAGCAGGCCCCGTGCCCTGGCGGCGCGCAGTGCGGGTTCCAGCTCGGCGAGCAGCCCGCCCTCATCCCGCGCCCGGTCCGTGAGGGCATGCCGCAGCGCCGCCGCGTGCCGGGCACATCGTTCCCGCACTTCGCTGCTGGCCGGGTCCAGCTTCCCGTCGGCGATGCCGCGCAGCAGGGGGAGCGCCTCCGTTTCCAGCAGGGCGAGCCTCTCGCGCCGGTCTTGCTGCACCGCCGCCGCCGCCGCGCGTTCCGCTGCTGCCCGGCTCGCCAGCGCGGCGCGGCGTGCGGCTATTCTGGCGTGGGTGAGCAACGCCGGCCGCAGGATGGCGAACACGGTCAGGATGACGGCCATGACGTAGGCGGCTGCCGCCAGCCGGGCCAGGCTCAGCGGGCTCACGCCCAGCACGTGGATGACGAAGACAGCGTGCGCTGCGAAGACAAGCAGCGCCCCGGACACCCACGCCCAGGCTGGACTGCTCAGAACCACCAGAGCGAGCGCCCAGATCGTGCCGAGAATGGACCAGTCCACGGTCCCGGCAGAGCCACGCGCGAGGCGTTCCCAGCCGACGAGGGCGACTGCGGCGACCGCGGCCACGACCGCGGCCACTGCCTCTGCTCTCGTGAGGCCGCCCGAACGGGCGCGTGGCACCAGCCATGCCGCAGCCGCGAGCATGCCGAGCCACACGGCCACCGGCACGGCGGGCTCGCGGTAGTCGCCGAGGTTGACCAGGACCTGGATCAGCAGGGCGATCGGCAAGATCGCCGCCACTACGCCGACCATACGCAGTATCCAGGACTCGGCCGCGTCCCGTATCATCTCGTCGCGGCTCACCATGGCAGGCCCACGTGATCGGCGGTGCGGCCGGCGACGGCCGCGATGGCTGCCCGGCCAGGATGTGCTGACGCGGGCCAGCACACGCACACCACGGTGCCATCGCCAGGTGCCGACCAGATCGATGCCCGTCCGCCCCAGTCGGCGAGGCGCTCGGCGATGGACCGCCGCACGCCCAGCCGGGCCGGATCGAGGCGGGCAGGATCGAACCCCGTGCCCGCATCCCGTACCGTCACCCGGACGCCACGCGGCGCTGCGGAGTCTCCGGGCGATGCTGCCGGGCTTACCGTGACCCAAGCCTCACCGGTCCCGGCGTGCGCAGCCACGTTCGCCAGCGCCTCGCGCGTTGCGTGCGTGATCGCGGCGGCGACGGGCACCGGGACATCCGGCGCACCGCTGGAGCCCAGCGGGGTGCCGTTCCCGCCAGTACCGCCAGTACCGCCAGTACCGCCAGTACCGGCCGGAATACCGTCTGCGACCTCGACATGGACGGTCAGGCCCCGGGTGCGCATCTCGGCGGCGACGGCCTCGATGCCGATCAGCAGGCCGCCGTAAAGCCGCCCGGCCGCCGCGTTCGTTTCACCGGAATCGGTGAGCATATACTCCATCACCGCCACGTCGTGCCGGCATCGGCCCACCACCTCGGCTGCGCCGCCGCCGCCCGCCCGGGCGAGGGCGGTGAGCGTGTTGAGTACCGTGTCGTGCAGCAGGCGCTCATGCTCGCGGCGTTCGATATTCCTGGACAGGACGACGAAATGCTCGCGGGAGTCCCGATCCGCTTGCGCGAGAGCGGCGTCCGCCCGGCTGGCCTGGCCGTCGAGCATCCGGCGACCGAACCAGTGGATGGCCGCGGTGGCGAGCAGCAGACCCCCTGCCGCGGCGGGGGAGTTGCCGGGGCTGCCCGCAGCGGGGGTCGCGGCGGCTCCGGCCCAGTAGGCCGTCCCCGAGGCGAGGGCCAGCAGTACGGACACTGCGGTGGGCGCGAACCAGGCAGGGACGATGAGGTTGCTCGCCATGGCGATGAACAGCCAGCTCGCGGCGCCGCCGCGGGTCGCTGGCGGCACACACCACCCGGCGCTGAGCGCAAGCGTCAGGTAGATGCCGGAGTCGAGGCACACGAGCGGCCACATCGGCCAGCGCCGCCGCAGGTAAACCACTACCGCGACCGCCCACAGCACGGCTGCGACGGGCCCCGCCAGGCGCCACGGATCGGCCTCGTAGAACGAACGCCAGATGGCCACCTGCACGATGATGAATGCGATCCCGATGCCGCGGATGACGGATGCGCTCTGGCGGACCACCGACCTCAGGGTCCTCATCGCGGGCCCGGCCGGGGCGCTTTCACGCGCAAGTGCGGCCCGCCGACGCGCTACGTAAGCGGTCGGCCACATGCCCCCGATGATAGGACGTAACCGGCATGGATTCCGCGATGCTGTCAATCTGCTGGCTAGAGCGGGCTGCCCTGGCGGTCCTCATGGCGCGGAGAATGGTGCTGCGTCCTCCTGGCAGGCGGTGCCCACCGCAGGCAGGGCACCGGTCTGCAGGTAGCTGAGCTCGTAGTTCAGAGCACATGTGCCCGGGTTGTCCGCCTCGGTGTGCCCGTACCCCTGCACGGTCAGCAGGCGTGCACGGGCCAGATCGTGGGACATCGCCAGCGCATCCTGGTAGGACAGGGCGGCGTTGAGCACGTGGCGCGCCCGGCGCTATGCCGGTAATGGACTGGAAAGCCGCTCACGTAGACCGATGGCATCCCGTCGCAGACGGGGAGCGGTTGCTGCCGTTTTTATATCAGCCGTCACCTTGGCCACCTTCATAGCTAAATCGGCCATGGACGGGTTAATCGTCTCATAAGATAGATTTTATCTCTATGCGCAATTTGTGAACGACTGTAACGGGCGCCGGATCACAGCCGGGGAGTTCAGCCCGGGAGGTCCTCCGGTCGCTTTTTGGCGAGATGGCCGTGCAGCGCGCCCGTGGCCTGGCCGACTTCGATCATATAGCCGCCCGGGTCTCGCATGTAGCAGCGGATCTCCGCCTCGCGGTCGATTGGCGGCGTGACGAATTCCGCGCCCTTCGACTTCCATTCCTCATGACGAGCCGCTGACGCGCATAGCTGAGTTGCTACGCGAACGGAACGCCATCGACGCGAAAATCGCGGCCATCGTGCACATGCCGATGACATCCGGGAACCTCGGTGAGTGGATTGCGCACCTCTTCGACATCGAGCTCGAGCCGGCGGCCACCGCGAAGGCCATCACAATCACGCCGGGCCAAGCTGACATGCTCAGCCTCTTCCGCTCGTGAACTGCGTCGCTTGGTCACGGCAGAAGCGGATACCCAGCGCGGGGTGGTGACCCAGGGACTACCGCATTGCGGTGCCGGGACCGAGCGCTACCACCTGTCCGGTGGCGGCGCTGCTCTGTGCGGCCTCCAGCACCTCGAGACCGGCCACGGCGTCCCAGGGGTCGACCGGCACGGCACCCCGTCCGCGTACCGCATTGGCGAACGATGTGTAGAACACCGTCCAGTCCCCGCGTTCACTTGGCCAGGGCCTGGTCGTGTGCCCGGCGTGGAGGCGGCCCCACCGCTCGCGCGGCACCACCCCCCACGCGTCGCCGGAGGCTGCTGGGGAGCCGCCGGCCATCAGCTCGTCGGCCTGGCCGTCGAATGCGTCAACGTCGTAGCTGCCGATGGTGCCGAACACGCGGAACCGGGCGCCTGGCGCGCCGTTCAATACGAGGTCGCCTACCAGGTGTGAGACCACACCCCCAGCGTGCCGCAGAGCGATGAAGAACCGGCCCGGGCGGCCGCCCGCATCGTCCAGCTCGGCGTAGACCGACATTACCGGGCCGAACAGCAGCAGCGCCTGGTCGACGACGTGCACGCCCAGATCGAGCAGGATCCCCCCACCCGAGGACGGGAGCCCGCCTGGTGGCGTGTACTGCTCGATCCGCGACTCGAACCGCGTGACCAGCCCCACCTCCCCGGAGTCGATCACGGCGCGGACGGTGAGCAGATCGGCGTCGAAACGACGGTTCTGGTACACCGTCAGCGGCACCCCGGCCCGCTTCGCCTCCTCCAGTGCCTGCCTGGCGGCTGCTGACTGGAGGGCGAATGGCTTGTCGCACACCACCGGCAGTCCGAGCGACACGGCCTCCAGGACAAGCGAAACGTGCGTGTCTGCCGGGGTCGATATCGAGACGGCGTCCACCCCTGCGGAGGCGAGCTGCGCCAGGCCGTCATACGCCGGCGTACCGGGGTGGTCGCGCTCGAGATCGCCTCGCCGCTCCGCCGAGCGGGTCACCACCCCCGTGAGCTCGCAGCCCGCCGCCGCGGCGATCAGCGGTGCATGGAAGAACCGGCCGCCCTTGCCGTACCCGACCAGGCCGATCCGCACCGGCCGGACCCGCCCCATGCGCCACCTCCGAAGGCCACCGTTTAGCAACCACACTAGGCCAGCAACGTCGACGACCCGCAGCTCCCCGGTTCCCGCGAACCGCCGCGCAGCCGTCGGACCCTGACCAAGGAGGGTGAGGCGCGACGAGCTGGGTGGGTTAGCGCATGAAGCGGCGAACGAGGTGGTTGCCGAAGAGGAACTTGATGGCGGATTCAAGGGTCTTGACAGTCTTATCGGCGTAGGGATACCAGATGTTTTCTTTCTTCAGACCCCAGCGGTCGATCAGAATCGGCAGCGCGTGCGTGTAGCCCCGAATCGCGTGGCGGCCGTTGACCTGCCCCAACCCGCTATCCTTGCGGCCGCCGAACGGCGCCTCGGCGACGCCGTAAATCACCGACGCGTCGTTGTGCACCACCGATCCGGTCTTGAGCTGCTTGCCGATCCGCATGACCTTCTTCGGGTCCTTGGTGAAGACGCTGCCGCTCAGGCCGTACTTGGAGTCGTTGGCCAGTCGCACGGCCTCGTCCTCGTCCTTGACCCGCATGATGGCGACCATCGGGCCGAAGGTCTCTTCGCTCATCAGATCCATGTCATGGGTCAGGTCGACGACGGCGGTGGGTCTGTAGAACACGCCCTTGTCGGTGTCGGCCTCGCCGCCGACCAGGATGGTCGCGCCCTTGGCCCTGGCGTCCTCGACGTGGCGGCTGACGATGTCGAGCTGCCGTCCCAGAACAGCGGGCCGACGTCGTTACCCTGGCCATAGGTCACCGTCGCGGCTCTTTCCTTGACCAGCTTGATGAACTCGTCGGCGATGCTGTCCACCACGTAGATGCGCTCGACGCCCATGCAGACCTGGCCGCTGTTGAACATCGACAGGTATACCGCGCCGTTGGCGGCGCGTTCCAGGTCGGCGTCTGAACACACGATCATCGCGTCCTTGCCGCCCAGCTCCAGCGAGCATGGGATGAGCCGCTCGGCGCAGGTCGCAGCGATCTTCTTGCCGGTGCCGACGCTGCCTGTAAACGAGATCTTGTCGATGTCGCCGTTGACCAGCGCCGCGCCCGACTCGCCGTCGCCATGCACCAACTGCAGCACGTCCTTAGGCACGCCCGCCTCCCACAGCACCTTCGCGGCCCAGCCGCCGGAGTGCGGGGTGACTTCCGATGGCTTGAGCACCACCGCGTTTCCCGCCAGCAGCGCCTGGACGACCGGGTTAATCGACAGCACGAACGGGCCGTTCCAGGGCGTGATCACGCCGACGACACCGAGCGGCTGGTAGTGGATGTAGAGCTTCTTCAGCGGCTTCAAGTAGCCGTGCAGGCCGATCCGCTCATCAGCGAGGTCTTTGGCGGCGCGGCCAGCCCAGTAGTTGATGAAGTCGCAGGACGGCACGATCTCGATGGCCAGCGCCTCGACCAGCGGCTTGCCGGATTCCCCCTGGACCGTCGCGCAGATCTCGTCCTTGCGGGCCAGCAGCACGTCCAGCGCCTTGGCGATGATCGCGGCCCGTTCTGCCGCCGGGAGCGCCGCCCAGGCGGGCTGTGCCGCGCGGGCCCGCGCGATTGCGGCGGTGACCTCGTCCGGCGTGCTCACGGTGATCTCGCCGACCGATTCCCGCGTCGCCGGGCTGGCCAGGCCGAGCCGGCGGTGGCCGTCCGAGCTGGGGGGCAAGGTTTGCACAATGGCCATGACAATTCTCCTCAGGCCCGTGACCGGATTTGGAACACGTTCTAGTTTTTGAGCGTAGCGCATGCGCGATCGTCCGGCGGGATCGCGGCGCCGTCCGCCATGGTGCCGGCATCAGGAGTCGAAGAGCCCATGGCCCTGCCCCCGGCGGCGTGGAGGACACCGGCAGCAGCGTAGCGTCCCGGGCAGAATATGTGGTTGTGGGCGTGGAGCAGCTGCAATCTGCGAAGCGACTTATGCGCCCTGCCCGCGCCTATCGCAGTGTCACGGAAGCTGACCCAGGCAATTAATCATCAGAGGAAGCCGGGAGATATGGCAGTATTTCTCATTTCGTGCCTGCACCCGAACTACGCGGGGTGGGGCGAGCACCAGGCGGCGCACCTCGACTGGCTGCACGCCCAGGTTGAAGCTGGCGCGCTCCTGGCGTCGGGTCCGCCACGCCGGGACGGTGTGCGTGCCGCCTTCCTGATAGCGAAGGCCGAAGATGAGAAGGCAGTCAGAGACTGGATCGCCGGTGACCCTTACATGGTCCATGGGCTGACCGAAGAACTGACTATCACGTCGTGGGATCCGATCTTCGGCGCTTTTGCCAGTGAGTCGAGTCTCGCTGGGGTCAGCTACCAGGACCTGCGACGGCAGATCCTTGCTCGGTTCGCTGCTGAATAGCACCTCGTTTGACGGCAATCCCTGTGGGGTTCCAAAACGGGTAAGGCGGCTGACCTGCGGGTTCGGCTGCGGCGATGGTGACGCGGCTGGCAGGATCGCCGGTTCGTGACCGCACGGATGCTCTACCTGATCTTCATCCGGCTGGGCGGCCAGCTCCAGTGGCGTCAGCCCGAGGTCCGCGAAGAAGGCCCGCCATCAAATCAGGCACGCTGCTACGAACCACGCCAAGCTCAGCCAGCCTCAACACCCAGCTCAACCGGCCCCTGAATGGGCACCACGGCGGGG
>Ga0116134_1000419_pt1 | contig 22170 bp, 17 predicted proteins | sample June2015DPH_19_5_FD_89737 | JGI IMG/M metagenome (GOLD analysis project Ga0116134, IMG submission 89737) | Peatland microbial communities from SPRUCE experiment site at the Marcell Experimental Forest, Minnesota, USA - June2015DPH_19_40 | ecosystem: Environmental > Terrestrial > Soil > Wetlands... | reverse complement strand
GATCTACCCGATCCTGCTCTACATCGGCATGCTGATCGGCGCGCAGGCGTTCCAAAGCACGCCGAAGACCCACGCACCGGCCATCGTGCTGGCACTGACCCCGCATTTGGCGGCCTGGGCGGGGGTGCAGCTCGACGGGGCGCTCGGTGCAGCCGGCACCAGCGCCGCGGCCGTTGGCTTGGATAAGCTCGGCAATAACGGCGTTCTTTACGCCGGGCTCAAGGTCATGGGCGGCGGCTCGATCCTGACCGGCCTGGTGCTGGCCGCCATCGGGGCCTTCGTCATCGACAAGAAGTTCGCCAATGCCTCGGCGTTCGCGCTCGCCGGAGCCATCCTCACCTTCTTCGGCTTCATGCACGGCGAAGCCATCGGCATCGCGGTGTCGCCGACCGTCGCAATCGCGTATCTGATCGTGGCAGTCTTCCTGTTCGCGCTCAGCCGCGCGCCGGCGAGCGCGCTCGATCGTACGGCGCCCCACGAAGGGGTAGCCGAGCCGGCGCTCGCGCCTGCCGAGTAACGACCTCCGCGTTCCGGGCCGCTCCCGGAACGCGCACGTCAACACCGCCGCGCGGTCGGACACCAATCCGGCCGCGCGGTTTTGTTTTTTGGGGGCGTTCACCCAAAAATACCCGCGTCAGCTTATTTGATGCAAGTCAATGCCGTCTTGGTTGCGGCACGCCATTCTCGCGAAATCTTGCAACGAGAGGGGCTGTGTCATGACTGAATCAAAACTCGACCGTGGTGTCATTTTCATCCTGCGAATCATGATCGGATGGACGTTTCTGTATGCCGGCCTTTGGCAGATCAGGGACAACTACGACATCGCCGGCTTTCTCAACCACGTGGTGACATTCCACGACTTCTATGGACACTTCGCGACGCCGGCGGTGTTGCCGATCACCAACTTTCTGGTGAAATGGGGCCATCTGTTGATCGGATTGTCCTTTGTCTCCGGCCTTCTGGTGCGCGTCAGCGGTCCGTTCGCGTTCCTGCTGATGCTCACTTATTACTTCGCCCACATGGAATTTCCCTACGTCGAGGGCCAGTTCAACTATATCGTCGACTATCATCTGGTTTACGCGGTCGTGATCGTCTACCTCGTCGCACACCGCGCCGGCCACGTGTGGGGTCTCGACGGTCTGGTCGAGGGGCTCGGCATGACGGAGGGCATCCCGGCGCTGCGGCCGCTGGTCGGGTGAATCTGACGGCGGTTATCTGATTGGGACATCGCCAATAAAAAACATCGGCCGACGCGCGAAGCGCCGGCCGATTTGCGTTTGGGCCGGCCTTTATTCCGCGGCCACTTTCATCCCGCCGGCCGATTGGATCGCTTGCCAGACGCGGTGTGGCGTCGCCGGCATGTCGATGTGCTCGATGCCGAGCGGGCGGAGCGCATCGAGGATGGCGGTGATGACGGCGGGCGGTGCGCCGGTGGCGCCGGCTTCGCCTGCGCCTTTGACGCCGAGCGGATTGGTCGTGGCCGGCACTTCGGTGAGCTGTGACACCAGGTCAGGAAAATCCTCCGCGCGCGGCATGGCGTAATCCTGGAAGCTGCCGGTGACGAGCTGACCTTCGCCGTCGTACGTGATCGCTTCCATCAGCGCCTGGCCGACGCCTTGCGCGACGCCGCCATGGATCTGGCCCTCGCACAGCATCGAATTGATCACCTTGCCGACGTCGCCGACCGAGGCATAGCGCGCGAGCGTAACGACGCCCGTCTCCGGATCGATCTCGACCTCGCAGATATGGCAGCCATTGGGATAGTTCGACGGCTCGGCCGCGAAGGTGCCCGACGCCTCGAGCCCGACCTCGAACTGCGGCGGCAGGAACATCGGCCGGTGCAGCGACTGGGCCACGGCGGTCAAGGGCAGCGCGCGGTCGGTGCCGACGATATGGAAGCTGCCGTCCTTGAATTCGAGGTCGGTGACGGCGGCCTCCAGCATCATCGCGGCCATCGGCTTTGCCTTCTCGATGATGGCGTCGGCCGCTTTTTTGAGCGCGTTGCCGCCGACATGCATGCTGCGCGAGCCGTAGGTGCCGCGGCCGACCGCCACCTCGCTGGTATCGCCCTGGATGAAGGTGATCGAATCGAACGGCACGCCGAGCCATTCGTGCACCATCTGGGCATAGACGGTCTGGTGACCCTGGCCGTGCGAATGGGTGCCGGCGATGACCGTCACCGTGCCGCTCGGATCGAAGCGGATGACCATGCGGTCGTTGAAGATCGCCGCTTCCTCGACAAAATAGCCGATGCCGCGGCCGCGCAGCTTGCCGTTCTGCTTCGACTGCTCCAGCCGCTTGGCGAAGCCGTCCCAGTCGGCGAGCTTGAGGCAATCGTCCATGATTCGCTGGAAGTCGCCGCTGTCATAGGCGACGCCGGAGTGGAGTTTGTACGGCATCGCCGCCGGCGGAATGAAATTGCGCCGCCTGATCTCGACCGGGTCGACGCCAATGACGCGCGCGGCGCGCTCGATCAGCTGCTCGATCAGGAAGGTCGCCTCCGGCCGTCCGGCGCCGCGATAGGGCGCCATCGGCGCGGTATTGGTCAGAACGACCTGCGCGACGGCAAAGACCGCCGGAATGTTGTAGACGCCGGGCGCCAATTTGAGCGCAAACAGCGGCACCACCACCGAAGCCTCGAACAGGTGCGAGCCCGCGGCGTGTAGCGCGTTCATGCGCATGCCGAGAATCTTGCCTTGCTCATCGAGCGCCAGTTCGCCGGTGACGACCTGGTCCCGACCGTGCGCGTCGCCGAGTAAGGACTCCGAGCGCGTCGCCGTCCATTTCACCGGGCGGCCGCCGACGCGGCGCGAGGCCCAGCACACCAGCGCGTCCTCGGGATAATTGCCGTTCTTCATGCCGAAGCCGCCGCCGACATCGGGCGAAATGACCCGCAGCCGGTTTTCGGTGACCTTGAGTACATTGCCGGCGACATGGGCCCGCGTGCCGTGCGGGTTCTGCGACGTCGAGTAGAGCGTGTAGCTGCCGCTGTCGGGATGATACTGGCCGATCGCCGCGCGCGGCTCGATCGTATTGGCGCTGACCCGGCTGTTGACGAGCTTGAGCGTGACGACGTGCTTTGCCTGGGCGAAGGCGGCGTCGGTCGCTTCCTTGTTCCCCATCATCAGCCCAACCGAAATATTGTTCGGCGCCTCGTCCCAGATCAAGGGCGCGCCGGGCTTGATCGCCTCTTCCATCGACACCACCGCGGGGAGGACGTCGTACTCGACGTCGACGAGGTCGGCGGCGCCGCGCGCCTGTGCCGCGGTTTCGGCGACGACGAAAGCGACCCGCTCGCCGACCGAACGAACCTTCTCCACGGCCAGGATGGAGCGCATCGTGCGGTAGCCCTTCGGGCCGCCCATGTCCTCCGGCATCAGCGGGGCGAAACTGCCGAGCTTGTCGGCCTGGACGTCGGCGCCGGTGAGAACGGCGATCACGCCCTCGGCGGCCGTCGCCTGGGCGACATCGATGCTCTTGATCCGCGCATGGGCATGCGGCGACATCACCACGACGCCATAGCACTGCTGCGGAAGATTGATATCGTCGACATAGCGGCCGCGGCCGGTAATGAAACGGGGGTCCTCGAGCCGGGATACCGGCTGGCCGATACCGAATTTGGTCACGCGTCCCTCCATGGCCGTTTGTGGCACCGTCTGCGGATGCGACCATGTGTCGATCCGCCTGCGATCGCTGTATGGATCGATTTATACTCGCCGTTGCCGGCAATGAGAATGGCGGAGATTGTTGATTTGACCGAACACATTCAGCCCGTTCACCCTCGACCCTCCGCCCACCATGGCGGCGCCGCGGTGGGCAACGACCTGTTCGGTCACCCCAGGGGCCTCACCTTCCTGTTCACGACCGAGATGTGGGAGCGCTTCTCGTATTATGGGATGCGCGCGCTGCTCGTGCTCTACATGACGAAATACCTGCTGATCGGCGGACACGCGGACGCCGCGCTCGGCCTCGGCGGCCTCAAGAGCCTGCTCGAGGCCGTATTCGGCCCGCTCGGCGTTCAGCCGCTCGCCTCGCAGATCTACGGCCTCTATACGGCGCTCGTTTACCTGACGCCGATCTTCGGCGGCCTTCTCGCCGACCGCGTGCTGGGGCGCCGCCGCACCGTCGTCCTCGGCGCCGTCCTGATGGCGATCGGGCATTTCATGATGGCGGTCGAACAATTGTTTCTGGTCGCGCTCTTGGCGCTCATTCTCGGCAGTGGTGCGTTCAAGCCGAATATTTCGACCCAGGTCGGCGGACTCTATCCGCCCGGCGACCACCGCCGCGACCGCGCCTATTCCATCTTCTATGTCGGTATCAATGTCGGCGCTTTCCTGGCGCCGCTCGTCTGCGGCACGCTGGGCGAGGAAGCGGGGTGGCATTACGGCTTCGCCGCCGCCGGCGTCGGCATGCTGATCGGGCTTGCGATCTATCTTTATGCGCTGCCATCGCTGCCGCGCGATGAAATCCTGGCGGCGAGGATAGCGGAGGCCGCCGCCCCAACCACGCGGCGCAAGCTCGACCGCGACGAATGGCGCGCCGTCATCGCGCTGCTGGTTCTGTTCGTGCCGAACACCCTGTTCTGGGCGACCTACGAGCAGCAGGGGAACACGCTCGTCCTGTGGGCCGACGCCAATACGGATCGCACGATCAACCTGTTGGGGTTCGTCACCCAGATCCCGACGACGTGGTTCTTGGCATTCAACCCGTTCATGATTTTCGCTTTCACGCCGTTCGTGGTGGCGCTGTGGACGCGCCAAGCCGCGCGGGGCAGCGAGCCATCGACCATCAGCAAGATGGCGCTCGGCTGCCTCGGCGTCACGGCGGCGAACCTGATCATGGTGGTCGCCGCGCTCTCCGCCGGCGGCGGCCAGGCGAGCTGGCTGTGGCTGTTGTTCTATTTCGTCGTGATCACGGTCGGCGAACTCTATCTGTCGCCGATCGGGCTGTCGCTGGTGACCAAGGTCGCGCCCATGCGCATCCTCTCGATGATGATGGGGGTGTGGCTCGCGACAAACTTCGTCGGCGGCTTTCTCGCCGGCTATCTCGGCAGCTTCTGGAGCCGGATGGACAAGCCCGCGTTTTTTCTGATGATCGCCGCGATTGCCGCCGTCGCAAGCGCCGCGATCTTTGCCTGCCGGTTTATGTTGCGCGGGATGTTGCGGGAGTGACCGAAGCCCGTCTCAAAAAAAACGTCCCCACTTTCGCGGGGACGCCAACAAATTTTCCAAGCCGTTTTTCAAGCCGCTTAATGCGCCGCGGCCGCCGCAACGGCAGCGCCGCCGCCGGTCCCTGCGGCGGCTTCCATCGCGGAGATGCGGGTCTTCACCGCCTTCTGCACCTTCTCGAAGGCGCGCACCTCGATCTGGCGCACGCGCTCGCGGGAGACGCCGAACTCGTCGGCGAGCTCTTCGAGCGTGATCGGATCATCGGCGAGGCGCCGCGCCTCGAAGATGCGGCGTTCGCGATCGTTGAGCACCGTCAACGCTTCGCCGAGCGCATTGTGGCGGTTCTCCGACTCCTCGGACTCCGCAAGTCGCGACTCCTGGCTCGAGCTGTCATCGACCAGCCAGTCCTGCCATTCGCCGGAATCGCCGTCCTCGCGGATCGGCGCGTTGAGCGAGGCGTCGCCGCCGAGCCGGCGGTTCATGTCGATCACGTCCTGCTCGGTGACGCCGAGCCGCTTGGCGATCAGCTTGACCTGATCGGGACGCATGTCGCCTTCGTCGAGCGCGGAGATGCGGCTCTTCGCTTTGCGCAGGTTGAAGAACAGCTTCTTCTGATTGGCGGTGGTGCCCATCTTCACCAGCGACCACGAGCGCAGGATGTACTCCTGGATCGCCGCCTTGATCCACCACATGGCGTAGGTCGCCAGTCGGAAGCCCTTTTCGGGCTCGAAGCGCTTCACGGCCTGCATCAGGCCGACATTGCCTTCGGAAATCACTTCCGAGATCGGCAAGCCGTAGCCGCGATAGCCCATGGCGATCTTGGCGACGAGCCGCAAATGGCTGGTGACGAGCCGGTGCGCCGCTTCGCGGTCGCCGTGCTCGCGCCAGCTCTTCGCCAGCATGTATTCCTCCTGCGGTTCCAACATGGGGAACCGGCGGATCTCTTCCAAATATCGGGTGAGCCCGGTTTCACCGGACAGGACCGGTAAGGCAGCAGTCTGGGCCATGATAGCGCCCTCCTTTAATGGCGCCCCCGCAAGCGGCGGGCGGTTGGTAGCCGCCGCTCTCGAGAGCCAACGGCCGCAGTTCCAATCTCGCACCCGCAGCATACACGGTGAAATCCCGGAAGCGGTAGTAAAGAGCCATCACATCGGCGCGACGCCGCGTTGATCCAGCTCAATGGCGGTAAGCCGCCCGAACCCGGGTAAGTCGCTATTTGTCGCTAGAATCAGCCCGCATGGCCGTCAGCATACCATGCAAACGAGCGAGGTCGGGCGGTAGTTCCGACCGAAACCTAAGGATTTCACCGCTGGTGGGGTGCGTTACCGTCAGTAGATAGGCGTGCAAGGCCTGTCTGCCAAGGGTCTCCAGCGCCGCTTTTGCCGGCAGCGACAGCAGCGCCGCCTTGGTGCGGAATCCGGCGCCATAGACCGTATCGCCCAGAAGCGGATGGCCAATCGAGGCCAAATGGACCCGAATCTGGTGGGTGCGGCCGGTCTCCAGCCGGCAGGCCAAGAGGCTCGCCACCGCCTCGGGCGGACGTTTTGCCGCGGCGGCGCGGGCAGGGCCGCTGGGCGTCGGCGCGGCATAATAGCGCTCCAGCACTTCCCAATGGGTGACCGCCTCGCGGCCGCCCTCGCGGATCGCCATGCGGTCGCGGGATACCCTGTGGCGGTCGATCGGCCGATCGACCGTTCCGCGCGGACGGTCCGGCGCGCCCCAGACGAACGCGAGGTAGCCGCGCTCGAACGGCTCATCGCCGCGACCATGGCTGGCGAACTGCGCGGCGAGGCGGCGGTGGGCGCGGTCGTTCTTGGCCACTATCATCAGGCCGGTGGTGTCCTTGTCGAGCCGGTGCACGATGCCGGGGCGGATTTCGCCGCCGATGCCGGACAGGCTGGCGCCGCAATGGGCGATCAGCGCGTTGACCAGCGTGCCGCTCCAGTTCCCCGCGGCCGGGTGGACCACCAGGCCCTTGGGCTTATCGATGACGATGATGTCGGCGTCCTCGTAGACGACCTTGAGCGGGATCGGCTCGGCGGCAGGCTTCGCCGGGACGGCGGGCGGAACGTCGACGACGATCGCTTCGCCGGAATTGACGTGGTGGCTGGGATCGCGGATCGTGCGGCCGTCGACCGCGACGGACCCGGCCTCGATCAACGCCTTGAGCCGCGTTCGCGAGAGCTCGGCGAGGTGCGCGGCGAGAACGCGGTCCAGCCGTCCCCCCGCGTCCGCCTCCGCGACCGTGACCGATTTCTGGGTGGTTTCCATCGACAAGCTTATAGGGACCTGATGAGCGATCGACCAGCCGGCGAGCCGCGCGGTGAAGCCGACGAGCAAGCGACCCCTGGCACCGACGTCGCCGCGGAGCGCATGGTCGGACGGGCGCGATCGCTCATGATCATATCCGGTCTGACCACGATGATCGCCATCGCCGCCGTGATCGGCGCCATCGGCTACCGCGTTTTCCGCTCCGGCGGAAGCGGCGCGACGACGGCCGTGGAAGCGATCGCCGTGCTGCCCAAGGGCGCGCGCGTGGTCTCGACCGCCGTCGCCGACGAACGCGTCGTCGTCACGCTCGACGTCGCCGGCTCGACCGAGATCCGAACCTTCGACGTGAAAACGTTGAAGGAAACGGGACGCATCAGGTTCGCGATCGAGCCGTAAGCCGTCGCCCGCGCTCGCGGCGCCGGACCCAGCGGTCTGCAGCGGCGTCCAGGCGGGAATGAAGCGCTTCGAGCCCCAAGCACGCGCCACCGCGCTGATTACCGGCACCGTCGTTTTTTCGGCCCAAGAGCGGACTTAATTTTTACACACACTTTCGGTAGAAATAAATTAATACTGCATTTCAAGGTAGCGGTCGGACAGCGGTGACGTGTTCAAAGGGGGCGACAATGAACACTGGCACAATGAACACTCGCAAAGCGGTTTTCACCAGGGTTTGGCTCGCGATCGTCGTCAGTTGCTTCCTGGCGGTATCGTCCTATGCCAACGATGTTTACATCGATCCGAGGTTTCCCATCGGCACCGACAAAGAGCCGGCTTTGTCGCCGCCGCATGTGGATGCGACCAACGAATGTGCCACCCACGTGCGCGTGGACTCTTTCATTCCCAAAGCCACCATACGGGTTTTTCGCAACGGCGCTTTGATCGGCGGCCCGGTCGTCCCGCAGTTCGGATTTTATGCCGTTCCGCTCTCGTCTCCGCTGCAGACGGGCGACAAGATCACGGCCACCCAAATGGTCAACGGCGTCACCAGCGCCCCATCCGATCCGATGGTGGCTGGCGCCATGCCGTCCAGTCTTCCGGCTCCTGTGGTCGGCCCCGCGATCTATGCCTGCGGCAGGATCGTGCCGGTCAACGGCCTTACGTCGGGCGTGACGGTCGAGGTGCAGGACGAAACCGCCGGCACGACGATCGGCAATGGCTCGACGCCGAACGGCTGGGGCGACGATTGGGCACCGGTGCAAACGTCGGCCCTGAAAAGCGGCGATAAAATCCGCGCCCGGCAGTCGGCGTGCACCGGCGTCACGAGCTCCTATTCGGCGGCACAGCCCGCCAATCCGGATCCGTCGCCCGTCAACCCTCCGACGCTCGACAAGCCGATCGTCGGCAACGACGCGATCACATTGCAAAAGCTTCTGACCGGGGCGGAAATCAAGGCATTCGACCACAACACGGCGATCGGCGACGGACTGGCGACCGGCGCATCGAACTGGATGAGCGTCCATCCGGACATAGCAGCGGCGTCCTCGATCACCGCCGAGCAGATATTGTGCAATTCGAGCGCGCCGTCGTCGCCGGTCGCCGCCGTCAAACAAATACCGCCGCCGGTGCTGCTCGGCCCGATTTGCCCCGACCAGAAGGTCGTCACGGTGCGCGATACGACGATCGACGCCACGCTCGTCCTGCTGCAGAACGGCAAGGTGGTCGGCTATGGCGGCGCCGGCCCCGGCGACGTCCCCCTCGACGTCGCGCCGCCGCACGCCTTCGCCGTCGGCGACAAGATCACCGCGGTCGAGTACATCGGCACCGTCGTCAGTCCGAGCTCGAATGCGGTCACGGTGAACTGCGCCAAACAGAATGTCGTGACGCAGCACAATGACAATGCGCGGCAGGGCGCCCAGCTCGAGGAGACGATCCTGACCCCGAGCAATGTCGGCGGCGCGAACTTCGGACTGCTCTATGACCGCCACGTGTTGGGTACCGTGTTGGCGCAACCCCTCTACGTGCACGGCGTGAAGATCAAGAACGAAATCAAGAACGTGATTTTTGTCGCGACCGCCGAAGACCTCGTCTACGCCTTCGACGCCGACGACACCGGCGCCGATACCACGGCGAACGCCTCCGGCCACGACGTCAGCGGCAATGTGGTTCAGCTTCCGGAATCGACGAAATGGCTGTGGCGCACGTCGCTCGGCGCGCCGCACGTCGGCGACATCTGTACCGAGACCGTGCCGCCGATCGTCGGCATCACCAGCACGCCGGTGATCGACGTGAGCGGCAGCGTCATGTATGTCGTCGCCCGCGACCAGGCCGGTCAGCACGGCCTGGGGCATGACTATCTTCATGCCCTGGACATCGAGACCGGGCAAAGCCTGCGCAGCACGCAGGTCAAGGCGACCGATCCGGTGCACGGGTTCGTGTTCAACGACGCCTGTCAGCGCCAGCGGCCGGGATTGTTGCTGCAGAACGGCGTCGTCTATCTCGGCTACGGCACCTACCAGTGCGACCAGCCCTGTCCAAACAACGAGCCGTACCGCGGATGGATCCTGGGCTTCCGCGCGAGCGACTTCGCGCAAGCCGGCGTTTTCACGAATTCGCAAAGCCAGGGCGAAGGCGGCATGGGAGTGTGGGCGTCCGGGAACGGACTTGCCGGCGCCGCGGACGGCTCGATCTTTTTTCAGACCGGAAACGACATCGACCAGAACCTGGCCGAGCTCGGCGATTCGTTCGTCAAGCTGTCGAGCAACGGTACGTCGCTGACGATCGCGTCACACTATCAGCCGCCGGCCGCGAACGCCTACAGGAACGGCGATACCGATCTCGGCGCCGGCGGACCGATGTTGCTGCCGGACGGCAAGCTCGTCGGCGGCGGCAAGGACGGCATGCTGTTCGTGCTTGCGCAGCACGATCTGTCCACCGTGCAGCCGGGCTTTCAGGCCTATTTCAATACGTTTCACCTGCCGACCCCCGGCACGGCGAACCTCGATCCAAGCGACGCGGTGATCCCCAACCCTTATTACAACGCGCCGACGACCTATCCCACCAAGTGCCCGCCGGCGGGCGTCTACGGCGTCGCCGACGAGGACCAGCCGTGTTACATCGACGTCGCCGACTATAAAGACGGCGAATCGTTCGGACCTAACATTCACACCGGTCCGGTGTTCTGGCAGAACAGCAAGACGCACGGCTTCATCTACAAGATGTCCGAAAAGGACTATCTGAAAGCGTTCGACTACGACGTGGCCGCGGGGACCGTCACGCCGGCTCCCGCGGCGATCGCCACGGTGAGGCCTGCCAAAGACGGCATGCCCGGCGGCTTCAGCTCCGTCTCCGCCAACGGCTTCAAGGACGGCATCGTCTGGACGGTCGTGCAGCAGCTCAACAGCATGACGGGACCGCCGACGCCGGCGCTGTTATACGCCCACGACGCCGCGACACTCAAACAGCTCTGGTCCAATGACGAGGACCGGGTCGCATTCGCCAAGTTCACCGCGCCGACGATCGCCGACGGCCGGGTCATACTGCCGAGCGCGGGGCTCTTTCAGGTCTATGGAATCGCCGATAGCAAGAAGATGCAGAAAATAGCCAACCTGCCGCTCGAGGCCGTGATCAACAGACGATGGCTCAACGGCGGCGGACAGCACGGATTGCTCGGAGCGCCGCAAGGCGACGTCGTGCGCGACGACAGCGGCGGTCTGCGCCAGGATTTTCAAACGCTGATCAGCGGCGGCGGCTACGGTCAGGTCAGCGTGCCGCCTTCGGTCACGATCGAACGTGCCATGTGCGACCAGCCGAGCAAATGGCAGCCGACCCTGCCGATCACCACGTCGCTCTTCGCCTCGCCGAAGACCGGCGTGCACTATGTGGTGGGAGAAATTCGCAACGCGTTTCTGCAGGCCGGCGGGACGAAAGAGTTCGGCTATCCGATCACCGACGAAGTCGCCACGCCCGACGGTCTCGGGTTGATGACGCGATTCGAGCGCGGCACGATTTATTGGTACCCGGGACAGAACGCCGCGATCGGGGAACCGAAAGCACCGCCGGTGCGTGTGACGCCGGCAAAGGCCGACCATCATTAGCTCGGGACGGATCTCCGACCGAGCGTCGGGGAAATGCCGGTGTCGGCTTTACCGGCCGAGCTTCGGGCCGAACAAGGGCTGGAGCGCGAACATGCCGAACTGCGCGACCCAATGCCCGACCGCGCCGTAATTTCCGCTCCAGTTCGAGGCCGGCGTGAAGCCGTGGTGAAAATGCGCGGCATAGGCATCGACGACGTCGGCGCGGCCCGACTTGGCGTACATGTCCCACAGGCCCCAGGCGCGGCTGAAATTGAGGCCGAACTCGTGCGCGCCTGCGGGATCGGCGATCGGGACGGGCAGTCCGTTGAGGGCGATGAAGGCGTCCAACCACTTGGCGTAGTCGTCGCGGTCGAGCACGCGCGACATCAGCGCGGCCTGGTTGGTGCAGATCGCCATGAACTCGCCCCGCTCGGCCTCGTACGGGCATTTCTCCACGGCGCCGAAGTCTTGCTTGATGAAGCCGGCGGTTTCCGCCTCCAGGTCCTTGAGCTTGCGGTGGCGGGCGTAGTCGATGAGATTGATCAGTGCCCAAGAGGCGCTGTCGTAGGCGCCGGACCGGCGGTCGATCGCGTGCTGGCGGTAGTAATCCCGCAGGCTCAGCGCAACCTCGTCGGCGAACGGCGCGAGGTCCTTGGCACCGGTCAAGAGATGATGGTCGATCGCCAGCCGCAGAAACCAGGCCCGGCCGTAGGGCATCTCGAATTGCGGCGCCAGCCGCAGGTGCTCGCGCTCGCGGCGCAGGCCGTCGGCGGTGAGGATGGAGGATACGAGCGGCGCATATTGGCGGTCGCCGGTCGCCCGCTCGTAGGCGGTGAGCGCCCAGACGCCGTGGACGGCCGAATGCCAGTCGATGCAGCCATGAAACGCCGGATAATTGGTGTCGTGCCGCGCGCTGCAAAACGCAACCTGGCGCGCCAATTCGGACGCCATGACCTCCTTGCGCGCGACCAGCGATGCCAGCGACGACGGGGCTTCGGCGGCGAGCGCGGCCGCGCCGGTGCCGATCAGCAGGACTTGCGCCAGAAGTTGCACCGTGACTTGCGCCGTGACTTGCGCCGTGAGGCGGATGATGCGCCGCATGGCGGCCTTCCCTGTTCGGTGATGACGCCGCGCCCCATCGGCCTTAACGGGTGTAACCCGCTCCGGCACGCAATTGAAGTGGCGAAAGTAACAGCGCTGTGACGGGAGCCGAAAAAGGCAGCGCAAGCGGCGCGGGAACATTCAACCGGTCGCACTTTGCTCACGTTTCGTCACTAAACCGCGAGCCGCTTGACCGCCTTCGGCACGCAAGGCACTGTCCGCCGGCATCAAATCGCCGTCGGATCTGCCGCGTGCGCAAACTGGCCAAGATGGTTCGGCCAAGATGGTTCGGTGGTGTCGCTGCGGCGATCTCTGCAACAGTGCCGCCGTCGTTTACCCAGGACGTTTATTAGCCGGAACGTTGATTACCCAGGAGATGCGCGAGGAATGATCGCTCGTTCGCTTGTTGCCAGCCTCGTCGCCGCCGCGGCGTTTCTTGCTCCCCCCGCCGTTCTCAGTTCCCACGCCCTCGATCAGCGCAAGCTGCTCGAATCCAAGGAATCGCTCTACAACAACATCTACATCTACGGCCAAGGCCCCTATGTCAGCCTGACGTTCGGCTACAATCGCAACATCTACACCGAAAGCATCTACAACACGCTCGACGATCGCGATCTGCCGGTCGAATATACCCGCGCCATGACGGCGAGCCTGATCTACCCCAAAGAGATAAAATCCATTCTCGAGATCGGCTTCGGCGGCGGCCGCACCGCCTGGTACCTGCACCGTTTCCTGCCCGATGTTCCGATCGTTTCGGTCGAGCTCGATCCGACCGTGGTCGAACTGGCGCACAAATATTTCGGCATCAGGGAAGAGCCGAATTTTCACGTCGCCAACCGCGACGGCCGCATCTTCCTCGCCGATTCCAAGGATCGCTACGACATCATCCTGATCGACGCCTATCGCGGGCCGTTCGTGCCGTTCCATCTCTTGACCAAGGAGTTCTACGGGATCGTCAAAAGCCATCTCGCCGACGGCGGCGTGGTGGCGCAGAACGTCGAGCCATCGACGATGCTGTTCGATTCGGCGGTGAAGACCATCAGCTCGGTGTTCCCGCAGACCGAGTTCTATCCGGCGGGCGGCAATATCGTCACCGTCGCCTATGACGGGGCGCCGCGCGACGCCGCCGATCTCGACCGCGTGGCGCGCGAACGCGACGCGACCTATCATTTCCGCTACGCGCTGCACGACATGCTCGCTACCCGCCAGCGCGGCGGCGTCGACGACGCCGGCTTCATCGATCCGCATGCCAAGCTCCTGACCGACGACTTCGCGCCGGTCGAGTCGCTCAAAGCGATCGAGCGGCACAATAGGAAATGGCCGTGATCAGCGCCTCCCGTGTCGCCGCCACCATCATCTATCTCGAAGCTTTCGTCGTCGGCGGCGTCCTCATGGGCTTCGAGATGCTGGGCAGCCGTTATTTGTTTCCTTATTTCGGCGGCGGCATCGGCACCTGGGCGAGCCTCATCTCGATGGTGCTGTGCGCGCTGGCGATCGGTTATTTCGTCGGCGGCGCCATCGTCGAGCGGCATCCGTCGCCGCGCATCATCGGCGGCGCCATCCTGATCGCCGCGATTTATCTCTCCGTCGTGCCGTTGACCGCCGACCCGATCATGATGCGCATCCTGGAAGGGATGGGCGATGGGCCCGGCGCCATTCTGCTCGCCGCCGCGGCGCTTATCCTCGTGCCGCTGTCGCTCCTCGGCACGTTCTCGCCGTTCGCGGTGCGGCTGTTGACGCGCACCGCCGAGGAGAGCGGCAGCGTCGCCGGCTTGGTCTATGGCGTGTCGACCGTCGGCAACATCGCCGGCACCTTGATCACGACCTTCATGCTCATTCCGACGGTCGGATCGCGCTTCATCACCTATCTCGACGCCGCGACGCTCGCCGTCTGCGCCGCGGCGCTGTTCGTGCCGATTGGAAAGAAAGCGAGCTGATGCGCAAGCCAAGCTACGTCGCCGTTTGGCTGATGGCGGCATTCGGCGCGGTGGGTGCCGGGCCGGCGAGCCGCGCCGTGCTGCCATCGGTCGAGGCGGCGGCGGCGAGCAAAGAACAAGAGGTCGCGACCGACGGCTGGAGCGGCGAACGCGCCATGGCGGACATCGCGGCGCAATTGCGCTTCACGCCGCGCTCGCTCGATACGCCGGGCCATGCGCAAACGATCGACTTCATCGAGGCCGAGCTTGCCAAGACGCCGGTCAAGGTCGCGGTCAAGCAGCGCTTCACCTATCGCGGCGCCGACGGCGCCGAGCACACGCTGACCAACGTCGTCGCGCGGCTCGATCCCAGTAATCCGCGCCGCGTCATCGTCGCCACGCATTATGACAGCATCGTGCGCGCCTATCGCGACACGAAAAACCCCGACGCGCCGATGCCCGGCGCCAATAATTCGGCGTCCGGCGTCGCGGTTCTGCTCGAGACCGCGCGGGCGCTGGCGGCGCTGCCGACCCCGCCGCTCGGCATCGACATGATTTTCTTCGACGGCGAGGAAGGTCCGAAATCGCTCGGTGCCGGCGACCCCAACTGGATGGCGCTCGGATCGCCGTATTTCGTCGCGCATCTGGGCGACCTCTATCCCGGCCGCAAGCCCGAAAAGGGCGTCGTGTTCGACATGGTGTGCTACCGCACCTTGCAGCTCCATCCCGAGCTGTTCTCGCTCTATTACGCCAAGGCGGAGACCGCCAAATTCTGGAGCATCGGCGCGAGCCTCGCGCCGTCGGTGTTCCTGAACGATCCGACCGCCTATCCGGTGTCCGACGATCAGACCGCGCTCGACCGCGCCGGCATCCCGAGTCTGTTGGTCATCGATTTCCAGTACGAGCCCTGGTTCAACACCACGCAAGACACGCTCGACAAATGCTCCGCGCCGAGCCTCGCGGCGGTCGGCAAGACGCTGCTGCGGTATCTTTACGCGCCTTGATCGGATCTATTTCGGTTCGAGATGCCACTCGCACCGACCCAGCGTATCAGTGAAGTTACAGGTCCCACACTCTTCCGGATTGGAGGGGTCGGCGGAACACACGCCGTGCCGCCGTTGTACCGGCGTAGAGACGACCGTCATGTTCGACGCAGCCATGAATTGCTCGGCTGGCACGCATATCCAGGCTTGCCAGCAGCTTGCGCTGGCATCGCCTTTCATGGCGACGGCGTCGCCGTACGGCTGCCACTTGCCGGGCTGGGGCAACAGCGTTGCGAGAGCGTTTTGGATGTCGCCGTTGAATTTTGACAGGTTTGCTTGCCAAGCCACGACGGAGTTGTTGTAGGAGTTCAGACAGGCGCCCGAACATCGCCCCGAATCAGCTTCGCCTGCCAGCTGCCAAAGTCGGCGCTGCTCGTTTGCAAGGTCGCCGAAGCGTCGGCCAAACTCCGCCTTGGCGTTGACGGATATCGAAGACGCGCTCATTTTTTGCCAAAGATCACGCGCTTGAACGTAGAGCGGATTGAGGACTTGGGCGGCGCCGATTGTCACTTTGGAGCCCGCCGGCAGCAGCGCGATTGCCAGGAGAGCCAACCACAGAAATTTTCGAACCGGATGCATGATGCGCTCCTATCGCTGGTGAGCATGTACGGGTGTGCGGCGGAAGGCGGCATGGCCTTGCTGACCTGCGCCTAGTGCAGTCGGGGGCGTCACCGCAGGAAAGAACCCGCTCAGGGTGACGCAACTTAAAATGGTATCGGATTTCTGGGTTTGGCGCAAACGGTCGTGGCCTGGCTCGGTCAGCGGAATGAACTGTTGTCGCGAGTGTCTGAAAGAAAAGCCGAACCAATTCGTGTCAGCTTTACCGCCTCCCGCTGCTCTGATAGGTGTTTGCAAGCGGCCGCCGAAATTCGGAGCGCACGATGCAACGCAGGTTTTTCGTTCGTGCCGCAGCTATTTCTGCTGCGATCGCTGTTTTTGGCCTGTTCGTGAGTGTGGCGGTGTCCGCCGCTTGGGCGCAGTCGCCGTCATTGTCCGGCACCTGGAAGGGCCGCTACTTCTACAACGAAAATCGCACCGCGGTGGATTTCACCTTGGACCTCGACGGCGCCAACGGGCGCTGCATCGGGCACGTCAAGGAGATCAACACGTTCGGCGAGAAGTCGGCGCCGTACCTTTACGCCGCCGTGTCCTGCCCGACGGCCGCCATACCCCCGGGCGGCGAATTTCGGTTTCACAAGCAATATGACGGCACCGGCGGCGTATCGCACGGCGTCGACTATGACGGTGTCGTTTCCGCCGACGGCAACACCATCACGGGGAAGTGGACGATCATCACCGCGACATCTCGCTCGACCGGGCAGTTCTCGATGACACGCGGCCAGTGATCGTCGCGCGATCGTGCGGCCGGCATGCAACGCGCTTGCATGGCCGCGCCATCGGGGTTATTTCAGGCAACCGACGCTCCCTTCGTCTAGCGGTCTAGGACGCGGCCCTCTCAAGGCTGAAACACGGGTTCGATTCCCGTAGGGAGCGCCATGCTTATAGCAATCGGGACTCGCGATTTTATCGCGCTTAAGTGATCTTCCAACCCTTTGAATCGGTCGCTTCGTCAGCGTTGGGCGCCGGCGCGGACCGGTGAGCGTGCGCCGCGCCCCACTTCTCTCGATTCCAAGCGGCGCTTCACGCGGGCCGAGACGGATGCCTGGCTCGGCGAACGCGGCGTCGTCCTGATCGGCGCCGATCTCGACGAAAGCCCGATGGCGTACCGGCGGCTGCCGGAAGTCATCGCCGAGCACGTCGGCACGATCAAGGTGCGTCAGCGAGATGCGCGTCCACGTCGGACCAGGCTATCGCGTCTATTTCGTCAGCCGAGGGCGAGAAGTGTGGCGACAAATCCACCCAGGCTGCTGATATTCGGCTCGCTAAGCAACTTGCGGCAAACCTGTAGATAATCAGGACACGCACCGATGACAAAAACAAAAACCAGGCCCTACGACAGCGTCGAGTACCTCGACACGCCGGAGGCGATCACCGAGTATCTCATGGCAGCGATTGAAGGCAGCGACGCGGCCCACATCGCTCGAGCCATTGGCACGGCAGCCCGCGCACGTCGCATGACCGACATTGCCAAGGAGGCCGGGGTCTCGCGGGAAAATCTCTATCGCGCGCTCAGCGGCGATGCCAAACCGGAATTCGGGACGATCCTGAGTGTCCTGCGCGCGCTTGGGGTCGAGTTGCGGGTGCAGCCGGCGAAGGGCGGCAAACAGCCCGCTTCCGCCCGCAAGCGCGTCGCACGACCGCGGGCACCGATCCGTCGCAAGCCCGCAGCTGCCTAAAAGCGCGCCGAGCGCTCCGGCGGTCAGTGCGTGCCTTTAAACCGCTGGGGCCGCGCTATCCGCCGGCGCCAATTCGATGCCGGCCTTCAAAAGCCCCTCGGCGATCCGCTCGATGTCCGCCTGGTTCTTGTAGGGCAGCCGGCCGAAATGTTCGCGGAATCTGTAATTCGGGTTGATCTGTTCGAGCTCCGCCCAAACGCGCCGCGCTTCGTCACGCTCGCCAAGATGGCCGAGGGCCGAAGCCAGGAAGGCGCGGGAAAAATCCGTCCCGGGTACGAACGCAATGCGCTGCTTGAGCAGCGTCGCCGCCGTTTCGTATTTGCCGGCCAAGAGGTAGGCGGTCCCAAGGAAGTGGAGATATTGCGAGCTGTTATTGGGGTCCAGTCGCATGGCGCGCTCGATCATCGTGATCGCCTCGAGCGGCCGCCCGGAATAGCTGCAAATGCCGCCGAGAACGTTATAGGCCAGAGCGAAATTCGGGTTGAGCGACAAGGCGATGTCGACGTGCTCCTTCGCCCGTTCGAGGTCGCGGTCGAAAGTCGCGACCACCGCCGCGACGACGCGCGCCATCGGTTCCTTCGGATTTTTCGCGATCGCCGTTTCGGCGTACTGTTTGGCCAGCGGCAGCGAACTGTCCGGATCCTCGCTCCAACGGTTTTGGTAGTCGAACATGTAGGCAAAGGCGAGCCCCGCGTAGGGCTTGGCAAAGTTGGGATCCGCTTCGATCGCGCGCAGGAACAGCGCTTTCGCTTTTTGGAATGACTCGCGGTTCTTGGGATTGCCCATCAATACTTCGCGGCCGCGCATCGCGCACTCGTAGGCCTCGATGTTGGCGGTCTCGTCGCCGACCAGTTTGGCCTTGTCGGCCGGGGTCAGGGTGATCTTGAGCGCGTCGACGATCCGGCGCGTGACGTCGTCCTGCACCGCGAAGATATCGGTCACGTCGCGGTCGTAGCGTTCCGCCCAGAGATGGCCGCCGGTCGTCGCGTCGATGAGCTGCGCCGTGATCCGCACGCGATTGCCGGCACGGCGGATCGAGCCTTCCAGCACCGAGCGCACGCCGAGGTCGCGGCCGACGGTGCGCACGTCGACCGGCTGGCCCTTGTAGGTGAAGGTCGAGTTGCGGGCGATCACGATCAGGCCGGCGATCTTCGACAGGTCGGTGATGATGTCTTCGGTGATGCCGTCGGAAAAATATTCCTGCTCCGGATCGCCGGACATGTTGGTGAACGGCAGCACGGCAATCGAGGCGGTCGCGGCCGGCTTGGCGGCGTCACGCCGTGCCCCGGCGGCGCCGCCGCCGTCGGGATGCCACTTCCAGACTCGGATCGGCCGGTCGATGTTCTTGACGCTGATGTCGCCGGCGTCGACAAACGCGGCGTCGACCCGGTTGCCGATGCTTTCATTGACGATGGAAGAGACGCAGATGCCGCCCGGCGCGGCCAGCGGCTCGAGGCGCGCGGCGATGTTGACGCCGTCGCCATAGATGTCGTCGCCTTCGATGATCACGTCGCCCAGATTGATGCCGATGCGCAGAACGATCCGCGGTTGGTGCGCATCCCCATCGGGTGCCGCGCCGCCCGCGCGTTGCACCGACAGCGCACAGTTCACGGCGTCGACCACGCTGCCGAACTCCGCGATGGTGCCGTCGCCGATCAGCTTGACGATGCGGCCGTTATGGGCGGCCACGGCGGGGTCGAACAGGGTCAGCCGATGCAGCTTGAGGGCGGACAACGTGCCCTCCTCGTCGGCCCCCATCAGCCGCGAATAGCCGACCACGTCGGCGGCCAGTATAGCCGCGAGCTTACGGTTGATGCGTTCTTCGGTCATGAACACAATTGGGGTCAGGTGAGCCCTCAGCCGCGGGCGGGTCAACCTCAAGGTAATCAGCGATTTCGGAAAATCCACGGGCCCGTGACCGGTCGCGGGCAGTTTTGTCGGGCCGACCCGCGGCTGGTGCGGCCGGTCTCGGGAGCATTCGGGTAGTGTTGGTTGCGGCCGGAACCGTAAACGAGGTCCGGCCTTGCGCGGCATCGAACCGGCCGGCCGCACTCTTGCGAACGCGGCGAGTTAACGCTAAAAAGATAGCATCGAGTTTTCGGCCGAATGTCTCGGCCTTGCAGCGACGATAGCGCGCCTGACTGACGATCTTTCACCAAAATACTCGAGCGAACCTGGCCGTGCGCCTTGCGCGGCCTCTACCGTATTCGTGAAGAGGAGCGGCCCGTGAGCAACGGAACAGTAAAGTGGTTCAACGCGCAGAAGGGTTATGGATTCATCCAACCCGACGGCGGCGGCAAGGATGTGTTCGTTCATGTCAGCGCCGTCGAGCGCGCCGGCCTGCGCGAGCTGCGGGAAGGCCAGAAAGTCGCGTTCGAGGTCGTGGTTGATCGCAAGACCGGCAAGTCGGCCGCCGAGAACTTGAAGACGCTGTGATGCAAACGGCGAAACCGCAGCCGCGGTCTCGCCGTCTCTTTTTGACTTGCAAGCTTTGTTGACTTGCAAGCCTTGTTGACTTGCAAGCCAAAGCGACAAGAAAAAGTGGCCAGCGAAAGCAGCAACGCCGGCTACACGGCCGGCTATTTGTAATAGCCGACGCCGCAGCCCTCGTCGCCGACCTTTGTCACAAACGATTGTTTGGGCAGGGGATCGGTCGTTCCCGGCTTGGGGAAAATGTAGTCCACGGTCCCGACGCTTCCGGCCGGCGTGCTGGCGACGGTATCGAAGATATGCTGGCCGAGCGGATCGTCCTTGACCTTGAGCGCCCGGACGTCCGTGCCCATCAAAGCCGGGTTCGGATGGGCGGTGAACTTGCCTCCGGTCGTGTTGTAGCAAAACACATAAAGATCGCGGTCGTGGAACTGTTTGTTGGCCTTGTCGTTGAACGCGGCCAGCGCCGACGCTTCGTTGGCCTTCAGCGCCTTGACCGCCTCGTCGAGCATCGCTTTCGCTTCCGCCGCGGTGCCTGCCTGTTGAGCGACGGCGAGAGCCGTGCCCAAGACGGTGCCGAAGAGCAGTGCCGATGCGGCCAATGCGGTCGTTACAATCGCCTTCATGACGTTTCCCCTTGCTATGAGGCGGCCTCGTGTCGGGCCGCCCTTTTCGGAACGCCACAACTATAGGCAAGTTTCTCGACTACGGCTACGTAACTTGCAGGCTGAAAAAGCCGGCGACCGACAAGCGGCAAACCCCTCACTCTGCAGATTTGGCGCCGCCGGCTCGAAGGCTTCAGGCCGTTGCGATGACCCCAGCTAACATTCTGATGAAACGCGTCTTTTTAGAACGAGCGCGCACTTACGAGGCAGGCCCCGCGCGCCAACGGGAACAATCAATTCCCGGATAGGCCGGGGATCGGAACGCCGAGCGTCGCGACGACGAGAAACAGATTGAGGATGAAAATCACGGCAGTGCCGGCGAGCGCGGCGAGGCGGGTGACGCGGCCGTTGACGAACGCGCCCATGATGTCGGCCCTGCCGGTGAAGATCAAAAGCGCCATCATCGGCAGCGGTAAGGCGAGGCTCAGCACCACCTGGCTCATGACCAGCGCGCTGGTGGCGTTGACGCCGATCGCGACGACGACGAAGGCCGGCAGCATGGTCACCAGCCGCCGCAGCCAGATCGGAATGCGGAAGCCGACGAAGCCCTGCATGATCATCTGGCCGGCCATGGTGCCGACCGTCGAGGCCGATATGCCCGAGACGATGAGAGACACCAGGAACACGGCGGCGGCGGCGGCGCCGAGCAGCGGCGTCAGCGTGTGATAGGCGGTCTGGATCTCGGCGACATCGGAATGGCCGGCGTGGAAGGCGCTCGACGCCATCATCACCATCGCCATGTTGACCAGGCCGGCGAGCGTGAGCGCGACGACGACTTCCACGTTGGAGAACCGCAGTACCTTGCGGCGCTCGCCGTCGTCCAACACCGGCATGCGGGCCTGCGTCAGACCTGAGTGAAGATAGACCGCATGCGGCATCACGGTGGCCCCGATGATGCCGACCGCCAAGAGCAACGCCTGCCCGTCCGCGATCTTCGGCGTGACGATGTGCACGGCCGCCGAGAGCCAATCGATCGGCGCGATGAACATCTCGACCACGTAACAGAGCGCGATCGCGCTCACCATGGCGCCGATGATCAGTTCGATCGGCCGGAACCCCAGCCGCTCGAACATCAACAGGCCGTAGGTCACGATCCCGGTCACGACCATGCCGAGGAAGAGCGGCATGTGAAACAGCAGCGACAGCCCGATGGCGCCGCCGAGGAACTCGGCGAGATCGGTCGCCATCGCGGCGATCTCGCTCACCCCCCACATTGCCCACACTACCGGCGGCGCAAAATGGTCGCGGCACATTTCCGCGAGGTTG